>OFTY01000705.1_pt1 | contig 20175 bp, 23 predicted proteins | sample 1775061 | NCBI WGS metagenome assembly OFTY01 (sample SAMN08195773, study PRJEB24354) | sludge metagenome | isolation source: sludge from phenol fed wastewater aerobic bioreactor B | place: India: Nagpur | collected 2016-09-16 | reverse complement strand
GGGATGTGTGTGAAGCGACCGTAACAGAGGTGTATAAAGAGCTGGAACGTTTGCAGCGGGAGCCCGTGCCGGAGGAAGAGCTTCACCTGGTGAGGAACTTCATGATCGGGTCTATCCTTGGTGACCTCGACGGCGCATTCCAGGTGATACAGCGCTGGAAGAATCTCATCCTGAACGACCTCGATGAAAATTATTTCTACAACAATATTCGCACCATCAAAACCATTACTGCTGCTGAATTGCAGCAACTGGCGCAACAATATTACAACCGGGAGGATTTTTACGAACTGATCGTGATATAACCGGTTTAAACATTCCGGCGGCTTTTAGTGTAATTGATAATACCTAATCCGTTTAACAATGTCTATCATCATCCGCATACTTGTAACGGCACTGGCGGCGCTGCTCACGGCGTACATCCTGCCGGGAGTAAAGCTGGCGGACTTTAAAACCGCGCTCTTGTTGGCTGTGGTACTGGGGTTGCTGAACCTGATCGTAAAACCGGTATTGATCATCCTTACACTGCCTGTAACGATCGTTACGCTGGGGCTCTTCCTGCTGGTGATTAATGCACTGATCGTGATGTGGGCCAGCAGTCTGGTGAAAGGCTTTAAGGTCGAGAATTTCTGGTGGGCCCTGCTTTTCAGCGTAGTACTGTCTATCATCAGCAGTTTCATGTTATCACTTGGTCCCGGTGACAGAGAGTAGGTGCCGCAACACAACACCATTCCGCGCACCCGTATGGCGACCGTTTTCCATCGTGATCTGCCCGTTCACGAGCACATACCGGAAGCCAACGGAAAGCTGGTGAGGGGCGGTGTAAGTGGCCAGGTCTTTAACGGTGTTGGGATCGAATATCACAATGTCCGCCGCATAGCCAGGCAATAACAATCCCCTTCCTTCCAACCGGAATTTCTGTGCCGGCAAAGACGTCATTCGCCGAATCGCTTCCTCCAGTCGCAGCACATGCTCTTCCCGCACATACTTGCCTAACACCCGTGCGTTGGTCCCGTACCCGCGCGGATGTGGAACGCCTACGCCAAATTCCCGGATGCTCGCATCGGAAGCGAACATATTGAAGGGATATTGCATGATGTATTTCACATCATTTTCGCTCATGCCGTGAAACACCATGCCGGCGCTGCCTTCCACGGCCATGTCGAGGATCGTTTGCACTTCCTGTGCGAGATTGGATTTGCGTCCTTTCAGTTTATTGATCTCAGTAATGCTCTTGCCATTGTAGGTCGTGTCCTGCCTGAAATACGCCACCACAGCATAATCCAGGTGCTTCAGTCCACGATGCTTATAGATTCCTGTCATTTCCGCCGCGATCTTTTTCCGCAGCACGGGATCCTGTATGCGATAACGGATGGAATCATTACCGCCTGAAATGGCCCAGTCAGGCAGCATCGTACGAAGGCTGGTGCTGCTGGCGGTATACGGGTATTGGTCGATCGTCACTTCCAGTCCTTCGCTCCGCGCTTTTTCCACCATCGCCAGCGTAATATGGGACCGGCCCCAGTTTTGTTTGCCGCCGATCTTGAAATGCGATATCTCTACCGGGATGTTGGCTTCTCTGCCGATGGTGAGCGCTTCGTTAATAGCGGCTTCCACCGCATCGCCTTCATTGCGCATGTGAGTCGCATAGAGGCCGCCGTATTTCGCTGCCACTTTCGCCATGCCTGCGATCTCCGGTGTTTTGGCGTAGAGGCCGGGAAGGTAGATGAGGCCGGTGGAGACGCCCACGGCGCCGGCTTGCATGGCTTTTTCCACGAGGGCTTCCATCTTTTGCTGCTCTTCCGCTGTGGGCATTCTGTCCGAACTGCCCATCACAGTTTTGCGCACATCATTATGCCCGATCAGTGACCCAACGTTAATCGATGCTTTGAGACTGTCCAGCTGATAGAAATATTTTGCGAGGTCCACATTGGAAGAACCGCAGTTGCCGGTGATCACGGAAGTAACGCCGTCGAAGATGAAGCTTTCCGCGGTTGGTACTTTGAACTCATCTCCTTCGATGTGGGTATGCACGTCAATGAATCCCGGTGCCACCACAAGGCCCCTGGCATCGATTGTACGGGAAGCGGTAAGGTTTTGCGGGAGGTTGCCGGTGCGGAATATCTTACCTTCTTTCACGGCCACATCTCCATAGTACCAGGAGTTCCCGGTGCCATCGATGATCTTCGCGTTCCGGATCAGGATATCGCAATCCGATTGTGCCTTGCATGTTAATGCGCCGGCCAGTAGCGTCGGCAGCAAAAAAATCCACTTTGCCATCTTGATGAATTTTAACTGCTATGATCCGCGATGATCTTCCATTCCCCGCCGATCTTCCGTAACACCAGGGTAAAATGCCCGGAAAGGTCTCCGATGCTGCGGACCAGCGTCCATTTCCCTACTACAAAATACACATCTGCCGCGAGCTTTTTAAATTCCAGGAGATGAAAGGAAAGCAATCCCATCGCGGTTTTATCAGGATAGGATTTCTTATAGCGATCCAATGTTGACTGCCAGCCGTAAGTAACGCCGTTCTTGCCGATGAATAACAGGGAATCCGATTTCCAGTAAGTACCCATGAAACCCTCCAGGTCTCCCGCGTTCCAGGCTTTCGTTTGCGTATCCATGAGCGCGCGGATCCGGGCCTCCTCGTGGCGCTGGGCTTTCGCAGGCATGCCGGTAAAAATACCCAGTACCGCGATGATAATGATGAACGAACGCATGTTAAATTTTTAGCAAAAGATAAACAGTTTTTATCAGTTATGCATACATTGATTATACTACCTTTGCACAACGACAACAAAAAATTTAATCAATATGCCCGGATTTGAACTATTTGGCGCTGAAGAGAAAAAGGAAGTGAATGATGTGCTGGAAACAGGCATCTATATGCGTTATGGCTTTGACGGCCCCCGTAAAGGGATCTGGAAGGCCAAAGAACTTGAGCAGGCGCTCTGCGAAAGATTCAATGTAAAGTATGCACAACTGACCTCCAGCGGCACCACCGCCCTCACGACAGCCATGGCTGCCCTCGGCATCGGTGCGGGAGACGAGGTGATCATGCCAACCTTCACCTTTGTGGCCAGCTTTGAAGCAGTATTGTCCGTAGGCGCAACGCCCGTGCTGGTGGACATTGACGACACGCTTACGCTGGACCCCTCGGCCGTAAAAGCCGCCATCACCCCCAGAACGAAAGCCGTGATGCCGGTACACATGTGCGGCGCTATGGCTGACCTGGATGCCCTGGTGGCCATATGCGAAGAGCACAGGCTCCTGTTGCTGGAAGACGCCTGCCAATCCACCGGCGCCACCTACAAAGGCCGCGCACTCGGCTCTATCGGTCATGCCGGCACCTTCTCCTTCGATTTTGTGAAAACGATCACCTGTGCGGAAGGCGGCGCTATTATCACGAATGACAAAGACGTCTACACGAAAGCGGACGCTTACTCTGACCACGGCCACGATCACCTCGGCGGCGCCGACCGTGGGGCGGACGATCATCCGCATCTTGGATTCAATTTCCGTATTTCCGAACTGCATGCAGCCGTAGGTCTGGCGCAGATACGCAAACTGGACCGCTTCCTGGCCATCCTGCGGAATAATAAAGAAATAGTGAAAGCAACCCTGGAAACCATACCCGGCGTAACATTCCGTCGTATCCCCGATCCGGAAGGTGACAGTGCCACACATCTTTCCTTCTTCCTGCCGGATGAAGACAAAGCCCGCGCTGCTACCAAAGCCATCAAAGCAGCGGGATTGCCTGCTTTCCATTGGTTTGACAACAACTGGCACTACTTCCGCAAATGGAACCATTTGAAGGAAGGTGCCACGCTCAGTCCTTTTGCAGCCCCGCTGGCAAAAGCGCTGGATGCTTACAAAACCAAACAGTTCCCTGCTTCAGATGCGCTGATCAGCCGCTGTATTTCCTTCCCCATTGCTTTATCCTGGACCGATGAAGAAGTGCGGGAGAGGGCAGAGAAGCTGGCGTCCGCTATAAAAAGCGTTCTGTAATGAAGAGAATAGCATTGATCCCGGCCCGCTATGCCGCTACCCGTTTCCCCGGGAAGCTGATGGCCGTATTGGCGGACAAAACAGTGATCTGGCGTACGTATGAGTCCGTACGGGACACTGGTGTTTTTGATGAAGTGATGGTGGTAACAGACAGCGATATCATTTACGAAGAGATCGTGCGAAATGGCGGGAAAGCCGTGATGAGCCGGCGTGAACACGAAAGCGGTTCCGATCGTATAGCCGAGGCCGTAGAAACGATGGAGGATGTGGAAATTGTCGTGAATGTACAGGGAGACACACCCTTCACCCGGAAAGCCCCGCTGGAAAAGCTGTTGAAAGTATTTGAAGGCGAAGAAGGCAGGAAAGTGCGGGTAGCGTCTCTGATGCAGGTGCTCAGGAAACAGGAAGAGATCGATGATCCGAACTTTGTGAAAGTAGCGGTGGACAAGCATTTCAACGCGTTGTTCTTTTCCCGTTCCGTGATCCCTTATCCCCGGGATACTTCCGTTAACACGACTTACTACGAGCATATCGGCATTTATGCTTTCCGCCGGGAAGCCCTGCTGGAATTCACCCGCACACCCATGAGTCCGTTGGAAGCAGCTGAAAAGATCGAATGCCTCCGCTACCTGGAGAACGGTATCCCCATGAAAATGGTGGTGACAGATTACATGGGGGTGGAGATCGATACGCCGGAGGATCTGGAACGGGCGTCGAAATTGCTGAAGAATCAATAAATTTAACGGACGGCAGCTATTCGCCGCCCTTACAAAAGCATACAGATGAAATTCAGAAACTTTAAACTGGTTGGATACGTTATATTCGGTCGCGGTGCCTTTAACCAGGTAGATGAGATCATCGCTCCTCACCGTAAAGGCGATGCGCCCATGATCTTTTTCGTGGATCATTTTTTTGAGGGCCATCAGGCGCTGCTTTCCCGCATTCCTTTGCGTGGAAAGGACAAGATCGTGTTCATTGATGTAACGCATGAACCGAAGACCGTGTATGTGGACCGGCTCCGCGACGAGCTGAAAGCAACGTTCGGCGAAGTGAGCGGCATCATCGGTATTGGCGGCGGCTCTACGATGGATATGGCGAAGGCCGTTTCCCTCATGATGACCAATCCCGGTTCTTCTTCCGAATACCAGGGCTGGGACCTCCTCAGGCACCCCGGTGTGTACAAAGCAGGAATCCCCACATTATCCGGCACCGGCGCAGAAGTCAGCAGAACGACCGTACTGACCGGCCCAACCCGTAAGCTCGGTCTCAATTCCGATTTCACGCCTTTTGACCAGATTGTGCTGGATCCGGAATTGACGAAAAACGCGCCTGTAAACCAACGGTTCTATACCGCCATGGATTGTTATATCCACTGTATCGAATCACTGGAAGGCACTTATCTCAATGCTTTCAGCCGCTCTTACGGCGAGAAGGCGCTGGAGCTTTGCCAGGAGATATTTTTGAAGAAAGCACAGTGGGATGATGATGCGGACGAGAAGCTGATGATGGCTTCTTATGCCGGTGGTATGAGTATTGCTTATTCGCAGGTAGGTGTGGCACATGCTGTCAGCTATGGGTTGAGTTACCTGTTGGGAACAAAGCATGGAGTGGGCAACTGTATCGTGTTTGACAAGCTGGAGGAGTTTTATCCGGCAGGGGTGAAGGAGTTCAAGCAGATGGTAGAGAAGCATCAGGTGGAGATACCGCAGCATATTACGAAGGGGTTGAAGGATGAGGATTTTGAGAAGATGATCGATGTATCCATGGGGCTTGCACCGTTATGGGAGAATGCCCTGGGTAAGGACTGGCAGCAGAAGATGACGCGCGACAGGTTGAGGAAATTGTACGAACAACTTTAATGATAATCAGGCAACGGGTGACGCGCGAGTGTGACCCGTTGCTGCTTTGCAGGTAGCGATATGGAGAATATTGGTAAACTCACGCAGGAGTACACAGAAGTACTGCAAAAAGTACAACAGCGGCGCCAATGCTGGCAGACACAGGCGAAACCGTTCCTCGTCAAATTTCTTGGCAGCATCACGGAAACATTCAAGCTGAACTGGAAAGCAGGGGCGAATGAAATGATGCAGAGCCTGGAAGCCGTGTATCTCGTTTTTGATCACGAACCCAGCGGCATTGTGGAGCAATCGCCGTTCAGTGTGGTACAGAAAATGAAAATCGGCGGCTTTCTTTCCTTTTCTCAAACGAGGAATGGCCAGATCGTTGTATGGATCAGTTATCCTTTTATTGACGGAATGACGGAAGAGAAGCCCAAGAATGAAACGTTGGAAACGCTGGAACCGGAGGAGCTTTCGGAAGAAGCGGTGATGCGTTTTATAGAAAAGTTCCTGGAGGAGATGATCCAGTGGGAGAATGATGCGAGAGATGAAATAGGGTTCGTGCGGCACAGGAATGGCAGGACGGGTTAATTCAATCCTTCTTCCAGCAGGGCGCAGTAGTCGTTGAAGGTGAGATCGTTGATGCTTAGGCCATTGTTCCTGAGAAAAAGCCCGTCTTGAAGGAACTCCTTGTAGTCATGAATGATCATAGGGTAGCTGGGAATATCTTTTCTGCCGGAGGCAGTGGATAACCAATTCCAGATGATCTTTATCACATTATCCGGACTATTGTCATGCGCTTTGGCGTCCATCCCGCTAATATCAGATAAATACTCATTTGACAGATATTTTTGTGCTTCCAGTATCAATGCATTTTTTTCTTTTTGAAAATCATTTCCAAAGTATTTCGCCCCAAAGAATAATCCAAGCTCAAAAGGCATATTGAACCTCGGAAGACCATTGCAATTCAATTGCGTTCTTGAAATATCATGTATCCCGTACTTGCAGTCCCGTATCTGCCGGATGATCTTATAGATACGGGCATCGGCCCCATTACTTTCCTGCAGTGCACAAACCGGATAAAACCCACATCGATAGACAGCAAATACAATGGCATTGAAAAGCGGTTTGTATGCTTCATCCAAAGGGCAATTGATAAAGATATGATCCTGAAAACCACGGGCTAACATGATGATCACTTATCGGGTTAACAATATGAACGTTCGCGTTATCTTAGTATGGCAGTTTTCTGCCCCCGTTGATCCATTTCACTTTGAATCTTTTTTCTCTGGGAACATAGGGAACGCCCTCTTCTTCAGCTCTCCTTTTTCTAGCCTCAATGATCGCCTTTCTGAAAACCGATCTCGGCACCGATGTTTCCCTGTTTCCTTTTTTCAAAACAATTTCTTCCATAACGTTCCTGTTTTTCCAAATGTACACCGCCGGATGATTTAAAAATCAACACATGACCCAGATCAGAGATATTCTCGGATTTTTGTATTAAACTGCTTTCAATTCCGAGATATTTTATGCAAGACATCAGAAACATGCAGGATATAGAGCAGCTCGTCAACGCCTTTTACGGGAAAGTTCAGCAGGATGAGCTATTGGGGCCTGTTTTCGAAGAAAGGATTGCGCCGGATGAGTGGGCGCAGCATCTCCGGATCATGTATCGTTTTTGGGAAACGCAGTTACTGGGAGGGAAAGAATACCAGGGGAATCCCTACGCCAGGCACCGTACGCTTCCCATTGATGACGCACATTTTGAAAGATGGGTGCAATTGTTCCATGAAACGGTGGATGAACTGTACGCAGGCCCAACGGCCGGAACCGCTAAAACGAAGGCGTTATCCATCAGCAGGATATTCCTCGCCAAGATCCTTTTCGAAAGAGGCAAATTTTAATGGATCAATGACTCCGCAAACGTACGCGGATCATTTTCCGCATCAGGCGTACGTATTTGTTCCGGTAAATGAACATCAGGTAAATGGTGGCGAAAATGGTAACGCCTGCCATGATATAGAATACCATCGGGAAATGTTCGGGCCGGTTGTTATACCAGCCGGCGGAACAGAAAGCCCCCAACCCTATACCCGCTTCCAACGCAATATACATACTGCCCAACGCGCGGCCCCGATGTTCAGGCAGACCCAGATCTATCGTCCAGGCGGTGACGGCGGGAGAATTGATCCCCAGGGCCACTCCATATACCAAAGCCCCTGCCAGCAAGGCTGCGGGAGCATTTGCCATCCCGATCATCACCATCGATATAGCCATCAGTGTGGCGGATATTTTCAGCATCGGTACACGCCCATACCGGTCAGACGCTTTGCCGGCCAACAGGCGGATGCCTATTGAACTGGCAGTGAAGAAGGTGAAGAAAAGACCTTTGTTCTGCAACCCCAGGTACGCACTAAAATCGGGAATGATGGTCAGCAAAGCACCGTAGCTGAAATATGTCAGGAACGTGATCACCATTGGCGCCCACACCAGCGGCTCAAGTATCTCATGCCTGGAAATTTTCAGCAGCCTGGGCCGGAAGCTTTGCCGGTTGTGAAGGGTCTCTTTCATGCCGATGAGGATCACAACGGACAGTAAAGCAAAAACGGCGGAAAAACGGAACATGGTCATAATACCCCAGGCATTAGCGATGGAACCACCAATGGAAGGCCCCAGCGAAAGTCCTATAGTACTGAATAACCCTACTACCCCCATCGCTTCCCCCCGGCGGGTGAAGGGCACAAGGTCCGCAACATAAGCGGACGTTCCTGTGGGCTTGAACCCTGTAGAAAATCCATGGAAGAAACGCAGCAGCAGAAAAGCCCCTACGGAACTGACGAGTGGATATAACAGGCTGCAGACCACGCAAACCAAAGAACCGAACACCATCACGGGAATGCGACCGATCGTATCCGTGAGCTTGCCGGAAAAAGGGCGGCTCAGGCCCGCCATCAATGTAAACAAACCGATAATATATCCTTTGTAATCTTCTCCTCCGAGACTGCTGAGATAAGCGGGCAACTCGGGGATCATCATATTGAAGCTGGCAGAAAAGAGAAGGTTGCTGAAACAAAGCAACCAGAACTGCATGGTGTAAACCTTCCCGGATGAGCGATCCATACCGCAAAGGTAGGAGGATGCGGCAAATTATGAGGCGATTTTTACCGCTCGGCAACATTTCCCGTTTTTTTCATCGGCTTTTCCTTATTTTTCTATCACAAATATTTATTATATAAACCAACCAATTTAACATTCGTCTTTATGATGCGCATTACTCTTTATTTGTGCACGCTGGTCGTGCTGACGCCCTTTTTATCCTGGAAACCGATCCCTGCGCCGCTTACGATCGTACAAGGAAAAGTGGACAACCCGAAAATAACCGCCATTACGCTCTATGGTGTTGCAGAAGGCCGCAAAACAGAATATGCCACTACCCGGCTGAGTGCCGGTAATTCCTTTGCCCTGGCTGTTCCGGAGCTGAAAGAAGGCTTCTATTATGTCACGGATAATTTCAAAAGGGATTATCATCGCATCTATCTGAAACCCGGCGACCAGCTGCAGCTTAGTTTTACGGAAAAGGAAATCCGCCAGCAGGGCGGCTCTCCGGAGTCCAAACTGGTGCAGCAATGGAATCAGTTGTATGATGAAGTAAGAGCGCCGGCATTTGACTTCACCAAGCGGCCGAATGAAACATACGAAATGTTCTTTCCGCTGCTCACAGGCTTTTTGCCGAAAGCAGAAGCATTCAAGAAGCAACTCGCTACGCCCAACAAGGGCTTCAACTCCCTGATGAAGCTGGTAATTGATACGGACGTGGAAGCCGCTGCACTGCAATTCATCTTTACTCCCCGTTCGAAGCACCCTCAGCCCGAGGATTACCCGGCTTACTACAATACCATTGCCCGGAAAGATAAATTCTGTGATGGCCGTATGCTGCAACTGGGCGAAACGGATAAATTGCTGAGCCTTTATTCCACCTTCTGCTACCTCCGCGAAAAGCCTGACGCCAAAGGCGCCGCCATGTTGCAGTGGAATGTGAGCAAAATCTGCAACGATACACTGAAAGGACTCTTCATTACAAACGGCCTGGACCGCTACCGCTCTTTTTCCAATCTCCGTGAAGCCATTGCGCCGGTTGAAAAATATCTGCTGACCGCGGAACAGAAAAGCAGCTACTACGCGGCGGAAAAGAAATTGCGCACGTTTGCCGAAGGAGAACCCGGCTATAATTTCGCTTACGAGGATATTGCCGGGAAGAACGTTGCATTCAAAGACCTGCAGGGAAAAGTAGTACTTGTAGACGTATGGGCTACCTGGTGCGGCCCCTGTAAAGCAGAGATACCGCATCTGAAAAAGCTGGAAGAAGAAATGCGCGGAAAGGATGTGGTTTTCCTGAGCGTGTCTGTGGATGAGGCAAAGGATAAAGGGAAATGGATGGATTTTGTGAAGAATGAAGCCCTGGGCGGAACACAGCTGTTCGCTTCTGGCTGGAATGATATCACGAAGTTCTACGGCATAACAGGTATTCCCCGCTTCATGGTGTTCGACAAACAGGGAAAGATCGTGAATGTGGATGCGCCACGGCCTTCTGCTCCTGAGCTCAAGGCGTTGCTCGAAAAAACACTCACCAAATAGTAGCATGAAAAAGGCTTCCGTACCCGGAAGCCTTTTTCATCCCCCGAACACCGGACTCCAATCCTTCCACACCGGCTCATATCCTTGTTCCCGGATCATCGCGGCAATAGTGGCAGCGCTTCTTTCATCGCTGATCTCGAACTGCTCCAGCGATTGCGGGTCAACGGCATATCCACCCGGATTGGTCTTTGATCCGGCACTCATGGTCGTGATTCCCAGCTGTACAAGATGATCCCTGAACTTTTCGGATTCCCGTGTGGAAAGGCTGAGCTCCACATCTTCATTGAAAAGACGGTATGCGCAGATGAGCTGCACCAGCTCGCGGTCTTTCATGTCCACCTTTGGAGCAAGCCCGCCGGAGAAAGGCCGCAGCCGCGGGAAAGATATACTGTAGCGGGTTTGCCAGTAAGTGCGCTGGAGATAATCGAGATGGAGCGCGGTGAAGAAACTGTCCGTGCGCCAGTCCTCGAGCCCGATCAGCACGCCCAACCCGATCTTGTGAATGCCCGCTAATCCAAGTCTGTCTGGTGTTTCAAGTCGATAGGAGAACCTTGACTTCTTCCCTTTGGGATGATGTTTGCGGTAATCTTCCTCGTGGTATGTTTCCTGATATACCAGCACGCTATGGAGACCTAATGGAATAAGCTGTTCATAATCTTCCTGATCCATCGGCTGCACTTCCATGGAGATCTGGGAGAAATGCCGGCGGATCAGCGGCATCACTTTCATGAAGTATTCCAGTCCCACCGTTTGACTTGCTTCGCCGGTGACCAGCAGCACATGTTCATAGCCCATCTCCCGGATGGCATTGACTTCCTGCAGAATCTCCGCGCCACTAAGCGTTTTACGTTTCAGCGGATTGTCATAGCTGAAGCCGCAGTAGGTGCAGATATTCTGACATTCATTGGACAGATACAGCGGAACATACAACTGGATGGTTTTGCCAAAACGTTGCTGTGTAAGTTGCCGGCTGATGAGGGCCATCCGTTCAAGGTAGGGGGCGGCAGCGGGCGATATCAGGGCCATGAAGTCCTCCAGCCCCCGCTGCTTTTTCTCCAGCGCCATTTCCACATCCTTTGCGGTTTTGCTGTAGATGGCCGCCTTCACATCGTTCCAGCTGTATTGCCGGAAAACAGATTCGAAACGCATACAATTCATTTTTACTCGTCGAGGAAAGCCAGCAAAGGGCTGCTGGCATTGGCTTTCACACTGGCGGTACCAAGACCGGCTTCATAAGCTTCCCTGCCTGCGATCACCGCCTGCCGGAACGCATCGGCCATCTTCTCCGGTTGTCGCGCCACGGCAATAGCCGTATTCACCAGTACTGCCGCAGCGCCCATTTCCATGGCCTGTGCAGCATGCGACGGCGCCCCGATCCCTGCATCCACGATCACGGGCACGCGGCTCTGGGAAATAATGATCTCAAGGAAATCCAGCGTGCGCAAGCCTTTGTTACTGCCGATAGGAGACCCAAGCGGCATAACAGCTGCCACGCCTGCATCTTCCAGCCGCTTGCAAAGCACCGGATCTGCATGCACATACGGCAGTACTACAAATCCGAGCTTGACCAGACTGGCAGCGGCTTCCAGTGTTTCCACCGGATCCGGCAGGAGGTATTTCGGATCCGGGTGGATCTCAAGTTTGATCCAGTTGGTTTCCAGCGCCTCGCGGGCTAACTGTGCCGCATATACGGCTTCTTTCGCCGTACGCACGCCGGAGGTGTTGGGCAGCAGATGAATATGCGGATGCTGTAAATGTTGCAGCATATCGTCCTGCAGACTATGCGCCGTGTCAATCCGTTTCAGTGCTACGGTTACAAGTTCCGAGCCGGACGCGAGAATGGCCGCTTCCATTTGTGCGGCGGAACCGAACTTTCCTGTACCGGTGAAGAGGCGGCTGGTGAAGGGTTGGCCTGCTATGATGAGTGGTTCCATGATGCAGCAGTGTTTAAGAGGGTGAGGATGTTTTCTACTATTTCCTTTTTATCGGGAGCATGTGTAATGAGGCCGGATACGGCCACTCCGTGAATACCTGTGGCCATGAGCGCGGGAATGTCTTCCAGCAGGATACCCCCAATAGCGAGCACAGGAATGGAAATACCACGCTGGCGCAATTGCTCCATGAGATACCGGTAACCAGAGAGACCTAAAACGGGACTGAGCTTTTCCTTGGTAGTGGTGAACCGGAAAGGCCCCAGTCCAATGTAATCCGCGCCGGCTTCCACGTGTGCAAGGATGTCTTCCAGCGTATTGGCAGTGCCGCCCAGCCAGCATTGCGGGCCGGCAATGGCGCGGGCCTCTCTCACAGGCATGTCCAGTTTACCGACATGCGTACCATATGCCTGTATGCGATTAGCGATGCCGGGATGATCATTGATGCTGAGCTTTGCGCCGTATTGATCACAGATTTTCCGGGCCTCCCCGGCCAGCCGCTCCCGGCTTGCCTCATCCGCATCCTTGACCCGCAGTTGCACCCAGCGGCAGCCCGCGGCACAGGCCTCCCGGATGTTTTGCGTATGAGAGGCTGTGGGCGTTTGTTGTGAAATATATAAGAGTCGTTCCATGAGATTAAGCATGATGATGCCCCAGTAAACCGGGACTACTTTGTAAAAATTTCAACGTATAATCCTTTGCGGCGCGGCAAGCCCCCTCTACCGACAACCCCCTTGCCAGATACGCCGTGATCGCGGCCGACAGAACACAGCCCGAACCATGTTTAGGTGCAACGCTTTCTGCAGCAGGCGGAAAATCCGTATATCCGTCACCGGTATACAGCGTATCCCAGCCCTGTTTCCCCGGCCGGTGGCCTCCTTTCAACAACACTGTACACTGCTCCGCCATTTTCTTTGCCGCGATTTCTCCGGAAGGCTCCCCACATATCGCGATCGCTTCTTCATAATTCGGCGTGAGCAGGAAAAGATGCGGCAGCACCGCTTCCCATTGGCTGGCCAGTTCAGCGTGAAATGTATATCCGGCGGAAGCTTTCAGCACAGGATCAAGGATGAATCGCAGACCGGGCCTGATCTTTTTCATCGCCGGGAGAATTTCAAGCAATACTTCAGGATGTGCTACGATGCCCACTTTGCAATATTGCACAGGGAATTTTTCGAGCAACGGTGCTGCCTGTGCCATGATTCTGCCGGGCGGCATCCATTCCACGCTGAAGAATGCTTCGTCCGTTTGTACGGTCCATGCTGTACAAACCCCTAACCCGTAGGTCCGCAGGACTTCAAATGTTTTAATGTCCGCCAGCAGACCGGCTCCTGCGCTGGGGTCCAGGCCGGCGAGACTCATCACGTATGGTACCATGCCGCTTTGATCGTTTGATAGGTTTGTACTGCTTTTTCGGGATGGGTCCAGATAGCGCCTAACAGCGCAGCTCCGCAGCATCCCATCGCTTTTACACGGGGGATGTTGTGTTCGCTGACCCCTCCAATGGCGATCGTACCGGGAGGCACCGCGTGTATGTTGCTCCATTTGCCCGTGTAGCCCGGTTTGGAAATGCTGTCGAACACCGGCCCGAGGAGCAGGTATTTCCAGGCATCGCCGGGGGATACGGGCATGTGGATGGAAGTGCTGAGCGTCCACCGGCGTTGCCGGTATTCCTGTAAGGCTGTGGCAGAACATTCCTCCCGGAAACTTTCGCTCATATGCAGGCCCATCAGTCCGAAGCGGGCGCACAATTCCGGCTGTCCCGCGATCATGATCCGTTCATGATGGCGGTAGTGGATGCTTTGCAGCAATGCCGCGTATTCCGGGGCGGTCCATCCCGGTTTGCGCAGCAGCAGTGTATCCAGACCGGCATCCATCAGGTGATGGAAGTATGCGGCTTCTCCGTGTAGGCGTTGGGGTGAGGAGACCACCCAGATCACCGGATTCATGAGTAGACTTCTCCTCCCTGCGCCACAAAGTTCTCCGCCTGTGTGTCCATACCTTTTTGCAAGGCGGCTGCCTCGTCAATACCCTGACTGGCGGCAAATTCCCTGACTTCCTGCGTGATCTTCATGGAACAGAAATGCGGGCCGCACATAGAGCAGAAATGCGCCACCTTGGCGCCTTCCGCCGGTAACGTTTCATCATGGAAGCTTCTGGCCGTATCCGGGTCAAGGGACAGATTGAACTGATCTTCCCACCGGAACTCGAAGCGGGCCTTGCTGAGCGCATTATCCCGGTATTGCGCACCGGGATGCCCTTTGGCCAGGTCTGCTGCATGTGCCGCCAGCTTGTACGTGATCACGCCCTGTTTCACATCTTCCCGGTCAGGTAGCCCCAGGTGCTCTTTTGGCGTAACATAACACAGCATGGCCGTACCGTACCATCCTATCATAGCTGCGCCGATGGCGGAAGTGATATGGTCGTAGCCCGGGGCGATATCTGTAGTGAGCGGTCCCAGTGTATAGAAAGGCGCTTCCTGACAGTGCTGCAACTGCTTTTCCATATTCTCCTTGATGAGATGCATGGGGATATGTCCGGGTCCTTCGATCATGACCTGTACATCGTGGTTCCAGGCTATTTTGGTAAGCTCGCCGAGCGTTTCCAGTTCAGCAAACTGTGCCGCATCGTTGGCGTCCGCGATGGATCCTGGTCGTAGCCCGTCGCCGAGGGAAAATGCGACATCATAAGCTTTCATGATCTCGCAGATCTCTTCAAAGTGTGTGTAGAGGAAGCTTTCCTTGTGATGGGCGAGGCACCATTTTGCCATGATGGAACCTCCGCGGGAAACGATCCCCGTAATTCGTTTAGCCGTTAACGGTATATACCGCAACAGCACGCCTGCGTGGATCGTGAAATAGTCCACACCCTGTTCGGCCTGTTCAATGAGCGTATCCCGGAAGAGTTCCCAGGTAAGGGCTTCTGCCTTCCCATTCACTTTTTCGAGCGCCTGGTAAATGGGTACCGTGCCGATGGGAACGGGACTGTTGCGGATGATCCATTCGCGGGTTTCGTGGATATGTTTGCCGGTGCTGAGGTCCATGATCGTGTCCGCACCCCAGCGGCAGGCCCAGACGGCCTTTTGTACTTCTTCTTCAATACTGGAAGTAACGGCGGAATTGCCGATGTTGTCGTTGATCTTGACCAGGAAGTTCCGGCCGATGATCATCGGTTCGCTTTCCGGGTGATTGATATTGGCAGGAATGATCGCTCTTCCCGCCGCTACTTCCTGTCGAACGAACTCGGGCGTGATCCATTTTTCCGGCATCCCGGCGCCGAAGTTATTGCCATTGTGCTGCTGCCAGAGCTGGTTATCGGCCTGGTAAAGGCTTTCCGCCCGCTGATTCTCCCGGATGGCAATATATTCCATTTCCGGGGTGATAATGCCTTTGCGGGCGTAATGCAGTTGTGTAACATTGCGGCCTGGTGCGGCCTTGAGCGGCAGTTGCAGAGACCCGAAGCGAAGATGTTCCAGTGCCGGGTCTGCCAGCCTTTCCCGCCCGTATTGCGAAGTGAAATCCGGCAACTGCACTACATCGTTCCGTTCGGTGATCCAGGACTGGCGCAGTCCGGGAAGCCCGCTGCGTACGTCTATCGGAACCGACGGATCGGTATACGGACCGCTTGTATCATATACAGTTACGGCAGGATTGGGTACAGCGGCGCCATCCCTGCCATGTAATCGTGTATCCGTTAGCGTTATTTCCCGCATGGCTACGGATACCTGGTGGAGCGGCCCTTTTACATAGATTTTTTGAGATGCCGGAAAGGGCTCCCGGCTGATGATCGCCTGGGAAGGTTCGGTTGTTTTCATGTTGCAAGAGTTTAGTGACAGAACAGGATGATGCATGGACAAATGAATGCCCATGACCGTTCGCGCCGCTGAAGAGTGCGACGCAACGATGCCGGATAGCGGCTTGCAGCCGGGTACCCCAAAAAGATCATCCGCCCTGCGTAGCCTGAATGATAGTAATTTGATCTGCCGGATGAAGAACGGTGGCAGCCCATTCCGGCCGGGGAACTACCTGCTGATTGACGGCAACAGCAATGCCTTTGAGCGATGAGAGCTGAATAAACTGTAAGAGTGCAGTAACGGTTGTTTCCGGCTGCACCGCATAAAGTTTATTGTTTACAAGCACTTCCATGATTGCATAGAATTTAGGTGAAACAATAAACTTTAAGGATGTAGTTGAGAAGGAGTTCAGTATTACTTTTCCCTACGGCAGTATGAGCTGCGTCAGGTACTGAGGGTATCATCTCAGTTCCGGTCTGCACCGGAACACCCCTAAAGTGATACAAATCTAGGGATCGGATCGGCAAATTCCAAATACACGTTTGTTTAGCATTATCTTTGATGAATGGGAAGCCATACCCGTTAAATGATCCTGTATGAAAAAAAACGTTCTGCCTGCTTTTTTGCTGCTGATCGCAGCCTGTCAATCTCCCGCGTCCAAACAAGCGGCAGAAAAAGATAGTGTAGCCGTTGCCGATAGTACCGAAGTTCCTCGGGCGAGCCATGCAGATTCTGTGGCAACAGTGGATACCGTGCATATAGACACTACGTTGCTGCCTGGCAAATGGCTGCAGCCGGTACCGGGCATAGACAGCATGGATCAGGGTTTTATCCTGAAAAAGAACGGCAAGGCAGCATCTGTGAATATGCACACCCTGATATATGATAACTGGAGAGTGGTAAGGGATACACTGATCCTGGGAAGCCATTCAGAAGGGGTTAAGAACCCTTCGGCTGTGATAGATACGCTGCTGATCAAGGCACTGAACGACAGCGTGATGGTGCTTTTCCCGATCAGTGCGGCGCAGGGTTATGAGGAAAAATATACACGCCGGCGCAAAGGAAAATAAAAAGCCGCATCGCAAGTTCCCCGATCCGGTTTCGGGAGTTTTTCTTTCTGGTACGGGTACGGTTAGCACCGGCACCGAAAAGAGGAACTTGAACAACGCACAGGCGTTTTATTATAAGTTGTACACGTGCCAAAGTCCTACGGCGCACGCTACAATTGATAAAAACAGTCCTGCTACGGCCATTTGCATCTCATCGATGCTTTTGCGGGCGATGATCAGGGAAACCACACAGCCAAAAGCAGCGGCAGCGCCGATGTAGATGGTGGCCTCCGGTGATTTACTCACAAATGAAAAGGCGGCAGCGATCACTCCTATGAAGATAGAAGCAAATCCTGCGATTTTTGGCAGACTCGTTGGGTGGTGATGCATGTTCTGAGCGATTATATAGTTATTGAATAAAAAACTACTGCTGCAAGCTCGTCTGCTGGTCATGTTCCGGCGCTTCTTCCCAGGGAACTTTCAACAAAGGGCCGATCTGTTCATACCGCGCATCCTGGTACTCGTCCAACCCATATTTCAGGCTGGTAGTATCTTTCACCGAAACAAACGTACCGAAGAGGCGATCCCATATGGAGAAGATATTGGCATAATTCGAATCCGTTTCCGGCTGGTGCCGGCTATGATGCACCTTATGCATGTCCGGCGACACGATGATCCAGCTCAGGCCTTTATCCGCCCAATACGGCAGGCGAATATTCGCGTGATTGAACTGGCTTAGGAACGCTGAAACGGACTGGTACAACATTACCATCCAGATGGGCACACCCATGGCCGCAATCGCCGCAAAAAGGGCCACTACGCGGAACACGCTTTCCACCGGGTGATGCCGGAGCGCCGTGGTGGCGTCTACCGCTTTATCTATATGGTGGATCTTGTGAAAATGCCACATCCAGGCAATTTTATGCTGGATGTAATGAACAAGATACGCCCCGATGAAATCCATCATCATAATGGCCAGCACGGCATGCAGCCATACCGGGAGACGTAACAGATAGAGTAACCCGAACTGTTTTTCGGTGGTCCATTCGGAAGCTTTTACGATCAGGAACGCAAACCCCAGATTCACGATAGCGGTAGTCAGCGTGAAGAACAGGTTGGTGCCGGCATGACGGTATTTGTCGCCCCGGAATTGAAGGCGTGGGATCACTCCTTCAATGATCCACAGCAGTACCAAACCGGCCACGAGGATAACCGTACGGTAGTAAGAGGGAATATGTTCAAAAAAATCGATCATTCGCTGCAGGTTTCGTTCGTATAGTCTTTAGGGTTAGATCAGATCAGTTACATTTCCATGTAGAAATTACGATAATTTGCCCAATTGTAGCGGGTTTCGCGGGATTTTTTCTTATTAGAAAAACAAGCAATTCATTCATAGAAGGCTTTATATGAGAAGAAAGAGTTAACTGTTGTTTGGCGTTCGACAGATATGTCAATTGTTTAATGTATAACTTTCGGTAATAAATGAAAAGCCCCGTAGCGGTTGAGCTACGGGGCTTTTTTATGAAAAATATCTGATCAGTTGTTCATCAGCAGCGGCATTACCAGCATGAGCAGGTCTTCAGCCTCGGCTTTTTCCACCGGGCGAAGAATGCCGGCCTTGGTAGGTGCGCTGAGATCGATGGTGATCTCGTCCCCTTCTGCTGCGTGCAGCATTTCAATGAGGAATTTTGCGTTGAATGCGATCTGCATATCTTCTCCGCTGTACTGGCAGCCCATGCGCTCGTTTCCTTCGAAGGAGAAGTCCACATCCTGCGCGGAGAGCTGGAGCTCACTGCCGGAGATGCTGAGCGCCACCTGATTGGTGCTTTTGTTGGCAAAAACGCTCACCCGTTTCAGGGCGTTCTGGAAATCGCCTTTCACGAGGGTGAGGCGGTAAGGATTTTCTTTGGGTATCACCACTTTATAATCCGGGAACCGCGCATCGATCAGCCGGCAGATCATCTGTGCATTATCGTGAGACACAAAGAAGTGATTGCTGCTATAAGCGATGCGGATCTCGCTTTCATTATCAGGGATCGCGGATTTCAGCAGGTTCAGCGGTTTTTTGGGTACGATGAAGCTATCGGCCTGCGGGCATTTCACATCCGTGCGGATGTATTTCACGAGGCGGTGTGCATCGGTGGCCACAAAGGTGATGTTATCAGGATGCAGTTCGAAGAACACACCGGTCATTTGCGGGCGGAGATCGTCGTTGCTGACTGCAAAGAGGGTTTTGTTGATGGCGGTTACCAGGGCGGAGGCGATCATCGTAAAGTTGGTAGCGTCCTCGGCCGCGGGCTCTTTCGGAAAGTTCTCCGGGTTCTCGCCCATTACCTTGTATTTACCGTTGTCTGAAGTGATCTCTACGGCAAAGGAGTTCAGGTCTATGTTGAACGTCAACGGCTGATCCGGCAGGTTCTTCAGGGAATCCATCAGGATCTTGGCCGGGATACAGATACGTCCGCTCTCTTTGGCTTCTACCTCCAGCTTTACCTTCATAACGGTTTCCAGGTCGGTAGCTACTACGGTCAGCTCGTTCTTGTCGATCGTGAAAAGGAAATCTTCCAGGATGGGCAATACCGTGTTCGAGTTAATTACACCGCTGATCTGTTGCAATTGTTTCAATAAAGTAGAGGACGAAACGATAAACTTCATAAGGTTACTTGATAATTGTTGCAAATGTAAGGCAAACAAAGATAGAAAGTTTTGCGAATGATCCTCGTCCGGTTTTACCCGCACAATGGTCTTTGCACACGCATTAATGGAAAATCACATGCTTGCTAAAAATGCAGCATTTTGATATTTTATTAAATTCTTTTAAATGATTACAGCTATCTGTTGAAAATTATGAAAACGCGCTGCCCATTCTTTTAAATTATTAATAAATCGGTTAGTTTTGCGGGCGCCAAAAATCTACATTC
>OFTY01000701.1_pt1 | contig 20232 bp, 19 predicted proteins | sample 1775061 | NCBI WGS metagenome assembly OFTY01 (sample SAMN08195773, study PRJEB24354) | sludge metagenome | isolation source: sludge from phenol fed wastewater aerobic bioreactor B | place: India: Nagpur | collected 2016-09-16 | reverse complement strand
CCTGAACGAAGGCGACGGCTCTCAGTTCGGCGACCAGCGGGGCGTTGAAGACGATCTCGTTCAGACGGTCGTTGATGTCGCCCGCCTCGCGCGGCGTCTCGTCACGCTGGAACGGATTGAGCGGCAGCAGCAGAATATCGTCCGGCGTGTCCGTATAGAACAGCGGCCACAACGCCGGATTGGCCAGGTATCCGCCGTCCCAATAAGGCTCGCCCTCGATCTCTACCGCCTGAAACAACTGGGGCAGGCAGGCCGAAGCCAGCAGCACCTCAGGCGCCATTTCCTCGGACTTGAAGATGCGCGAACGGCCCGCACGCACCGCCGTCGTCGAGACGAACATCTGGATGGATGAGGCGCGCAGGGCCTCGAAATCCACTGCCGTCTCCAGCACCCGGCGCAGCGGGTTCAGGTTGAACGGGTTGAAGGAATAGGGGCTCATCGACAGGGCCAGCGTCTGCCCCGCCTGCCACATCGGCGTGCCCTTCAACCAGTCAGGCGTCAGGGCCTTGGACCAGACGGCGCTGTCGCCGAAGACGTTGCGCCCGCCGGACTGGTTCACCTCGCGCCACAGGGTGTCCAGCGCCTCGCGCCCGCCTTCGGCTCCACCGCGTTCCAGTCCGGTGATCAGGGCGGCGGCGTTCATCGCTCCGGCCGAGGCGGCTGTGGCCGCGCGCACGTCCAACACATCGGCCTCAAGCAGCCGGTCCAGCACGCCCCATTGAAAGGCGCCGTGCGCTCCGCCGCCCTGCAGGGCCAGACAGACAGGTTTGCGTTTCGCCATCAGCCTCTCCGTCTTTCGGCCCGCGCGGGCGCCATCGAGGCTATTGCGCGGTCCAGCCGCCGTCGACGGAGAAGTGGGCGCCGTTGGCCGAAGCGCCGAGATCCGACGCCAGATAGAGGAAGATGCCCGCCAGTTCGTCGGTCGTGACGAAGCGCTTGGTCGGCTGGGAGCCGAGAATGACGTTCTTCATCACGTCTTCCTCACTCATGTTGCGGGTGCGGGCCTGATCCTGAATCTGCTTGGCGACGATCGGCGTCTCGACGAAGCCGGGGCAGATGGCGTTGCAGGTGATGTTCTCCTGCGCCAGTTCCAGCGCCACCGTCTTGGTGAAGCCGATCACGCCGTGCTTGGCGGCGACATAGGCGGACTTGAACGGGCTGGCGACCAGGCCGTGCGCCGAGGCGACGTTGATGATCCGGCCGCGCCCCTGGGCCTTCATGATCGGGATAGCCGCCTTGGTCGCGTAGAAAGTCGAGGACAGGTTGATGGCGATGATCTTTTCCCACGCATCGGCGGGGAAGTTCTCGACCGCTTCGACGTGCTGGATGCCGGCGTTGTTGACCAGGATGTCGAGGCGGCCCAGCTCGCGCTGCGCCGTGGCGATCATGTCCTCGATCTGATCCGGCTGGGTCATGTCCGCGGGGTGATAAAGGACGCGCACGCCGGTTTCGGCAGCCAGGTTCGCGCGCGTCGTCTCGATGGCCTCGGCGTCGCCCAGGCCGTTCAGCATCACGTCGCCGCCGCATAGGGCCACGGCCCGCGCAAACGCCAGACCGATACCCGAGGTCGAGCCGGTGACGACCGCGACGCGGCCCTTGAGATCGTTCATCGCGAACATGACAGAAAGAACCCGTGGAAGATGTTGCTGCAACGCAACCTAACCGCAGTCGTTCAATCTGGCGATCAGGAATTTCCTTCCCTGATGAATATCCAGTCCGTGTCCGTCGAAAGACTCTTGTCGAAGCGATAGCCGTCACGATCGAAGGCTTTCAGATCCTCGACCTTTTCCAGGCGGTTCTCGATAGCGAAGCGGGCCATGCCGCCGCGGGCCTTCTTGGCGTAGAAGGAGATGATGCGGGCCTCGCCGTCCTTCTTCTCCTTGAAGTGGGGGGTCACGACCGGCAGCTTCAACGCCCGCGCATCGACCGCGCCGAAATATTCGTGGCTGGCCAGGTTCACCAACGTCTGCTCGGCCAGTTTTTCGGCGTCTTCGTTCAGGCGCAGCGAAATCCGCTCGCCCCAGAAGTCGTACAGGGTGGCGCCGCGCTTGGTCTTCAGACGGATGCCCATTTCCAGCCGATAAGGCTGAATCGCATCCAGGGGCCGCAGCAGACCATAGAAACCCGACAGGATGCGCAGGTGATCCTGCGCCCAGTTCAGGTCGTCGACCGACAGTGTGCGCGCCGACAGCCCGTCATAGACATCGCCGGCGAAGGCGAAGACGGCCTGGAGCGCGCCTTCCGACGTATCGTTGTCGAAGGCCTGAAAGCGCTGATAGTTCAACTCGGCCAGGGCGTCGGAAATGGACATCAAGCGGCGTAGGTCCGCACGGCTGAGTTCGCGCGTCACCTTGGCCAGTTCGGCGGTCTCATCGGCGCATCGCCTCGGCGTCACGGGGGCGTCGATGGCGGGCGGATTGAAGTCCAGCTTTTTGGCCGGGGACAGGACGATCAACAAGACGATCGACTCCGTATGCGTCTCAAGAGCGGGCCTCATAGGCCGCTTCCACGAGGTTTTGAACCGCGAGAAACGTCACATACGGTCGCAAGCCCTCAAAAAAGAACCGCTGGATTCATGATCCGCTGCGGATCGATGGCCCGACGGATCGCCTGCATCGTGGCGACCTCAAGCGGCGATTTATAGCGACGGGCCTCGTCGGTTTTCAGCCGCCCCAGCCCGTGTTCAGCCGAAATCGAACCGTCATAGCGAGCGACCACATCGTGGATGACCTCGGACCCTTCCATCCAGCGCGCGATGAAGGCGGCCACGTCCTCACCCACGCCGGGGATCACATCAGAGTGAAGATTGCCGTCGCCGACGTGGCCGAAGACCGACACCCGGCAGCCGGGATGGAATTTTTCAACCGCCGCCGTCGCCTCGTCGATGAAGTCCGCGATTCGCGAGACGGGAACCGAGACGTCGTGTTTCCATCCGCCGCCTTCGGGCTTGAGGGCGGCCGAATGCTCTTCGCGCAGACGCCAGAATTCAGCCTTCTGGGCGTCGTTCTGGGCGATGGCGGCGTCGACGATCAGGCCTTCCTCGAAGGCGGCGGTCAGCAGGCGCTCCATCGCCGCCTCGGCGCCGTCCGGCTCGCCCGAGGTCAGTTCGATCAGCACATACCAGGGCGGCGTGGTTTCCAGCGGTTCGCGCGTGTCGGGGATGTTCTTCAGCACCAGACTCATGCCCAGCCGCTTCATCAGCTCGAAGGCTTCTACCCCGCCGCCAGTTTCGGCCTTGGCGCGGGCCAGCAGCACGACCGCGTCGTGGTGGCTCTCCAGCCCGACGATGGCCGTGGCGCGGCTGCGCATGATGGGAAACAGCTTCAGCGTCGCGGCCGTGACGACGCCCAGCGTGCCTTCGGCGCCGATGAACATCTGCTTCAGATCATAGCCGGTGTTGTCCTTGCGCAGTCGCTTCAGGCCGTTGAACACCTGACCATCGGGCATGACCGCTTCGATGCCCAGCACCAGGTCGCGCATCATGCCGTAGCGCAGGACGGCGGTGCCCCCCGCATTGGTCGAGATGACGCCGCCGATGGTGGCCGAGCCCTCGGCCGCGAGGCTGAGGGGAAAGAAGCGGTCCTTTTCCTTGGCCAGTTTCTGCGCCTCCAGCAGGGTCACGCCCGCCTCGACCGTCATGGCGTCATCCAGCGGCGTCACGTCGCGCACGGTCCGCAGCTTGCGCGTGGACAGCAGCACCTCGCCGTAAGGGATCTGGCCGCCGACCAGGCCCGTGCCGCCGCCTTGCGTCACTATGGCTGTGCCGTGACGGGCGCAGATCTCGACGGCGCGGGCGACTTCTTGGGTCGTGCGCGGTTGCAGCAGCAGCGGCGTTCCGCCGGTCCAGCGGCCGCGCCACTCAGTCAGCCACGGCGCCATCTCGGCGGCGTCTTGCGTCCAGGCGCCGGGCAGGGCGGCCTTGAGTTCAGCGAGGGATTCTGGCGTCGGGAGGGTCATATCGGCCTTGTGGCAAAAGGCAGCCCGTGGTGGAAGCGCAAAACCATGCCTTCTGGCGGTCAATTTGGGGGCAAAACATGATTCCGACACCGGCCGTGGGCGTGGTGTGCCTCAAGGGCGAGGAAGTGCTGCTGATCCGTCGCGGCACGCCGCCGCGCGTGGGCGAATGGAGCCTGCCCGGCGGCCGCTTGGAGCCAGGCGAGCGCCTGGCCGCCGCCGCTCTTCGCGAACTGCGAGAGGAAACCGGCGTCGAGGCGGATCTGATTGGCCTGATCGATGTTGTGGATGGGCTGTTTCCAGAGGCGGGGCGACATTATGTCCTGATCGACTACGCCGCGCGTTGGACGTCGGGCGTGGTCGTTGCGGGCGATGACGCCGCCGATGCAGGCTTTTTCCCGCTCGAGACGGCCCTGACCATGGTCGACTGGGAAGAGACGCGACGCATCATTCGTATGGCGCGGCGAATGGCTGACGCGGATGTCATGCTGACGGAACCGGATTCTGTGGCGTGACGCACTCTGGGCGGCTAAGCTCTTTCTCCAACCGGAGGGCCTAATGAATTTTTCGCTGATTTTCTTTGTGATGTTCGCAGTCTTTGCGATCATCTTCCTGTTCAGCGTGATCAAGATCGTGCCGCAAGGCCGTGAATTCACGGTGGAACGGTTCGGCAAATATACCAAGACCCTGACCCCGGGCATCCATATCCTGACCCCGTTCGTCGAGCGCATCGGCCGCCGCATGAACATGATGGAGCAGGTGTTGGACGTGCCGACCCAGGAGGTCATCACCCGCGACAACGCCATGGTGAAGGTCGACGGCATCGTCTTCATTCAGGTGATGGACGCGGCCAAGGCGGCCTATCGCGTCGACGACCTGACCTACGCCATCGCCCAACTGTGCATGACCAATCTGCGGACCGTGGTCGGCTCAATGGAGCTGGACGAGGTGCTGAGCCAGCGCGACAGCATCAACACCCGCCTGCTGCACGTTATCGACGCCGCGACCGAGCCGTGGGGCATCAAGGCCAACCGCATCGAGATCAAGGATCTGACGCCGCCGGTGGACATCACCAACGCCATGGCCCGTCAGATGAAGGCCGAGCGCGAGCGCCGCGCCGTCATCACCGAGGCGGACGGCGAGAAGCAGGCCGCCATCGCCCGCGCCGAGGGCGCCAAGCAGGCCGCGATCCTGGAAGCTGAAGGCCGTCGCGAGGCCGCCTTCCGCGACGCCGAGGCCCGCGAGCGTGAAGCCGAGGCTGAAGCCAAGGCCACAGCCATGGTGTCGGAGGCGATCGCCCGCGGCGACGTCAACGCCATCAACTACTTCGTGGCCCAGAAGTATGTGGAGGCCTTCGCCGAGCTGGCCCGCAGCCCGCAGCAGAAGACGGTCATCGTGCCGTCGGAAATGGGCGCCCTAGTCGGCACTATTGCGGGCGTCGGCGAACTGGTCGGCTTGGCCAAGGAACAGCAGCAGGTCCGCACGGACGCGCGTCAGGCCGCGCCGCGCGCCGCGCCGCGTCGTTCGAGCGGCGCCGTGCCGACGACGGAGTAGGGCATGGACTGGTTCGTCTCCCTCTACGCCTCGCAGCCGTTCTGGTTGTGGCTGGCGATCGGCGTCGTCCTGTTGGGCATAGAGGCGGCGGCTTCGACCGAGTGGCTGTTGTGGCCGGCGGTGTCGGCGGGGCTGACGGCCCTGCTGTCCGCCCTGGCGCCGCAGCTGGGTCTGCCGGTCGAGATCGGCGTCTTCGCGGCGCTGACGGTGGCCTCAACCGTCCTGTCGCGTCGTCTGATCAAGCGGGTGAACCCCAAGGATCAGCCCGACATCAATGATCGCGACATCCGTCTGGTCGGCGAGCGCGCTCGGGTGGTCGAGGCCTTTGTCGGCGGGCGCGGCCGGGTCTTCGTATCGGGATCGGAATGGCCGGCCGAGATCGAAGGCGCTTCGCCCCTGGCGGGCGAGAGCGTCATCATCGAATCGGTGTCGGGGCCTCTGCTGAAGGTGCGGGCGCTCTAGCGTCCGCGCATTTCCGCCACGCCGCGATTGGCCAGGCCGTCGGCGCGTTCGTTCAGGGCGTGGCCGGCGTGGCCTTTCACCCAGTGCCATTTGACCTCGTGGCGGTTGCGGGCCTCGTCCAGGCGCCGCCACAGGTCTTCATTCTTGACCGGCTTCTTGTCGGCGGTCTTCCAACCGCGCGCTTTCCAGCCGCGAATCCATTCGGTCACGCCCTGCATGACGTATTTGCTGTCGGTGTGCAGATCGACGCGGCAGGGACGCTTCAACGCCTCCAACGCCATGATCGCGGCCATCAACTCCATGCGGTTGTTGGTCGTCAGGGACTCGCCGCCCCAGAGTTCTTTCTCGTGACCTCCGCCGGTTTGCAGGATCGCCCCCCAGCCGCCGGGGCCGGGATTGCCCTTGCAGGCGCCGTCGGTGTGGATGATGACGTGATCGTTGAGACTCATGGCCGCGATGCGTACAGCGTCCCTTGGCGCGTCGCCATCACTCAGCCTATATGACGCACAACAATCAGTCGGTGGGGCCGCGTCTCGGTGAGTCCCCTTGAGGAGGTATCGCCATGGGCTCCATGAGCATCTGGCATTGGGCCATCGTCGTCGTCGTCGTGCTGGTCCTGTTCGGCGGTCGCGGCAAGCTGTCGGGCATCATGGGCGACGCCGCCAAGGGCATCCGCGCCTTCAAGGACGGCCTGAAGGACGACACGGACGCCAAGAGCAAGGATGAGCCCGGCGCCTTGCCGCGCACCGAGGCCGAAAAAGAAGAACTGAACCGCTGATCCTCGCCGGAAGACGCTGAATCATGGGTGGTCTTGGCCCCGGAATCGGCGGGTTCGAAATCCTTGTCATCGGTCTGGTGGCCCTGCTTGTCGTGGGGCCTAAGGACTTGCCCATGCTCATGCGCCGGGTCGGCCAGTTCGTCGGCAAGGCGCGCGGCATGGCCAATGAGTTTCGCGCCAGCTTCGACGAAATGGCGCGCCAGTCCGAGCTGGACGACCTTCGCAAGGAGGTCGAGGCGTTGCGGTCGGGGCAGGGGATGTACGCCCTGGGTGCCGAGGCGGACGAAGCCTTTAAGGACATTCGCAAGGAGCTGGAGGCGCCGATCGAAGCGCCGGCCGTCCCTGCGCCTGCCGTGCCGGTCGCGGACGAAGCCGCTCAGCCAGTGGCCTCGGGCGTCGATGAATGGCCGGATACCGCTTCGGACGCCGTTGCGCCTGAATCTGCGCCCAAACCCGTCGCCAAGCCGCGCGCCAAGAAGGCGGCCGCCGCCCCTGCCGACGGCGCCAAGACCAAGGCGCGCAAGCCGGCCGCCAAGCCTGGGCTGAAAGCTGACGCCGCTCGTCCCAAGGTCACGCGCACCAAGAAGGTTGATCTATGAGTCGCGCTGAACACGACGAAGCCGAGATCGAGGCTTCCCGCGCGCCCCTGATGGATCACCTGATCGAGTTGCGTTCGCGGCTGATGATCTGCGTGGTCGCCTTTGTCATCGCCTTCATCGGCTGTTTCGCCTTTTCCGAGACCCTCTATCTGTTCCTGGTGAAGCCCTATGTGGTCTCGGCCGCCTTCCACCAGACGGTAGGGGCTCACGGCCATGTGTCGCCGTTCAGCCTGATCCTGGGCACGGCCGGGCTGATCCCCGTGCCGGATGTGGATCACAACAGCGTAAAGCTGATCTACACCGCGCCGCTGGAGATCCTGTTCACCAAGATGAAGCTGGCGGGGCTGGGCGCCGTCATTGTGGCCTTTCCGGTGTTGGCTTGGCAGCTGTATCGCTTCGTCGCGCCGGGCCTGTATCGCAACGAGAAGGGCGCCTTCCTGCCCTTCCTGATCGCCGCGCCGGTGCTGTTCCTGCTGGGCGCGGCGCTGGTCTATTACGTCATGCTGCCGTTCGTCATGTGGTTCTCGCTGAGCCAGCAGATCATTGGCGAGGGCGTGGCGGCCGAACTGCTGCCCAAGGTGTCGGACTATCTGAACCTGGTGACGGCGTTGATCCTGGCCTTCGGCCTGTGCTTCCAGTTGCCGGTCGTGATGACCCTGCTGGGGCTGGCGGGCCTGATCAACAGTCAGATGATGGCCAAGGGGCGTCGCTACGCCATCGTCGCCGTGGTCGTGGTCGCCGCTGTGGTCACGCCGCCCGATCCGATCAGCCAGCTGATGTTGGCTGTGCCGATGGTCCTGCTCTACGAGGTCTCCATCTGGTGCGTCCGCATCATCGAACTGCGTCGCAAGAAGGCCGATGCCGCTGACGGGCTGGCGGCCTGACGGTTTCGGAGCAGCGATCCTGGGCGGCTCTTCTTGATCGACAAGGCGACACGAAAAAGCCCCGGACGGCGAACCGTCCGGGGCTTCTTGTTTGGGCTGATCCGGGGATTAGCAGCTGTAGTACATGTCGAACTCGACCGGGTGCGGGTGCAGTTGCAGCCGGGCGACCTCTTCCTGCTTCAGCGTGATGTAGGCGTCGATGAAGTCGTCATCCATGACGCCGCCCTTCTTGAGGAAGGCGCGGTCGGCGTCGAGCGCCTCAAGGGCTTCCTTCAGCGAACCGGCGACTTCCGGGATCGAGTGACGCTCTTCCGGCGGCAGGTCGTACAGGTTCTTGTCGGCGGCCGCGCCCGGATCGATGCGGTTCTCGATGCCGTCCAGACCCGCCATCAGCAGGGCCACGAACGTCAGATAGGGATTGCCCATCGGGTCGGGAAAGCGGGCTTCCAGGCGCTTGGCCTTGGGCGAGGTGACGTGCGGGATGCGGATCGAGGCCGAGCGGTTGCTGGCCGAATAGGCCAGCTTCACCGGCGCTTCATAGCCCGGCACCAGGCGCTTGTAGGAGTTGGTGGTCGAGTTGGCGAAGGCGTTGATGGCCTTGGCGTGCTTGATGACGCCGCCGATGTACCACAGGCATTCCTGCGACAGGCCGGCGTACTGGTCGCCCGCGAACTGGGGCTTGCCGTCCTTCCAGATCGACATGTGGACGTGCATGCCCGAGCCGTTATCGCCGAACATCGGCTTGGCCATGAAGGTCGCCGACTTGCCATAGGCGTGGGCGACGTTGTGGATCACGTACTTATACAGCTGCATCCGGTCGGCCATGGTCAGCAGGTCGCTGAACTTCAGGCCCAGTTCGTGTTGCGCCGGGGCGACTTCGTGGTGGTGCTTCTCGGGGTCAAGGCCGAGATCCCGCATAACCGCCAGCATCTCGCCGCGCAGATCCTGGCCGGAATCGACCGGGTTGACCGGGAAGTAGCCGCCCTTGGTCGACGGACGGTGGCCCAGGTTGCCCTCGGCGTATTCGGCGCCCGTGTTGGCCGGCAGCTCGCTGGAGTCGAAGCTGTAGCGGGTGTCGTGCGGCGCGGTGTTCCAGCGCACGTCGTCGAAGACGAAGAACTCGGCTTCCGGGCCGAAGAAGACGGTGTCGCCCACACCCGACGACTGGACATAGGCCAGGGCCTTCTTGGCCATCGACCGGCTGTCGCGGTTGTAAGGCTCGGCCGTGTCCGGGTTCAGCACGTCGCAGAACAGGAACAGGGTCGTCTGCTGATAGAAGGGGTCGATATAGGCGCTCGACAGGTCCGGCTTCAGCAGCATGTCGGACTCATTGATGGCTTTCCAGCCCGCGATCGACGAGCCGTCGAACATGGTGCCTTCTTCCAGAAAGTCCTCGTCCACCATGCCGATGTCGAAGGTCACGTGGTGGACGCGGCCGCGCGTGTCGGTGAAGCGAAGGTCGACGTACTGGACGTCCTTGTCCTTGATCTCTTGCAGGATCTTGTTGGCGGCGCTCATGGGGGGAGGTCCTGTAGCTGGGGAATTGAAATCGGCCGCCCCGAGAGGCGGCCGTCAGACTAGATGGCTTGGGCGCCGGTTTCGCCCGTGCGGATGCGGATGACGTCTTCGAGGGTGGTGATGAAGATCTTGCCGTCCCCGATCTTGCCGGTGCGGGCGGCGTTCTGAATCGTCTCGACCACGGCAGGGGCCAGGTCATCCGCCACCACGACCTCGATCTTGATCTTGGGCAGGAAGTCGATGACGTACTCGGCGCCGCGATAGAGTTCCGAATGGCCCTTCTGGCGGCCATATCCCTTGGCCTCCAGCACGGTCATGCCCTGCACTCCGATGTCCTGGAGAGCGTCTTTCACTTCATCCAGCTTGAACGGCTTGATGACGGCTTCAATCTTCTTCATGGCGGATCCCGAGCCGGCTCCTTTGTTGGTCCGACGCTCGGGTGGTAAAGGGACATTGCATTGCACAATATGGCAAGCGATTTTCGTCCGTTGAGGCCATCCGTGAACGGAAATCCACATGAAGTCGCATAACGACCCCGGCGAATGGCGCGATCGCCTGCCTTGGCCTGCCACTGAGACCCACAAGCACATGCGCGGTCGTCTGGGCGTGGTGTCGGGCGGCGCGCTGTCGACCGGCGCGGCGCGGCTGGCGGCGCGGGCCGGGCTGCGAGGCGGTGCAGGGCTGGTGAAGGTCTTCTGCCCGCCGGACGCCGCCGTGGTTCTGGCGCCCAGCCTGGAGGCCGTGATGCTGGCCGCCTTCACCGGGGCGGAGCAGCTTCAGGCCCTGGCGGAGCCGATGGACGCCGTCGTCATCGGTCCTGCGGCGGGATTGACCGACGCCACGGCGCACAACCTGATGGCTCTGGCGCGGACGGGGGCGGCCCTGATCGTGGATGCGGACGCCCTGACCCTGTTTCAGGACCGACCTCAGGAGCTGTTCGCCCTGCTGGATCGCGACGACGTCCTGACCCCGCATGAGGGAGAGTTTGAACGTCTGTTCCCGGGGCTTTTGGCCGCGGCGGGACGTGAGGCGGCGGCGATGGAGGCCGCGCGTCGCGCGGGGGCCGTCGTGGTGCTGAAAGGGGCCGCAACCGTCATTGCGGCCCATGACGGGCGCTGCACAGTCAGCACGCATGGCTCCCCCTGGTTGGCGACGGCGGGCAGCGGCGATGTTTTGGCAGGCCTGATCGGCGCCCTTGTCGCCCAGCATATGGATAGCTTCGACGCCGCCTGCGCGGCGGCGTGGATGCATGGCGATGCGGCGCGGCGTTTCGGGCCTGGGTTGATCTCCGAGGACTTGCCCGACTTGATCCCGGTCGTCCTGCGAGGATTGGCTGAAACCTGAGCGACAGGGCCGGAGCGCGCGTTCTAGCTGGACAATAGCCAGCACCGCCTGCATGACGTCGGTATGAAAAAACGGCGGTTTTCAAAGCTCAAGGCGCTAGGGCTGATCGCCCTGGTCATCGTGTCGACGCTAGCTGCGGCCATGGCGGCCTTTGCGTTTTCGAATTGGCATGCGGGCGTTTTCGGCGGCGCCTTCGCCGTCGCGGGGCTGACGACAGGATTTCTGATGCGCCTGCCGCGCGTCCAGACGGCGCTGCGTCTTCTTCTGCCTCAGCCGGTTGAGTGAGGCGTCGTTTTCAGAAAGACCTTGGTGCGGATGAGAGGACTCGAACCTCCACGCCTCGCGGCGCCAGAACCTAAATCTGGTGCGTCTACCAGTTCCGCCACATCCGCATAGGTTCGCTTGAGGCTGTAGGCGAGGGCGGTGATTTGGGCAATCCCGTCTGGATATGAAAAAGGCTCCGGATCGCTCCGGAGCCTTCTCATTATCGGGTCTGCCGCGCTTCGCGCTGCTTTAGGCCGAAGGACTGACCGTGATCAGTCCTTCTTGTTGTCGACGCCGTGGCCGAGAGCCTCGACCGCCGATTCCAGGGTCGTGTCCTCGGTGATGTCGATGCCCTTGGCCAGCTTCGAATGGGCGAAGCCGTACAGGCCGTAGATCAGGGCGCCGACCAGGGCGTAGACGCCCAGGATGGTCAGCGGCAGCGGATTGTCGTTCAGAGCGTGCGTCACCATCGGGATGAAGTTGAACGACGCCAGGGTCAGACAGGCCAGGATGCCCAGAACGGCCGTGACCATGCCGCCCGGCACCTTGAACGGACGCTCCATCTCCGGGTGCTTGATACGCAGGACGATGACCGACAGGCAGACGATGGCGAAGGCCGTCGCCGTGCCCAGCGACACCAGGTCGCCCAGGATCGAGATGGGCAGGAAGGACGCCGCAATGGCGATGACGATGCCCAGCAGGATGGTCCCGATCCACGGGGTGCGGAACTTCGGGTGCACCAGGGCGAACGCCTTGGGCAGCAAGCCGTCGCGCGCCATGGTGTAGAAGATGCGCGTCTGGCCATAGCACAGCACCAGCATGACCGAGGATAGGCCGGTGATGGCGCCGATCTTGATCAGGAAGGCGATCAGGTTCAGTTGCCCGCTCGGCGCGCCGGCCAGCGGCACATTGGCCCATTCCAGGCCCATGCGGTCGATGGCGACGGCGATCGGCGCCGGCGAGGCCAGCTCCAGGTAGGGGACGACGCCGGTCATGACGGCGGCCACGACCATGTAGATCAGGGTGCAGACGAACAGGGCGCCCAGGATGCCGATCGGCACGTCCTTCGACGGGTTCTTGGCCTCGGCGGCGGCGGTCGAAACCGCTTCAAAGCCGACGTAGGCGAAGAAGATGATCGAGGCGCCGCGGAAAATGCCGCCCACGCCGAACTGGTCCCAGCTTTCGCCTTGCGGCGGGATGAAGGGATCCCAGTTGGCCGGGTTGATGTACTGCAGGCCTACGGCGATGAAGGTCAGCAGGACGATGATCTTGATGACGACGATGGCGTTGTTGATGTTCGCCGATTCCGACACGCCCAGCACCAGCAGGCCGCAGACGGCGGCGATGCCGACGGCCGCGACCAGATTGAAGGTGCCCGTCAGCGGGAAGCCTGCATTGTCGCCCGAGGCGACGTACTGGATCAGAGGGGTGGCCCACTGAGGCCCTTCGCCGCCGGGATAGGTTATTGTCGGGAACAGACTAGCGCTTAGGCCGAAGTCGTTCAGGATAGACACCACATAGCCGGACCAGCCCACCGCCACGGTCGAGGCCGCGACGCCGTATTCCAGCACTCGCAGCCAGCCCATGACCCAGGCGAAGACCTCGCCCAGGGTGCCGTAGGCGTAGGTGTAGGCCGAACCCGACACCGGCATGGTCGACGCCAGTTCAGCGTAGCACAGGCCCGCCAGGGCGCAGGCGATGCCGGCGATGACGAAGGAGAACATGATGGCCGGACCGGCGTGGGCCGAGGCCACCTGACCCGTCAGAACGAAGATGCCGGCGCCGATGATGGCCCCGATGCCCAGGCTCATCAGATTCAGCGGGCCGAGAGTCCGTTTCAGCTCGCTTTTGGCGGCTTCCTTCTGAATCTGGGCGATGGATTTTTTAAGAAATAGCCGGTTTCCGGCAGGCTTTACGCCATCTGCAGACATGCAGGTGCGCCCCCAACTTATGCGACGACCCCTCCCGGGTCGCCTTCTTGGGCGGGGACGCTAGCCATCTGAACGCTCAGGCGCAACGCGGTTTACGAAGGATGACGCGTCGACGACGCTTTCGTGAACCCCGTCGAAGGCGCTACAGGCCGGTGATGTTGCCGATTCACGCCGTTCTTGAGTCGCTGAAGGCGGCCCTGGCCCAGACCCACGCCGTCGTCCTGGCCGCGCCGCCGGGCGCGGGCAAGACCACGGTCGTGCCCTTGGCCTTGCTGGATCAGCCGTGGCTAGGCGAAGGCAAGGTCTTGGTGCTGGAGCCGCGACGACTGGCCGCGCGCGCCGCAGCCGACCGCATGGCCGCCTCTCTGGGTCAGAAGGCTGGTGGAACCGTCGGATATCGCACCCGCCTGCAGAGTCGGATCGGCTCGGAAACCCGAATCGAGGTGGTCACCGAGGGCGTCTTCACGCGGATGATTCTCGACGACCCTGCGCTGGAAGGCGTGGGCGCCGTTCTGTTCGACGAATTCCACGAACGCAGCCTGGATGCCGACCTGGGCCTCGCCCTGGCGCGCGAGAGCCAGTCGGTGTTGCGCGACGACCTGCGCCTGCTGGTCATGTCGGCCACGCTGGACATCGTGGGCGTGTCGCGCCTGCTGGACGACGCACCCGTCATCGAGGCCGAAGGGCGGATGTTCCCGGTCGAGACCCGCTACCTGGGCCGAAACCCGGTCGAGCGGCTCGAGGACGCCATGACCAAGGCCGTGGTGCAGGCCTTGCACGATGAGACCGGCTCCATCCTGGCGTTCCTGCCGGGGCAGGGCGAAATCCACCGGGTCGTTCAACGGCTGAACGATCGTCTGCGCGATCCGACCGTCGATGTCGTCGCCCTCTATGGCGCACTGGACAAGGGCGAGCAGGACCGCGCCATCGAGCCTGCGGCGCCCGGCCGCCGCAAGGTGGTGCTGGCGACCTCGGTGGCCGAGACGAGTCTGACCATTGAGGGCGTGCGCGTGGTCATCGACGGGGGTCTGTCGCGCGCGCCGCGATTCGATCCGTCCAGCGGCCTGACGCGACTGGCTACGGTCAAGGTCAGCAAGTCGTCGGCTGAGCAGCGCCGGGGCCGCGCGGGACGGGTCGAACCCGGCGTTTGCTATCGCCTGTGGGACCAGGAGCAGACGCGCGGCCTGGTCGCCCATCAGCGGCCCGAGATTCAGGAGGCGGACCTCACCGCCTTCGCCCTTGATCTGGCGCGGTGGGGCGCGAAGTCGGTCGAAGGGCTGGCCCTGCTGGACCCGCCGCCTGCCGGGGCCATGGCCGAGGCGCGCAAGGTGCTGGCCCGGCTGGGCGCGTTGGACGGCAAGGGCGATCTGACGCCGCACGGACGGCGGTTGACCCGCATTCCGCTGGCGCCGCGGCTGGCGCATATGGTCGCGGTCGCCTCGGATCAGGGCGACGCTCTAGGCGGGGGGAAGATCGCGGCCGTGCTCAGCGAACCGGGGCTGGGCGGGAACGGCGTCGATCTGCACGATCGCCTGAAGGGGTTTGAGCGAGATCGCTCGCCGCGCGGCCGCGATGCGATGAAGCTGGCCGAACGCTGGGCGCGGGCGGCAGGCGGCGGTCGAGATGGAGCAGCGGATGCAGGTCTGCTGCTGGCCGAAGCCTTCCCTGAACGCATCGCGCGCGCCAAAGGCAAGCCGGGCGAGGTGCTGCTGGCCTCGGGGCGCGGCGCCTTCATCGAGCCGACGGACCATCTGGCCCGTGAACCCTGGCTGGCCGTGGCTGAGCTGGGAGGCGGCGACGCCCGCGACCGCATCCGTCTGGCGGCGGGGCTGGACGCCCCGACGCTTGAAAGCGATCTGGCGCATCTGATCGAGGTCGAGGACAGGCTGGCGCGCGAGCCTTCGGGCAAGCCGGTGATCCGCCGTATCCGTCGCATCGGCGCCCTTGTGCTGGATGAAAAGGTCGTCGGCGCTCCGGACCGAGCGGCCATGACGGCGGCGCTGAAATCGGAGATCGAGGCCGGGGGCCTGGGCGCGCTGAAATGGGGCGAGCAGGCAGGGGCGCTTCGGGCGCGCCTGGCCTTCCTACGTGGGCTGGACGAGGCTTGGCCAGACGTGTCGGATGAAGGCTTGCTAGCGGCGCGAGAGGACTGGCTGTGGCCGTTGCTGGACGAGGCGCGGTCGCTGGCCGACATCGGCGACGGCAGGCTGGCTGAGGCTTTGCGCGGCCTGATCCCTTGGGACTTGCAGCGCAGGTTGGACGAGCTGGCGCCGACGCGCCTGACCACGCCGCTCGGCAGCGCGGGCGTCGACTATGCCGCCGAGGGCGGGCCGCGCGTCGAAATCCGCGTGCAGGAACTGTTCGGGGTGAAGACCCATCCGACGGTGGGCGGCGGCCGCGTCCCTCTGACGCTTAGCCTGCTGTCGCCCGCACGAAGGCCGGTGCAGGTGACGAAGGACTTGCCGGGATTCTGGTCTGGTTCATGGGCTGCGGTCCGCAGCGAGATGCGGGGCCGCTATCCGCGCCACCCCTGGCCGGAAGACCCGGCCAATGCGGCGCCGACCAATCGGGCCAAGCCGCGCGGAACCTGATCCTGTCCGCTTGACGCCTGACAGCGGCGCGCCGCAAAGATCGTGCGTCAACCGTAAGGATTTCGCGTGACCGACGCCGCCGTTTCACCGCCTTCCGCCTCCAAGCGGCGCGTTCTGTTCGCCAGCCTGATCGGCACGACGATCGAGTTCTACGACTTCTACATCTACGCCACGGCGGCGGTGCTGGTTTTTCCAGACCTGTTCTTCCCCGGCGGGGACCGGATGACGGCCATGCTGGCCTCGTTCGCGACCTTCTCGATCGCCTTTTTCGCGCGGCCGATCGGAGCGGTCGTCTTCGGCCACTTCGGCGACCGAGTGGGTCGTAAGGCGACCCTGGTGGCGGCGCTGATGACCATGGGCCTGTCGACCATCGCCATCGGCTTGCTGCCGACCTGGCATTCGGTCGGAGTAATCGCGCCCCTGCTGCTGGCCCTTTGCCGGTTCGGCCAGGGACTGGGGCTGGGCGGCGAGTGGGGCGGGGCGGTGCTGTTGGCGACCGAGAACGCCCCGCCCGGCAAGAAGGCCTGGTTCGGCATGTTCCCGCAGCTGGGCGCGCCGATCGGCTTCATCCTGTCGACCCTGTCCTTCATCATCCTCAGCCAGGTGATGAGCGAGAGCCAGTTTATGGCCTGGGGGTGGCGCGTTCCCTTCATCGCCAGCGCCCTGCTGGTCGTCGTCGGGCTGTGGATGCGGCTGAAGATCACCGAAACTCCCGAGTTCAAACGCGCCATCGACCGCGCCGAACGGGTCCAGGCGCCCGCACTGACGCTTGTGACACACCACAAGTTCGCCCTGCTGACCGGAACCCTGGCGGGGCTGGCGACCTTCGTCCTGTTCTATCTGATGACGGTCTTCGCCTTGGGCTGGGGTACGACCAGCATGGGCTATACGCGCGAGCAGTTCCTGCCGATCCAGTTGCTGGGTGTCTGCTTCTTCGGCCTGTTCATTCCGTTGGCGGCCTTGGCGGCGGACAAATGGGGGCAGGGGCGGACCCTGCTCGTGACCACCGTCGCTATCGCCCTGTTCGGTCTGATCCTGGCGCCCTTGTTCGGCGGCGGGGGCATGGCGGGCGTGGTCGCCTTCTTCATCATCGGCTTCAGCCTGATGGGCTGCACCTACGGGCCGCTGGGCGCTGCGTTGGCGAGACCGTTTCCGACGAGCGTGCGATACACCGGCGCGTCCATGACCTTCAATCTGGCGGGCATCCTCGGCGCCTCGCTGGCGCCCTATGCCGCGACCTGGTTGGCGGGTCACTACGGCCTTCACGCCGTCGGCGCCTATCTGACGGTGGCGGCCGTGCTGACGGTTCTGGCCCTGATCGGCATGGGTCGCATCAAGACCGAAGGCGAGGCCTAGAGGCTGGAGCCGTAGGCCGCGTCCGTCACGGCATAGACCATGACACCCGTCGCGACGGCCAGGTTCAGGCTGTCCGCCCGGCCGCGCATCGGAATCTTGACGTTCAGATCGCAGGCGGCGGCCAGTCCGTCGGTCAGGCCCGCCTGTTCATTGCCCATCATGATGATGGCGGGATGGCGCACAGGGCTGTCGCGATAGCCGTGCGTCGCGTCCAGGCGGGTGCCGATCACGCTGCCCGGCCATGAGGCGCGCCAGGCCAGGAACTCTTCGCGCGAGGCCTTGCTGATGGTCACGGCGAAGACCGAGCCCATGGTCGCGCGCACCGCCTCGACCGAGAAGGGATCGACGCAATCGCCGATCAGGATGACCCCGCCGCACCCGGCCGAGTCCGCGGTGCGGATGATGGTGCCCAGATTGCCCGGATCGCGCACCTGCTCCAGCGCCACCCAGCAGGGCTTGGCGTCAGGCTGGATGGCGTCCAGCGGGGTATAGACCTGTTCGAACACGCCCAGCACCGTCTGCGGATTGTCGCGACGGCTGATCTTTTCGAGGATGGCGTGAGTGACGACGATGATCTGGCCGCCGGCCTTCAGCGTTTCGGCCTTGGCACGGTCCAGCAACGGATGCGGGCGGGCGTCCTGGCCGACCAGCAGCATGACCGGCGCGCGGCCCTGATCCAGCGCTTCACCGATGAATTTCAGCCCTTCGGCCAGGAAGCGGCCGGTCGCCTCGCGCTCCTTGCGCATGTGCAGGGCGCGTACGGCCTTGATCGTGTCATTGGTCAGAGAGGTGATGAGGCGTTCGGTCATCGGGCGCGACCCCCGTCGTTGCTCCATCGGGCGAAGAAGCTGAGGCCGATGGCGCGGGCGTTCTTGCCGTCTTCGGACAGAGCCAATTCACCCCAGTCGATACGGCCGCCGCGATCATGGGTCGCCTCGGCCATCATGTGCGCCAGCGACAGGCCGGAAATCCGCGCGGCATAGGCGTTCAGCAACAGGAAGGAGGCGTCGTCTGACAGCAGGGCGGCGCAGTCTTTCAGCAGCCCCGGCATGTCCTCGAACAGGCGCCAGACCTCGCCGTTGGCGCCGCGACCGTATTTCGGCGGGTCCAGGATGATGCCGTCATACTTGCTGCCGCGACGGACTTCACGCGCGACGAATTTGCGGGCGTCCTCGACGATCCAGCGGATCGGGCGGTCGGCCAGGCCTGACAGTTCGGCGTTCTCCCGGGCGTAGGCGACCGACTTCTTGGAGGCGTCGACGTGGGTGACGTGGGCGCCCGCCGCCGAACAGGCCAGGCTGGCCACGCCGGTGTAGCCGAACAGGTTCAGGATCTTGGGTTGCTGCAGGGTGCGGACGCGGGCGTCCAGCCATTCCCAGTTGGCCGCCTGCTCGGGGAAGAAGGCCAGATGGCGGAACGGGGTGAACCGTCCCATGAAACGCACGTCGCGCCATTGCAGAGGGAAGGCGTCGATCGGGCCGTGGGCGTCGAAGCGCCAGCGGCCGGAATCCTCTTCCTCCTGTTGCGGGTCGAACATGGCGTTGGCGCGCTCGAAGGCGTTCTCGTCATGCGCCTTCCAGAAGCACTGCGGCTCGGGCCGTACGACGGTGTAGCGACCGTAGCGCTCGAGCTTGCGGCCGTCGCCGCTGTCCAGAAGGGCGTAGTCCGACCACCCACGCGTGACGAGGGTTTCGGGCGAGGATGAGAGAACCGGAGCCATGCGCGCTGATAGGCGCTCAGGCGGCCGCTCGTCCAGCGTCAGCACCGTCGATCATGGCGATATCAGGTTCGGGTTCAGCCTGATGCGGGGTCTTGTCCCAGTGATGCGGTTCAAAGATCAGTCGGATCACGGCATGGGCGAACGCCAGGCTGAGCAGGCACCAGTAGGCGAGGGACGCCAGCATGTCGCCCAGGCCATAGGAACCGCCTGCCTGTCGGACGCCCCGGTGCTTCAGCAGCCAGGCGGCGATGACGCCGGAGACCAGAACGATGCTGCCCAGCGGCGAAAAGTGAGGAAGGCGCCCGGCGACGATAGAGGTTAGAGCCAGACTGAACATCCAGGCGGCGCAGACGGCGTGAATAGCGGCTGACGCCACTCCGGCGCCGACGGTGGCGGCCAGCGCCGTCCAACCTCGCCAGCCCATCCCCTCACTGTAACGCGTATGGACCGCCAGGGTTTGCAGATACCCCTTCAGCCAGCGTGTGCGTTGGGGCAGCCACAGCGGCAAGGGGCCGGGCGGCGGTTCGTAGGTCGGCCTCTGGATGACGCCGAGCCGATAGCCGGCGCGCCAGATGCGAAAGCCCAGATCGGCGTCCTCGGTGACGTTCCAGGCGTCCCAGCCTCCCAGCGCCCGCAAGACGGGCACGCGGAAGTGGTTGCTGGTTCCGCCGAGAGGAAAGGGCAGGGCCAGACGACTCATGGCCGGTAGGGTGACCTCAAACAGGGCGGCGTATTCGGCCGCGAACTGTCGGTCGAGAAAGGGGCTGGCGCTGGCCTTGTTCCTGCAGCGGATGCGTAACGGCGCCTGAAGGCAGGCCAGGCTGTCGCCTTCATGGATGAAGCGCGTCGCGGCCTCGCGCAGTTGCAGCGGGTCGGGATCGTCTTCTGCATCATAGATGGTGATCAGGTCGCCGCTACAGCGCGCCAGAGCGTAGTTCAGGGCGCGGGGCTTGGTCTTGGGCGCGCCGGGCGGTACGATCAACACCTGAAGCCAGTCAGGTCTGGGCAGGTCCAATGCAGCCTTGATCGTCGCGACGTCATCCGCCTCAAGCGCGAGAAAGCCTTCGAGACGATCGCTCGGATAGTCGATGTCGGTCAGCCGCTCGATCAGTTGCGGCAGGACGGCCGTCTCCTGATACAAGGCCGCCACAACGGTGTAGCGAGGCCATGAACATGACGGGTCCGCGCAAATTTGCGGCGTGTCAGACAAGGGCTGGACACGGCTGTTGCAGAGCAGGCCCACCCTCCCTGCGGCCAAGCGCATGGAGCCGAGCTGC
>OFTY01000700.1_pt1 | contig 20252 bp, 20 predicted proteins | sample 1775061 | NCBI WGS metagenome assembly OFTY01 (sample SAMN08195773, study PRJEB24354) | sludge metagenome | isolation source: sludge from phenol fed wastewater aerobic bioreactor B | place: India: Nagpur | collected 2016-09-16 | reverse complement strand
GCGCGCCGAGACGATGCCGGCGGTGACGGTCGTGCCGATGCCGAAAGGATTGCCGATCGCCAGCACCTGGTCGCCCGGCATCAGCTTGTCGGAGTCGCCCCACTTCACGGTCGGCAGGGGCTTGTCGACCTTGATCTTCAGCACAGCGAGATCGTTCTTGGCGTCGCGACCGACAAGCTTGGCCGGCACCTCGGTGCCGTCGTCGAGCGTGACCTTGATCGAGCTCGCGCCGTCGATGACGTGGTTGTTGGTGACGATGGTGCCGTCCGGATCGACGATGAAGCCGGAGCCGAGAGCCTCGGCGCGCTGCGACTGCTGGGGCGGCGTCCGCGGGCCGGGCATGCCCTGGTCGCCGAAGAACTGGCGGAAATACTGGTCGAACGGCGAATTGCCGTTGAAAGGCATGCCCTCGTTCGACGCCTGGGGCTGCGCCTTCATGACGGAGGTGACAGTCACCACCGCCGGCTTGTCGGCCGCCACGATCGGAGCGAATGAGCCGTGCGGGGCGACGACGCCCGGAACGGGGGTCATGGTTGTCGTCGCGGCCAGGGCATGGTCGGCCCTGACCACCGAATAGGCGACGGGGCTGATGACCAGCGCGGCGCCCAGCAACGCGGCGACGCGATGTCTGCGGAGAATATCAAGGGATGACATGGTCGTTGTCCGTGCGAGGAAATTGGTCCGACACCGTGGCGCGTCCCGGGTCGGACCGCCTATTCGGCGCGTCGAGGGTCGGGTTGCCGCTCTCGCCTCTTTCGGCAGCCGAACAAGTCGACAGAACCGAATCTAGGGCTCGGATGGGCACAATTTAGACTTTTCGGGCATGTTACGAAGATTTAATCCTCAGCGCCCGGCGCGTCATGCCGTCTTTCTGGCGTTACTGCCATGCCGAGGCGGGATGCTTTTGGGTGATCTCCGACATCCCGCCCCGTGTGCTTGATGTGACCGCATCCGTGCAAGGCCAGGTGCGTCACCCGACTGAAAAATGCTTAGGACATCTGCTCTTGCGCCTCGGCACGGCCGGCCCTGCGCGCCACCAGCCAGCCGAGCAGCGCGGCAGCCAGAAGGACCACGGACGCGATCAGGAAGGACAGACCCGGTAAGGGCGTCGCCAGGCGATCGCCGATGGAAAAGGCGTAGACCGAGCCGAAAAACAGCGGCGAGGCCACGCCCGCGATGCTGGCCACGCTCATGGTCGCGCCCTGCAACTGGCCCTGCTCGGATTCCGAGACGTGCTGGGTCATCAGCGACTGCAGTGTCGGCATGGCGAGGCCCCACAAAGCGTTCGGGATCATGGCCAGCGTGAAGATAAGCCCGGTCGGCGCCAGGCCCATCAGGGCGATGCCGGCCGCGCCGCCGAACAGGCCGAGAACCATGGTCGTCCGGTCGCCGAGGCGCTTGGTTACGCGCCCGACCAGGAGCCCCTGCACGATCATGTCGAGCACGCCGACCAGCGCCAGCAGCACGCCGACTTCCCAGGCATGCCAGTTGTAGCGGTAGGCGGCATAGAGCACGAACACCGCCGAAAAAACGTGGTGGGAGAAATGCAGCAGGAAGGTGACCACCGCGAGGCCCGAGAGTTCCGGGTGCGAGCGCAGCAGCATCATGGCGCCGAAGGGATTGGCGCGGCGCCAGGAGAACGCCATGCGCTTTTCCGGCACGAGCGATTCCGGCAGGACCAGCAGGCCGTAGAGGAAAGCGATGCCGCTCATGCCCGCGGCCACCCAGAAAGGCGCGCGCGGCGAAATCTCGCCGAGGAAGCCGCCAAGCAGCGGACCGGCGACGAAGCCGGCGCTGAAGGCGGCGCCGATCATGCCATAGGCCTTGGCGCGCCCTTCCGGCGGCGTGATGTCGGCCATGTAGGCAAACACGGTGGTGAAGCTGGACGAGGTGATGCCGGCGATGATGCGGCCGAGCGCCAGCCACCAGAGATTCGGCGCCAGCGCCATCAGGATGTAGTCGGCCGACAGCCCGACGGTCGACAGCAGGATGACCGGCCGGCGGCCGTATTTGTCCGACACCGAACCGATGATCGGCGACGCGACAAACTGCATGCCCGCCCACAGCGCCACGAAGACGCCGTTGATCCAGCCGGCGCTGGCGTTCGATCCCGCATACTCCTCGATCAGCGACGGCAGCACCGGAATGATGATGCCCATCGCCACGATGTCAAGCACCGCGGTGACGAAGATGAAGGCGATGGCCGCCTGGCGTTTGGAGCCGGACAGGATTGACATGGGCGCACTCGTCGGGCGCCGACATCCCAGCGGATGCGCAAGTCGCCTTCGGTTGTCGGGTTGCGGGAGCGGCGCTTATAACGGCAGCGCGCGGCAATGACCATGGCTCGGCGCCGTCTTTGCCGACCGCTCCTGACATTTCCCTGGCAACTGGGACGTCCGGTGCCCGAACCACCGGTGATGACGGCGGCCGTGCAACCGGCGGTCAGGCCGCTTCGGTGCCGCGCAGGTATGCGGTAGCAATCTCGCGCATGCGCGGGCCGTCGAAAGCCGGCCCATGCCCGCCGTGCCCGGAGCGCACCGGCAGGTCGAGGAGACGCCGCATCGTCGCGCGATAGGCACCGCGATCGGAATCCGGCAGGTCGTCGATCAGTCCGTCGTCGTAGATCGCGTCGCCGGAAAAGAACAGGCCATCCCGTTCGTCGAACAGGGCGATCGAGTCGGGCGAATGGCCCGGCAGGTGCAGGACGCGGAACTGCCGGTCGCCGAGATCGACCACATCGCCCTCGTCGAGCGTCCTGGTCAGCCGCGCCGGCGGGATGCGATAATCGGCGGCCTGCCAGCCGGGCGCCGGCAATTGCGAGACGGCGCCTTCGAGATCGTGGAACATGTACGCGTAAGTGACCGCGTCATCCATGGTTTCGAACTGCGCGGCGCTGTGGCGCGGCCCGGCGCGCAACGCGAACTCGTGCAGCGAGCCGACATGGTCGAGATGGATGTGCGTGGCGACGACAATCAGCGGCTTTCCAGCCGGCGTATCGATCTCCGGCGCCAGCGGCCGGATGCCCATGCCGGTATCGACCAGAAGGTCGGCGTCGCGCCCCCTGAGGTGCCAGATGTTGGCGCGGACATAGCCGTGCACGAAGGGCTCCGTCAGCATCGTCAGGTCCTTGTCGACGACGCTCTTGCTGAACCAGGCGACCATCAGTGCGGAACCGGCATCAGACGAATGGCTTCCCGACCTTGTATTTCGCCGGCACCAGCCGCCTGAGATAGGCCATCCCGGCCTCGGACAACTGGTTGGCCCCCGGCTTGAGGAAATCGTCCGGCATGTGGCGCGTCTTGCCGGCCACGGCCTCGAGCGGAACCTTCCTCAAGACGGTCTTTCCGCCGTCATACTGCAAGGCGACCGAGCCGCCGCCCTGTTCGGCGACCGTCACGGCGAAGGCGCCGGCATCGAAGGCCTCCCTGGCGTCGACGGCGCTGATGGCGCCGACATTGCCGCGCGGCATGTAGCCCAGCGCATCGACGCGCGCCCGCTTGCCGGGCAGGCCGTCGGCCAGGGCGCGTTCGAGCGCCGCCGGCAGGTCGCTGCCCGAGAGCTTGACGTTGCCATGCTGGTCGCGCTCCAGCTTCTCGGGCGGAATCAGGCTTTCGACGAGGGCCCTGCCATCGGCCGTGCTGACGCCCTCCGAAACCGCCACGACGCAGCGCTTGTGGCGGTCGAGCGTGGAGCGAACGTCGTCGATGAAGGCTGACACCGAGAACGGCCGCTCCGGCACATAGACCAGATGGGGCCCGCTGTCGGGATCGAGCTGCCATGCGGCGGCCGCGGCGGTGAGGAATCCGGCGTGACGACCCATGACGATGCCGACATAGATGCCCGGCAGCGCGCGGAAATCGAGATCGACCGACAGGAAGGCTCCGGCGACGAACTCGGCCGCGGACATGAAGCCCGGCGTGTGGTCGTTCTCCTGGAGGTCGTTGTCGATGGTCTTGGGAGCATGCACGAAGGCGATGCTGCCGCCGGAGGCATCGGTCAGGATCTGCTGCGTGCCCGACGTATCGTTGCCGCCGATGTAGATGAAAGCGTCGGCGCCTGCTTTCTTGAGGCCGGCGAGAATGACCTCGCAATAGGCGGCGTCGGGCTTGTCGCGCGTCGACCCCAGCGCGGCGCTCGGCGTGCCGGCGATCAGCCGCAACTGCTCTTCCGGCACGGCGGAGAGGTCGGCATAGTTGCCGTCTCGGATGCCGCGCACGCCGTGGAGCGATCCCAGCACCCTGGCGCCGGGATGTCGCTTGCGGATTTCCAGCGTCGCGCCGACCACTGTCTGGTTGATGACGGCGGTGGGGCCGCCGCCCTGAGCGATTACGAAGGTTCCGGACATCGGAGGTTCTCCCGCAGGTGGACTCGCGGCTTCAGGTCGGACAGACCTGAAATCATCGGTTCCAGGAGAGTGTCGATCAGTCCGGCCCGTCAGGTCAATCGATTTAAACGACCACGACCGGGTTCTTTTTCGACACTCGGCTGTAGAGGTCGATGATGTCCTGGTTGATCAGGCGCACGCAGCCGGAGGAGACGGCCTGGCCGATGCTCCACCATTCCGGCGAACCATGGATGCGGTAACCCGTGTCCCTGCCGTTCTGGAAGATATAGAGGGCGCGCGCGCCCAGCGGATTGGTGAGGCCGCCCGGCTGGCCGCCCTTCCACTGCACCAGTTCCGGTTTGCGAACGATCATTTCCGGCGGCGGCGTCCAGGTCGGCCACTCGCGTCCGTACTGTATGTTGGCGCGACCCGACCAGCGGAAACCGTCCTTGCCGACGCCGACGCCGTAGCGGATCGCATCGCCGCCCGGCTGAACCAGGTAGAGTTTGCGCTCGTTGAGGTGGACGACGATGGTGCCGGGCGCCTCTCCGGTCGGGTCGACGACGATCTGGCGGCGGAATTCCGGCTTGACCTTGAGATAAGGCACCGCCGGCAGGTTGAAGCCGCCATCGGTCAGCGAGGCATACATCACATCGGGACTGGTGATGTTCTTGTCGACGCTGATGCTCGGCCGCATCGGCGGCACCGAGCCGGTCGTCGTGTTGTCGAGCTCCAGCGCCGGCATGCCGTCGGTGGTCGAGCAGCCGGCAATGCCCAGAAGAGCGAATGCGCTTGCCCCGGAAAGAACGGCACGACGGGAGAGACGATGTTCGGTTTCGACGGCCTCGCCATATGACGGCGCCGGACCTTGCGGCAGATCACGCATATACCCAACCTTACGCTGTCGGCGGGAACATGCTCCGGCCGGATGAAGGGCATTTTCGGCAATCATGGTTGATAAAGGGTGAAAGCCTTGCATTGACTGGCTTTCAGCGCGTCGTTGCCGCGTCCGCAAGAAACTGGCGGACCGCTCGGCTGGTTTTCTCGGGCCCGCAAGCCGCGAAGCGGTCACAATCGCAGGGCCATGCCGGGAGCCTGCGGACGAACGGCGAGACCATGATGTCGAAGACGATCAAACAGGACATAGCGCTGGTGGCGGGAGCCTTGCTCGTCAGCCTGATCGTGCTCGGCGCCGACCTCAACCTGACCGATCTGGCGGGCGCGTTTTTCGGCGCCCGCTGACGTAGCGGCTTCGCCGGCCGGCGCACGGCAGCGGTTCCCGCATCGCCCCGAACTTCACGTCGCCTGGCCCAGAAGGCCCAGGAAACACCGGGATTCGGCACGGCGCGCAAAATTTCGTCGCCCCCCTTTACATCCCGACCGGCCCAAGGATTTATCCTCTTCTTTGCGCTCAAGGGAGACAAGCATGTCCTTCGAAAACTGGGCCGCCTTCGCCGCCGCCTCGACGATCCTCCTGATCATCCCCGGCCCGACCATCCTGCTGGTCGTTTCCTACGCATTGGGCCAGGGCTGGCGCACGGCGCTGCCGATGGCCGTTGGCGTGGCGCTGGGCGACTTCACGGCGATGACGCTTTCCATGCTCGGCATCGGCGCGCTGCTGGCCGCCTCGGCGACGGTGTTCACCGTGCTGAAGCTGATCGGCGCAGGCTATCTGATCTATCTCGGCATAAAGCTGTTCCGCGCCGGCGGCACGCTCAACGCCGAGCCGCGTACCGACGCCACCTCGGCCGCCAGGATGGGCGCGCATGCCTGGCTGGTCACCGCGCTCAATCCGAAGAGCATCACCTTCTTCGTGGCCTTCCTGCCGCAGTTCCTCGATAGGCATGGCGACTTCTGGACCCAGATGCTGATCTTCGAGACCACCTTCCTGACGCTGGCCTTCCTCAACGCGCTTGGCTACGCGCTGGTGGCGTCGCGCGCGCGCAGCGTCGTGCGCAACCCGCGAGCCATCCGCGTCTTCAACCGCACCGGCGGCACGCTGCTGGTGGGCGCCGGCATCGCCACCGTGGCGATGCGGTCCGCGAACTAGGCGGGCCGACATGCGTTTTTCGGGAGCGACCGACGGCGGACTGGAATCCTATCGCCACGCGCTCCACGAACTCCAGTGCTTCATCGGCGATCCGGTCGGCTCCGTCGATCGCGCGATCGCCGCCGATCCCGGTTTCGTCATGGCGCATGTGCTGAAGGGCTACCTGTTCGGCCTGGCGACCGAGCGCGAGGCGATGGCGATCGCGCGCTCATGTCATGAGGCCGCGCTGCCATTGGGCGGGACGGCGGCTGAACAGGCGCATGTGGCGGCGCTCGGGTATCTCGCCTCCGGGCGCTGGCACGAAGCCTCGCGCGTCCTCGAGGACATCACCATCGACAACCCGCTCGACGCGCTGGCGCTTCAGGCGGGCCATCAGATCGACTTCTTCACCGGCAATGCCCGCATGCTGCGCGACCGCATCGGCCGCGCCTTGCCGGCATGGCAGGCCGGCATGCCGGGGCACCATGCCATTCTCGGCATGCAGGCCTTCGGGCTGGAGGAAACCGGCGACTACGCACGTGCGGAGAAATTCGGCCGCCAGGCGGTCGAGATAGAAGCACGCGACGGCTGGGCCCAGCATGCGGTCGCCCATGTCATGGAAATGCAGTGCCGGCAAAGGGATGGCATTGCCTGGATGCGCGCCAACCCGGAGGCCTGGACCAGGGAAAGCTTCCTCAAGATCCACAATTGGTGGCATCTGGCGCTGTTCCACTACGATCTGGGCGAGATCGACGAGGTGCTGTCGCTCTATGACGGGCCTATCTACGGCGCGCGCTCCGCGCTTTCGCTCAACATGGTCGACGCCTCGGCGATCCTGTGGCGGCTCCATCTCGGTGGCATCGATGTCGGTGACCGCTGGCAGGCGCTCGCCGCCAACTGGACGCCCAAGGCCGGCGCCGGCAACTACGCCTTCAATGACGTCCATGCCATGATGGCCTTCGTCGGCGCCGGGCTCGACGGGCCGGCCCGGACCCTGCTCGAAACGCAGAACGAAACCATGCGCGGCGATGACGACAACGCCGCTTTCACACGCGATGTCGGCCACCCGCTGACGCTGGCGATCAAGGCGTTCGGCGAGGGCGACTATTCGGGCGTCGTGCGCCGAATCCGCCCGATCCTTGCGATCGCGCACCGCTTCGGCGGCAGCCACGCCCAACGCGATGTGATCGACCTGACCCTGATCGAAGCGGCCCTACGCGCGGGCGATGCGGCGCTTGCCACGGCGCTGACGGCGGAGCGCGCCCTGGCGCGGCCGGGCAGTCCACTCTCCGGTTTGTTGTCGCGCCGGGCGGCCGTACTCGCCCCCGCGAATTGACCCCGGTCGGAACTTGCACTAGAAACTGGTCTCGCCAGATTTTTTCGAGACTCGAAAAAAATAAGGCTTGGGAGGTAACAGCATGTATCTCGGTCTCGACCTGGGCACGTCGGGCGTCAAGGCGCTGCTGATGGATGACAGCCAGGCTGTGGTCGGTTCCGGCCATGGCTCGCTCGACGTCTCGCGACCGCACCCGGGCTGGTCCGAGCAGGATTCCTCGCACTGGATCCAGGCCTGCGAGGCGGCGATCGCCGAACTCAAGGCGGCGCACCCCAAGGAACTGGCGGCGGTGAAGGGCATCGGGCTTTCCGGCCAGATGCACGGCGCCACCCTGCTCGACGCATCCGACAAGGTGCTGCGTCCGTGCATCCTGTGGAACGACACGCGCAGCCATGCCGAGGCTGCGGCGCTGGATGCCGATCCGCGCTTTCGCAAGCTCACCGGCAACATCGTCTTCCCGGGTTTCACCGCGCCGAAGCTTGCCTGGGTGAAGAACAACGAACCCACGGTCTTCGCGGCGGTGGCCAAGGTGCTGCTGCCCAAGGACTTCCTGCGGCTGTGGCTCGCCGGCGAGCATATCTCGGAGATGTCCGACTCGGCTGGTACGTCCTGGCTCGATGTCGGCGAGCGGCGCTGGTCGCCCGAGCTCCTGGCCGCGACCGGGCTCGACGAGAAGCACATGCCGTCCCTGGTCGAGGGCACGGCGCGGGCCGGAGGCCTGCGCGCCGAACTCGCCGCAAAGTGGGGCATGAGTGCCGGCATTCCGATCGCCGGCGGCGCCGGTGACAATGCGGCGTCGGCCTGCGGCATGGGCACCGTCGGCGCAGGCCATGCCTTCGTGTCGCTCGGCACCTCGGGCGTGCTGTTCGCCGCCAACGCATCCTACCTGCCCAATCCGGCAAGCGCGGTGCACACATTCTGCCATGCGCTGCCCGACACCTGGCATCAGATGGGTGTCATCCTGTCGGCCACCGACTCGCTCAACTGGCTGTCCGAGATCACCGGCAGGAGCGCCGGCGAACTGACCGGCGAGCTCGGCGACACGCTCAGGGCGCCGACGGGCGTCACCTTCCTGCCCTACCTCTCGGGCGAGCGCACGCCGCACAATGATTCCTCGATCCGCGGTTCCTTCACCGGGCTGGCGCATCAATCGAGCCGCGCCGTGCTGACGCAGGCCGTGCTCGAAGGCGTGGCCTTCGCGTTCCGCGACAGTCTCGAAGCGCTCAGGACAGCCGGCACGACGCTGACCCGGGTGACGGCGATCGGCGGCGGCTCGCGCTCACGCTACTGGCTGAAGGCAATCGCCACGGCGCTGCAGGTGCCGGTGGACATCCCGGCCGACGGCGATTTCGGCGCCGCCTTCGGCGCGGCGCGGCTCGGCCTGATCGCCGCGACCGGCGCCGATCCGCTCGCCGTCTGCACCGCGCCGGCAACCGACGCCACGGTCGAGCCCGACGCCGGGCTCGGCGGCGCCTTCGCGGACGCCTATCAGCGCTACCGCGCGCTTTATCCGGCGATCAGGGCCGTAACCGCGTGAATGGGCTTGAGGCACCTCGTAATCGCATGAGCGGGCGCGAGGCACCCCCCTCTGCCCTGCCGGGCATCTCCCCCGCAAGGGGGGAGATCAGCAGCTCCGGCGCAGCCGCATTATTTTCAACGCTGGCGATTGACGAAGGTCCGCGTGACGGCCGATCTCCCCCCTTGCGGGGGAGATGGCCGGCAGGCCAGAGGGGGGTGTCCCGCACCACCCCTCCGCAATTGGCTTCACTGCGCCGGCACCTTGTCCAAAAACCCGGTGACGCTCTTCAGGCGGCCATTCTCGATGACGCCGATGTCCGTGCCCTCGATCACCGACTCCGTGCCCTCGGGCCCGAGGTTCCAGGAGAAGCGGATCGTGTCGGCAAAGCCGTCCGGCACACCCTTCAGCGAAAAACGGAAGCCGGCGAAACGCTGCTGCACGCCGTCGATCAGGGCGGCCACGCCATCATGGCCGTCGCCCTGCATGATCGGATCGCGATAGCTGACGTCACTGGTGAACGCTGCGTCGAGCAGGACCGAGCGGCGGGCCGCGTCGCGCTCGTTCCAGGCGGCGATGTAGTTCCGGGCGATGGTGTTCAGGTCGGTCATGGTCTTCATCCTTCGTTGGATCGTTTCGACATGACCCTTTTGGCCGCATGAAAGAGTGAAACCAATTACGCCCGAGGTAATCGGGGCGGACTGTTCGAGAGGAAGGAAACCATGAGCAGCGGATTTTTCGGCGACATCCAGAAGATCAAGTACGAAGGGCCGGATTCGACCAATCCGCTGGCCTACCGGTTCTACAACCCGGACGAGGTCGTGGCCGGCAAGCGGCTCGAGGACCACCTGCGCTTCGCCGTCGCCTACTGGCACTCCTTCGCCTGGCCGGGCGGCGACCCGTTCGGCGGCCAGACCTTCGACCGGCCGTGGTTCGCCAAGGCGGGCGGCATCGACACGATGGAACTGGCCAAGCTCAAGGCCGATGTCGCCTTCGAGATGTTTTCGCTGCTGGGCGCGCCATATTTCTGCTTCCACGACGCCGATGTCCGTCCGGAGGGCAAGGATTTCTCCGAAAGCGCCGCGCGCCTCGACGAGATCGCCGACTATTTTGCCGACAAGATGAAAAAGACCGGCGTGAAGTTGCTGTGGGGCACGGCCAACCTCTTCTCGCACCGCCGCTTCATGGCGGGCGCCGCCACCAATCCCGATCCGGACGTTTTCGCCTACGCCGCCGCAACAGTGAAGAGCTGTATCGACGTGACGAAGCGGCTGAAGGGCGAGAACTACGTCCTGTGGGGCGGACGCGAGGGCTATGAGACGCTGCTCAACACCGACCTTGCGCGCGAGCAGGAGCAGGCAGGCCGCTTCCTCAACCTCGTCGTCGACTACAAGCACAAGATCGGCTTCAAGGGCACGATCCTGATCGAGCCGAAGCCGCAGGAACCGACCAAGCACCAGTATGACTACGACGTCGCCACGGTGTACGGCTTCCTCAAGCGTTTCGGGCTGGAGAAGGAAGTGAAGGTCAACATCGAGCAAGGCCATGCGATCCTCGCCGGCCATTCCTTCGAGCATGAGTTGGCCTTGGCGAACGCGCTGGGCATCTTCGGTTCTATCGACATGAACCGCAACGACTACCAGTCGGGCTGGGACACCGACCAGTTCCCCAACAACGTGCCGGAAATGGCCTTGGCCTATTACCAAGTGCTGCAAGGCGGCGGCTTCAAGACCGGCGGTACCAATTTCGACGCCAAGCTCAGGCGCCAGTCGCTCGACCCGGAAGATCTCCTGATCGGCCATATCGGCGGCATGGACGCCTGCGCGCGCGGCCTCAAGGCGGCGGCAAAAATGATCGAGGACAAGGCGCTTTCCGGCCCGCTCGCCGAGCGTTATGCCGGCTGGACCACGGCCGAAGGCAAGGCGATGCTGTCGGGCAAGCGTACGCTCGAGGACATCGCCGAGCGGGTGGTGAAGAAGAAGATCGAGCCGCAGCCGCGCTCGGGCCGCCAGGAACTGCTGGAGAACATCGTCAACCGCTACGTCTGAGGACGATCTCCTTCTGGACCGAAACCCGCCGCGCGTGGCCGAAGCCGCGCCGGCAGTCCTCTGCTATCTCTCCCGCCTCGCGGACGGGAGAGACGGGAATGGCAGAACGCCACATAAAGCTGCGCGCCGCGCATGCGAGCGACGTCGCGGCCTTGAAGCAGGTGCTTCGCGACACGTTCGAGGGTACCTGGCTGCCGCACATCACGCCCGCCTCGGCGCGGGGCTATGCGGAGCAGGATATCGGCAACCGCTACGTCGGCCGGAGCTGGCGTGAATTCGTTGTGGCTGAGGTCGATGGTGAGATCGCGGGGCTGCTACACAGGCGCGGCGGTTTCATCGAGGCACTGCACGTGCGGGCAAGCCACCAGGGCCAGGGTATTGGACGGCGGCTGCTTTCGCATGCAGAACAGGTAATGGCGGCTGAAGGTTTCGCCCAGGCCAGGCTGGAAACCGATACGTTCAACGTGCCCGCGCAGACGCTCTACAAGGCTGTCGGCTATGTCGAGAAGGACCGCTATCCCGATGACGAATGGGACAGCGGCTTCACCACGATTCTGTTCGAAAAGAAGTTCGGCGGGCCTATGTCCTGAGCGCTCGCCGCACCCGAAAACGCATCCTCGCGCGCGCCTTCGGACGAGACAAGTTTTTGCCCCGACCGGCCCCTCAATGGCCTCGCTCCTGCCTTCAAACAGCCGTCACGGATCTCGTATAGTGTGCGGCGTGGCGGGAAAGGAAGAAGGAGGCGAACCGATATGCAGCACGAGCGCGAAATCGACGCCCTGCTCTCGCCTGGCGAGACCGGATCGATCATCGACCGGCTTATGGCGCTGCCATACTCGAAGGATGGCGCGCGGCAGATGAACGAATGGGATCGTGCGGTGGCCAGCCGTTTCGAAGCGCATCTCGCCCGGCAGATGCGCTCCCAGATCGACGGCGCCAGCGAGCAGCAGACCGCGGCCTGATCCCTACCCCCGGCGCAGCCTCACCGGCGCTTCGCCGAAAGCTCTCGAAAAGGCCCTGGAAAACGCCGCGGCGGACGAAAAGCCCGTTCGCCCGGCGATGTCGGCCATTGCCACCTTGGTGTCGACCACGAGCCGCCGCGCCGCGTTGAGGCGGAGCCTGAGATAATAGGCGCCGGGCGTCTCGCCGATCGATTTGCGAAAAATGCTCTCCAGCGTCCGCGCCGTCACCCCGGCGCGCTTCGCCACCGCGTCGATGGTGAGCGGCTGGTCGACATGCGCCTCCATCAGCCGGATCGCCTGCGCCAGGCGCGGATCGTAGCCATCGAGCCGGCCAAGCGAGACCAGCGGCTGCGCGTCCGTGGCCGAGCGCGCCTGATCGTAGATGAACACGCTCGCCACATCGAGCGCGATCGCCATGCCGAGCCGGGTGCGCACGAGATGCAGCATCAGGTCGAAGGTGGGGGCCGCCCCGCCCGAGGTGAAGACCGGCCCGTCGATGACGTAGCGGTCCGGTCTGACGTCGGTGTTGGGGAAAGCGGCGGAAAAATCCTCCATGTCCTCCCAATGCGTCGTCGCCGCCCGACCTTCCAGCAGCCCCGCCCGCGCCACCAGCCAGGTGCCGGCCTCGACGCCGCCGCAGGCGCGCGCCGCACGCGCCGCCCTGCGCAAGCCGGCGAGCAGCGCAGAGGTCGCATAGTTCTGCGTGCCGAAGCCGGCGACGACGACCAGCATGTCGGTCGGCTCGGCGGCGTCGAAGCGACCGCTGACCGCCACCGGCAGGCCGCAAGTGGTGACCGGAGCTTCCCCCGTCACCGAGACCAGTTTGAAGTCGAACAGCGTCTCGCCGCAGATGCGATTGGCCGCGCGCAGCGGGTCGACGGCGGAGGCCACGCACATGATGGACGACCCCGAGAACACCAGGAACGTCACCCTGAGCCTTTCTCGCTCGGCGCGAAAGATGCTGGGCTTTTCGCTTTTCATCATGACACCTTCGTAAAACGCAAAACAGTTTCCGGCAAGTCGCGCGATGCTGGCATCCTGTTTCGATTGGGAGGAGAAAACGATGCCGCTTGCGATGAACCGCGAGGTCTTCATTACCTGTGCCGTGACCGGTTCCGGCGGCACGCAGGATCGCAGCCCGCACGTGCCGCGTTCGCCCAAGCAGATCGCCGACTCGGCGATCGACGCGGCCAAGGCCGGCGCCGCGATCGTCCATTGCCATGTGCGCGACCCCGAGACCGGCAAGCCGCGCCGCGACGTTCACCTCTACCGCGAAGTGACCGAGCGCATCCGCGACGCCAATGTCGACGTGGTGCTGAACCTCACCGCCGGCATGGGCGGCGACATGGTGTTCGGTTCGCCGGAAGCGCCGCTGCCGCTCAACGAGAAGGGCACCGACATGGGCGGCGCCACCAACCGCATGGAGCATGTGCGCCAGTGCCTGCCCGAGATCTGCACGCTCGATTGCGGCACGATGAACTTCGCCGAGGCCGACTACGTCATGACCAACACGCCCGGCATGCTGCGCGCCATGGGCGGCATGATGACCGCGCTGGGCGTCAAGCCTGAGATCGAGGCCTTCGACACCGGGCACCTGTGGTTCGCCAAGCAGCTCGTCGAGGAGAAGGTGCTCAATCCCGACGCGCTGGTGCAGCTTTGCATGGGCGTGCCGTGGGGCGCGCCGGACGACCTCAACACCTTCATGGCCATGGTCAACAACGTGCCGTCGACCTGGAACTGGTCGGCCTTTTCGATCGGCCGCAACCAGATGGCCTATGCCGCGGCCGCGGTTCTGGCCGGCGGCAATGTCCGCGTCGGACTGGAAGACAATCTTTGGCTGGACAAGGGCGTGCTGGCGACCAACGCGCAGCTCGTCGAACGCGCGGCAAGCATCGTCACCAATCTCGGCGCGCGGGTGCTCGGACCCGAGGAAGTGCGCAAGAAGCTCAATCTCACCAAGCGGGCGCCGATAGCAGCATAATCCGATCGCGGGAGGCAGGCATGACAACCGTCAAGTTCACCGCGATGAAGGACGGCGACCGGGAAGACTATGAATTCCTGACCATCCACGAAATCGACTATGCCGCAAAGACGGGCGACCGCCTGCTCGACGCGCTGGTGCATCTCGACGAGGGCCTTTCCGGCTACAAGATCAGCCGGCTCGGCCACTCGCTTCAGGCGGCGACGCGCGCCTGGAAGGACGGCGCCGACACCGACTGGATCGTCTGCGCCCTGCTGCACGACATCGGCGACATATACGCGCCATACAACCATGACGAATATGCCGCCACGATCCTGAAGCCCTTCGTGCGCGAGCAGTGCACCTGGGTGGTGGAGAAGCACGGCGACTTCCAGCGCCTCTATTACGCGCATCACCTCGGCGGCAACCGGCACGCACGCGAGCGCTTCGCCGGCCACCTCTATTTCGACGATTGCGACCAGTTCTGCGAACGCTGGGACCAGTCGAGCTTCGACCCCGACTACGAGACCCTGCCGATCGCGTTCTTCCGGCCGCTGGTTCTCGAAGTCTTCGCGCGCAAGGCCTATGACCCCGCCGTCATCCGCGCCGGCGAGCGCGTGCCCCTCACCGATCAAGAGACAGCCAGGACAAGAACCGGAGCTTCGGCATGAGCATCATCAACAAGGCAGCCGCCATCGGCGGCGGTGTCATCGGCGCCGGCTGGGTCGCGCGCCTCCTGCTCAACGGCATCGACGTGTCGATCTTCGACCCGGACCCCGAAGCGTCGCGCAAGGTCAGCGAAGTGATGAAGGGCGCGCGCCGCGCCTACAAGCAGATGCTGCCCGGCGGCCTGCCCAAGGAAGGCAAGCTCACCTTCGCCAAGACGATCGCCGAGGCAGTGGCGGACGCCGACTTCATCCAGGAAAGCGTGCCGGAGCGGCTCGACCTCAAGCACAAGGTGCTGGCCGAGATCGACGCGCATGCGCCGGCCAATGCCATTGTCGGCTCGTCGACCTCCGGCATCAAGCCGACCGACATGCAGGTGGCGATGAAAAAGCATCCGGAACGGCTCGTCGTCGGCCACCCATTCAACCCGGTCTACCTCCTGCCGCTGGTCGAGATCGTCGGTGGCGAGCAGACATTCCCGGAGGCCATCGAGGTCGCCAAGGAGATCTACGCCTCGATCGGCATGAAGCCGGTGGCCATCCGCAAGGAGATCGAGGCCTTTGTCGGCGACCGCCTTCTGGAAGCCGCGTGGCGCGAGGCGCTTTGGCTGATCAAGGACGGCATCTGCACGGTCGAGGAACTCGACGACATCATGCGCTATGGCTTCGGCCTGCGCTGGGCGCAGATGGGCATGTTCCAGGTCTACCGCATCGCCGGCGGCGAGGCCGGCATGCGCCACTTCATGGCGCAGTTCGGGCCGTGCCTGAAATGGCCGTGGACCAAGCTGATGGACGTGCCGGAGTTCAACGACGAGCTGGTCGACCTGATCGCCACCCAGTCGGACGACCAGGCGCATGGCCTGTCGATCCGCGAGCTGGAGCGCATCCGCGACGACAATCTGGTCGCCATCATGGATGCGCTGTCGAAGCAGAACAAGGGCAAGGGCTGGGGCGCCGGCGCGCTGCACAAGGACTATACGAAGCAGCTCGCCAAACTCGCGGCGAAGAAGCCCGTTGCTTCCAAGGCGGCCGAGAAGGCCAAGGCAAGCAAGCCGGTGAAGAAGGCCGAGAAGCCGGCAAAGGCCGGCAAGGCGAAGAAGAGCGGCAAGAAGAAGGGCTGAGGCATGGATTTCGGTCTTTCGGAAGAACAGAAGCTCATCGTCGAGACGACGCGCGCCTTCGTCGAGAACGAGCTTTATCCGCATGAGCTGGAGGTGGAGCGCACCGGCGTGCTGCGCCACGAACTGATCAAGGAGATCCAGGCCAAGGCGATCGAGGCCGGGCTCTACGCGGCCAACATGCCGGCCGACGTCGGCGGCGCGGGCCTCGATACGGTGAGCTGGCTGCTCTACGAGAAGGAGCTCGGCCGCGCCAACTACGCGCTGCACTGGACCTGCGTGGCGCGCCCCTCCAACATCCTGCTGGCGGGAACGCCGGAGCAGCGCGAGAAATACCTCTTCCCCTGCATCCGCGGCGAGAAGTGGGACTGCCTCGCGATGACCGAGCCCGGCGCCGGTTCCGACCTGCGCGGCATGAAGGCGACCGCCGTGCAGGACGGCTCGGACTGGGTGCTCAACGGCACCAAGCATTTCATCAGCCATGCCGATATCGCCGACTTCGCCATCGTCTTCATGGCCTCCGGCGAGGAAGATTCGCCGCGCGGCAAGCGCAAGAAGATCACCGCCTTCTTCGTCGACAAGGGCACCAAGGGCTTTTCGGTGCGCGACGGCTACCGTAACGTCTCGCATCGCGGCTACACCAACTCGATCCTCGAATTCGACGACTGCCGCCTGCCCGCGAGCCAGGTGCTCGGCGAAGTGCACAAGGGCTTCGACGTCGCCAATTCCTGGCTGGGCGCGACGCGCCTGCAGGTCGGCGCCGCCTGTCTCGGCCGGGCCGAGCGGGCGTTGCAGCACGCCGTCGAATATGCCGCGCAGCGCCAGCAGTTCGGCCAGCAGATTGGCAAGTTCCAGGGCGTTTCCTTCAAGCTCGCCGACATGGCGACCGAACTGAAGGCGGCGGACCTGATGGTGTTCGAAGCCGGCTGGAAGTACGATCAGGGCACCGTCACCGATCAGGACATGGCGATGGCCAAACTGAAGGCAACCGAGATGCTGGCCTTCATCGCCGACGAGGCGATCCAGATCCATGGCGGCATGGGGCTGATGGACGACCTGCCGCTGGAGCGCATCTGGCGCGATGCCCGCGTCGAGCGCATCTGGGAAGGCACGTCCGAAATCCAGCGCCACATCATTTCGCGGGCGCTGCTGCGCCCCTTCGGAGCCTGATGCATGCATAAATTGGAGCGTCTTCTGCGGCCCAAGTCGATCGCCGTCTTTGGCGGGGTGCAGGCCGCCGCCGTCGTGGCACAGTCGATCAAGATGGGCTTTGCCGGCGAGATCTGGCCGGTGCATCCGACGAAGGACGAGGTTGCCGGCCGCAAGGCCTACCGGTCCGTCGCAGACCTGCCCGGCGCGCCGGACGCGGCCTTCGTCGGCGTCAACCGGCATCTCACCATCGAGGTCATCAAGGCACTGGCCGAGCGCGGCGCGGGCGGCGCCGTGTGCTTCGCCGCCGGTTTCCTCGAGACCGAGGCCTATGACGAGGACGGCGAGCGCCTGCAGGCCGAGCTGGTGGCGGCCGCCGGCCAGATGCCGATCATCGGGCCGAACTGCTACGGCCTGATCAACTATGCCGACGGCGCGCTGCTTTGGCCCGACCAGCATGGCGGCATCCGGCTGGGCGACGATGGCAAGGGCGTCGCCATCATCACCCAGTCGTCCAACATCGCCATCAACATGACGATGCAGAAGCGCGGCCTGCCGATCGCCTACATCATGACGGCCGGCAACCAGGCGCAGACCGGGCTGTCCGAAATGGCGCTTGGTCTGATCGAGGACGACCGCGTGACCGCGCTCGGCCTGCACATCGAGGCCTTCGATTCCGTCGCCGGCTTCGAGAGGCTGGCGGCACGCGCCCGCGAACTGAAGAAGCCGGTCATCGCCATGAAGGTCGGCCGCTCCGAGCAGGCCAGGCAGGCGACTGTCTCGCACACTGCTTCGCTTGCCGGCTCGGACGCCGCCTCCGGCGCCTTCCTGAAGCGGCTCGGCATCGCGCGCATCGATTCCATCCCGGCCTTCATCGAGACGCTGAAGCTCCTGCACATTACCGGGCCGCTGCCCGGCTACACCTTGTCGTCGATGAGCTGTTCCGGCGGCGAAGCCTCCGTCATGGCCGACAGCGCAGAAGGCCGGCTGGTGCGGTTTCCGCAGTTGACCGACGAGCACCGCGCCCATGTCAAATCGACGCTGGGACCGCTGGTGGCGGTCGCCAATCCGCTCGACTACCACACCTTCATCTGGAACAACGAGCCGGCGATGACGGCCACCTTCACCGCCATGGTGTCGGGTGGCTTCGACCTCAACATGCTGGTGCTCGACTTCCCGCGCCCCGACCGCTGCTCGGTCACCGACTGGTGGGCGACGCTGCGCGCCTTCGAATCGGCGCTGAAGACCAACAAGGCGAAGGGCGCCATCGTCTCCTCGCTGCCCGAGAACCTGCCCGAGGAATACACCGCCGAACTGATGGCGCGAGGCATGGTGCCGCTGTTCGGCATTTCGGAAGCCATGGACGCGGCCCAGGCGGCCGCCTTCATCGGCTGGGCCTGGCGCGAACCGCAGGCGCAGGCGGTCGACACCACGGCCGCCGGCGCGGCGGACGGCGAGCACACGACGCCGAACGAGGCCGACGCCAAGGAAAGGCTGATCAAGGCCGGCCTGCCGGTGCCGAAGGGCGAGCGCGCCGGCAACGCGGTGGAGGCGGTGATCTCCTCCATGGCGCTCGGCTTTCCCGTGGCGCTCAAGGCGCTCGGCGTCACCCACAAGTCGGAAGTGGGCGCGGTGCGGCTCAATCTCAGGGATGCCGAATCCGTCAGCACGGCGGCGCATGACCTGCAGCCGCTCGGCACCGGTCTCTACGTCGAGCGCATGGTGCGCGACGGCGTCGCCGAACTGATCGTCGGCTTCACCCGCGACCCGATGTTCGGCGCCGTGATGACGCTCGGCACCGGCGGCGTGCTGGTCGAGCTGCTGCGCGACAGCGTCACGCTGATGCTGCCCGCGACACGCGACGACATCGAGGCGGCGTTGCGCGGCCTGCGGCTCTATCCCCTGCTGGAAGGCTATCGCGGCCGGCCGAAGGCGGACGTGAAGGCGGCCATCGACGCCATATCGGGCATTGCCGACTTCGTGCAGAAGAATGCCGGCGAGATCGAAGAGCTCGACATCAATCCGCTGATCGTCTGCGCCGAGGGCAAGGGCGCCTGGATCGCCGACGCCCTGCTGGTGCTTGGAGAAAAGAAGAATGGCTGACGTCATCACCACCCGCCGTGAAGGCGCCATCCTCGAGGTCACGCTCGACCGGCCGAAGGCCAACGCCATCGACCTCGAGACCTCGCGGCTGATGGGCGAGACCTTCAAGGCGTTCCGCGACGATCCGGAATTGCGGGTCGCCATCGTCAAGACAGCCGGCGACAAATTCTTCAGCGCCGGATGGGACCTGAAGGCGGCGGCCGGCGGCGATGCCGTCGACGGCGACTACGGCGTCGGCGGCTTTGCCGGCCTGCAGGAGCTGCGCGACCTCAACAAGCCGGTCATCGCCTGCGTCAACGGCATGGCCGTGGGCGGCGGCTTCGAGCTGGCGCTGTCCTGCGACCTCATCTACGCATCGGACCATTCCTCCTTCGCGCTGCCCGAGATCCGCGCCGGCACGCTGGCCGACGCCGCGACCATCAAGCTGCCGAAGCGCATCCCCTACCATGTCGCCATGGACCTGCTGCTCACCGGCCGCTGGATGGACGTCGCGGAAGCGCATCGCTGGGGCCTGGTCAACGAGGTCCTGCCCAAGGAGAAGCTCGAGGACCGCGTCTGGGAGATCGCCCGCCTGCTCGCCAGCGGCCCGCCGCTGGTGTTCGCCGCCATCAAGGAGACGGCGCGCGTCGCGGAAGCACTGCCCTTCCAGGAAGCGATGAACAAGGTGACGCTCCGCCAGTTGCCGACCGTCGACATCCTCTACGGGTCCGAGGACAACATGGAAGGGTTCCGCGCCTTCGCCGAGAAGCGCGACCCGGTGTGGAAGGGACGATGACGCTGCTTACCCTCCCCTCGATGGGGAGGGTCGGACCGAAGGTCCGGGGCGGGGTGAAGCGCCGCCACCCCCACCCGCCGCTTCGCGGCGACCTCCCCCATAGAGGGGGAGGTAAGGAGTGCCCATGACCGACTACAAAACCCTCATCGACGCCGAGACCTGGGCCTTCATCGAGAAGACCAACTCCTACTACCCGCCCGACACGATCGACTACACGGTCACGCAGCAGCGCGAGCTCTATGATCGGATGCGCCGCGCGGTCTTTGC
>OFTY01000696.1_pt1 | contig 20304 bp, 18 predicted proteins | sample 1775061 | NCBI WGS metagenome assembly OFTY01 (sample SAMN08195773, study PRJEB24354) | sludge metagenome | isolation source: sludge from phenol fed wastewater aerobic bioreactor B | place: India: Nagpur | collected 2016-09-16 | reverse complement strand
AGCTTGAGCCCATTCTGAGCAAAAATAACCTGCACCCCCCTACTCGCCCAATCGAGAACGGCGTCTTTGGAAAATTGGGGCGTGGCAATTGGCTGTCTTGCACCGAGGGATTGCTGCAGACTTTGGAGTGGCGCTCCAATCCATGGGAGGTAGTTGCGAAGGATGCGCTTCCGTCTGATCTCGCATCGCTCGTCGGCAAGGCGAAAAGTGTGCGAGTGGAGACAGGAGATCCGGTAAAGACGGACGTGAACGTCTATTGCGGTAGCTCAACTGACCTATCGCAGATCGACAGTGGAAGCATCGACTTAGTCATTACCGATCCACCCTTCGGCGACATCATGCAGTATGCTGAACTTTCCGGAATTTTTTATGGGTGGCTGCAACCTGCGCTCGCGCGGACGCACGGCAATATGCTTCCAAAGAAAATCCCAACAGCGTTAGAGGCTGTTGAGAACAAAGCCCGTCATGGAGACGATAGCGAGAGTTTTTATTCTCGCGTTCTCGAGTCATGCTGGCGAGAAGCAGGACGGATCTTGAAACCCGGAGGAATACTAGCTTTTACCTTCCATCATGACAAAGACGAGCCATGGGTTGCCGTCCTCGATAGCCTATTTCGTGCTGGCTTTTACCTTGAAGCGACATATCCGATCAGGGCCGATGAGACAAAAGGGGAGGGCAGCACTCCCGGCACCTTCGGCGCGCAAAAGGTAGAATACGACATTATCCACGTCTGTCGTAAACGGACCGAGGAGCCCAAATCAGTTAGCTGGGGCCGTATGCGTCGAGAGGTCATGGCTGACGTGCGCCAGTTGCAGGCCATGTTGGAAAATCATGCGAAGGAAGGTTTGCCGGCAGCCGACATTCAGGTCATCAGACGTGGAAAGGCTTTAGAGTATTACTCTCGGCATTACGGCAAGGTTTATGTGGATGAGGATAGGTCGATCGGCGTAAAAGAGGCGCTGGTTGGAATTAACCAACTTATCGACGAAGATTCTGACAAGGGCAAAGAGCCGCCTCCGGTCAACGCCGAACCGATAACTCGTCGGTTTCTCCGAACATTCGGGTCATCCGTTGAGATGAAACGCGACCAGCTCCAGAAATTCCTCAAGGGGTCGATAACGACGCCTGAGGAGTTTGAACAGCGGGGTTGGTGTTCGGAAAAGAGCAAAGTTTTCACTCGGGTTGATCCGCTATCATTTGCGCAGGACTGGTCGGGCCGACACAAGCGCCGCCTCACTTCCGATCTCGACCAAGCTCTCGTGCTGATAGGCTCATGTTTTGATGGAAGCGGAATCAACGCCTCCGACACCCTCAAAAATGAGAATTTCAAACCGCATATCGCTCTGAAACCACTTCTTGAATGGCTTCAGCGCAACGGCCCTGACGCCACGAACCGGAATGCAGCCTCGCGCGCCTTGACGATCTACAACAGTTGGGCGGCAACCCAAGCGGTCAAGCCCCAACAGGGATCGCTGTTTGAGGAGTATGAAGTTTGAAACATACCCTCGACACAGTATGGCAACGCCGCGGAACAAGCTGGATTTGGGATGAAGAGGCCCGCAACCAGGTCTGCGTGGCAGAGGAGGTTTGGAGCCTGCGCCAGTTTCTCCGGTGCGCGGGAAACTGGCCCGATGATCTCCCCAGCAATATGAACAACACACTGGTCGTTGCGGGCTTAGACGGCTGCCTGGACCTCCTTGCACCGAACGATGCGGAAGCGTGGTTGGGCGATACCGTCAAGCACGCCATCCTCTCATTCCAAGCTCACTATGAGAGCGAGGCGGCGCTGATCTTCTGGCTCCCCTCGGGCCAAAGCCGCATCAAATTGCACCCGGCTACGGATTCCATCGATTGGCGCTGCGCTGCCCCGCACTCTGACCATGCTCTGGCGTTCGGCCGTATCCTCTGGGGCGAGGCGAACGAGTATCCGCAGGAAATTCTGCTGCGGGAGGGCGCGAAGCCCGCAGGTCTTTTCCATTTGCGCATCACCTGATGAGTTCCGGCGTGAAAGCCCTGCACCAGTTCCGGCCCGGCGAACGAATTACCCATCAGGAGTTTGGTCAGGGCGTTGTCCTTGAGCCGGCTCATGATGGCTATCTCCGCGCCTTCTTCAGCGCGGGCGAGCGCAGAGTTTCGCTCTCCACGGTGCGGGCTGAGCTTTCTCGGACTGAACGTGTCCTGCGTTCGGTAGACAGCGGAGACGAACGGGCACGCCGGGCCTGGCTGTCATTTGAGGCTCAGACCCTGCCTATTATGGAAAGTGCTTCAGCGCTTACCTCCGCGAAAATTGACCTGCTGCCTCATCAGGTCGTGCTAACTCATCGCGTTGCGACAGCCTCACCTAGACGATTCCTAATCGCGGATGAAGTCGGCCTAGGTAAAACTATCGAAACCGCGCTGGTTCTGCGCGAATTGGCAAGTCGGGGAGAGCTAGACCGGGCATTGATGATCGTTCCTGCTGGCCTCGTGAACAACTGGCATCGCGAATTGAATGAGGTGTTCAATTTAGATTTTGAGGTTTTTGGTTCCGAAGGCGACATTACCGATCGAAAAACAAACGCATTTGCTAAACACGATCGGCTAATTGCCAGCATAGACACCCTTAAACGTCCCGCTCGCATCAAGCGCCTCTTAGAAGCACCGCGCTGGGATCTCGTTGTTTTTGACGAGGCCCATCACCTCACCGCGCATCGTGTCGGTGGGAATGTCCGTAAAACCGAGAATTATAAGCTCGCAGAGACGTTGAAAGATCATGCCCGCGATCTGCTGATATTGTCGGCCACGCCACACCAGGGCAACCATTTTCAGTTCTGGATGCTGGTCCAGCTTCTCAATCCGACGCTGTTCAACGCCCCAGATGAGATGATCGAACATCGGCATCGCCTGAATACCGTCATGTTCCGGCGGACTAAAGCCGATGCCTGTCAACCTGACGGCTCCCCCTTGTTTGCGCGCCGGTGGGTTCACACCGAATCCGTTCTCATGAATGAGGCGGAACGGCATTTTTATGAGAAACTCAGGGAGTATCTGGAAGACGGCTTCAATTTGGCGAGACGCCAAGGCGGGAAGGGCCGCGCCTTGGGCTTCCTCATGGCAATTTTCCAAAAGATCGCGGCATCAAGCTTTGCAGCGGTGAGGCGGACGCTGAAACGTCGGCTCCTGATGCTCACGCTCCACGAGGCGCATCTTCGTGATAGGGATATGGACATTGAGGGCCGGGAGCGCCTGCTGGACGAGGCACGCGAACTGCTTCACGGCGAGTTCAACCTTGCTCACGATCCGATCGGAAGGAGTGAGGTCGATCGCATAATCGCTGATCTGAAGTATCGCCTCGTGAAAAAGCTCGATGAAGAGGCATTGGAAATGGCCTCCGATCCCTATGCGAGCGAATTTTCAGCCATTCACGCTGAGGAAGCTGCCTCGGCAGTCGTAGACCTTCACCTCCCCGAAGAACGGCTTCGGATAGACGATCTCCTCCAGGCATTTCCGTCCCAGCGCGAAACTAAAGCACAGAAGTTGCTTGATGGCTTGGGCACGCTCTGGCGGCAGAACCCTGACGAGAAGATAGTGATTTTCGCGACTTATCTCGGCACGGTGGACCTGATTGCGCAAGAGATTGAGCGCGCGTTCCCCGGTCAAGGGGTTGTCGTGCTGCGAGGCGGTGATCACGGGGCAAAGGCGGCTGCGGAGCGTAAGTTCCGGCAGAAGGATGGCCCTCGCGTCCTTGTATGCACCGCAGCAGGGCGAGAAGGCATAAACCTTCAGTTCGCCCGTATCCTCTTCAATTTTGATTTGCCGTGGAACCCCATGGATTTGGAACAGCGGATCGGCCGCATCCATCGCTATGGTCAAAGCCATACCGCTCAGGTCTACAACCTTGTATTGTCAGATACGATCGAGGGTCGGATATTCCTTCTGCTCGATGAAAAACTGGCGGAAATCGCTCGCACGGTAGGCAAGGTCGATGACCAAGGAAATGTCGCTGAAGATTTGAAGGCTCAAATCCTTGGCCAGTTGTCTGAAAGGCTAAACTATGACCGCCTATACCAAGAGGCTTTGTCTGATCCTGAGCTAAAGCGCACGCACGTTGAGCTTGAGGCCGCATTAGCAGACTCACGCGAAGCGCGAGAGGTAGTATTCGATCTATTTCAAGATCTGGATGGTTTTAGTATCGATGACTACAAGCCGTTTTCTGACATATCATCGAGTATGGATCGGCTCGTCCAATTCCTCAAACGGAGTGTTGAGGATCAAGGCTCGACCCTTCGACCAACTGGTTCGGACACCTATTTGTTCGAAGCCAAGGGCGCTTCCCCGGTGCAATTCACGACCGATCGAGACACGGCGAGCGCCTCAGACGGGGTCCAATTGCTGGGGCTGGATCATCCGGTTATGCAGACGGCTCTGGATCGCTGGGCCAATCTTTCCCCCGAGGAAATTGGGCTTTCGGTTACTTCGGCTGAGGTAGATAAGCCCTCTGTTCTGTCGCTATGGAAAGTCACCAGCTCCACAGCAAGCGGCGAGCGTAGGGTTATCATGCAGCCGATCGCCGTTGGGGCTGACGGAACGCGCATTCCTGCTATCGAACGCCAGTTTGACCGTTATTGGCAAGCTTCCCCATCCCTGCACCCGCTCTCTGTTGAACAGCGTATCGAGCTGTTTGCGACGGCAATCGAGCCTACGCTACAAAGAGAACTGCGCCATAAAGGGACCGTCAATTCCGACGGTAGCTACGCTGCTGAACTTGTCGGCTACATTGAGATTCTGCCCGCTTAACGGCGCTGATCACGCCTCTCTGCAAACCCTTAACTAAGCCCGATCTTCACATTTAACATAAGATGTCTTATCGAACAAAACAGGAACGTGGCTTGTGCCGGCTTGGCAACAGCGGCTTAACCAGCGGCCGAACTCTTAACTTGGCTCAATAGTCGAGGTTGCGTTTTTCCATCTGTGCGGCCGCGAGGTCCGCGACCGGACCAGCGCCTTCGGCCAGCTCGTAGATCGCTATCACAGCCCTGTCGTCGAGACGCTCGACCATTGCCTGGACCGCTGACCAGTTAGCCACGTCGAGCGCGACCGTCGTGCTTTCGTTACCGGACACGGCGATCGGCCGCATCAGCCATCTTCGACCAGCGATCGGCCGAATGCAGCATACGGTCCCTAGCATGGGGCAGAACGAGCTGCTGGGCCTCGGCAAGGTCGGCCGCTGCCCTCGCGCGGTAGTCGGCTGCGGTATCGGCCATGAAGTCCCCTCAGTTTAGGCCAGCGTTCTAAAACCCTGGCCCGTTTATCACTTGCCGTTCATCCGATCGCGGACCGCCTTCGCCGGCGCGAACGTCAGCTTGCGTGACGCCGCGATCGTGATCGCCTCGCCCGTCGACGGGTTGCGCCCCTGGCGCTCTGGGGTGTCCTTCAGCTTGAACTTGCCGAACCCGTTGAGGCTGACTTCCTCGCCGGTCGCGACAGCCGCGGTGATGTTCGCAAGGATCGCATCGATGACCTTCCTGGCGTCCGCCTTTGCGAGGCCATGGGTATTGGAGAGCTGTTCGGCCAGATCGGATGTCGTCGTCATGAACACGTCCCGGTGGTGAATGATTGGACCGGCCTTAGCCCGGTTCACGTCGCGCCGCCATCGGGAGTTGCCTCCTGCGCGCTCATCTCGCCCTCGTAGGGGCGGACGAGCTTCAGGGCGTCTTCATAGCTGCCGTCGAGCCATGCCGTAGATCGCGAGGGTGAAGGATCGCCGGCATTGCCTTGGGATGCCAGGGATCGACGGTGGGGTTGGGAGAGGTGGTGCAGAAGGCATAGGCATCGCCGCGCTCGGTCGGCCGCCACAGACCGGCGAAGAAGGCGATGGGCTGGTCGGGCAGCGAAAACCACATCTGGCGGGGTTTGCCATCGTCGCCCGTCCCGCCGTCGGGATGCGGCTCGGCGAAGTGCGTGAACGGGACCAGGCAGCGCCGATCGGGATTCGCGATCGACGGCTTCCACATCGACGATGCGAGATTCCGCGCATTGGTGACGAACTTGTCCAGCTTGACCGCCGGGTCGCGCTTGCTCGCTACCTTGGTCGGGAAGCCCCATTCCATCGCGACCGGTTCGAGCGGACGGTTACCCTCCCCTGCCCGCCTGACGACCAGTCCGTAGCGCGCTGTCTTCTTGCCCGTCGGGAAGATCTCGCGCGGCACCGGGTAGGTGTAGGCGCTTGCAATCGTAGCGGCGTCTGCTCGCAAACAGCCGGTTTTTCTGCTCACGCTCTCTGCCACTGGCGGGTAGCATCCTGCTCAAATTAGCTGCCAGCGTGCTCGCCATCATCCGGGGCTGCTCGCAATCGGACATGGCTGCTCACATTATCCGCTCCGGGCGGATGTCAAAGGCGGGTTCATTTCACGGGCCGGATCGTCCCATTTCTCCGTCTCCAACTGGCCATTTCGGGAATGAGCAATCGGGAACATATTTTGGGAAAACGGCTATTTCCCTGCCGTCCGGCGCGCCTTGCGACCGTCAGCCGTCTCCCTGAACCTTCCCAATCGGGAGGCCAAGATGCGGACACCGATGCATCAGCTTGTCACAAAAAGGGGGCATGTGCCTCTCGTGGCAGATACGTTCGACATCCGAGCGCAGTGGCTCGCGGCGCATGTCCTGCCGCATGAGACCGTCATTCGTTCAAGGCTTCGTCGGATCAGCGGCTTGACGCAGGCCGACATCGACGACCTTGTTCAGGAAACCTACGCCGTGCTGGCGGCGAAGAAGACGGTAGCGGATATCGCCGATGCCCGTGCCTATGCCCTTCAGACCGCTCGATCCCAGTTCCTGTTGCGACTCCGTAAGGCTAAGATCGTACCGCTCGACTATGTAGCCGATCTGTTCGAGTTCGATGCACCAGACCCTGCGTCCCCGCTTGATGACCGGACCGCCGCCAAGGACGAACTGCAAAAGGTGATCGACGCGATCGAGGCGTTGCCACCACAGATGCGCCGCGCCTTCTGGCTCCGACGTGTGGAGGGCTGGTCGCAGCGCGAGATCGCGACTGAGCTAGGGCTTTCCGAAAGCACGGTCGAGAAGCATATAGGCCGTGGCATAAAGCGTCTCCTCGAACAGTTCGGGCGTGGCGGAAACCGGAAGCGAGCGGCATCTACCAGTGCGACCGATGTGGAACCGCAGGAGAGCCGGCCCCTTGAGCGACCGTCGCGAGTCCGCGGATCAACTTGACGAGGAAGGCGCACGCTGGGCGGCAAGGATGGATCGCGGCCTGACGAAGGTCGAGCAGGCGGCTCTTGATCGCTGGCTGGAGGGAGACACACGGCGGCTGGGCGCCCTCGCCCGCGCGCGCGCCGCATGGTTCCATGCCGAACGCGCCAGTGCCATTGGCGGTATGCCGACATCTCAGACCGCCATAATCGCGCCGAACCGCAGAATGGCGCTTCTGGGCGGCGGGGCTTTGGCTGCCACCGTCGTCGCGGGGGTAATGGGACTATCATGGCGGCGGCCTTCGTCGGGCAGTGAGGCAAGCGGCATCGGCGAGGTTCGCCGTGTTACCCTTGCCGACGGTACCGTCGTGACGCTTGATGCGGCCTCCCACCTCACTACTGCAATCGATCATGTGCAGCGGGTTGTCAGTCTTCTGACGGGCCAAGCCTTTTTCGAGGTGGCGCATGATCCGGTGCGCCCCTTTTTCGTGCGGGCGGGCGCTGCCGTAATCCGCGCGATCGACAGCGACTTTGTCGTGAAGTTGCGGCCGGACGCTACCTGTGCGGTTCTGGTGCGTGCCGGGGTAGTTGCACTGACCGATGGCTTGGCTCCGCTAGCGGCCGGACGCCTGCTGGGAGCCGGGTGGGAAGCGACGGTGGCGACCAAAGGGGACCAGACCGTACCGCAGGTGACGCGGCTTGCTCCGCAAAGCTTCGACCGGCTGCTGGCGTGGCGGGAGGGGCAGCTTTCCTTCGCGGGCGACACGTTGGCCGAGGCTGCTGCCGAGTTCGAACGATATAATTCGGCAAAGATTGTCGTACCTGACGCCTCGCTGGCGGCGGAACCGATCACCGGTCTGTTTGCCTCCAACGACCCGCTCGGTTTTGCGCGCGCAATTGCGGTAAGCCTCGGTGCCCGCGTGACGATGCGCGGGGATGATATCGTCATCGCGCGAGTGGCCCGCGGGACAACCTGACATGACGAGTGGCGGAAACGGTCACCGCCGACATCTCCCCTGATGTGGTGCCTCAGAAGCCACACGAAGGGGGAAGCTTTCAATGCCGGAACTGAATCATCGCGCCTGCTGGGCTGCCGTTACCCTGGCGTGCGTCGCCCAGCCCGCGGCGGCACAGACACTGCGCTTCGATGTTCCGGCTCAACCAGCGGTCAACGGCATTCCAGCCTTCTCACGGCAGGCAGGCGTGCAGATCGTCGCGCCAGCCCGGAAGCTCGCCGGCAAGCGGACCAATGCCGTTAATGGTACCTATTCCGTTGAGGTAGCGCTTGCCAAACTGCTTGCTGGAACTGGTCTCAGGATTGGGTTGAGGTCTGGCACGAACATCAGCCTCGTTCCCGACCAGTCCGACCTGCCCGCGGGTGTCTCGCCTGCCGCCGCCCCGCCTGCTGCAAGGACCGATCAGTCAAGTGACACAGGGATCGGCGATATCGTGGTGACGGCGACCCGCCGGTCGGAGTCGTCACAGAACGTGCCGGCCGCGTTGACCGTGATCCGCGGATCGCAACTCGCCGAGCGCAACATCCGCACCGTCAATGATATCGAGAACAGCGCGCCCAGCCTTGAGGCGACTGCCCAGCTTGGCACGAGTCAGACGCAATTCGCGGTGCGCGGCGTCGGGCTGACCGATTATGCCGCCAACAACACGGGCACTGTCGGCGTCTACATCGACGAGGTAAACCACCCTTATGCCGTGACCTTCCAGGGTTCGCTCTTCGATATCGACCGGGTTGAGGTGCTGCGCGGCCCGCAAGGCACGTTGTTCGGCCGCAACACCACCGCCGGCGTCGTCAGCATCACGACGGCCGCGCCGCAATCAACGTTCGGCGCTGCCCTCATGGGCGAGTATGGCCGCTTCGACGCGGCGCAAGTGGAGGGCTACGTAACCGGACCGCTGAGCGACAGCCTTGCCGGCCGGCTTGCCTTCAACATCGACCAAGGCGGCGCATGGCAGATCGACCGGACGACAGGCCGCCGCCTGGGTGACAGGGATCGTTTCAACGGGCGCGTCAAGCTCGCCTGGCGACCGGGAGGAGCCACGCAGGTCGATCTGTCGGCGCATTACGATCGCGACCGCTCGGACGGGCGCGGGCTGCAGCTCCGGCTGCCCTTCCAATCACATAATTTTCCCCCACTTGGCATTCGCTACCCCGCCGACACCAGCCAGCGCGCAACCGGCTTCGGAATCTCGCCGATCTTTGCGCAACTCACCGGACAGCGGTTCGACGCCAAGCCAAACCTGAACAACGAGGGCTATGGCGCATCCGTGCGGCTGCGCCATGATTTCGGCTGGGCCGAACTGACCGCGATCATCGCGCACGAGCATTTCGATCGCAAGGAGTTTCAGGATTTCGATGCAACCAACTCCAACGAAGGCGGCGAGTATTTTTTCAACAAGATAGACACCCAGTCCGAAGAGGTTCGGCTGGCGTCGCCCACCGATCGGACTTTCCGCTATCTTGTCGGCGTCTATCGCTCGGACGAGCACAACAATGGCGGCTTCATGTCGGATTTCACTGATGTCGCGTCGCTGCGCAACATCTTCTCCACTCGTTATCGTCAACCCGTGCGATCGACGGGCGTATTCGCCAACGGCGATCTGGCCCTTTCCGACCGGCTGACCTTCTCGCTTGGGGGGCGCTACGAACATGAGGTGCGTAAGCTGGACGACTTCATCAGCGAAATCGTCTTTCCCGTACCGCTGGTGAACGTGAGGACTCGTCAGCGTCTGGCGCGCGGCGAATGGTCAGGCAAGGCGGCGCTGACCTATCGGATCGATCCGAACGTTATGCTGTTCGCCGACATCGCACGCGGGGTGAAATCCGGGGGATTTACGACCTACAACAGCGGGCTGCCGGGCCAGATATCACCGTTCAATCCGGAAAAGCTGCTGTCCTATGAAGCCGGCTTTAAGTCCACGGTGCTCAATCGGCGCCTTCAGGTCAACGCGACTGGCTTCTACTACGACTACCGCGATCAGCAGTTGCAAGGCGTTATTTTCAGTCAGACCCAGCGCATCGGCCGCATTATCAACGTGCCACGATCCCACATTTATGGCGGAGAGGTCGAGATCATTGCTCGACCTGTCGATGCTGTCGAGATCAGCCAATCAATCGGTTACAAAACCGGTCAGTACGACGAATTTATCTTCGTCAATTCACCAGCGACGATCGCGTTGCGCGATCCCGTCACAGGTTTCTACAACACCATCGTCACCAGCGATCAGTCGGGCGAGCCGCTGCCTAACTTTCCTCGCTTCGACTACAAGGGCGCGGCGTCCGTTTCGTTCGACTTGGGCGGCTGGAAGGCGAGACCCGAGATCAACTACAATCACCGCTCCAGCACGTTTCTTACCACCTCGAACACCCGGCTGCCCGGCTATTGGCTGGTCAACGCCAACCTGACCCTCACCGCGCCTGATGGACGGCTGTGGTTCGGCGGCTACGTCAACAACCTGACCAACGCGCGTTTCTACGAGACCGCCAACGCCTTCGTCACGGCCGCCACCTTCACGCCGCACGAGGTGATAACCTATGGGATCAGGGCCGGCATCCGCTACTGATCGGGATTTAGGTGGACGGGGATGGGCGAATGGACGGCAGCTTCGACATCAACAGGCGGCGGCTGCTCGCCGCTGCGGGCATAGCCGCAGCGCTGCCTGCGGCGGCGACAGTGCCCGCACGTCGTTGGACCTCCGAGCCATCGGTATCAGGCGCGCCTGCCGTTGCCGGCCTTCATCTCCAATTCGGCGAGGACGCTACATCACAAATTGTCGTCTCCTGGCACGCACTGGAGAGCGTGCAGCGTCCGCAGGTGGTTCTGGGACACCCTGACGGCACCCTGCTCCGAACGGTTGACGCGGTGGAGCGAAGCTATGTGGACGCCAAGTCCGGGCAGCGGGTCCATGCCTTCCATGCCCGGTTGGACACCCTGACCCCCGATACCGAGTATATGTATGCCGCAGTTCATGACGGCGCAGGCCCCGAGTTCGGCAACTTCCGGACGGCACCGCGTGGGCGCGCGACGTTCACCTTCACCAGCTTCGGCGATCAGGGCACGCCGACGCTGGGTCGTCGCTTCGTGCCCCCTGCCGGCGTCGTGCTGCCTAACGCCCCATTCGTGAACGACAATCTCGGCGGCCCGGCGGGTGCCGACACCACCACCGGCATCGAGCGCATCCGTCCGCTGTTCCACCTGTTCAACGGTGATCTGTGCTACGCCAACCTTGCGCAAGACCGGGTAAGGGCGTGGAGCGACTTCTGGACCAACAACAGTCGCAGTGCCCGCAATCGCCCGTGGATGCCGTCTGCCGGCAATCACGAGAACGAGCTGGGCAACGGCCCGATCGGCTACCGCGCCTACCAGACCTATTTCGAGCTGCCCTCGGCTCCCGGTCAGGACGAGACGACGCGGGGGTTATGGTATGCATTCACCGTTGGGTCGGTTCGGGTCGTCAGCATCGCCAACGACGATGTCTGCTACCAGGACGGCGGCGACAGCTATGTGCGCGGCTACTCGGCAGGTCGGCAGAAGGCGTGGCTGGAAAGCACGCTACGCGCTGCGCGGGCGGATCGTGCGATCGACTGGATCGTAATCTGCATGCATCAGGTCGCGATCTCCACTGCCGACAAGTTTAATGGGGCGGACCTCGGCGTGCGCGAGGAATGGCTGCCGCTGTTCGATCGCTTCGGCGTGGATCTGGTCGTATGCGGGCACGAGCATCATTACGAGCGCTCGCACCCCATCCGCGGCGCGGAAGCCAACCCGACACGCACGCCCGTTCCTCGCGGAACCGCACTCGACGTCATCGACACCACGCAGGGCACCGTCCACATGGTGATCGGCGGCGGCGGCACGTCGATACCATCGAATGAGCTCTTGTTTGAACCACCACGATGCCGCGTCATTACTGCCGTCCAGGCTCCTGATCCGACGACCGGCAAACGACGTCCGGTCTACGTCGTCGAGCCGGCACCATGGTCCGCGTCCCGTAATGCGGCGCACGCTTACGGCTTCGCGGCGTTCGAGGTGCGACCTGATGCAGCCGATGGCATGACCGAGATCAAGGTCACCTATTATGACGTTCTTCAGCCTAACGGAGCTTTGCAGGCGTTTGAAAGCTTCTTTCTTCGTCGTCCACGCCGCTGACGCACGATCTCTGTTCTCAAAACCGTGATTCAGTGTTTTTTGAGAAGCTGATTTGCTTCTCGAAATACCATCCCAATCGAGGAGGCCAAGTAGCCACCTATGCACGATACTGCGTTCCGTTTCTTACAGGCCGATTTATGAGGCTGGGCAGTGGCGCTATCGACGCCGTGGTCAGCGCTATGCACGACGTGACCGTACCGCCCGGTTGTTGCAATCGACCAGGTGCATTTTTGTGACCGCACGCGCTACGCTGTGACAACACCTTCGCTGGCAATCGATCGTGCTATAAAGGAGGTCATAGGAGAAGACCATGCTGGATGCCGCGCTGCTCGTAGACACGAATGGCAAGCCGCTTTTAAACGGCAAGGTCACGAGTTCGCGCGACTGGAACGTCGTCAACGCTTTTTGCGAGGACACCTATACGCGCCTGTCCGCAAAACCGTTGATTCGAGGCTCTGATCCCGATGCCACGATCCGGATGTTAAGGATCGGCCGCATCAAATTCAGCCGCTTCTGCTTTGGAACGCCGACCAGGGCGGAGGACTTTGACCCCGCTGCCGGCAACATCATCGTCGTCAATACGTTGCGGGGCGGGCTGCGCCATCCGCTCGATGGCAACGCCGTCGCAGACACACGCTCCGGCGACAGCTACGTGGTCGATTGCAGCCGGATCGACTATTGGAACATCGCGGACGGACATGATCTCCAGCTCAATCTTACGATTCCACATGCCCTGATCGAGGCGGTCGCCGCGCGCTGGTATGGTTTCGTGCCGGACGATAGCCTGTGGCGTCGGCGACTGGTATTTGGGCGGCGTCAGTCGGCTTGGCTCTCGCTGGTAGACTATGCCACGCGCTCGCTGGAGGCGCGTCACGACGGTATCGCCCATTCCGTGATCGAACAGCGCATCGAGGAGGCACTATGCCTTGAACTGCTGCACAACTGGGCGCGGGAAGCCGAACTCTCGCTCGAAGTCGGGGCGCGGGCGGCTGCGCCTTATTACGTGCGCGAAGCCGAACGGCTGATGAGCGATCATGCACGGGAGGCTCCCTCGATCGCCGACATCGCAGGGCGACTGGGCATCAGCGCGCGCAGCCTTTCCGAAGGCTTCCGACGCTTCCGTGGGGTCAGGCCGCATGAGTATCTTGGTGACCGGCGTCTCGACGGCTTGCGGCAGGCGTTGCTGGAGGCACCTGCCGGGCAAAGCGCATCGGCGATCGCGCGGTCCTGGGGATATGTCAATCTGGGTGTGATGGCGACGCGCTATCGCGCCCGGTTCGGCGAGACGCCGACACAGACGCTGGTCGGCGCACGTTCGCGCTGACGGTCACAACGACACAGGCGGATTCCGATCCGCTGCACTTGGCTGCCGGTTTCGACCACTTTGTTCCGAAAACAAGTAGTTGAAAGTGACTTGTGAAATGCTCATTCTTCCTAAAACCGGCTAACCATGGTGCCAGCCGGCGGCAATGATCCGACAGCGCGACACGCTGGCCGGATTTCAGGTGCGCTATCAGCACAAGGCAGAGGAAGACCATGAAAGCACTCGTATATCAGGGTCCTGGAAAGAAGGACTGGATCGAAAAGGCGAAGCCCGAGGTGCAGAAGCCGACCGACGTGATCGTCAAGATCACCAGGACGACGATCTGCGGAACCGACCTGCACATCCTCAAGGGCGACGTGCCCGCGGTCACCGAAGGTCGTACGCTCGGGCATGAGGGTGTCGGCGTCGTCGAGGCGGTGGGTTCCGCCGTGGAGAACTTCAAACCGGGCGATACCGTGCTTGTCTCCTGCGTGACGTCCTGCGGGAAGTGCGCCAATTGCAAGCGTCAGCTCTACGCGCATTGCGCCGACGGCGGCTGGATCCTCGGTCACCTGATCGACGGTACCCAGGCGGAGTATGTCCGCATCCCGCATGGCGACAACTCGCTGTATCCGGTGCCTGCGGGGGCCGACGAGGAGGCGCTGGTGATGCTGTCCGACATCATGCCGACCGGTTTGGAGATTGGCGTCCAGGCGGGCGGGGTGAAGCCGGGCGACACCATCGCGATTGTCGGCGCCGGGCCGGTCGGCATGTCGATCCTCCTGACCGCGCAATTCTATTCACCGGGGCGGATCATCATGATCGACATGGACCCCTCCCGCCTTGCGCTTGCGCGGCAGTTCGGCGCGACCGATACCATCCAGGTGGGCGCGGAGGATGCCGTCGCCCGGGTTCTGGAAATGACCGGCAGCCTGGGCGTCGACGTTGCGATCGAAGCGGTTGGCGTTCCGGCCACGTTCGACATATGTCAGAAGATCGTGTCGGCTGGCGGCAACATCGCTAACGTCGGAGTGCACGGCAAGCCCGTCGAACTGCACATCGAGGAACTCTGGATCAAGAACATCAACATATCGATGGGTCTAGTCTGCACCAGCACCACTCCGATGCTGCTCAAGACCTTGAGTAGCGGAAAACTCGATCCGGCAAGGCTCGTCACCCACCGCTTCGCGATGGATGACATTCTCCACGCCTATGAGGTGTTCGGCAACGCGGCACGGGAGAAGGCGATCAAGGTCATCATCAACGCCTGACTGCTCGAAAGTCAGCCGAATTTTCCACCGACCGTTGCGCCCAATCGCCTGATCCGGTCAAGGGCAAGTGGAGGAATGGCTGCTGAGGACGGTGCTGCCAGTCATGGTGGCACTGTCGAGCAGCCAGTTCCGCACGCGCGGGGTGCTGCACCAGCATGTTACGCCCGTTTGGCACCTGTTGGATGGCGCGCACGATGGTAGCGCCGATCGTCGGCAGATAATCGGCATAGGCCGCCAGATCGTTTACTAGGAACGTCATAGCAGCATCACGGAATGGGTCGAGCGATTCTGGTCCTGCTCTCTTGCCGCTCGCATATGCTTATAGCGCAGTAGCAAGCTTCCCGAAATTCGATCCCTTTCAGGAAGAACCGGACCACGTTACGAGGCCGTCGCCGGGGAATTATGCCTGCGCTATGCTTTCGATCTGGCGCAGCAGCCGATGCGGATCGAAGGGCTTGGGAAGGAACGTCGCCCGGGCAGGCAATTCGTGCGCCGGGATGGGGGCGTTGCCGGAGACGACGAACAATACGGTCGGCGGAAAGCGTTCGCGGACATAGTGCGCGAGCTTCACGCCATCCATCGATCCCGGCATCTGCACATCGGTCAGAACCACCCGGATATCCTTGTGCGCGTCGAGGATGGCAATGGCTTCGTCCGCGTTCTCCGCATCGAAGACCCGCCATTCGGCATGGGTGAAGAAGTCCACGAGGTCGAACCTGACCAAAGCCTCGTCCTCAACGATCAGGATCGTCTTGCTGCCGATCGGCGTACTCTGACCCACGCTTACTTCCCGGTCACGATAGCGGCGTCTCCAAGCCGCGCTTCAAGTTCGAACACCAAACCTTCCGGCCGGTAGTCGGTTGCAGCCTTGCCGCTGAAATAGCTCCGCAAGGAGCGCTCAATCAGGACAGAGCCGAAGCCCTTGCGCTGGGGCGGCGTAACTGGCGGTCCTCCCTCCTCGCGCCAGCAGACCGCCAATTTGGCATCGTCGCCGTCGCCGTTGATCGACCAGGCGAGCGTCACATGACCGGTTTCGTTCGATAGCGCGCCATATTTGGCGGCATTGGTCGCCAGCTCATGCAGAGCAAGGGCGAAGGCGACCGTCAGTTCCGGCTTCAACGTCACCGCCGGCCCGCACAAAAGGATACGCTCGCCGATCCGGCCGTGCGGGGACAAGGCGCGCGTCGCCAACTCGCATAGATCGGCGGAGCGCCACGAACGGCCTGTCAGCACGTCCGTTGCGGCACCCAGCGCGACCAGCCGCGCCGACAGGCTCTGACTTGCCGTTTCTGCCTCGGGAATGCCACGCAGCGTCTGCGCGGCGACCGACTGGACGACCGCCAGCACATTCTTGAGGCGATGTGCCAATTCGCCGTTCATCAGGCGCATATCGTCTTCGGTACGGCGCCGTTCGCGAAAGTCGCGGGTCACGGTGCCGTAGCCGATCAGCGTTCCCGTCGCGTCTGTGACCGGAAACACGGAATAGAGGACCGGGATCAACTCGCCGGTGCGGAAATGCCGGAAATCCAGCTCGCCGACCCAGTGGCCGTCGCGGTCCACGGCTGGCAGCACTTTGCGCATGACCGTCTCGACCTGATCGGGCGGGAAGAAGTCGGCGATGGTCAGTCGCGTGATGTCGGCGCCCTCCAGGCCGACGAGGCGTCTCGCCGCATCGTTCACATAGAAGACGCTGCCGTCCGTCCCGGCCATGCCGATGAAGTCGGTGCTGTTCTCCGCCAGTCGGACGAAGCGGTCGCGCTCTTCCTCGCTCGCGCGCAGGTTGGTGATATCGCGGGACACCGACAAAATGCGGTCGGGGCGCCCGTCCGGTCCGGTAATCGGGCTGACCGCGACGTGCCACCATTTCGGCGTACCGCGATAGGTGTCGGCCTTGCCGATGAAGCTGCGCGCCTCGCCCCGCCTGGCTGCCTCGATCGCGGCCTTGGCTTCGGCGTTGCCGGCATCCTGCCAGAAGTCCGGCCATGGACAGCCGACGACCTCATTGAAGTCGCTGATCTCCATGACATGCTGTCCGCCTTCGCTCATGAAGGTCAGCTTGCCGTCCAGGTCGAGGACCTTGATGCAATCCGTCGAACTGGCCAGCACGCCGGAAAGGAACGCCTGCCGCTCGACTGCCTGCCGCTCGCTTTCGACAAGCTCCTCGTTGAGCCGCCTTGCCCGCCGCAGGGACTCGCGCAACTCAGCGGTCAGCATGACGATGCCAAGCATGACGACGAGGAACAGGGATGCCGCCACCCATTGCTGTCGCGGCACCCAGGTGGGATGCTCGATCGTGCCGAGGGATGCGATGCCGGTGGCTGCCGACAGAAAGGCTGCGAATAACCCCGGTCCTTTGCCTGCCACCAGAGCAATGGCGATCGTCGCAGGAATGAACAGCAGCCACGGCAACGTGTCGGGTACGAACAGGACGCGTCCCCAGCCCACGGCAAGGATCGTGATTGCCGCGAGCAGATATCGGGTCACGATCGGGAGCTGAAGGTAGAGTGACCAGGCTACGATCCGGTCGAAGAAACTGACAGGCTGGGAACGGATCATCAGGGCGTCCAGGAGCGGACAAGCCCCCTGGCACATCCTCCTCCGCCATTTAGCAAACCCGCACGCAGACGGGAATATGGCCGCTTAGGGCTGGCGTTAGACATAAAGTCGCGCCTATCGGCGGGGCGAACGTTGCGAATGATACTGCTTGATGTTCAAGGCAGGCCGACCGTCAGTCCCGGAACACCATCCCAAACGGGACGATCGAGGCCAGCGCAGTTCGACTGGTTCGGTCATAAACGTATATCTGTGCGCGTTCTATGCGTCGTCCGCTGTTCGCGAAAACCTTCCTTTCTGACGACCTTGCCGGCGGGCCATGACCGCAACGCATTTCTGCGGCCTGCTGCTTGTCAAAACTGTTCTGAAAACCTTCTTCGCAAAAGCGGCTGCCGGCGACGGGTTTAGAGAACCCATTGGCAGGAAGCGTGAGCACGACGCCCCGTTTGCAAGCAGCGCCGGATGATGGCGAGCACATTGGCAGATAATTCGAGCAGGATGCCACCTGCCAGTGGCAGAGAGCGTGAGCAGAAAAACCGGCTGTTTGCGAGCAGACGCCGCTACGATTGCAAGCGCCTACAGGTAGGTCTCGTCCTCGGGATAAGGCGGCTCGAATCCGACCGCCCGCATCACCGCGGCCTGTTTGGCGCTCAGGCGATATCGGTTGCAGATCGATCGGCTCCTTCATCGTGCCCAGGTTAGAAGAACTCCCGGCCACCACGATACTCGCGCCAGGCATTATCCCATTTCGTGCCGACGTCGCCACTAACCGGCCGCGCGCCGACGTCGAATCCGGCCATCACGTCGTCGATATGCGGTGCCGGCGCCGGCGTGTTGAACGGCGCGATCCCGCGCGCCTTCAGGTGCCAGACATAGGCGCACTCGTGATCGGTTACCGGCGGGGCCTTGCCCCACGCCACGTCCTGAAACTGGCGCTGCGCCGCGCTCCTCGGCCGGCGCTCGCGCAGACGCAGCGCATCGTAGAACAGCAGATGATCGCGCAGCAGCGCCTCGTAGCGTTCGACCGTGCGCGGGTTCGCGCCGCTCTGCTCCGTCATGCTTCACTCCGTCAGTGCGGGTGAAAATCCTCGTCAGACTCAATCCGATATGCTAGGCTTTGCAAGCCTAATTCTGACCAGCTCGGTCAGCTACGGATTAAGGAAGGAGCGGCCATGTTGAACCACGAAACTGGCCAAATGGACTGGGATCGGTATCCGATCGGTGGGTCCCCTCCCTCGCCTTCGTCCTATTACATCAATCCGCAGAACATGTATGATATGTCCACTCCTTACGGCCGAGAGCTGATGGATGAGGCTTATCCGTCAAACTCGGCTGTGGTTGAGGGTCACGGGAATTCGAAGTGGACCGCGATGGCAATTATTGCCGTAATCCTCATCGTTTTCTTTTTTCCTTTCCATTAGTTTCTCAACTGCCACCGCCTCGGATCGACCGGAGCGCCATCCCTCCATAATTCATAATGAAGGTGCGACCCGGTCGATTTCCCTGTGCTGCCAACGCGGCCAATCACAGCCCCGGCCTCGACCGTACTTCCTACCTGGAAGCCAGACCGGTCCTGCATATGGAAGTATTTGCTCTGTGAGCCGTCGCCGTGTTGCAGGACCACATAATTCCCGGCACCGTTGGCTTGGAAGTCGTTCCGAATGACCTGACCCGATGCAGGCGCGCGGATCTCCGTCCCGGCTGGCGCTGCAATATCCACCCCTCGGTGATGCCGTCCAGGCTCGCCCGTGACCGGATCGATCCGACCACCCATTCCCGAACTCAGCCGCCCCGAAATCGGCAGCATCGTTCGCTCACCGCGAGGGACTTCGTAAACATGGCTGGTGCCAGCACCTATGCCCAGATTGTCACGGACCCAGTTGCGCGCGCCCTCAACACCCGGAAGTGTCGTCGTGATCCACGCGTCATTGCGCTCTTGGACATGGTCAACTAGCTGACCCGCCGTCCCTCTCGCCTCGTCGACACCATTGCCGACCTCGAATGCGCCACGCGTGATGCGCGCTGACGCGTTCGGAATCGCGTCAGCGACGTTGCCGGCCAGGTCAAGGTCGCGCGAACTCTCGCGGATCGAAACATCTGGCCCTTGCGCCCTGACACCCGCTGCCCGCTGATTGCCCCATTGTTGTACCGCACCCGGCGTCGCCGATGCAGGGCCATGCAATTGCCCGGAAAGGCGCTCAGGCACGCTTACACCCAGTTCGTCGCGAACCAAAGCGACGCGGCGCTCCATGAACTCGCCCAGCAGGATATCGCGCACCTGTTCCTGTTGCGGCGTGCGCGGCATGACCATGCCCGGCGTCCACCCGAACTGCGACAGCGTGTCGTCGCCGAGAAGCCGCTCCTGGGCATACACGACAAACTCCTGGCTCTCGTTCCGGTTGAGGGACCAGCCCCGCGCCGAGGACTCCCTCACATCATTGCTGACCCGCTGGAACGTCTCTTCGGCTCGAGTTGCTTCCAACGACGCCGACCGCGACTCCCCGACGCTGACGCCGAGCTTCTGCGACAGCGACCGAACCTCGCTATCTCCGCTCGTGCTCGATTCACGCATGAATTCGTCGCGTGCTGCCCGGGCCTGCGTCGAATTCGTCTCCTTAGTAAGATAATCCGAGAGCTCAGAATACGCCTGTTCGCCCGAAATGCGTCTGTCCGTATTCTCGCTGGCGATTGATGCGATCTTGGCACGGCACTTGCTGAAAGCCGGGCCAATCTCTATACTGCACGGATCACGCTGGATCTTTCCATGATCCGGCGTGTCCGCCTTTCAGGATCGGCACGATGCGGATCCTTCCTTCCATCCA
>OFTY01000695.1_pt1 | contig 20306 bp, 20 predicted proteins | sample 1775061 | NCBI WGS metagenome assembly OFTY01 (sample SAMN08195773, study PRJEB24354) | sludge metagenome | isolation source: sludge from phenol fed wastewater aerobic bioreactor B | place: India: Nagpur | collected 2016-09-16 | reverse complement strand
ATGCTTAGCTGTGACTGGAGTTCAGACGTGTGCTCTTCCGATCTGGCAGAGCTCGGTTGGGCCGCATGCGGTGCAGATTTGGCAATCAGTGAGCAGGTTCGCACCAACATGTCGGTGCAACTGACCAGGGGTATTCGGCCGGTGAGGCCTCTTGCGTGGACAGATACACCGACCTTACGTCGCGTCTCTTTTGCGCGAACCTAACTTCAGCTGAAGCGGCCGATTCAGTTTCCAGATGCTAAGGTTGAGCACGCTTGCGAAGCACACCCAGAGAAAATATGGGACAAGTAGGACGCTCGACAGACGGTCCACCTGCCAGAATATGACCATGCACACGGCAATTCCGATCAACAGGCCCGCAATGACGAAAAGCGCGCCTGAGATCCATCGCAATCGAAAGAACACGATTGACCATGCCGCATTGAGGGCAAGCTGGAACAGAAAGCTTGAGATTGCTCCGCCGCTCGAGCTTGGCGCAGCAAGCACCCGATAGAACGCATAGACCATGGATGCGTATAGGATTGACCAAACCGGGGCAAAGATTGCGTTTGGTGGGTTGAAACTCGGTTTTTTCAGTCGGGCATACCAAGTCGCAATGCTGCTCCTCGTGGCCATGCCTCCGACGACTGCCGCTGCCACTACGGGCAGGAAGGCCAGGACCAAGTCAGACAAATGGTTCGCGATGTCTATCCCTCAATCCTCCCTGGCCATGGATTGATCCCGTGTCGACGCGTCTCAGCGTTTCCGAGCGTGCTCGATCACGAACAGCCCGACATCGATCGTTGCAGCCCGGAATCCTGCCTCGCAATAGGCCAGATAATAGTCCCAGAGCCGGCGGAAGCGCTGGTCGAACCCGAGCGTCTGGACGGCGCCGGAACTTTGGCGAAACCGCGCGCGCCAATCGGCGAGCGTACGCGCGTAGCTCTCGCCGAAATACTCCGAAGCGACGAGTTTCAGCCCCGCCTTCTCGGCATGCGCGGCAATCAGCGCTTTGGTGGGGAGCATGCCCCCCGGAAAGACATAGCGCTGGATGAAATCCGCGCCTTTGCGGTAGGTCTCGAAGCGGCTGTCATCTATCGTGATCACCTGCAGCACGACCTTACCGTCCGGATTCAGCAGATCTCTGATCTTGTCGAAATAGATCGGCCAGTACCGTTCGCCCACGGCTTCCAACATCTCGATCGAGACAATGCGATCAAACGACCCCCGACAGTCGCGGTAGTCCTGCAACTCCAATCTGATCCGGTCCCCGCGCTCGCTCTTTCGGGCAACGTCCCTGGCATGTGCGAGTTGCTCGGTGGAAAGCGTGATGCCCTTCACGGTCTTTCCTGCTTCGGCAAGCCGGGCGGCCAGAGCTCCCCAGCCACAGCCGATCTCGAGGATCTCGGCTCCCGGCCCCGCCCCCACCAGTTCCACGATCCGGTCGAGCTTGTTTTCCTGCGCCTGCTCGAGCGTTTCGTTGCCGGTGCGGTAGAGGGCCGACGAATAGGTCATGCTGGGGTCGAGCCACAGGCGGTAGAAGTCATTGCCGAGGTCGTAGTGGAACGCGATGTTTCGCCGGCTGCCGCGACGGCTGTTGGCGCGCAGCATATGGTGGGCGCGGTTGAACAGCCGAATCGGAAACAAGCCTGAAATTGCTCGTTCGATCTCTGCAATGTTGACCGCGGCGAGTTCGAGCAGTGCCGGAAGGTCGGGGCTCGACCAGTCGCCGTCCATATAGGCTTCGGCAAAAGCAATATCGCCGCCCCACAGCAGACGTCGTAGCGCCCGCCACCGATAGAGCACCATGGTGGCTTCGGGACCGGGTCTTCCGGTCTGGTGATGCAGCGTCGCGCCATTCGGCATGCGCACGCCGATCCTGCCGACCTTCAGGCAAGCAAACAGCCGCTTTAGGATCGGGCCGGTTGGAATGCCAGGCCACAGATCGGCTTTCGCCCTGGTTTCACTATCCAACGACATCGGGCGCGGTCTTTCCCTTCGAAAGGCTGTTCGAGGCGACGTGGGTGACTGGACGGTGGGGCGGGGCAGGACGTTCGTGAAGCCGTATTCCCTTTGCCCAGAGCAGAAGCGCTTCCCAATGAATGCCGGCGACCACTGTCAACGTCAGTAGCGGGTAGGAGAAAAACGCCCGCAGCAAGGTGCCATCCCTCAGCGGGCGCCGTTTGCCGGAAAAGCTGGCGACGATCAGCGGCCCTTCATCGTCGCTGCCGGTGATGTGAAGCGCGACATTCTCCCCAGGCGGACCGATGCGGAAGCGATAGTCCATCCCCATTGCCATGAACGGCGACACATAGAGGCGTTTGTCGCAATGCTGCGTGACGGTGCCTTCATCCGCATCGCCCACCGGAATGAGATAGCTGTGCCGCTGGCCGAAAGTGTTGTTGACCTCGTAGAAGATTGCGCTCAGGTCGCCTTGCTGGTTGTGACAGAAATAGATGCTGAGCGGATTGAAGGCGTAGCCGAGTATCCTGGGCATGGACATGAGCCGGATCGGGCCGCCGGTCTCGATGCCGGCCATGCCGAGCTGGCTTTCGACATAGGCTTTCAACGAATCGCTCGAACCGTTCCCGTGATCGCGCTCGAAGAAGCCGAACAGATTAAACCGGTTGTGCGAAAACAGGTGAAGCCGCTTGCTCAACACCTCGATCTCGTCGAGGTCGAGCAGCAGGAAGAACATGCGGTAGGATAGACGGTGACGCCGCGGCTTCAGCCGCTGGTGCATCACCTTGCCGGCATAAAGGGCTGATTTCAGCTCCAGCATCAGGCCGCCACCCGATCAGGTCGCATGCCGGCCTCGGAAATATGGATGCGGCCGGATTCGTCCGGCACGTTCCACGGCCGCCGGACCCCGCCCAAGGCCTCGGCAACGGCGAGCCCGGCCTGCAAGCCATCCTCGTGGAAGCCGGCGCCGAAATAAGCGCCGCAGAACCAGGTTTTGCGGTCGCCCTGCAGCGACCAAAGCTGTCGTTGCGCGCGCATCGCCACGGCATCGAATACCGGATGCTCGTAGGTCTCGCGATGCCTCACGGCATTCCCCTCCGGCTCAACGACGGGATTGAGCGTGACGAAGAGCTGCTGGTCGTCAGGCAGCGATTGCAGCCTATTCATCCAATAGGTAACGGAGAGCCGACTGGTTTCACCTTGCGTTTCGGTCAGGTAGTTCCAGCTCGACCAAGCGCGTTTGCGGCGCGGCATCAGACGCGGGTCGGCATGCAGTACGGCCTCGTTGCGGCTGTAGCCGAAAGCACCGAGCAGCCGCGACTCGTCGTGGCTCGGATCGGCAAGCAGGCGCAGTGCCTGGTCGGCGTGCGTCGCCACCACGATGTGATCGAAGCGTTGCTCAGCACCGTCGCTGTCCGTGAGGAAGACCGTCCCGCCGCGCCTTGCGATCGAGCGCACCCCGCGTCCCGGGAAGGTGCGTCCTGCAACGCTCTTGGCCAGCCGCTCGACATATTTGCGGCTGCCATCGTCGACGGTGCGCCAGATCGGCCGTCCCGCCAGCTTTAACAACCCGTGGTTCTCACAGAAGCGGATGAAGGCTGCCGCTGGATAACTGCCGACGTCAAGCGCCGGCGTCGACCAGATCGCCGCCGCCATCGGATAGAGATGATCCTCGCGGAAAGCGGCGCCATAGCCCTTTGCGTCGAGATATTCGGCCAGGCTTATCTCGCCGATGCGCGCGATGTCATAGGGTGCCTCGCGATAGAAGCGCAGCAATTCCTTCAGCATGCTCCAGAAACGCGGACGACCGACATTCGCCGGCTGCGCCAGCAACCCGCCCAGTCCAGTGCCTGAATATTCCAGCCGGCCGCCGTCGAGTGATACGGCGAAAGACATGTCGGACACCTTGGTGCGCACGCCCAGATGCTTGAACAGCGCGGTCAGATTTGGGTAGGTGACTTCATTGTAGACGATAAAGCCCGTGTCGACCTGGGTGCCACCCGCGTCGACCGTGTTGCTGTGACCGCCGAGGCGCCGATCGGTCTCGAATAGCGAGACCCGATGCCGCTTCGAAAGCAGCCACGCCGCAGACAGGCCGGAAATGCCGCTGCCGACCACGGCGATGTCCATCGGCTTATCCGCTTCGAAATGCCTGCCGCCGCTCATCGTGCGTGTCCCCGATTTGCTATGGAAGCGACCGACGTCCTCCCTTAGTTTCAGTCATACGCAGCGGTGCGGGCTGTGGATCACCTCCAGGGCATCGTGCGCGGCTTGTGATCCGAAAGGGATTGCCGCGCGTAACAGGGCGTATGAATGCATCGGGACATCATTTCATTGCCGACAAAGCCTTCCTCGCCTTCGATGTTGCGAAGACCGGACTGGCGCTGACCATGCGCAAGGACGAAGAAAGCCTGTCGGCGCCGGAAGCGAGCCGTCTAATGGCGGCGGTCGCGGCCGATCGCGATCGTGCCGCCTTCGCCGTGCTGTTCGGTTTCTACGCGCCGCGCGTGAAAGCCTTCCTGAGACGCTCGGGCATGACGGCGTCCGCCGCCGAGGACGTCGCGCAGGAGACGATGCTCATCGTTTGGAAAAAGGCGTCCTATTTCGATCCTGCGCGTGCCGGCGTGTCGACCTGGATCTTCACCATCGCCCGCAATGCCAGGATTGACCGGCTGCGCCGCGAAGGCCGGCCAGCGGCGGCTGCGGAGGCATTCGATCCGTCGGATGAGCCGGACGCGCCGGTTTCGGGCGAACAGGCGGTGATCGCCGCCGAGCGCGAGGAGCGCGTACGCTCCGCGCTCGGGTTCTTGCCGCGCGAGCAGGCCGAGATCCTGAAGATGTCCTTCTTCGGCGAGGAAACCCAATCCCAGATCGCGAGCGCTTTCGGCATCCCGCTCGGCACGGTCAAATCACGCGTCCGGCTGGCCCTTGGCCGCCTGCGCCAAATCCTGGACGACCTCAAATGATCAAGCATCATCCTAGCGATGAGACTCTGTTTCGCTTTGCCAACGGCAGCCTGGAACCCGGGCCGCGCATTATCGTGGCGGTCCATGTCGGCGGCTGCGCGATTTGCGCATCGAGGATAAGTGAATTCGAAGCGGTGGGCGGTTCGCTGATGTACAACATCGAACCGGACGGCATGGAGCCGTCCGCCCTCGACCATGTCATGGCCAAAATCGAGATCGACGAGGCCGGTCGCGACAGGCTCGCCGTAAGGCCAAGGCTGCCGCGCGCCGATCTTGGGATCCGCCTGCCTCAGGTGCTGGACGATTGCGGCATCGGGCCGTGGCGATGGATAGGGCCGGGCGTGCGCTGGAGCCGGGTCACGCTGCCTGACGACGACCACGCCAATGTCATGCTGTTGAAGGTCACCGCCGGGCGCAAGCTGCCCGAGCACACGCATACGGGCTATGAATACACCCATGTGCTGAAAGGGTCGTTTTCCGATGCACGCGGCCGCTACGGGCCAGGCGACCTCGACGAAGCCGACGACGATGTGCAGCACCAGCCGATCGTCGATAAGGATGGAGAGTGCATCTGCATTGCGGCGCTGGAAGGCCAGATGGAGTTGCGCGGCTTCTTCGGCCGGCTGATACAGCCTCTCATCGGCTAAGCGCGCGATGGGCATCGTCCCTGCCATCGTCATCGCAGCGGTCGGTCTAGCCGTGACCATGGCGCTGGCCTGGCTTGTCGCGATCCGCAGCGGCAGGTCGGGTTGGGTCGATGCCATCTGGTCCTTCTCTGTCGGCGTGTTCGGCGTTTTCACGGCGCTCGTCCCGGTCGTCGAAGCCGTTGGTCATGAGAGGCGATGGCTGGTCGCCTTTCTGGCGCTTGCCTGGTCGGTGCGGCTTGGCCTTCATATCGTCATGCGAACCATCGGCGATGGCCGCGACGATCCGCGCTACATCCAGTTGAAGCAGGAATGGGGATCGGACTTCCCGGTCCGGCTATTCTGGTTCCTGCAAATCCAGGCGGCAGCCGCCTTCCTCCTTGTCCTGTCGATCATGGCCGCCGCGCACAATCCGTCTCCGGCCTTCGGCATCGGCGATTGGGCGGGCATCGCGCTGATGCTCGTGGCGGTGGGGGGCGAGGCGCTAGCCGACCGGCAATTGAAAGCCTTTCGTGCCGAGCCCGGCAACAAGGGCAAGGTCTGCGATATTGGCCTGTGGGGCGTGTCCAGACATCCCAACTACTTCTTCGAATGGCTTGGCTGGGTGGCGTATGTAGCAATCGCGATCGGCGCGCCGGCCGACTATCCCTGGGGTTTCGCCGCGCTTGCCAGCCCGGTGCTGATGTACTGGCTTCTGGTTTATGTCTCCGGCATTCCGCCGCTCGAGGCTCATATGCTGCGCTCGCGCGGCGACCGGTTCCGCCGCTACCAGGCGCGTGTCAACGCGTTCTGGCCGGGTGCGCCCAAGACCGTCGCTGTCAATCAAGGGAGTTGAACATGAGCCTGATTTCGTCAGCTATTCGCGCCGTCGAGCGCGCGCCGCTGCCCGACAGCGCGACGCGCTACGGTATCGGCGTCCTCGTCGGAAGGACACGCCGGCGTCTGGCAACCAATGGCTCAGCCAACGAAAAGCGCTTCGCCGGCGATATGGCCGGCTATTCCATTGCCGAGCATACCGCAGCCGCCAACGAGCAGCATTACGAACTGCCGCCTGAATTTTTTACACTCACGCTCGGTCCCAACCGCAAATACTCCTGCTGCCTCTATCCAAACGGCAACGAGACCTTGGCCGAGGCCGAGATCGCCGCGCTGGAGTTGTCCGTCGAGCATGCCGGGCTGCGCGACGGGCAGTCAATTTTGGAGCTGGGCTGCGGCTGGGGTTCGTTGACGCTGTTCATGGCGCAGCGCTTTCCGGCGTCGCGCATCGTCGCGGTCTCCAACTCGACGCCGCAGCGCCTGCATATACAGGCCGAGGCGGCAGCGCGCGGGCTGGCGAATGTCCAGGTCATCACCGCCGACATGAATGCGTTCGAGCCGCAACACCGCTTCGATCGCGTCGTCTCGGTCGAAATGTTCGAGCACATGTCCAATTGGCGCGACTTGCTGGCGCGCGTCAGAACCTGGCTCCAACCCGAAGGCAGGCTGTTCATCCACGTGTTCAGTCACCGCCATAGTGCTTACCGCTTCGATCATCGCGACGACGCCGACTGGATCGCCAAGCATTTTTTCACCGGCGGCATCATGCCGAGCCACGGCCTCATCGGCCATTTTCCAGATTGCTTCACGGTTGAGAGCGACTGGCGCTGGGACGGGACGCACTATGCCCGGACGGCGCGCGACTGGCTGGCGCGCTTCGACGAGAACCGTGACCGCATCGGCGAAATCCTCGCGGGCGTCTATGGCGCGGACGCCGCACTTTGGTGCCGTCGTTGGCGGCTGTTCTATCTCGCGACCGAAGGTCTGTTCGGCCATGCCGGTGGCAGAGAATGGGGCGTCAGCCACTATCTGCTGCGCCCGGCTGGCTAAGATGGAAAGTCTCGCGCGCCTGCGGCGACGCGTCGCCGCCTATGCCGCGCATGATGATCCGCTGACGGCCGCGGCCAACTGGATCGCGCTGGTCGTGGCGTGGAACCAGCCCTTCTATCCCCTTTACCTCTGGGCGGCCGTCGGAGCCGACAAGATCGCGCCGGCCTTCCTCACGCTCCTATCGACGCCGTTCTTCCTCGCTGTCCCGGCGGTGGCGCAGCGGCATCCGCTCGCGGCTCGCATCCTGCTGCCGCTGACGGGGATCGGCAACGGTATCGTCAGCACAAAGGCATTCGGAGCAGGGTCTGGCGTAGAGATCTTCCTTTTGCCTTGCGCTTTGATCGGCGCCGCTCTGTACAGGCCGGCGGAGCGGCCGATAGGGCTCGTCATCGTGGCGCTCAGCGCTGCCGCCTATTTTGTCCCGGTTCGCTTTTACGGCCAACCGCTGGCCGGGTACACCGCCGCAGACAACAATGCTATGGTTGGCCTCAATGCCCTGAGTGCAGCGACACTTGTCGTCTTCATCGGGCTGCTGCTATCCGGCGCCGTCGCGACGTCAGAAGAGCGACGCGATCAAGTGCCCCGCAAGAAATAGCGGGTGAGCAGGAAGCCCACGGTCGCCGCCATCGCGCTGAGCAGCGAACCCCAGCAGATATCCGCAACTGTGATAATCGTCGGCCAGCCGCGGATCGTGGCTTGATTGGTCAGATCGTAGGTGGCGTATGCAAAGAAGCCGAAAAGCGCGCCGTTGATCGCGGCTGTTGTCCATCTGCCGCTCGAAAAAGCCGGCGCGGTCGCGAAGACGACGATGCCCGCGATGTAGATCAGGTAGAACAGCGCGGCCGGAGCCGGGTTGAAGCTGTCGACCAGGATGTCACCGATGTAGCGGCGATAGAGCCGCTGCGACATCGTCATCAGCCACACCGCGTCGATGGCCAGGAAAACGATCAGGGTTGTCACGTAAGCCACGGCGTAACGGATCATGAGGCCTTCTCATCCTTTATGGACCGGTACACGATCAAGGCCCGGTCCCGAGCCGCGCCGTGGTCCACGATCGGCTTCGGATAGGTCCTGCCGAGCTCGATGTTGTTGTCCTTCAGCAAGGAAGCCGGGGCTTCCCACGGCCGGTGAATGTAACGGTCCGGCAAGGCGGCGATTTCCGGGATGTGGCGGCGGACGTATTCGCCCTGAGGATCGAACTTCTCGCCCTGCAGAACCGGATTGAAGATGCGGAAATAGGGCGCTGCATCGGCTCCGGATCCGGCCACCCACTGCCAGCTTCCCGGGTTGTTGGCGGGGTCTGCGTCGACCAGCGTGTCCCAGAACCACTTTTCGCCGTGGCGCCAGTCGATCATCAGGTCCTTGATGAGAAAGGAGGCCGCGATCATCCGCACGCGGTTGTGCATCCAGCCGGTCCGCCATAATTCGCGCATGCCGGCATCGACGATCGGGTAGCCGGTCAGCCCGCGTTGCCATGCCCGCAATGCCCGTGCGTCGTCGCGCCACGACATTGCGTCGAACTCGGGCCGGAAGTTGCGCCCGGCAAGGTCGGGATTGTGGAACAAAAGATGATAGGAGAATTCCCGCCAACCAATCTCGGAGCGGAACTTCGAGGCGCCTGCGCTTCTCGATTTGCGCAGGCTGGCGACGATCTGAAACGGCGTGATTTCGCCAAAGGCCAGATGCGGGGACAGCCTTGATGTCGCTTGCTTGCCAGGAATGTCTCGCCGGCGCTCATAGCCCTCCAGATCGTGCTCAATGAACTCATGAATCCGGGCTTTTCCGGCTTCCTCTCCGGGTGTCCAGATCTGCCGCAGGCCTTGGGCCCAGTCGGGTTTGGTCGGCAACAGATCGAGGTCTTCCAGGCGCAAGCCGGCGAATTCACCCCGCCACCCGTCAATCGATCCCGGTGCATCTATCGGATCGCGGAGATCGGCCTTGTCGGCCATTGCCTTCCAGAATGGCGTGTAGACTTTGTAGAACCCGCCTGCCCCCGTCTTCAGGAGCGAAGGTTCATGCAGCAGCGCGCCGTCGAAGCTGCGCGCCGTGAGGCCTTGTTCGCGAAGGTTGGCTTTCAGTCTGTCATCAACAGCCGCTTCGGATGGGTCATAGCGCCTGTTCCAGAATACGCAATCCGCGCCGCTGGCCCCAATCGCCTCACCTACGATGTCATAGGTGCGGCCGCGCGCCAAAAGCAAGTTGGCACCAGTCTGGCGAAGCCGATGATCCAGGGCCGCAAGCGAGTGATGCAGCCACCAGCGGCTGGCTGCTCCCATGGCCCGAAGATTTCTGTCTTCTTCGTCGAAGATGTAGAGTGCTATAACAGGTGTATCGCGGTCGACGGCCGCCGCAAGGGCGCCATTGTCTTCGATTCGAAGATCGCGTCGGAAAAGTACGATACTCGGGGCTGGCCTTTGCCGGCTCATCGCGCGGCGCCGCTCATTTCGCCGGCTTCCAGCCGGTGTTCTTGCAGACCAGCCCGCCGACCATGCAGCCGCGCGTTGACAACCCACCCTGGATGACTGTCAGCGTCATCGAATAGGTCAGCTTGCGCTTCGGATCGTAGGCCTTCCCAACGAGGACCTGCCTGGACTTCGGGTTCAACGTCAGGATCAGCTTGTCGCCAGCCTCTTCGCCCTTGCTCGTGTCGCGAATCCACAGATTGGTAGCGCACAACTGTTTTCCGCACGGCGCGATCGACACTCTGGCGTTGCCGTCGTCACGTATCCATATTCCTCGGACGTCTGACAATTGGTCAGCTAACGCAAATTGAGGCATGAGTACCGCCGCACAAATCAAAGCTGAGCTTTTCATGCAATAGCTCCATGATCTTTGAGTTTCTACGTTGCCGACCAGTCATCGGATCACTCGATCCATTGCTTCTTGCGAACGCGCGACATGGCTTGAAATGGTCAGAACGATCCTTCGAGCAGATCCTCTCTGCGCAGGTGACTCTCCTGAATGAACAGCGGCCACCGCCGCAAGGCCAAGGGTTTGGCAGCCATGTTCGATGACATCGAACCAAGCGGCGCTCGCGCGTTTGGTGCGATAGACCTAGAGCCGTTCAGCATTTCATTGAATCGCCGAACGGCTCTATCTCTTTGTTTTTGCCGCATTTGTGCGACGCCAAGTGTTTCCATTTGGCTGCAAAATACTCTAAATCGAAAAGCGCCGCGTCGGGCGAACAGCCAATCGTCAATGTTCCGGATGGCGGAACGCTGACAGTGGGAAGGGCTTGCTTCCAACCCAGTCAATGCATCTGACCGCTGGCAGGTCGGCAGCTTCAGCCCGATCTGTCTTCGCCCGCCGCATCTATGCCGGCGCGTCCTTGGGCAGACCAACGCGCGACCGGCAAACGCCAGTTACGCCTGATCGCCAAATAGCGAAGCGCGAAACATAACGCTCCTCCCGCAAATGCCGAAATGCCATAGGTGACGCCTAAGTTATGGCCAATAACCACGACCGACGCCCCGGCCAGTGCCGCGACCGCATAAAGGTCCGAACGTAAAACGTGAGGGATGTCGGTTAGGAGAACATCTCGCGTCATACCCCCACCGATGCCGGTCAACATTCCTAAAAGCGCCGCCATAACCGGGCCCAACCCAAAGGTTAGGGCTTTTTGCGCTCCAGCTACGGCGAAAAATGACAGTCCTACCGCGTCGAATAAAAGCACCGGCGTACGCAGCTTGTCGACACGTGCATACCAAAAAAAGGTGATGATCCCTGCCAGGATCGACACCAACAGATACCGGCCGTCGCTTAAGGCAGATGGAGGAACCGCGCCGATCAAAAGGTCGCGGGTTATTCCGCCAAAGTTTCCCGTCACGAAAGACAGGACCAGGATCCCGAAAATGTCGAGTCGGCGATTAATACCGGCCACCGCCCCGCTGATCGCAAAAACGAAAGTGCCCCCTAGGTCCAGAATTTGTGCGAAGGTTTCAGTACCGATCATGATGTCCACGCGAGACTCACGTTTCAAACCGAGAGTACGAAGTGGCGTTGATATCCAAAAAACGCGCAAGCGTTGGCATCTTCTATTGCTTTCGATCAAGCAGGCTGCGGCAACTCGAGCTTTAGTCCCTGGCCAGCCAGGCCAGCGCGCCGACCACGAGCGCTTCGACACCAGTTTCCAGTGTGGGATGTAAAACCGGCGCGAATTTCGGGCTGTGATTGACCGGAAGATCGTTCAGCTTTCCCGCTGCTTTAGCTTTTGCATAAGCTTGCGGATCATTGCCGCCCACGAACCAGCACACAGACGGCACTTGCCACGCAGTGCCGAAGCAGCCGAAATCCTCGCTGGCTGGGGCGGGCCCGGTATGCTTCACTCTTTCAGGTGAAAAATAGCTGCGAAACGCCGCAGCGATGCGATTGCTAGCGGTCTCGTCGTTCACGTTCAACGGATAACGGTCGAGGGGCGTTATCTCCGGCTTGCGCGGGGCGCCTGAAGCTTGTGCTTCTGCGTTGACGATCCGCTCGATCGCGGCCAGCACATGTTTGCGGACGCCAGCGTCGAAGGTTCGTACATTGAGCTTGATCAATGCTTCATCAGGAATGACGTTTTCCTTGGTGCCAGCCTGCAACACCCCGACTGTTACCACTGCGGCGTCCGTCGCAGCTACCTCGCGGGAGACGATAGTCTGGAGCCTCAAGACCACGGATGCCGCCATGACGACCGGATCGATGCTTGCCTGTGGCATCGATCCATGTGCACCGCGCCCGAACAGCCGGATCTGCAGACTGTCCGCCGCAGATGTGATCGGGCCCGCGCTGCCAGCAACGGATCCCGAAGGACCGACCATTACATGCTGGCCAAGAACCACATCAGGTTGAGGGAAGCGTTTTAGCAAACCGTCATCGATCATAGCCTGCGCGCCTTGCGCGGTTTCCTCGCCTGGCTGAAAGACTGCCAGCAAGGTTCCGTTCCAGGCTTCGCGCTTTTGTGACAGCAAGGTCGCCGCGCCAACAAGCCATGTCACATGCATGTCGTGGCCGCACATATGGCCGACCGGAACGGTGTTGCCTTCGGCATCGGCGGTTGACACTTTGCTGGCATAAGAAAGCCCGGTGTTCTCGGCAATGGGCAGAGCATCCATGTCCGCTCGCAGCATAACGGTAGGCCCGTCGCCGTTTCGCAGCAAGCCGACCACACCCGTCTTGCCGACCCCGGTGGTGACCTCATAGCCGGCCTGCCTAAGCATTTCGGCGGCAATTCTCGCCGTGCGATTTTCCTGCATCGACAGTTCGGGATGCGAGTGAACGTCTTTGTAGAGCGCCTCCAGATCAGGTTGCAGCTTGGCAAGGTTTTCGAGGACAACGGACGCGTTTTGAGCAGAGGCATTCTCGGCCATGGTGATCTCCTGTCGATACAGCTCGACCGATCGGCTTTCGAACCTTCGTTCCCTTGGAGGCGATTATCATCATAACCTGTGGCGGCGACAGCAAGGCCGATTTCGACGATCAACCGATCGTGAATGCCCGCAGTCGGGCACGACCGACAACCCGAAAGGCCGAGAAAACTTGCGGTGGCAGGGCTATGGATCGAGGCTCGCGATGGATACGGACAGGGCGGCCTCATCGAAAGGCGGCGCAAAAGCAAGCGATGCCTCCGTCTCCACGCCAGGCGCAATGAGCGGCAGTGTAGTCCCGGAAAAATACCCGAATAGGGACCCGAGGCCTCATTGCCGCCCGCGTGACATGGGACAAAGCCTTGGGGGAGGCCACATAGTTCCTGGGGCAGTTGCTATGCGGCTAGAGTTCTATGAAGCGTCCATCATCAATTGATGGAAGACCTGATCGATCATATCGCTCTCGCTCTGGCCGCATTGGCCTCAAGTGCAAAAATGACCTAAGCCACAGGGAAGTCGTCGATTAAAGTTTAACGCGAACGAGCACAGTACACCTGTGTCGACCTGGCGTATATATCTCGGCGGGATATGGCATTCGTCTCACAATGGGCCGAGAGCGAAATGTCCGCGCCGGGCCCGTCAGAGGCAGGCACGGTGAAGCGCGGCGGCAAGCGGGCCGGCGACACGTGTCTTGGGCTTGCGCTAGTTGTGGCGGATCTCGGTGCCGAGCACCTTCAGGCATTCCCGAATGAAGGCTGCCAGTGCGGTCCAGCCCTTTGCCGACACCATCGTGCCGTCGACCAAGGCCTCGGTGGGCGAAAGGTCGATATAGGTACCTCCGGCGAGCGTCACCTCCGGCTCGCACGCTGCGAGCGCCCCGACCTTCTTGCCGCGTACGACACCATCCACCGCGATCAGGATCTGCACGCCGTGACAGATCGTGAAGATCGGCTTCTTGGTTTCGTGGAAGTGGCGAACCATGGCCTGGATGCGCTTGTCGGTGCGGATGTATTCCGGTCCGCGGCCACCGGCGCAATAGACGGCATCGTACTGATCGAGCTGCTTCTCGGCTTCGGCGAATGTCTTGTTGATCAGAGCGTAGTGGCCGGGCTTCTCGGTATAGGTCTGGTCACCCTCGAAATCGTGCAGCGAGGTCTTGATCACGTCGCCGGCTTTCTTGTCGGGGCAGACCACGTGGATCGTGTGGCCGACCGCTTCCATCGCCTGTTGGTAGACGAAGATTTCGTATTCCTCGGTGAACTCACCGGTCAGCATCAGGATTTTCTTGGCTGGCATGATTTGTCCTTTTCGGTTGCGTTGGCGAGGCGTGAACGCGCCTCGCCGGGGATTGCGACGGCGGTTCTCAGAACGGAGAATCGGGGAAGTAGTATTCCTTGGCGTTGGCCTGGGTGATCAGCGGCGCGTCGAGCTTTACGTGGCCACGGACCGGCGCTTGGCCGATCAGATTGGCAACCGTCATGTAGATGGCGGTCTTGATCATCGCCGGCGGATAAGGCGTCTCAACCGGCGTCACGGCGTCGCCGTCGATCACCTTCTTGACGATGTCCTTCATCCCGTTGCCGCCGAGCGCCAGCTTGATGTCGGTGCGGCCCGACTGCTTGACCGCCTCCAGCACGCCGAGCAGCATGTCGTCGTCATTGGCCCAGACCGCGTCGATATGCGGATACTTGGCGAGATAGTCCTGCATCAGCTTGAACGCCTCGTCGCTGTTCCAGTGGGCGTACTGGATGTCGAGCACTTTGATGCCGGTGCCCTTGATCGTGTCCTGGAAGCCCTTGATGCGCTCGTCGTCGATGACCGTCGGGATGCCGCGCAGCACCACAATGTCGCCCTTGCCGCCGAGCTTGTCGATCATGAACTTGGCCGTGTTCGCGCCGACCGCGATGTTGTCGCCGGCAAGATAGAGGTCCTGGATCGAGGCATCGGTCAGGCCGCGGTCGACGACGGTGATGAATGTGCCGATGTCCTTGATGGCCTTGACCGGCTGGGTCAGCTCTTCGGAGGTGTAGGGCAAGATGACAAGCGCATCGAGCTTGCGGCTGGCAGAAAGGTCCTCCAGCGCGCTGACCTGATCGGCCGCGGAAGGGGAGGTTTTGACGACGACCTCGACATTCGGGAACGCGGCGTTGATTTCCTTGGCCGCGGCTTGCGCGTGATAGACCACGCCCGCGGTCCAGCCATGATCGGCCGCCGGAATCGACACGGCGACCACCTTCTTGTCGGCCGCCAACGCCTGGCCGGCGACCATCAAAGCGCCCACGGCAACAGCCGCGACCCATTTTCTACTCAGCATAGTAACCTCCCAGAGATGTGGACCATTCAACACAGGTGCCCGCCCGGTCCCAAAAGGCGGGGCTATTTGGAAAAGCGCTGCACGAGCATAGCGATGATGATGATGACGCCCTGGACCGCCGCCACGAGGTATTCGGAGACGAAGTCCGAGAGCACCATCAGGTTGGCGATCAGCTCGAGGATAACCGCGCCCGCAATCGTGCCCCAGATGCGGCCCTTGCCGCCGCGCAGGGCCGTGCCGCCGATCACCACGGCGGTGATGACCTGCAGTTCCCAGAGCTGGCCGGTGGTCGGAGTCGCAGCGCCGAGCCGCGGCACGTAGCAGATGGCGGCGATCGCCACGCAAGCGCCCTGAATGACATAGGCTATCGTGCGGGTGCTTACGACCGAGATGCCCGAGTAGCGCGCCACATCCTCGCTGGCGCCGACCGCGGCGCATCTGCGACCATATTTGGTTTTGTAGAGTACGAAGGCGCCGAGCGCCGCGACGGCCGCCGAGATCAGGATCGGGATGGGAATGCCGGCCACAGTCCCGAAATAGACCGGCCGATAAGCCTCGCGCAGCGACCTGTCGATCGGGATCGTGCCGCCATTGGTCATGTAGGTGATGAGTGCCCGAAAAATCCCCATCGTACCGAGGGTGGCGATGAACGGCTCGATCTGGCCGACCGTGACGACCAGGCCGTTGGCCAGGCCGCAAAGCAGTCCGGTGACGACCGCGACCGCCATGCCCGCAGGAATGGCCCAAACACCGAGGCTCGGCGCCATTATGTTCATGAACATGATGGTGATGCCGGCGATGAACGCCACCATCGATCCGACCGACAGATCCAGCGCGCCCGACGAGATCACGAAGGTAGCGCCGACCGCGATGATGGCGATATAGGCGCTGCGTGTGATGACGTTGGCGAGGTTGGTTGGCGACAGGAAGTCCGGATTGATCAGGAACCCGAGCGCGAGTAGCGCCGCGAGCGCCAGGAACGGACCGGCATCGGCCCATGAGAACCGGTATTGCCGCGCGCTTGATGCCGGCGCGGATTGAATAAGCGCTGTCACTGTGATCCTCCCTGGGCGAGCTGCGCCCGCTCGCTCGTGGCAAGAAGCGCGATGTTGCTCTCGGTCATCTCCTCGCCCGAGACCTCGCCACTGATCCTGCCCTCGCGCATGACGATGATGCGGTCGCAAAGTCCAACCAGCTCCTGCATCTCAGAGGAGATGACGACGCAGGCCTTGCCCTGTGCCACGAGGTCCTGGATGAAGACGTAGATCTGCGCCTTGTTGGCGATGTCGATGCCACGCGTCGGCTCGTCGATGATGACGACGGACGGGTCAGTGAGGAGCACCTTTGCGAGCAGCAGCTTCTGCTGATTGCCGCCGGACAGCTGACCGGCTCTGGAAACAAGGCTTTTCACCCGGATGTCATAGTCGGCTACCGCCTTTGCCAGCGCGTCGGTCTCGAGAGAGGTTCTCATTACCGGGCCGCGATGGAACCGTGCGAGCGCCGACAGTGTGAGGTTCGGTCCGAGCCGCTCCTGCAGCAGCAGCCCCTTGCCCTTGCGGTCCTCCGTCAGATAACCAATGCCGGCGTCCAGCGCTTCGCGCTGTGAGCGTATACGCATCGGAACGCCCTTCAGCTCGATTGCCGCCGTCGCCGGCCGCAGACCCAGGATGCCTTCGAAAAGCTCCGTTCGTCCGGCGCCAATCATGCCGGCGAAACCGAGGATCTCCCCCTTGCGCACACTGAATGACACGTCCTCGGCAAAGCCGGGCACGGTGGCGTTGCGGACGACGAGCATGGGGGCGCCGGCCTTGTCCGTCCGTTTCGGCGGGTAGAGCGCGGCAAGTTCGCGGCCTACCATGAGCCGTGCCATGTCGATCTGGGTCAGCGTATGACCAGGATAGGTGCCGACCATCTTGCCATCGCGAAGTACCGTGACCTTGTCCGCCAGCCGCTGCACCTCGTCGAGACGGTGGCTGATGTAGAGCACGGCGACATCCCGCGCCTTGAGGTCGAAGATGATGGCAAGCAGGCGCTCGACCTCGCCACCTGTCAGGACCGCTGTCGGTTCATCGAAGATGACTACGCGGTGATGGTCGAGCAATGCGCGGGCGATCTGCACCAGTTGCCGGTCGGCAAGCGGGATGTCGCGCACCAGAGCCGTCGGCGAAACCTCGCAACCCAACTCGGCGAGTTTGGCAGAGGCGAGCGCCCGCATTCGCGCATCATCGACAATGCCGTTCCTGGTGAGTTCGCGGCCAAGATAGAGGTTGTCGACGACGGTCAGCGCATCGGCGAGGAGTATCTCCTGGTGCACCAGCGCAATGCCGGCCGCCTGAGCCTGGTCCGGCTTGGCGAAGCGCACGTCGCGTCCGGCCATAGACAACTTGCCTTCGGTTGGCTCGATATAGCCGGAGAGAAGGCGCATGAAGGTCGACTTGCCGGCGCCGTTCTCACCTATGATCGCGTGGATCTCGCCGGGCAGGACATCGAGCGTCACATCCGCCAGGACGGTGACGCCGCCGAACTGCTTGGAAAGGCCCGCGGCGCGAAGCACCGCAGGACCGACCGGCCTGCCATCTGTCGGCGCAGCAACGATATCTCTGTCGAGACGAGGGGCAATCGACATTGAAAGGATTACTCGAAAGCTGGCAGGAGCCGGTCGCGCGAATTCTCGATATGGACCCGCATGGCCCTCGCGGCCGCATCCGCATCGCCGGAGGTGAAGGCCGCCAGGATCGCCTCATGTTCGTCGAGCGCCTCCTCGGTGACGCGCGAATGGTACATCAGGCGGAAGATGTGGAAATGCGTGTGCTGATGGTTCAGCGTTTCGCGAATGAGTTCGTTTTGGGCGAATTCCATAATCTTGTCGTGGAAGATCGCGTCCTGCCTGGCAAAGTTGGAATAGCGCAGGCGCTCGTCCTTCCCGACCCGCCTGGCCATCACGCCGGCTGCTTCCTGAAGCATAGCGAGCCGCTCCGCGTCCAACGTCGCGGTCGCCTTGGCCGCGGCGGCGGGCTCGAGTAGCAGGCGCAGTTCATAGAGCTCGTCGAACCGACGGCGCGTGATCTGCGGCGCGGCGCGGAAGCCGATCAGATGGGTCTTGATCACGAGCCCCTCGCCTTCCAGCCGGCCTAGGGCCTCGCGGATCGGCGTGTGCGACACGTCGAATTCGCGCACTAGGTTGTCCACGGTGATCCGCGACCCCGGCGGGATCTTCAGCGACATCAGTTGCGCGAAGATCGCTTCATAGACGTCGCCGGCCAGACTGTTGGCGCGCTGGATGCGGCCGCCGGGGCGAGCTTCGGTATCAGCCATCTGGCCAGGATTTTCCATACGTCACCTCTTGACAGGAACAAGCCCTACCACGATGCTTTGGCCAATTCAATACTATATCCTATACGATTTTATAGAGGATAGCTGAATAGCCTGAAGCACTTAACCGAGCCCATCGGCCGGCCTCTTTTCGCGGCCGCCCCTTTCTACCCAAAGGACCACAACCCCATGACCCTGTTTGCAGCAGCGCGCCTTCCGCGCGAAATCCTGTTCGGCAAAGGCCAGCGCCGCGCGCTGCCGGCGATCGCGGCACGCCACGGCAGTCGCGCCTTCATCTGCACGGACGAGCGCCTGTCACAGACGCCTGAATTCGTCGAAATCCTCGCCGGTTTGAAAGTCGCTTCGGTCGAGACGCTAGTTTATGACAGGACATTGCCCGATGTGCCGCGCGACAGCGTGTCGACCTGCATCGCCGAGGCGAAGGCCTTCAGGCCGGACCTGGTCATCGGCATCGGCGGCGGCAGCTGCCTCGACATGGCCAAATGCGCCGCGCTACTGCTTAGCCACGGCGGCCAGCTCCAAGACTACTATGGCGAGCTCAAGGTCCCCGGGCCTACCCTTCCCGTCATCGCCGTGCCGACGACAGCCGGCACGGGTTCGGAAGTCACCCCGGTCGCGGTGATCTCCGATCCGGACCGCACGCTCAAAGTGGGCATATCGAGCCCGTATCTGATAGCAACGGTGGCGCTTTGCGATCCCGACCTGACCGCGACGTGCCCGCCATCGCTGACCGCCATCGCGGGCGCAGACGCGTTGACCCATGCCATCGAAGCATTCACCGCTTCGAAACGCGGCGTCGATGCCGACCTGCCGCAAGAACACGTTTTCATCGGAAAGAGCGCATTGACGGATCATTTCGCGCTCTTGGCGATCAAGCTGCTGGGCCGCAGCCTGGAAACCGCTTGCCGCGACGGCTCGGATGAAGCGGCCCGCGCCGACGTCATGATGGGCGCGCTCGCCGCAGGCTGCGCCTTCGGCACCGCCGGAACCGCTGCTGCGCACGCCGTGCAGTATCCGGTTGGCGCGCTGACCCACACCCCGCATGGGCTCGGCGTCGCCACCATGCTTCCCTATGTCATGCGTTACAATCTACCCGTCGCGGCGACGGAGATCGGCGAGATCGGAATTGCTCTTGGCCTGTCCGGCCAAGGCCACAATGTCCAGAGCCTGGCGCAGGCCACAATCGATGAGATTGCCCGCCTATTCCGCGCCATCGGCATCACCCCAACTCTGGCCGAACTGGGGCTTGCCGAAGACAAGATCGACTGGACGGCCGAGCAAGCGCTGGGCATCGACCGGCTGATCAAGAATAATCCGCGACCCTTCGACATCGCCTCGATGCGCAGCCTGGTCAAAGCCGCCTATGAAGGTCAGGCCGCACCGGGCACCGTGTGAGCTGGAGTCAAATCCATGAACATCCTCCAAGACCAATTCGACCAGGATCAAGATATGTCCGATTACACCACCTTCACCCACGGCCTCTATATCGGCGGAAAGTGGCGGCCGGCGTCCGACGGTCGTTTCATCGAAGTGGTTGATCCTTCGACCGAGGCCGTGATCGCGGCGGTGCCGGACGCGACGCTCGGCGACGCCGCCGATGCGGTGGACGCAGCCGCAGCCGCGGCCGAAGCGTGGCGCGAAACCCCGCCGCGTCGACGCTCGGAGATCCTGCGGCGCTGTTTCGAATTGATGACGGAACGCGCCGAAACCTTGGCCGCGCTGATCTCGCTGGAGAACGGCAAGGCCCTGCGCGACGCGCGAGGCGAAGTCGCCTATGCGGCCGAGTTTTTTCGCTGGAACGCCGAGGAGGCGGTTCGCATAAGCGGCGAGTTCGGCCTTGCGCCGTCCGGCGCAAACCGGATCGTCGTGGACTACCAGCCCATCGGCATCTGCGTCC
>OFTY01000693.1_pt1 | contig 20386 bp, 15 predicted proteins | sample 1775061 | NCBI WGS metagenome assembly OFTY01 (sample SAMN08195773, study PRJEB24354) | sludge metagenome | isolation source: sludge from phenol fed wastewater aerobic bioreactor B | place: India: Nagpur | collected 2016-09-16 | reverse complement strand
TGATGGAAATGATGGAGGATATCGAGACCGGTATAACGGCCGAGGCGGTAATCCACCAGGTACAGCTCGTGTTCTTTCCGTTCGATGGCTTCAATGCCTTTCTCGTAGGTGGACGCCCATTCCAGCAGATATTGTTCGGGTGAAACGTCGTGCAGCAGGCTGTTTACGAGGAAGAAATCGTCTTCATCGTCATCTATCATCAGGATATGTTTCCGTGTGTCTTTCATTGCATGATCATGCCGCAAGAAGCATGCTTGTTTTTACGCGGTTTGCCTGACGGGCAGGATAATCACAAAGGTAGTGCCTCTGCCGGGCTATCCGTAAGCGGTGATCTGTCCGTGGTGGGCATCTACGATCTTCTTACAAATCGCCAGCCCGATGCCGGTGCCTTTATATTCACTGATGCCATGAAGGCGCTGAAAAATGAGGAATATCCGTTCCGCATACGCCTGATCAAAACCGATCCCGTTATCTTCGATGGTGATCCGGCAGAAATGTTCGTTCCATTGGCTTTCCCTGGCCATGCCCGTCTCCTGGCCGTTCAGCAGCTCGCCTTTAATGTATACCTCCAGTGGCCGGCCGGGGTCGGCAAATTTGATGGAGTTGGACAACAGATTCAGGAACAGCTGGTGAAGGCCGGTTTCATTGCCTTCGATCACGGGCAGCGGTTCGCAGGAAACGGTGCCGCTCTTTTCCTGCAAGGCCACTTCGAGGTCGCCGATGACGTCTTGCAGAAGGGTGTTCATATCAACGTTCCTCAGGCTTTCCGGCACAATACGCCCGGCACGGGAGAAGGTCAGGAGATCGTTGATCAGCACCCGCATCCGTGCAACGGCCACTACCATACGGTCTATCAGCTGCATGGCTTCCTCCGGCAGCTCGTGCCGGTATTTCATTTGCAGACGGTCGGAAAAGGTGGAGATCTTACGCAACGGTTCCTGCAGGTCGTGGGAGGCCACATAGGCGAATTGCTCCAGCTCCTGATTGGATTTGTTGAGCAGCGTAATGTTTTCCTGGAGTTCCCGCTGATAGGATTTCAGTTTGGATTCGATATGCAACTGCAACCGGAATTCTTTGGTAAGGATCACATAGGAATACACGCCGATCAGTATTGCAAAAATGGAGATCGCAAAAACGACGGGTATCCAGAGATTGGAGAAGAACTGAAAAAGGCGGGATTTCTCGCTCAACTGGGCTTCCTCTATCTGGATCATATCTTCCACTTTCCGGTCTATCTGGTCCATGGAGATCTCCCCTTCGTTGACGGAAATACGGCTTGCCCTGATGGCTTGTTCGCCGGCGGAGAGTTGTTTGTATTTGATGTCCAGTAGCCGTTTGAGCGTATCCAGGTTCCGCTGCTGGCGCGGATCGTCCATGATCTGGCGGAGGTTGCGGTATTCCATTTCTATCTTATTGCTCCGCTCTTCCATGCCGGGCCGCAGGAACCCCTCCTGCCGGGTGAGATTGTATCCCCTGATCGCCGCCTCGGCCGCTTTCAGCTGCCTGGTCATCCCTTCCAGCTTCTTGGATACCTCCACCGCGTGATTCAACCGGCTGGCATTGTGCATCAGGTTCTTGGCGATCAGGTAAGAAAGTATCGATGCGCCCACAATCACGGTGAACGCAATGAAAAAACCGATCCTGATCTTCTTATGTACGCTGATATGCATGCGGCAAGACGATAGGGCTGTTCAAGGTAACTAAAAAAAGGCAACTTACCCACACCGGCCATCATGGAAGATTTTCTACAGTCTGAAAATCTATTTCTACACACTATTTCCCAGTCCATCATGCTTCAGAGAACAACAGCCGCTGGAAGGCTGGTGCAGGGCCATTCTCGGCTCCTTTTATGAAAACTTGCTTATGTGGAATGTTGTTTGAACAAATAATCTCTTACTAACCCTATCACTCACCTTTCTAAAACATTTCAAAATGCCTACTCACAAAACCACCCGCAACGGTCTCAGTAAAGGCCACGCTTCCAGAACCGGCGCAAAAAAGCAGCATATGGAAGAAACGGTGGAACATTCAAAATTCCATCATCTGTTCATGGAGGAGCTGAAGGATATTTACTGGGCAGAGAAATATCTCCTGAAATCCCTGCCCAAAATGCAGAAGGCGGCTTCCTCCCGCGAGCTGGTTAATGCTTTCGCAGATCATATCGAAGCTACCAAAGGGCACGTAAGCCGCGTGGAAGAAATCTTTGATATGATGGGGATGCGGGCCGCGACAAAAAAATGCGAAGCGATGGAAGGGCTGATCACGGAAGCGCAAAACCTGATGAATGAGGAAGAAGAATCCGCTGTGCTGGATGCCGGACTGATCATCGCCGCGCAAAAAGTGGAACATTACGAGATCGCGGCCTACGGCTGCCTTCGCACGCTGGCATCCCGCATGGGCCATACCGGTGCGGCCAATCTGCTGGAACAGATTCTGGATGAAGAAAAAGATGCAGACAGCCTGCTGACCCAGATCGCGGAATCATCTGTGAATGATGATGCGCTGATGGCATAACGGCTGATCATACCGGGATGAGCATTACAATCCACCGAAAATAAACTGCTCCTCCCGGTCTTCTACCGGTATCTTTTTCAGGAACTCATTGAACCCCGCTTCTTCATGGGTGGTGTATGCTCCGTACGCATCCAGCACGTAACCCTTGCGTCCTTTTTTATCCTCCAGGAGATACAGTACGGAACTGTCCGAAGGGTCAGACTCCCCTTCAAAGCGGTATACTTTGATCACTTTAAGGTCTTGCGGATCATATATTTCGCTCCTGTTCACCGGCTGCATTTTGCCATGGTCGGTCATCCTGAATTCATTGTCGTACCCCTTTTCATGCAGCCTGGTCAGCACCTGCGAAAGCGTGGTCATTTCACCGGGTTTGTTCGTTATGAATGTTTTCATAAAAAAGGATTTGCTCCTTGTATGAAACCCAAAAGCTGTGCCACAGGAAAGTGGCGTAATTATTGGATATTCTACAGGAACAAAGGATGAAACGATCTATACTCCCACTATAATAGTTATGCATATTTAGCAAGACGCACCGTCCCAGTCCTGGGGCGGTTTTTTGCAGGATAATCGAAGAAAACGAATATCATGAGTCTCCGTTAAAGAGAAGAACACGCTAAAATGGACATAACAAAGGAACCCCTTACCTTTGCCATCATGTCCAAAGGCCAAATCCTTATTATTGACGATGAAGAGCAGCTGCGGAAGCTGTTGGGCCGGTTGCTCGGCCTGGAAGGGTATACTGTGATGGAAGCCCCTAACGCCAAAACAGCCTGGAAACTGCTGGAGAAAGAAGAGGCGCAGGTGATATTATCAGATGTGAAACTGCCGGACGCTGACGGCGTTACCCTCACCAGCGAACTCAAAGTGAAGCATCCTGAAACCGAAGTGATCGTTTTGACGGCCTACGGAAACATTGCCGACGGTGTGCAGGCGATCAAGAACGGCGCGTTTGATTACCTCACCAAAGGAGACGATAACAACCGCATACTACCGCTCGTAAGCAAGGCGATAGATAAAGCCCGTCTGCAGTTCCGCATCCGCGCGCTCGAGAACAGCATCAACGGCAAGCATGATTTTACCAGTATCATCGGGCAGTCCCAGGAGATCCGGGATGCCATCAACCTGGCGCAAAAGGTAGCTGCAACGGATGTGACGGTGTTGCTGCTCGGGGAGACCGGCGCAGGAAAGGAAGTATTTGCCCAGGCCATTCACCGGGCCAGCGCACGGCGGACCCAGCCGTTCGTGGCGGTGAACTGCAGCGCCTTCGGAAAGGACATCCTGGAGAGCGAGCTGTTCGGACACAAAGCCGGAGCCTTTACAGGTGCGGTGAAAGACAAACGAGGCTTCCTGGAAGAAGCCAATAACGGTACCATTTTCCTGGACGAGATTGGTGAAATGCCCGTTGAATTGCAGGCCAAATTGCTGCGGGTGCTGGAAACACAGGAGTTTTACAAAGTGGGCGACGCCAAACCCACACGCGTGAACATCCGCATCATTGCCGCTACCAACCGGCAACTGGAACAGGAGATCGAAAGCGGGCATTTCCGTGCCGACCTCTACTACCGGCTGTCCGCCTTCCTGATCAAATTACCCTCTCTTCAGGAACGCAGGAAAGATATCCCCCTGCTGGCGCAATATTTTATGCAACAGCTCGGCCCGAAGAACGGCAAAAAGATCAGCGGCATGACGGACGCCTTCGTGAAAGCGCTTCAGCAGCATACCTGGAAAGGCAATATCCGGGAGCTGCGCAACGTCATAGAACGGGCGATCATCCTTTCTGACGGACCGGAGCTGGATGTGCCCCTGCTGCCCTTCGAGTTCCAGTTTGCCGCGCCCGCGGATCAGCATTCCTCCTTTACACTGGCGGATATGGAGAAGCATCACATTACCCGTATACTGCAGTATGCGAAAGGAAACAAGACCAAAGCCGCGGAATTGTTGCAGATAGGGCTTACCACGTTGTATAACAAGATCAAAGAGTACAATATCCAGTAACTATGAAAATCATCCCTGTCCTGACCTGCGCCGCTATCCTCTGCGCATGTAACAGCGCTACGTCTTCGTCAAAGCAGAAAACAGACACTGCTGCAGCGAAAATAAATACAGCAGAGCATTTCTATGATACCATAAAGCCCGACCCCCGCCCGGTGTCTTTCAACAGACGCTTTACATCCTCCTCCTTTTCCAGCTCCACCCTCCGGAAAGAAGACTTTTTGGGTATCTGGACGATCTCCAACGATGATCCCGCCTGCGCTTTTGAAATAACCGAAAAATGGTTCTTCTATTGCGACTTCGACGGGAATGCGGAGCGGTATTACAAAGTGAAAGAAGACAGTATTTTTCTGGATGATGAAACATTCCGGGAAGGCCGTATTCTGAAAACCACCCATGATTCCCTCGTTATTTTATGGGACGGGAACGATCAGCCGGAGATAAAAATCCGCTGGAAGAACTAACCCGATTTGATATATACCCTTCCGTTTTTGCATGGTGCTCTAACCCTATTTTAATACCATTCGATTGATTTTCAGTCAGATGTGTATCTGGCATCTCAATGGCTTATACCCGGTAAAATATAACGACATGTTACCGGATGCAAAGATCCCGCTATTCATCGCCCAGCAAATCCCTGCCCTGCTGCCCGGCATGCAGCAGGCAGGTGCGGTCACGAAAGCCATCGGGGCTTTTTCTGCCTATACCAGGCAATTGATCAAAGGAGGTCAACTGAATGAGGTTAAAAAGTGTTTTTCTATGGCAGGCGTGCTGTACAGGAATGGCAGCGCTGCATTGAAGTGCACCATTGAAAATGTTTTCCTGTTTGGCGTTTCCCCGTTCCTGGAAGCACAGCACGTAAAAGAATTGTTACCCGCATCGCTGAGAAATGCGCGGAACAGACAATTGCAATTTATCATCTGAAAATATATCGACTATGTTCATCGCTCTGTATCTGCTGGCGGGCCTCCTTTGCTTCTGGCTCTTTTTTAAGGCAGTTGATTTTTTTGACAAAATTTAAAAGAACACCTTATGATGACCGCATTATTCGTATTAGCCATCTTCGTCTTCATCTACATGATTTATGTACTGCTGAAGCCGGAGAAATTCTGAATCCCTAACTGATTAATTCATGAACACTGAAATTGCAGGCATTATAGCCACCTACGCACTTACGCTGATCATAGCCATTCCGCTGGGAAGTTACGTTGCAAAGATGTTTAAAGGAGAGAAAACCTGGCTGGACTTTCTGGCGCCTGTAGAGCGTTTTATTTACAAACTCTGTGGCATCAACCCGAAAGAAGAAATGAACTGGAAGCAGCACCTCAAGGCATTGCTGACCATCAACCTGCTTTGGTTCGTGTATGCTTTCTTTCTGCTCCTCTTCCAGGACAAACTGCCACTGAATCCTGACGGTAATCCGGCGCAATCCCCTGATCTGGCCTTCAATACGGCTATCAGCTTCCTCGTGAACTGCAACCTGCAGCACTATTCCGGGGAAACGGGAGTGACGTATTTCACCCAGCTTTTTGTGATCACTTTCCTCCAGTTCGTAAGCGCCGCCACCGGTATTGCGGCGGTGGTTGTTGTATTCAAGGCGCTGAAGGAAAAAACGACTACTAAGCTCGGGAACTTCTGGGTCTTTCTTGTGAAAACCAATACCCGCCTCCTCATCCCCATATGCATTGTTGTAGCGGTAGTGCTCGCGTTCAACGGCACCCCCACCAGCTATGCCGGGAAAGACACGATCGTTACCATGCAGGGGGATACGGTGGGCGTGTCCCGTGGTCCGGCTGCTGGCATGATCGCGATCAAACACCTGGGAACCAACGGTGGCGGCTGGTTCGGCGCCAATTCCATTCACCCGCTGGAAAACCCGAACTATCTCACCAATATGACCGAAGCCGTTGCACAAACGATCATTCCTATTGCAATGGTGTTTGCCCTGGGCTTCTTCATAGACCGGCGCCGGTTCTCACGCATCATTTTCGGCGTGATGACGGCAGGCATGATTCTTTTGATGATTCCCACACTGATCGCAGAAATAGGCGGTAATCCGGCGATCGCAAAAATGGGCATCACACAGGCAACAGGAGCGATGGAAGGGAAAGAAGTCCGGTTCGGACCTGCCGCCACCGCCTACTGGAGCACCATTACCACCATCATTTCCACGGGATCCGTCAACGGGTTCCATGACAGTACCATGCCGATGACCGGGATGATGGAGCTGGTAGCGATGATGACGAACTGTTTTTACGGCGGTTGCGGTGTAGGGATACTGAACTACTTCATCTTCATTATCATCGCCGTGTTCATGTCCGGGCTCATGGTAGGCCGTACGCCGGAGTTCATGGGGCATAAAGTGGAGGCGAAAGAGATAAAGATCGCTGCACTGGTAGCTTTGCTGAGCCCCTTCCTGATACTGGCGGGTACCGCATTGTCATCTTATATTCTGTCCCACCACATTGGTACCGGCTGGGCCACACCGCCTGCCAACTGGCTGAATAACCCCGGCTATCACGGTTTTTCAGAAATGCTGTATGAATACACTTCTTCCAATGCCAACAACGGGTCCGGTTTTGAAGGTCTGGGTGACGGAAATGTTTTCTGGAATGTCAGCACCGGTTTTGTGCTGATCCTCGGCCGTTACCTGCCCATTCTTGGCCCTGTGGCCATTGCAGGTATCATGGCGCAAAAGAAATATGTACCGGAATCTGCGGGAACCTTGCGGACAGACACAGTCACTTTTGGTGTAATGACCATGGCGGTGATCGTCATCATCGCAGCCCTGTCATTCTTCCCGGCGCTTGCATTGGGACCGATAGCCGAGTATTTCTCCCTGTATTAACGGAAAAACTGTAAAGAAAATGAAAACGAAAGATAACAGACTGTTTCCTGCTCCGCTGGTAAAAGAAAGCCTGAAACAATCATTTATAAAACTGGACCCGAGGATACTCATCAAAAATCCGGTGATGTTTACCGTAGAACTGGGCACCGCGGTGATGTTGATCGTATCGTTGTATACCTTGTTCACGGGCGATCATTCCCAGGGTTCCTTCAGCTATAACCTGACCATTTTTATTGTACTGCTGCTGACTGTGCTGTTCGCCAACTTCGCAGAAGCCATTGCGGAAGCGCGCGGTAAAGCGCAGGCAGAAAGCCTTCGCAAAACCCGCGAAGAAACGCCTGCCAAAAAGATCCAGCCTATCGGTGAGATCTTCACGGACGAGATCAAGATCGTTTCTTCTTCCCAGCTGCGGAAAGGCGATCTGTTCCTCTGCGAGCCCGGTGATATCATCCCTGCGGATGGAGAGATCGTAAAAGGATTGGCCAGCATCGATGAATCCGCCATCACGGGGGAGAGCGCACCTGTAATCCGGGAATCCGGCGGGGATAAAAGCAGCGTAGTAGGGGGCACCAAAGTACTGAGCGACCGCATCATCGTGAAAGTGACCACCGAAGCAGGGGAGTCCTTCCTCGATAAAATGATCGCGCTGGTGGAAGGTGCTACCCGCCAGAAAACACCGAACGAGATTGCGCTGACCATCCTGCTGGCAAGCTTTACGCTGGTGTTCATCATCGTGTGCGTAACGCTCAAACCATTCGCGGATTATGCGCAAACCCCCATCACCATCGCCGCCTTCATCTCGCTTTTCGTTTGCCTCATCCCCACCACCATCGGCGGCCTCCTATCCGCTATCGGTATTGCGGGTATGGACCGTGCCCTGCGCGCAAACGTGATCACCAAATCCGGTAAGGCCGTAGAAACCGCCGGCGACCTTGATGTGCTGCTGCTGGATAAAACCGGTACGATCACCATCGGGAACCGGAAGGCCACCAATTTCTACGCCACCAACGGACATTCAAAAGAAGAATTCGTGCGCGTGAGCGCACTCAGCTCCCTGGCGGATGATACCCCGGAAGGCAAGTCCATCGTGGAACTGGCAGGCAAGGAAGTGGTGAGCCAGTTATCCGTTACCGGCGCCTCCCTGGTGAAATTCACCGCGGAAACCCGCAGCAGCGGGATCGATATGCCGGATGGCACCCGCATCCGCAAAGGAGCTTATGATGCTATCCGGGATATGGCGGTGAAAGCTGGGAATGAATTTCCGGGGGAGACCTATGAACAGGTGAAGAAAATATCCGCCAATGGCGGTACGCCGCTCGTTGTGGCTGTTAATAACAAAGTGACCGGCGTGATTGAGCTGCAGGATATCATCAAACCCGGCATCCAGGAACGGTTTGAGCGCCTTCGCAAAATGGGAGTGAAAACTGTGATGGTAACAGGGGATAACCCCCTTACGGCCAAATACATCGCGGAAAAGGCCGGGGTGGATGACTTCATCGCGGAGGCCAAGCCGGAGGACAAGATGACCTATATCAGAAAGGAACAACAGGAAGGCAGGCTGGTGGCTATGATGGGAGACGGTACCAATGATGCGCCCGCACTCGCGCAGGCGGATGTGGGAGTTGCCATGAACAGCGGTACACAGGCGGCCAAGGAGGCCGGGAATATGGTGGACCTCGACAATGATCCTACCAAACTCATCGAGATCGTGGAGATCGGCAAACAGCTGCTAATGACCCGCGGTACGCTTACCACGTTCTCCATCGCCAATGACGTGGCCAAGTATTTTGCCATCGTACCGGCATTATTCATCCTGTCTATTCCCGCTTTGCAAGGCATCAACATTATGCGCCTGCACAGCCCTGAAACGGCCATCCTGAGCGCCGTGATCTTCAACGCCATCATCATTCCGCTACTGATACCGCTGGCCCTGCGCGGGGTGGCTTACAGGCCCATCGGCGCCAGTGCGCTCCTGCGGCGTAACCTGCTGATATACGGTTTGGGTGGTGTGATCGTTCCGTTCATCGGCATCAAACTAATAGACATCGTGGTTTCTTTATTCTATTAATACAACAATACAATGAGAAGATATTTTTTGCCCGCCCTCAAACTGACCATCGTGCTGATACTGTTGACAGCCGGTTTGTATCCCCTGCTGATAGCAGGGATCGGGAAACTGACTCCCGGTAAAGGAGACGGTGTGACGGTCACACATCACGGAAGAGTAGTGGGATATGCTAACATCGGACAGAAGTTCACAGACGAAAAATATTTCCAGAGCCGCCCTTCCGCGGTGGATTATAACGCCGGCGGTTCCGGTGGTTCCAACAAAGGACCTTCTAACCCGGATTACCTGAAGATCGTGCAGGCCAGGATAGATACTTTCCTGGTACACAATCCCGGTATCCGCAAAGAACAGATCCCTGCGGAACTGGTAACAGCTTCCGGCAGCGGCCTGGATCCCGACCTTTCTCCCGCCGGCGCACTGGTACAGGTACCGAGGATCGCCCGGTTGCGCGGCATTCCGGAAGAGAAAGTACAACAGCTTGTACAGGATCACGTAAAAGGCCCGCTGCTCGGCATGTTCGGTCCTTCAAAGGTGAATGTACTGCAACTCAACATTGCATTGGATAATATAAAATAACATGAAGAAAGTTTTAATGATGGGAGCCGTGTCCGCACTGGCTCTGAACGCAACGGCACAGGAAACCAAAAAATCAAAGATCACCTTTTCCGGTTATGTGGAAGCCTATTATACCTTTGATCTGAACGGACCTGCCAACCACACCCGCCCGGGATTTGTATACAATTACAACCGGCACAACGAACTGAACGTCAACCTGGCCTATCTGAAAGCCAATTACACCAGCGACCGCATCCGCGCCAATTTTGGATTGATGGCCGGCACCTATCCCCAGTACAACCTGGCTTCCGAGCAGGAACTGATGCGGCACAATTACGAAGCGAACGTAGGTGTTCGTATAGGCGGGAACGTTTGGTTAGACGCCGGCATCATGCCGTCGCACATTGGATGGGAAAGCGCCGTGGGAAAGGATTGTCCCACCCTTACCCGCAGCATTACGGCAGACAATACGCCGTACTATGAGGCCGGCGCCAGGATCATATGGACGCCCAACGAAAAATGGAGCCTTGCCGCCATGTATCTCAACGGCTGGCAACGGGTAAAACGGGTAGACGGCAACCAGACACCGGGATTCGGCACCCAGATCACGTTCAAACCCTCTTCCGGCGTAACGCTTAACTGGAGCACTTTTGTGGGAAACGATAAGCCTGATTCCGTACGGCAGATGCGTTATTTTAACGACGTTTACGGTATCTTTAATATCACTGACAAGCTTAGCCTTACCGCAGGTTTTGACTATGGCCTGGAGCAGAAGAAGAAAGGCAAAAGCGATCTGAACAACTGGTATTCCCCGGTATTGATCGCACGCTATGCCTTTACCAATAAGATCGCACTGGCCGGCCGGTATGAATATTACCAGGATGATGATGAAGTGATCATCGCTACTGATGTACCGGGAGGATTCAGAACGAGCGGGTATTCGCTCAATGTGGATGTGGCGCCGGCGGATAATGTGCTGTTCCGGGTGGAGGGTAAATTGTATGACAGTAAAGACAAGGTTTTTGTAAAAGATATTGAAAGGAAGACCAGTAATGTGGCTATTACGGCTTCCCTCGCAGTTTCGTTTTAACCATTGCAAAACCACCCCACCCTTTGCCATGATGATGCAACGTTTTTTACATATGGCCGATAAGACCGGTCGCGGTGAATTCAAGATCTACATTGGCATGAGCGCCGGTGTGGGAAAAACTTACCGCATGTTGCAGGAAGCGCATTCCCTTTTGCGAAAAGGGGTGAATGTGCAGATCGGATATATTGAAACGCATGGCCGGAAGGAAACAGAAGCCTTGCTGGACGGAATTCCCGTTATCCCCCGCCGGCAGGTTTTCTACAAAGGCAAGATGCTCGAGGAAATGGATCTCAACGCCATCCTGCTGCTGGCGCCGGAATGGGTGATCGTGGATGAGCTGGCGCAGACGAGGATTCCCGGTTCGCGGAATGAGAAGCGGTGGCAGGATGTGATGGACATCCTCAATGCCGGGATCAATGTGATCTCCGCTGTGAACATCCAGCATATGGAGAGCATCAACCACCAGGTGAAAGCCATTACCGGCGTGGAGATCAGCGAAAGAGTACCGGACAGCATGCTGCAGATCGCGGATGAAGTGGTGAATATCGACCTTACAGCGGATGAACTGATCACCCGGTTGAAGGAAGGAAAGATCTACGAGCAGAGCAAGGTGGAGACTGCGCTCAAGAACTTCTTTCAGGCGGAAAAGATTCTGCAGCTGCGGGAGCTGGCCTTGCGGGAGGTGACCTCACAGGTGGAACGGAAAGTGGAGACCGAGATACCCCGCGGGCAGCAGATGCGCCACGAACGGTTCCTGGCCTGTATATCCAGCAATGATGAGATCGCACGGAAGGTTATCCGCAAAACGGCCCGGCTGGCGGCATACTATCACGGTGAATGGTACGTCCTGTACGTGCAAACACCCCGGGAAAGCGTGGGGCGTATCAACCTGGCAGACCAACGGCACCTGATCAATAACCTGAAACTGGCTACGGAGTTGGGTGCGGAGGTATTACGGGTGCAGGATATCAACATTCCCGATGCTATTATGAAAGTAGCGATGGAAAAAGAAATCACCACCGTTTGCATCGGCAAACCGCATATCAGTCTCTTTGGCATAATTTTACGGACGAACATTTTCAACCAACTGCTGAAAACATTATCCTCTAATGAAATCGATCTTGTAATACTATCATGACACGGTTAAGGCTCAAAACAAAGATCACCGCAGGTGTGCTCTTCCTCTTTATGATGCTGATGCTGGTAAGCATCCTGGGATACTATTATCTAAGCCGGGTGAACCAGGGAGCGAGAGCGATCCTGCAGGATAACTATGAGTCCGTGGAGTATGCCAAGAACATGCTGAAAGCGCTGGAGAAGAATCCGGTGGACCAGCAGACCTTCCTCAACAATCTTAAAAAGCAGGAAGAGAATATTACGGAAAAGGGAGAACGAATGGTGACGGAGCGTATCCGCCGGCATTTTTCCGACTCCGTGCCGGCCAGCGAGATCCGGAACGATATTTACACCATCATGGAGCTGAACATGAACGCCATCGTGCGGAAACATCAGCATACAAAGGATACGGCAGATAAAGCGCTGCTGTATATCGCCGTCATCAGCGGCATCTGCTTCCTGCTGGGTGTCACCTTCGTGTATAACTTCCCGGGATATATCGCCAACCCGATACATGAGCTCACCGAAGGGATCAAGGGGATTGCGCAGAAGAAATATGAACAACGGCTTTATTTCAAATCGGAGGACGAGTTCGGGGAACTGGCCACGGCATTCAACACCATGGCAGAGAAGCTGAATGAATATGAGCATAGCAACCTTGCCCGGATCGTATTTGAGAAGAAACGCGCCGAAGCGGTGATCAGTAGCCTCAAAGATGCTACTATCGGGATTGACGACAAGGGAACCATCCTTTTTGCCAATGCTGAGGCCCTGCAATTGCTCAGTATGGAAGAAAAGGACGTTGTCGGATGGTCTGCCGCAACGCTGGCCAAACAGAATGACCTGCTGCATTACCTGCTCAACAAACAGGACAACGGGCCGGTGAAAATCGTGACGAATGGAAGGGAAAGCTTTTATACCCGTGAAACCCTCGACATTCATCATGATAATGCCAAGATCGGTTACGTGATCATCCTCAAGAACATCACCACCTACAAAGAGATCGATATCGCCAAAACGCATTTCATCGCCACGATCTCGCACGAGCTGAAAACCCCGCTTGCGGCCACCGATCTCAGTCTGCAATTACTGGAGGATGAACGCACCGGCAACCTCTCCACGGAACAAAAGGAGCTGCTGGACAGTATCCGGCAGGATAACCGTCGTATGATCCGCATGGTGGGCGAGCTGCTGGATTTCTCCAGGGTGGAGAGCGGCAACATCCAGTTGCAGATCCAGTCCGTAGCGCCCCAGAATATCATCCAGTATGCGCTGGACACTGTGCAGAAGCAGGCTGACAGCCGGAATATACACATCCACACTACGATTCCGCCGGATGTACCCCACGTATCCGCTGATGCGGAAAAAAGCGCCTGGGTACTGGTGAACCTGCTCACCAATGCTATCCGCTATTCTACACCGGGCGCTGATGTGGAACTCACGGTAGAGCTAACGGAAACGGATACACTAAGCTTTAGTGTGCAGGATCATGGGCGGGGCATTGCACCTGCTTTCCGCAGCAAAGTTTTCGAGCGGTTCTTCCAGGTGCCGGGCATGGAGGATACGAGGGGCAGCGGTCTTGGGCTGGCTATTGCGCGGGAGATCATAGAGGCGCAGGGGGGCATCATAGACGTAGAAAGCGAACCCGGTCGCGGCAGCCGTTTCTGGTTTGTGCTCCCGCTGGCGGCCGGCCATTAATTTTTCCCGATCTGTAGTATTTCCTGCCGAAGGGTCTCCTGTGCCTGATTATACACACTCACTGCATCGCGCAGGTTCGGCAGGATGCTTTGCAGCTGCCTTTTCAACCGGGCGGCCTGTTCTACCTCCATCATGATCTGGGCCAGCGGGAAAATGCGTACAACGGTCAGGCTTACACGAAGAAGACGTGCATAGCGCCAGGTGGCGTTCCAGTCCTCCTGCTGCGCACTGTGAATGGCGCTGTTCAATATACCGGATGTTCTTTCAAGGAAAGTATGCAGGGTTTCCAGCAGGTAATCCGGATCATTGTCTGCGATCTCCCGCAGGTAATGCAGGTCTACAAAGGATTTTGTGGATTCACCCCCATGCGCCGGACCGCTGAATGCGGCGAAGGCGGGATCCCTTTCCCCAAGCGCTTCGAGGATCTTCGCGAACAGCTCATCCGGAATGAATGGTTTGGAAATATAATCGTTCATCCCTGCCAGCAGGCATCGCTCCCGGTCGCCTTTCAGCGCGGAGGCCGTCATGGCGATGATGGGAATGCTCATCCCTTTTTCCCGTATCCTCAGGGTAGCCGTGAGTCCGTCCATTTCGGGCATTTGTATATCCATCAGGATGCAATCGAAATGGCCGGCAGCCAGTTTTTCTAATGCCTCCAGCCCATTCTCTGCGATGGTGACGGCGGCGCCTGCCTGTTCGAGCGTTTTGCGGGCCACTTTCTGGTTGATGAGATTGTCTTCCGCAACGAGTATCTGTTTGCCTTTAAGATGCAGGGGCGATGTATCGCCGGACGGTGTGAAGAGATTTTTGCTGAAGGGGATCGAAAAGTGGATGGTAGTGCCACCTTCATTGTTGCCTGATATGGAGATCCGGCCTTCCTGCAATTGTATCAACTGCTTTGTTAAAGCCAGTCCCAGTCCTGCTCCGCCATGCCTTCTGTCATTATTCCCATGCAGCTGCGAGAAGCTTTGAAATACGGCCTCATGCATATGTTCGGGAATGCCGATGCCGGTATCGCTCAGTTCAAAGGAAAGCAGGTTGGTGGCATGATCCTGACCGGTCAGTCTAACGTGCAGATCGATATGCCCCTTTTCCGTGAATTTGATGGCATTGTCCAGCAGGTTCCGCAGTACGGCTTCCAGCTTGGTGTGATCGCCGAGTACGTGATCGGGAATATGTTCATCGAGATGAAGTTCCAGATGCAGCCCTTTGGCTGTGGCCCTTTTCTGCTCTCCCAGTACAACTTTCCGTATGAGGTGCCGGGGATCGAAGTCTGTAAAAGAGAGCGCGAGTTTACCGGCATTTAACTGTGAGAAATCAAGGATCCTTTCCACCAGCATCATCAGGTTGTTCGCAGAGTCCTTGATATCGTCCACATACTCCTTCTGTTCCGGTATCATACTGGTTTGCTGCAGCAGGTTGGTGATGCCGATGATACCATTGAGCGGTGTTCTGATCTCATGGCTCATATTGGCCATGAACCTTTCCTGTGCGTATTTCGACTGCTCTGCTTTCTTTCGGGATTCGATCAGCGCATGTTCGTTCGCGATCCTTTCCGTGATGTCCGTCGCGATGCCACAAAGTCCGTATATCCTCCTCACATGGTCACGCAGCGGGAACTTGGTGATGAAGAAGTAGCGGGGGCCCTCGCCGGTATCGATGGATTCTTCCATTTCAACGGGCATTTCATAGAGCAATGCTTCCCGGTCGTACGGCGCGTTCTTCTCCGGCTTCAGTACATCCGGGAAATCCTTGTCTGTTTTCCCGATGATCTGTTCGCTGCTGATCCCGAAAACTTCTTCAAAACGCCGGTTCACGAGGAGATATTTGCCGGCGATATCCTTGATGAACATTACCGCAGGCGTGTTTTCGAGGATGGACTGGAGGCGGTGATGGAGAACGTCCATTTCTTTGTTGGCGCGTTCCAGTTCCAGCTGGTACATCTTTTTCTGATGGATGTCTTTCACAATACACTGGTATCCTTTGAAAGCGCCTTTGTGGCGTACGAGCACCGCCTGTTGCTCCACCCATATCTTTTCCCCGTTCTTACGGCGGATGGGGAATTCGAAGGTAGTGGCTTCCGGGCCTTCGAAGGACTGGTTTTCGTAGAAGGCTTGCAGTTCTTTTTGCTGCGAGGGGTCCAGCAGTATGCTGTATTGTTTGCCGATCAGCTCTTCCGGCTTATACCCGGTGAGGTCGACAGATTTGTTATTGACGTAAGTGAAGAAGCCACCGCGGTTGGTAGTGTACATGGTCACCCCTGCATCTTCGATCAGCTGCCGGTATTTTTCCTCGCTGGTGCGGAGATGTTTTCCTTCCTGTTCCGCCTTACGGATATTCCTGTACAGGCGGAAGAGGCCGGAGAGGAGGAAGATCAGGCAGATGGCGCTTCCGAAAATGGACAGCAGGTAGGGGATGCGGTTATGCCAGTGATTGCTGAGGCGCTCATCCAGCGAGAGGTGTTCCTTTTGCAGGATATTGCCCGTTAGCCGGGATACTTCATCGGAAGAAGAAGCGCCGCGTTTTGTTTGCAGCATGGCGCCCGCCATCACGGGAGCTTCGCGGGTAGCGCTGATCAGGTAGTTGAAGAAGGCGATCTTTTTATAGACTTCAGTTTTCAGGGAATCCAGCTGGCGCAGCTCCGGGGGATTATTGCGGTAGAGCATCACGAGGTTTTCCATCGGTGCGCGGAGGTGGGTTTCCATATAGTCTTCCCGGTACAGGAAACCGGAGTCCCCGGTGATCACATATCCTCTCACAGCAGATTCCAGGGATTTCATCATGTATTCTACCTGTTCCAGCTGGCGGATCTTATCGTTGGCGATACGGAGCTTTTCATTATTTTCATTGGAAACACTGTCCGCCGACCCGGCGTACCAGGTGAACCAAGCTACGGAGATAATGGCAGCAACAATTACGACAATGACGGGGCTGCTGAATTTTTTCATAAATATTTATTGTCAATCCCGCCATACATAAGGTTTTCCGCGCTCAGGGGTCAAGAAACATGCACCGCTTCCGTACGGCCGGATTGATTTTGGTGTAGAAACTGCTAGATTTACAATTTACTTAAATTCTGCTACTCGGCCACGGGGGTATTGCCATCATTTATTTTTGCAATCTTTTACCCCTTTGATTTATTAGCATTCCATTAAATTTGCCTGATATTCTTTTTGCCAAGCATTTAAACATATTATGAAAAAATTACTTTTTACGCTGGGTTTCATCGCAGTCGCTACAGGTGTTTTTGCGCAGGATAATACGGCTGGCGCGGCCATGGGTAAGGCAAAGCAAAGGGCTGTCTACTCCAGGGACTTCTTCATGATCCAGTTTTCTTATGACGGGTGGGCGCAGGCGCCGGACAGCGTAAAGACGAAAGGGCTTTCCCGCGGCTTCAATATGGCGCTGATGTATGATTTCCCTTTCTCCAAATCACATTTCAGCGTGGCGGCGGGTTTGGGCTTCAGCACCAGCAGCGTTTTCCTGGACAAGCAGCGGATTGATATGTCCAATGGCAGCTCCACTGCTGTACGGTTTATCAGTTCGGATCTTTACCGTAAATACAAGGTGGCCACCACTTACCTGGAGATCCCGCTGGAGATCCGCTACCGCCAGGTGTCAGACAACGCCAATAAGGGCTTCAAAGCGGCGATCGGCGCCAAAGTGGGCATGCTCGTGAACGCACATACGAAAGGGAAGAACTCGTTAGGCGGGGAGAAGAATATCATCAAGGAACAGAACAAGCGGTTCTTCAACCCCTGGCGTTTTGCCGCTACGGCGCGCATAGGGTACGGCAACTTTGCGTTATTCGGTTCCGTGAACCTGAACCCGCTGTTCAAGGATAACACCAACCTGGATATCAGGCCTTACTCTATTGGTATTGCGTTGAGTGGATTGTAATCCATCCACTGGTAAATAATTGAAAAAGGGATCGTTTTACAGCGATCCCTTTTTATTTTAAATCCCTTTAAAAACCGGCTTTCGTTTCTCCAGGAAAGCGGCAATCCCTTCCCGGTTATCTTCCGAATTCCCGGCAATTTCCTGGCAATAGGCTTCGTAATCCAGCACGGCGTCCAGATCTTCCGTCATGCCCTTTGTAAGCATTTTTTTCAGCATGCCGATGGCTTTCGTCCAGTGCCTCGGGCTTTACGACTTTGTTGAGGAGCCCCAGGCCGAGGGCCTCCTCCGCGCTCAGCTTGGTGGCCTTGGTAGCCAGTTCAAATGCGCGATGGTAGCCTACGGTGCGGGGCAGAAAATAAGAGGAGCCAGAATCCAGTACCAGCGCGATATTGATAAATATCTCTATCAGCGACGCGTTTTCCGAAGCAATGATCACATCGCAGGCCAGTGCGAGCGAACATCCTGCGCCCGCCGCCACACCGTTCAACCGGCAGATCACAGGTTTCGGCATATTACGGATGGCGCGGATGATGGGATTATATCGCTTCTGCAGCGATTCTCCGAGGTTGCGGGCCCCTTCCTGTGCCGCTTTGAGATCCTGACCACTGCAAAAAGCCTTTCCGGCCCCGGTCAACACAACGGCTCTTACTTCCTTGTCTTTCTCAACCTGTTTTAATGCATCCTGCAGTTCGAAGCTGAGGGCATCATTGAACGCATTGTATACGTCAGGCCGGTTGAGCGTGATGGTAGCTATCTTGTCGCGTGTATCAAGGATTAAGGAAGAAAACATAGAAGCGATTTAAAAACTGTCAAAATCCGCAAATTGACTACAGCGTTTCCTTTAACCAGTTGAAGAATTCCCGTTGCCAGGTAATGGCGTTCTGCGCGCTCAACACCCAGTGATTCTCTTCCGGGAAATACACCAGTTTGCTCTTGATCCCTTTCAGCTGCGCGGCCTGGAAAGCCTGCAGACCCTGTTCGATCCCTACGCGGAAGTCGATCCCGCCCTGCACGATCATGATCGGCGTGTTCCAGTTGTTGACCAGGTTACTGGGGTTGAACTGCTCATAGGTTTTGGCATTGGCCTTGTCCCAGTACGCGCCGATATCCCAGTTCGCAAACCACAGTTCCTCGGTGGTGCCGAACCAGCTGCGCAGGTCAAACAGACCATCGTGCGCGATGAAAGTTTTGAACCGGTTCTGATGTACACCGGCCAGCATGTACACGGAATATCCGCCATAGCTGGCGCCTACGGCACCGAGGCGTTTTTTATCTACATAAGGTTCTTTACTGATGTCATCAATCGCGGAGAGATAATCGCGAATCGGCTGCCCGCCCCAATCCTTGCTGATATCCGCATTCCATTTCACGCCGTGGCCGGGCATCCCCCTGCGGTTAGGAGCGATCACAATGTAACCCTGCGCTGCCATCAGCTGGAAGTTCCAGCGGAAGGAATAGTATTGGCTTAATGCGGATTGCGGGCCCCCCTGGCAATACAGGAGCGTGGGATATTTTTTAGCAGGATCGAAATCGGGCGGGAAGATCACCCAGGCCAGCATTTGCCTGCCGTCTGTGGTTTTGATCCAGCGTTCTTCCACTTTGCTTTGCCCGATGCTGCTGTAGATATCGTTGTTGACAGTGGTGAGCTGTTGGAGGGTGCCGTTTTCGAGGTCAACAGTGTAGAGCTCTGCGGCATGGTTCATATCCGCACGGGTTACTACCATCCTGTTGCCGGATTGGCCTACAAAACCGTTCACGTCAAACTGGCCTTTGGTGATCTGTTTGATGGCTTTGCCGGAAGGATTGAGTTCGAAGAGCTGTTCGGTGCCTTTGATGACGGCCAGGAAGTAGATCTTTTTGCCGTCGTTGCTCCAGCGGCTGGCGGAAACGGTGCCATCCCAGCTTTGGGTGAGATTGGTACGGGATTTTGTGGCAAGATCATATACGATCACATCGTTCTTGTCCGCCTCAAACCCGTCGTGCGCCATACTCAGCCAGGTGAGGCGTTTGCCATCGGGACTGAACACCGGCTGTACATCATAACCTTTCATTCCTTCGGAAAGGTTCGTGGTTTTGCCGGAGGCGATGTCGTATTGATAGATATCGGTATTCGTGCTGATCGCGTAATCTTTGCCATGCTTTTTCTTACATACGTAGATGATCTGCTTCCCGTCCGGCGACCAGGTGAAGTCTTCCGCGCCACCGAAGGGCATCTGGGGGCAGTCGAATAATTCGCCTTTCATGATATCCACCGGCTCACCCACCTTTCCGCTCTTCGCATCGTATGATGCATAGCATACGTGATTGTAATTACCATCTTCCCAGGTATCCCAGTGACGGTAATTGAGGTTGGTGTAGATCTGTACGTTGGATTTCGGAAGATCCGGGTGAAAATCCATGCCACTCACTTTTTCCAGCTTCACCTCGCGGGAGAAGAGGATTGCGCGGCCGTCAGGGGACAGGCGGATATTCTGCATCCCGCCTTCTACATTTGTTTTCTGCACCGGGTTGCCGCCGTCTTTATCCATTTCCCATAGCTGGCCTTTGTAGCTGTAAGCGATGCGGCCATCGGGCAGCACCTGCGCGCCGGATTCCGTGCCTGGAC
>OFTY01000692.1_pt1 | contig 20396 bp, 16 predicted proteins | sample 1775061 | NCBI WGS metagenome assembly OFTY01 (sample SAMN08195773, study PRJEB24354) | sludge metagenome | isolation source: sludge from phenol fed wastewater aerobic bioreactor B | place: India: Nagpur | collected 2016-09-16 | reverse complement strand
ATGAACTGGCCCATCTCGGCTTCGGGTTCGTGGAGATCGGTACTGTTACGCCGCTCCCGCAGCCGGGCAATGATCAACCCCGCCTTTTCAGGCTTCCGGAAGATCAGGCGCTTATCAACCGCATGGGGTTCAATAACGAAGGCGCCCGTGCCGCTGCGAAGCGATTGCAGAAACGGCCCAACAATATCATCATTGGCGGGAACATCGGGAAGAACAAGCTCACGCCTAACGAAGATGCCGTGAGCGATTATGAGAAATGTTTTCATACCCTCTTTGACGGGGTGGATTATTTCGTTGTGAACGTGAGTTCTCCCAATACCCCCAATCTGCGGGCCCTGCAGGAAAAAGAGCCGTTAAAGCAATTGCTGCATCATTTGCAGACACTGAACGCACAAAAGAGCCGACCCAAACCCATCCTGCTGAAAATAGCACCGGACCTGACGGATGAACAACTGGATGATATCGTGGAGATCGTACAGGAAACGGGACTGGCGGGGATCGTAGCAACGAATACCACCATCAGCCGGAACGGATTGCAGACCAGCCAGGAAACACTGGAGCAAATAGGCGCGGGCGGTTTGAGCGGGCTTCCGGTGAAACAACGCGCCACTGAAGTGATCCGATACATCCATCAGCGCTCCGGCGGCAAGATACCCATCATTGCCGTAGGCGGCATCTTCACGGCGGCAGACGCACAGGAAAAACTGGATGCCGGTGCATCGCTCGTACAGGTGTATACCGGATTCATTTATGAAGGCCCGGCCATTGTGAAAAAGATCTGTGCAGGACTGTCTTCTTCTTCCAAATAGCCAGCACCTTATATGCAAGACTTACTGACCCTTGACGCTCTCATCAGCCTGCTTACCCTTACCATCATGGAAGTGGTGCTGGGTATCGACAACGTTATTTTCGTGTCCATTGTCATGAACCGGCTGCCGGAGCACAAGCGGCTGCAGGCACGACGCATCTGGATGTTCACCGGTATAGCCGTTCGCGTTATATTGCTGTTGTGCATCGGTTATATCGTGCGGGCGGTGCATCCGTTATTCACGGTGTTCGGGAAGGGGTTTAGCCTGAGGGATTTGATCATGCTGGCAGGCGGGTTATTTCTCCTGATCAAAACTACGCTGGAAATACATCACAAACTGGAAGGCGAAGAAGAAACCACTCCCCAAACCGCCGGCAAGGGCGGCGCTACGCTGCTGAATGTAGTCGGGCAGATCATCCTTATCGATATGGTGTTCTCATTCGACAGTATCATCACTGCCGTGGGCCTTGCAAAACATGTGGAGATCATGATCGTTGCCGTGATCATCGCCATGTTCGTGATGTTCATGTTCGCACCGGCCATCAGCAATTTCATTCATAAACATCCTACACTTAAAATGCTGGCCCTGTCATTCCTGATTATGGTCGGCGGTATATTGATCATCGAAGGATGGGACGCGATGGTATTTTCTTTCGGTGTGGAGCTGCTGAACATGCGCATGCGGAAGAAGTCAGCCCCCGTTGAGCTGAGGGAACCGCAACTCAAAAAGCAGCAGGACTCACCTGTTGACGGCAGCCATTAGAGTACAGGCCACCACTCCCGCTGTTTCCGTTCGCAGGCGCGTATTTCCCAATGATATGGGTTTAAATCCGTTTTGCAGCCCCAATGCAACCTCTTCCGGCGTGAAATCCCCTTCCGGTCCTACCAGCAGGAGTGTGTCAACAGCCGGCTGCATCGCATCCAGGAGATGGGATTTGTTTTCCGGCAGGCAATGTGCGATGAAACGCTGTCCTGCATGCCAGCTCACCAGTTTCTCGAACGGTTCCGGTTCTGTCAGCCGCGGCAGATACCATTGCCGGGATTGCAGCATGGCAGATACCAGTATATTTTCCAGTCGCTCCTTCTTCAGTTTTTCTTTTTCAGTCCGATGGGTGACCAGCGGGATGATCTCCTGTATACCGATCTCCACGGCCTTTTCCAGGAACCATTCCATCCGGGGCGCATGCTTTGTAAAGGCAATGGCTATACGAAGTTGTGGAGCGGGCGTGGGGGTGAGGGCATATGTTTGTATCTGCACTACGCACTTCTTCCGGTGATCGTCCGTGATACGGGCTTCATAGCGATACCCTCTGCCATCCGCCAGCAGCACCGCATCGCCTTTTTCCTTGCGTAATACCTGGATGCAATATTTGGATGTGGGTTCATCCATTGTATAAAAGCCATCTCCGGGCTGAAGGTCTTTTGCGTAGAATACCGGTAACTCCATCCCGTAAAATTACTGCATTTCACCTTGTTGTTCCAAACGGCGGGTGATGGCCTGGAAGCGGAAGAAGAGCAGGATGGAGGCTCCCAACAGGCCTAGCAACAGGCCCCACCAGATCCCCTCAACCCCAAACCCCAACCGGTTCCCCAGCAGGTACCCGACCGGCAACCCCAATCCCCAGTAAGCCAGCATGGTGATAAGCGTGGGAACTTTCACATCTCCCAGTCCACGCAAAATCCCCAGCCCTACCACCTGTGTGCCGTCAAAAAGCTGGAAGAATGCGGCGATCAGTAACAGGCCGGATGCAATATGGATCACTGCAGGATCATTGATATAGAAAGCCGGTAACAGCCTGTTCCCAAACAGGAACAGGAGCGCAGCCCCGCCCATCAGCACCAGCACCATGTGATAGCTGGCGATGGCAGAACGGCGCAGGTCTGTGAAATTCCCTTTCCCGAAATTATTGCCGCTTCTGATCCCTGCCGCTGCAGAAATTCCGCTGGCCATCATATAGGTCATGGCCGCCAGGCTGATCGCGATCTGATGCGCCGCCAGTTCCGCCGCACCGATCCATCCTACCATAATGGCAGCGCCACTGAAAGCGCTCACTTCAAAGATGTATTGCAAGGCCACAGGCGTGCCCAATCCCGCGATCTTTTTGAGCGTGGCCGCCTGTATCGCTTTCAGGTTGAACTCCCGTAAATACGCTTTAAAACGTGGGGAACGCAGCACATATATGGTCATGGTGATCCCCATCAACAGGCGGTCTGTGAACGTGGCAATACCTACACCGGCCACGCCCATGCGCGGTAACCCGAATAGTCCGTATACCAGCGTAATACCAAGAAGCACGTTGAGAATATTACCGATGATACTGATGTTCATCGCCTGGCGCGTAAACCCCAGGCCCTCCGCGAACTGTTTGAACGTCAGGAACAACATCAGCGGGATAAAGGAGAAAGCAAGGTAGCGCAGGAATATTTTCGCCTGCGCCGCCACATCCGCACTCTGGCCGAGATGCGTGAGATAATGCCCTACCAGCAGAATGCCGCCAAACAGCAAAATGCCCGTGAGCATGTTGATCACGAAGCTATGCGCCAGCAGATGCCCGCATCGGGCGCGGTTACCACGACCATTCTCCTGCGCGATGAGCGGAGTGAGGCCGTAAGACATGCCGATACCCGTTACCATGAAAATGGTGAATATGCTGTTACCAAGGGAAACCGCTGCCAGCGGCACTTTGCCGGTATGTCCGATAATGATACTGTCGCTCAGCGCCACCAGCGTATGCCCCAACTGGGAGATCACCACCGGATAGGCCAGATGAAAATTATCTTTGTAATGTGATCTATACCGATCGTATATCTTTCTCATAGCTCGTATTCCTCCAAAATCCTGCAAAAATACCAAATGCGCTGCTGTCGCCTTTGTAGAGAATGACAACCGGCATTCGTCATTGATAACAAGAAATTAAAAAGCCGGCATTCAGGTGTGACGCCGGCTTTCCAGTGATGTACAATAAGCTATATCTTAAAACGGCGCATCTCCGAATGCGTCATCATCAAAATCCATGTCATTCATCTTGGAACCTTTCTGGATGAAGATCTTCGCCTCATCATGATCGCCGCCCGTGCCGCGGCCTTTCATGCCTGCAAACGGACTGCTGGATGTTTGCGGAGGCCCGTCCACATACCCGTCATCTTCAAACCGCTGGAATTCCAGTACGGCGCGGAGTTTCACGGTATCGAGCTGACCGTTACGGTGCTTCGCGATACGCACGTGGGTTTCTCCTTTGTTGGATTCTCCCATTTCGTTGGTGGTGATCTCGTAGTATTCAGGACGATAGATGAACATTACCATGTCCGCATCCTGCTCGATAGCGCCGGATTCGCGCAAGTCGCTCAACTGCGGCATCTTATTCCCGTCTTTACGTTTTTCCACATCACGACTTAACTGGGAAAGCGCGATCACCGGTACGTGCAGCTCTTTGGCAAGTCCTTTCAGGTCGCGGGAGATCTTACTGATCTCCTGTTCACGGTTGGTATTGCGGCCATCGTTAGCGCCGCTCATTAATTGCAGATAGTCGATGATGATGATGCCCACGCCGTGGTTATGTACCAGCCTGCGGCATTTGGCGCGCAGCTCAAAGATGTTAAGACCGGGCGTATCGTCAATGAAGATGGGCGCCTTGGCGAGCCTTTCGATACCATGCGTCATCAGCTTGCGCATTTCATGCTCTTCGAGTTTCCCCCGGGTGATCTTTTCCAGTTTGATTTCCGATTCGGCAGACAGGATACGTTGTACGATCTGTCCGCTGGACATTTCCAGCGAGAACACCGCAGCACCTTTCGGGAACTTCGGGTGCAGGGCCGCGTTCCGTGCGAGGTTGAGCGCGAACGCGGTTTTACCCACGGATGGACGTGCTGCAAGGATAATCAGGTCAGAAGGCTGCCAGCCGTATGTGATCTTGTCCAGCGTCGGGAAGCCGGAAGGTACACCGGTGATATCGTCGCCTTTGTTGCGCAGGTCTTCGATCCGTTTGATCGTATTCACCAGCACACGGTCGATGGAATCGTAATTTTTACGAAGATGATTATTGGTGACTTCAAAGAGTTTGGGGTACCCGCGCGTTCTCACAATCCCATAATCGCGCGGGCATGAGGGGGAAATCGATGAGACTACGTATCGATATCATGCGATCGAGCGCGCTTGGCGTTCTTGCGCTCAGCCTTGGTACTATCGCCGCGACGCAGGCCGTGGCGCAGGAAGCGCCGCAGACTCCGGAAAAGACCGCCGCAGCCGACACCGCCGAAGTGGTCGTCACCGGCTCGCGCATCGTGCGCCCGGATCTGGCGAGCTCCAGCCCGGTCAGCGTCATCTCCGCCAAGGACATCCAGCTCCGTCAGCCCGCCACCGCCGAAGAATTGCTGCGCGACATGCCGGCGCTTCGTCCGAACATCGGCCCGGGCGTGAATAACGGCGGCGACGGTTCGGCGACGCTCGAACTGCGCGGCATCGGCGCGAACCGCACGCTGGTGCTGCTCGACGGCCGCCGCCTGGTGCCGTTCGGCCTCGACGGCCTCACCGACACCAACAACATCCCGGTCGCGCTGATCGAGCGCGTCGATACGCTGACGGGCGGCGCATCGTCGACCTATGGCGCGGACGCGGTCGCCGGCGTGGTGAACTTCATCACCAAGCGCGATTTCAAGGGCCTCACCGCCACCGCCAACTATCGCTTCTCCGAAAAGGGCGATGCCACCCGCTTCAAGGCGGACGTCGTGGTCGGCGCGTCGTTTGACGACGATCGCGGCAATGTCGTGCTGAGCGTCGGCTACACCAAGGCCGATCCGCTGCTCACCACCGCGCGCAGCATCGGCGCCTATCCGATCAGCTCGGTCACCGGCCAGTTCTCGGGCGCGACCGCCGCGCAGGTCACGATCTTCGGCGCGCCGAGCAACGCGAAGCTCGGCATTCCGGCGAGCTCGTTCGGCGCCGTGGTCAACCCGACCACCGGCCTGCTTCAGCCCGCCACCGCGTCGGATACGTTCAACTCGAACATCGGCACCTATTTCCAGACGCCGCTCGATCGCATCAACGTCTATGCGTCGGGCCGCTACGAGATCAGCGACGGCATCGAGTTCTACTCGACCGCGATGTTCAACCGGAACAAGGTCCGTCTGCAGCTCGCCTCGTCGGGCACGTTCGGCAACACCTATCAGCTCGCGCTGAACAACCCGTATCTGCCCGCGGGCATCCTCGGTCAGCTTTGCTCGGCGTCGGGCATTTCGGCGACCGATTGCGCCACCGCAGCGGCGGTTCAGGGTGGTCCGGGCACCGCCGGCTATCGCGAGATCCCGGTCGTGGCCCAGCGCCGCATCACCGAGATGGGCGCGCGCGGCAACCCGATCGAATCGCAGATGTTCCAGGTGATGGGCGGCTTCCGCGGCTCGATCATCGATTCGCTGCGCTATGACGTGTCGGCGCAATATGGCGAAACGACGCAGAACCAGACCCGCGAACATTGGGGCTCGTTCAGCAAGGTCCAGCAGGCGCTGCGCGCCTACAAGGACAAGAACGGCAACTTCGTCTGCGCCGATCCGAGCAACGGCTGCGTCCCGCTCAACCTGTTCGGCCCGAACGGCAGCATCACCCCGCAGCAGGTGGCGTTCATCGATCTGAGCGCGCTGATCAACCGCAAGGTCCAGCAGACCGTCATCACCGGCACGATCACCGGCGACCTGTTCACCGTGCCGCTCGCCGACCACAAGATCGGCTTCGCGATCGGCGGCGAATATCGCAAGATCTCCGCCCGCAGCATGCCGGACAGCGCGTCGCAGATCCAGGGCGAGGTGCTCGGCACCGGCGCGCGGACCCCGCCGGACTTCGGTCAGTACAGCGTCAAGGAAGTGTACGGCGAAATCAACGCGCCGCTGATCGAGGACAAGCCGTTCTTCTATCGCCTCGGCGTTGAAGCGGGCATCCGCTATTCCGATTATACCACGACGGGCGGCAGCACGACGTGGAAGGTCGGCGGCACCTGGGAGCCCTACCAGGGCTTCAAGTTCCGCGGCACCTATTCGGTCGCGGTGCGCTCGCCGAACATCCAGGAACTGTACCAGTCGCCGGTGCAGAGCCTCGGCAACCTCACGATCGATCCGTGCGTGGGCAACGTGACGGGCGGTCTCGCGGCGCTCTGCGTTGCGACGGGCGCGCCGGCATCGACGATCGGGCAGATTCCGAGCCCGACCTCGAACCAGATCAACAACACCACCTCGGGCAACCGCAACCTGAACGTGGAGCGCGCGCGCACCTATACGTTCGGCACCGCGCTGACCCCGTCGTTCCTGCCGGGCTTCTCGCTGACCGTGGATTATTTCCACATCAAGATCCGCGACGCGATCACCCAGCCGGCACAGGCGGACATCCTGAACGGCTGCTATTCGGCGGCGCTCAACCCGGGCTTCAGCTATAACGCCTTCTGCCAGCTCATTAAGCGTAACCCGCTGACCGGCTCGCTGAACGGCGCGGGCGAAACCCCGGGCGTGATCCTGACCTACTCCAACCTCGGCGTCATCGAGACGGCGGGCTGGGACTTCGGGGTCAACCAGCGCCTGCGGATGGACGATCTCGGCGTCAACGTCCCCGGCAACCTGACGTTCAGCATGAACGGCACGCTGCTGAACTATTATCGCTTCCAGGCGACGCCGAACTCGATCAACCGCAACTGCACCGCTTATTACAGCTCGGGCGGCTGCACCAATCCGCGCGCCAAGTGGCGTTGGGTTGGCCGTCTCGGCTACGGCACCGAGAATTTCGACGTGTCGTTGCTCTGGACCCATGTCGGCAGCGTGTCGCTTGAGCCGGGCGTGACGGGTATCCGTCCGGAGTTCAGCCGCATTCCGGCGTACAATTATTTCGATCTGGCCACCCGCGTGAGCCCGACCGAAAATCTGGAACTGTCGCTGACGGTCAACAACCTGTTCAACAAGCAGCCGCCGCTCGTCGGCAACGGCGTTGGCGGGACGACCTTCAACGGCGGCAACACCTTCCCGACCATCTACGACGTGATCGGGCGGTCGTTCACCGTCGGTGCGCGCCTGAAGTTCTGACAAGCGCCACAGCGATAAACTTCATCGGGGGCGTCGCGATCGCGGCGCCCCTTTTTTCGTGCCCGCCGCCCCCGGAAACAAAAAATGTTTCGCATCCGTCCCCGTTTCGCGCGATGAAACTGCCGCGTTCATCGCACGTTTCGTCGGCATGGCTTATGGTCGCGGTAACCGTCGGCAAGGCGGACACGGAGAAAGACAATGATGAGAAACCTCAAACGTCGCGGTTTGCTGTTCACGGCGATCGCGTCGGGCGCGCTGCTGGTCAGCGGGTGTGCGACCGAGACGACCTATCGTCCCGCCACCGGCAAGGGCTTCTACCGCACCGGCTACAGCGAACGGCAGGTCGAGGCCAACCGCTGGCTGGTGACCTTCGCCGGCAATACCGTAACCGATCGCGACACCGTCGAACGCTATCTGCTGTTCCGTGCGGCGCAGCTCACGTTGCAGAACGGCTATGATTATTTCGTGATGGTCGATCGTTCGACCGACCGCCAGGCGCAGACCTATTCGACCCCCGGGCCGGGTTGGGGCGGCGGCTGGGGCGGTGGCTGGGGGCCGTCGTGGCGCTATTACGGGCGCGGGTTCGGCTGGCGCGCCTGGGATCCGTGGTGGGGCGATCCCTTCTGGGGCAACAATATCGATGTGCGCACGGTCGATCGCTACGAAGCGTCGGCGGAAATCGTGATGCGCAAGGGGACCCCCGCGAAGGACGAAGTCCGCGCCTTCAACGCACGCGACGTTTCCGACCGGATCGGGCCGACGGTGGTGATGCCCAAGTCCTGAGCGACGATATCGCGGTAAACGAAAAGCGGCCGGATCATCGCGATCCGGCCGCTTTTTTGCGCCGATGTGCTCCCGCGAAGGCGGGCGCCCGGTCTGGGTCCCCGCCTTCGCGGGGACACTAGAAACGGCCTCTCACACCGATCCGTGGCAATGCTTGTACTTGCGCCCCGAGCCGCACGGGCACGGCGCGTTGCGGCTGACGACGCCCTTCCAGCTTTCCGGATCCTCGCCGATTTCGGCGGCGGTCGGCTGGACGATCTGGAGCGGCGGCAGCTGGCTCGTCACCAGCCCCAGGGTTCCCGCGTCGATATCCGCCGAATTGTCCTCGCCCGAGAACGGATCGAAGTGCGTGGTGATGAAATCGGGCAGCTCGGGCATTTCGGGCAGCGGCTGCATGCGGAATTGCGCATGGGCGATCGTCCGCGTCACATCTTCGCGAATATTGTCGAGCATCCGCTGGAACAACGCGAACGCCTCCTGCTTATATTCGTTGATCGGCGTCTTCTGCGCATAAGCGCGCAGGTGGACCACCTGGCGCAGCGCGTCGAGCGTCGCGAGATGCTCCTTCCAGTGATGATCGAGGCTCTGCAGCAGGATCGACTTTTCCACCTGCGTCCAGGTTTCGGGCTCGAGATCGGCGGCCTTGGCGGCGACCATCGCATCGGCCTCGGCCAGGATCCGTTCGGTCACCAGCTCGGGGTCGATCGATTCCTCGGTCAGCCAGTCGTCGATCGGCGGTTCGAGGTTGAGCAGCTCGGCAACCCGCGCCTTCATCCCCTCGATATCCCATTGCTCGGGATAGGAATGCGGCGGGCACGCCTCACCGACCACCGCATTGACCGTCTCCGCGCGCATGTCGGTCACCACGTCGCCGACCGTTTCGGCGTCCATGATGTCGCTGCGCTGCTCGTAGATCACCTTGCGCTGGTCGTTCATCACGTCGTCATATTCGACGACCTGCTTGCGGATGTCGTAGTTGCGCGCCTCGACCTTCTTCTGCGCGGTCTCGATCGCCTTGGTCAGCCACTTGCTGCCGATCGCCTCGCCGTCCTCGATATTGTTGCGCATCATCCGCGCGAACAACGTATCCGGCCCGAAAATCCGCAGCAGATCGTCGTCGAGGCTGAGGTAGAAACGGCTCAACCCCGGATCGCCCTGACGCCCCGAACGGCCGCGCAGTTGATTGTCGATACGCCGGCTCTCGTGGCGCTCGGTGCCGAGGACGAACAGCCCGCCGGCTTCGAGCACGCGCTGCTTCTCGGCGGCGATCTCGGCCTTGATCGTCTCGATCGCAGCGTCACGCGCCGGCCCCTCGGGCATCCCCGAGAGCTCGTCCTCGATACGGAATTCGAGGTTGCCGCCGAGCTGAATGTCGGTGCCGCGCCCCGCCATGTTGGTCGCGATCGTCACCGCGCCGAGCCGCCCGGCCTGCGCCACGATATGCGCTTCCTGCTCGTGATAGCGCGCGTTGAGCACCGAATGGTCGACCCCCTCCTGCTTGAGGAAGTCGCTCAGCAGCTCGGACTTCTCGATCGAGACGGTGCCGACCAGCACCGGCTGGCCGCGCTCGGCATGTTCGCGGATCTTCCGCGCGATCGCGCGGAACTTGTCGTGGGTGTTCTTGTAGAATTCGTCTTCCTCGTCGACACGCTGCACCGGCAGGTTGGTCGGGATGGTGACGACGTTCATCTTGTAGATGTCGTAGAATTCCGCCGCCTCGGTCGCCGCGGTACCGGTCATCCCCGAAAGCTTGGGATACATGCGGAAATAATTCTGGAAGGTGATCGAGGCCATCGTCTGATTCTCGGGCTCGATCGTCACGCCTTCCTTGGCCTCGACCGCCTGGTGCAACCCGTCCGACCAGCGCCGCCCGTCCATCATGCGACCGGGGAATTCGTCGATAATGATGACCTTGCCGTCCTTGACGATATAATCGGTGTCGGCCTTGAACATCACGTTTGCGCGCAGCGACTGGTTGAGGTGGTGGACCACCTGGGTATTCTCGAAATCGTAGAGGTTGCTGCCCTTGAGCAGCCCCGCCGCCTCGAGCAGCCGCTCGGCCTTTTCGGTGCCGTCCTCGGTCAGCACGATCGTGCGCTGCTTCTCGTCCATGTCGTAATCTTCGGGGACGAGCTGCTTCACGATCGCGTCGACGCTGATGTACAGTTCGGACTTGTCGTCGGTCGGGCCGGAGATGATCAGCGGGGTCCGCGCTTCGTCGATCAGGATCGAATCGACCTCATCGACGATGCCGAAATTGAACGGCCGGTGGACCATCTGGGCGCGGTCGTACTTCATATTGTCGCGCAGATAGTCGAAGCCCAGCTCGTTGTTCGTCGCATAGGTGATGTCGCTGTTATAGGCGGCGCGGCGTTCGGTTTCGTTGAGGTTGGGGACGATGATCCCCGTCGTCAGCCCCAGGAAGCCATAGACGGTGCCCATCCATTCGGCGTCGCGGCGGGCGAGATAGTCGTTCACGGTAACGACGTGAACGCCCTTGCTCTCAAGCGCATTCAGATAGCAGGGCAGCGTCGCCATCAACGTCTTGCCTTCGCCCGTCGCCATTTCGGCGATTTCGCCGCGGTGCAGGACGATGCCGCCGATCATCTGCACGTCGAAATGGCGCATGCCGAGCGTGCGCTTCGCGGCCTCGCGAACCGTCGCAAAGGCTTCGGGCAGGATGTCGTCGAGCGTTTCGCCGGCATCGAGCCGGGCGCGGAACTTCGGGGTCTGCGCCTTCAATTCCTCGTCGCTCTTCGCTTCCATTTCGGGCTCGAAGGCGTTGATCTTGGCGACGATCTTGCGGATCGAATTGACGTAGCGGTCGTTGGACGAGCCGAACAGGCTCTTGGCAATGCTGCCGAACATGGCGGATTTCCTTGGATTATCGAAAAGGTGGCGGACGCGCCGCGCGAATATGCAGAAAAAGGCCCCGACCATCGAAGCCTGGCCCGTCAGGGCAATGCCGAAAGGCTATTCGAGCGCGCGGTCGCTGCCGGTGAGGAGGCCGGGAAGATGCGGCGGAGCCGCCTTGCGCGGCTTGCCGCTACCGCCGCTCGTCGTGCGGCGGGTCGGGGCCGTCGTGGTCGGTCGGCGTTCGCTATCGGTCGCCTCGGCCTTGTTCGCGCTTTCGGCGAGCAGGACCAGCGACCCCATTGCCACGGGCGTGGCAGGCGCCGCCATCGCCCGGTCCGCAGTCGCGAAGCCGGTGAGCAGCGCCAAAAGGGTCAGCAATAACCGCAAGAATCGCCCCTATTCCAATCCAACGCGCCGCATATAGCGCGCTGGTGCATGAACATAGGGTGAAAGGAGGCGGACGTCCAGAGGCGGCGCAACGACGTGCGCCGCCCTCACGCGCCGCCCGATGGGCAATCCGTGACCACCGGACCCTTCGTCTTGGCCTTCATATCGATCGAATCGACGCGCATCGTGATGTGGCTGGACCGGAAGAATTCGGGCGAGGTTTCGCAGAAGCCCGTGACGAGGGCGTCGGAAACCTGTTGCGGCGTTGCGTCGGCCCGCCATCCGTCGGGTCCGGTCACGGTAATCACCAGCGTATTGTCCTCGGCGTCCACCGCCAGAATCTGGATACCGCCTTCGAACACCATCCCGACGGTCGAGCGCATGGCTTCGACATAGTCGCCGATCGTCGGCGCAGCTTTCGGGGTCTGCGCGGTTGCGGCCGCCGGGATCGAAACAACCGCCAGCGCGGCGGCCAAAAACAGCTTGTTCATCGTCTGATACTCCCCTGCGACCCGCCTTGCTCCATATCGCCGCGCGCATCGCTGTCAAAGCCCGTTTGCGCCGCGCGCCGCGATTGCGCTTGACGGGCGCGTCAACTTCGCCTGTTCTCTACTGACAAACATGTCAGGGAGGACGGGATGGCACGGAAGGCGATATTCATCACCGGCGGCGGATCGGGCATCGGCCGCGCCACCGCGCAATATTTCGCGGCGCAGGGCTGGTTCGTCGGGATCGCCGACGTCAACAAGCAGGGCATCGACGAAACCGCCGCGCTGCTTCCCGAAGGCGCATCCTCACGCCACGTCATGGATGTGCGCGACCGCGACCAGTGGAAGGCGGCGCTTGCCGAATTCGCAGCCGCCAGCGACGGGCGCCTCGACGTCCTGTTCAACAATGCCGGCATCGGGTCGGGCGGCCAGTTCCTCGATATGCCGCCCGAAGAGGCAGACCGGCTGATCGCCATCAATTTCGGCGGCGTCGTCAACGGCATCTACATGGCGATGCCGTTGCTGCGCGCGACCCCCGGATCGGCGATCCTCAATACCGGATCGGCCTCGGGCTTCTATGGCGTCGCCGGACTTGCGGTCTATTCGGCGACGAAGTTCGCGGTGCGCGGGCTGACCGAGGGGCTGGAGATCGAGTTCGCCAAATACGGGATCAAGGTGCGCGCGCTGATGCCCGGCTTCATCGATACGCCTTTGCTCGATCAGGTCAGCGCCGATAGCAACGAGCCCGCCCGCGACCGCCTGTCGGCGAGCGGCTTCGAAATCTCGCCGGTGCAGGATGTGGCAAAGGCGGCATGGGACGCCGTTCACGGCGACCGCGTGCATGTCCCCGTCGGCAAGATGGCGCGCCGCCTCGGCCGCCTCGCGCGCTTCTTCCCCGGCCTGATCGCCAAGCAATCGAAAAAGATCGACGGCCTCGGCGGCGCCGCGGCGCACTGACGCGCCGGCCGGGCGCGACAGACGATAGGCGTTACAAATTCAGGAATCTGCGCGAATTGCCGCTGAATATCTTTGCCTTCTGCGCGCCCGACAGGCCGCTGTGATCGCGAACGAGCTGCCCGATGTCCTGCTCGCCGAGCGGAAACGGATGGTCCGAACCGAGCAGGATACGGTCTTCGCCCATCACTTCGACGAGCAGGGTCAGCGCGTGCGGATCGAACACCGCTGAATCGACGAAAAAGCGATCGACATAGGTCGAGGGCGGGTTCGGGCAATCGACACGGACGATATCCCGATATTTCCAGGCATTTTCGACGCGGCCGAGCAGAAAGGCGAAGCTGCCGCCGCCGTGACCGAAACAGATGCGCAGGCTTTTCGGCAGGCGTTCGAAGGCGCCCGACAGGATCAGCGACAGGATCGAAAGCTGCGTCTCGGCGGGCATCGCGACGAGCCAGGGCAGCATATATTTGGGCATGCGTTCGCGTGCCATCATGTCCCACGGGTGGACGAGTACCGCCGCGCCCACTTCGGCGCAGTGGGTGAGAAAGGTCAAAATGCCTTCATCGTCGAGGTTGCGCAGCCCCATGTGGTTGCCGATCTGGACGCCGAGGTGGCCGTTCTCCATCGCGCGGCTGACCTCGCGGCACGAGCGGTCGATATCCTGCAACGGCACCTGCGCCAGAGCCTTCATCCGATGCGGCGCGTGGCCGCAAAATTCGAGCGCCGCGTCATTGAAGCGTTGCGCACATTCGAGCGCCTGCTCGGCGGGGCGGCTATAGCCGAACATGATCGGTGTCGCGCAGATGATTTGCAGGTCGATCCCCTGCTGGTCGAGCGCTTCGACGCGGCGCGCGGGATTCCACAATATATCGTCGACGGGCCGGAACATCTTGGCGCCCGACATGATGAAGCCGCTGCCGTCGCCATCATCGCGCAGCCAGGGCAGGCCTTCGGCTTCGGCGCGCGCGCGATAGGTGGCATCCATCGCCGGAAAGAAGTGGCTGTGCATGTCGATCACGGCCGCTCGTTGCGCAGGATTGTCCATCATGATTGTCGCCGCACCCTTGTCCTTCAAACACCCCGCGGGTCGCCGAAGCGCGCGGGCCATGCGGTTGAGTAACGACGGGCAGCTATCAACAATAATCCCGAGACTTGCCCTCGCTATTACAAAATGGCTATATCCTGTCCAAACCGGGTGGGAGACACATCATGCCTAAATTTCACGAGAATTTCCTGCTCGGACGCCTGAAGCTGCGTCAGTTGCGGTTGCTGACCGCCATCGCCGACGAAGGCACGGTGCTGAAGGGTTCGCAGGCGCTCAACATCGCCCAGCCAGCGGCCACCAAGAGCATCAAGGAGTTGGAGGACGCCTTGGGCGTCCAGCTCTTCGAACGCTCGTCGCGCGGCGTCACCCCGACCGATTTCGGTGCGGTCATGATCAAGCATGGCAAGCTGATCCTTGCGCAGCTCCGCCATGCCGGCGAGGAACTGCAGTCGCTGGAAGAAGGCCTGTCGGGGCGGGTCCATGTCGGCACATTGCTTGCGGCATCGACATCGCTGCTACCGCGAGCGCTGGCGCGGCTGCGCGAGCGGCGGCCCGGGATCGCGGTGACGGTCGCCGAAGGCACGATCGACCGCTTGATGCCCGGCCTGCGCACCGGTGACATCGACGTCGTGCTCGGCCGCCTGCCCGAATATCGCGAGCGCGAGGGCCTGAAGCAGGATGTGCTGTACCTCGACACCGTGTCGATCATGGTGCGCGCCGGCCACCCGCTGGCGCAGCGCGCCGCGCTGACGCTCGCCGACCTGGTCGATCAGGCGTGGGTGATGCCGCCGACGCAGACATCGCTGCGCCGCCAGATCGATCAGGCTTTTCGCCACGAAGATCTGGAACCGCCGCTCGACGTGATCGAATCGGTTTCGATCCTGACCAACCACGCGCTGCTGATGAGCACCGACATGGTGGCGGCGATGCCGCATCAGGTGGGCATCGGTCAGGCGGGCCTCGTCGCGCTGCCCGTAACGCTCGAAGGCGCCAGTTCGCGGATTGGCGCAACAACGCATGCCAATGTCGAACTGTCGGCGGCGGCCGCCTATTTCATGGACGTCGTCCACGAGGTCGCCGCAGAAATCCGCAGCGAACTGGGGCAGGATCAGCCGGCTTCCGCCGAGGGCGACACGCGCCGCCAGACGAAATAGGCCGCAGCAATCAGCACCAGCCAAGGACCACCCGCAAAGACGGCAACCTGCCAGTCGGCATCGACCGCCATCGTCACACCGATCGCCCCCAGCAGCGCCAGCCCCAGAAGCTGGGCATAAGGGAAGAAGGGCATCTGCACCGGCAGATCGGCGCCGCGATGGCGCCGCCGAAAACGCAGGTGACTGACGAGGATCGCACTCCAGACGAGCAGACCGCCGAACAGCACGATCCCGAAAAGATAATTATAGGCGAGCGGGGTAAGGATCGACAGCGACGCGGCGGCAAGGATGCCGATGCCGGTAACAATCGTCGCGCGCATCGGGACATGCTGTGCGTTGAGCTCGCCCAGCTTTCGCGGTGCATAACCGCCGCGCGCGAGCGAGAAGAGCATGCGCGAGCCGAGATAGATGCTGGTGTTCATCGCCGACAGCGCGGCGGTCGCGACAACGAAGTTCATGATGCCGGCGGCATAGGGAATCCCTGCGCTGGCGAACATCTTCACGAACGGGCTTTCGGTCACGACCTTCGCGCCCGATTCGGTCCACGGCATAAAGGCGACGATGATGAACAAAGCGAGGATGTAGAAGAGGAACAACCGCGCCGCCATCGTGCGCAGCGCCGCCGGTATCGCCTCTTTCGGGTCTTTCGCCTCGCTCGCGGTGCCGACGACGAACTCCAGCCCCATGAACGAAAACAGCGCCATCAGCACCGCCATCCAGACGCCCGAAAAGCCGTTGGGCAGGAACCCGCCAGCGAGCCCCGTGACATTGTGCAGCCCGACCGGATCGCCGACGATACCGAAGATGCGGCTGAGGCCCACGATGATGAAGCCGACGATCGCCGACACCTTGATGACGGTCAGCCAATATTCGACCGACCCGAAATTATGCACCGCGCGCGTATTGACCCAGACGACCGTCGCCGCGCTGCCCAGCGCCCACATCCACACCGACGTGTCGGGCAACCACCATCCCATATAGATGCCGACCGCAACCGCCTCGCTGCCGATCAACAGCACCTGCTGGATCCAGTAGGTATAGCGCACGATGAATCCCATCATCGGGCCAAGGTAGATTTCGGCATAGGTGCCGAACGAACCCGCCGTAGGATGGACGACCGCCATCTCCGACAGGCTGAACACCATGATGACCGCGACCAGTGCCGCGATCAGATAGCTGATCAGGACGCCCGGCCCGGCGTAGCCGATCGCAATGCCCGATCCCATGAACAGGCCGGTGCCGATCGCCCCGCCAAGGCCGATCATGATGATCTGCGCCTTGCTGAGTCCGCGCTCGAGCCCCGCCTCGCGGTCGAGATAGGCCTGTTCGTCCATCGTCATTCCCCCTGCCCCCGCATTCAGGTCACCGCGTCGCGGATTTGATGCTCGGGTCGTTTCCATATCCCGTCATCCATGATCGTCACCAGCCGGTCGACCGCATCCCAGACATCAACATAGCCGACATAGAGCGGCGTGAAGCCGAAACGCACCGTATCGGGCGCGCGGAAATCGCCGATCACCCCCGCTGCAATCAGCGCGCGCATGATCGGATAGCCGTCGGCGTGGGCAAAGGACACTTGACTGCCGCGCGCCGCCGCCTCGCGCGGCGATGCAAGGGCGAAGCCATGGCCGGCGCAACGCTCCTCGACGAGCCGGATGAACAGGTCGGTCAGCGCCATCGATTTGGCGCGGATCGCGCCCATGTCGGCGGCGCGATGGATGTCCAGACCGACCTCGACCAGCGCCATCGACAGGATCGGCTGGGTGCCGATCAGGAACTGGCGAATGTCGTGCTGCGGGCGATAGCCGGGCTCGAAGGCAAAGGGCGCAGCATGGCCCCACCAACCGGTGACCGGCTGCAACGCCCGCCCCTGGTGCCGCTTTGCCGCGAACAGGAAGGCGGGTGAGCCCGGACCGCCGTTCAAATATTTATAGGTACAGCCGACCGCGAAGTCGGCGCCCGCGCCACCCAGGTCGACCGGCATCGCGCCCGCGCTGTGGCACAAATCCCATATCGCGAGCGCCCCCGCCGCCTGCGCGCGCGCGGTGATCGCTGCCATGTCGTGGACATGGCCGGTCTTGTAATGGACGTGGGTGATCGCGACCGCGATCGTGTCTTCATCGATCGCATCCGCGATCTCGTCCTTTTCGCAGAGCCGCACCTCCACGCGCCCGCCGGTCGCGGCGGCAACGCCCTGGGCAATGTAATTATTGGTCGGGAAATTGCTACCTTCGAGGATCAAGACCTTGCGGTCCGGGCGGAGCGCGACCGCCGCCGACAGCACTTTGAACAGATTCTGGCTCGTCGAATCGCAGACGATGACCTCGCCTTCATCCGCACCGATCAGCGGCGCAAGCTTGTCGCCAAGGCGTACCGGAAGGTCGAACCAGCCCGCACTGTTCCAGCTCTTGATAAGGTCGGTGCCCCATTCGCGGGTCACCACGTCGTGCGCGCGCGCCGCCGCGCCCTTCGGCATCGCGCCGAGCGAATTGCCGTCGAGATAGATCATTCCCGCCGGAATATCGAAGCGATCGCGCAAGGAGGCGAGCGGATCGGCGGCGTCCATCGCCGCACAGGCGGCGCGATCGAGACTATCAAGCGTCATGGTAGCAAATCACCTTCGTCTGCGACATTTCGCGCGCCGCGAAGCGCACCCCCTCGCGCCCCATATTCCCCCGTCCGGCGCCGCCGAACGGCATGGCGTCGAGGCGGTAGTCGGTCGAATCATTGATCATCACCCCCGCCGCACGCAGGCGCCGCGCCGCGTGGCGGGCTGTGCGGTGCGATTCGGTGAAGATCGCCGCGTGGATCGCGTAGTCGGCGCCGTTCGCGGCGTCGATGGCTTCGTCCAGATCGGCAAAGCGAAACAGGCTCGCGATGGGACCGAAGGCTTCATGACAGGCCACCGGCGCGTCGCCCGGAACGTCGGCAAGCAGCGTCGGCCGCACCAGCGCCCCGGCCCGCTCACCGCCCGTAAGCAGGGTCGCGCCGCGCGCGACCGCATCGTCGACCCAGGCGATGACGCGCGCCGCCTCGTCGCTGCCGATCATCGGCCCGACATCGGTCGCCGCATCCATCGGATCGCCGACGTGCAGCCGGCGCGTCACAGCGACCAAAGCGTCCCGAAACGCATCGAATATCGCATCGTGGACATAGATTCGCTGCACCCCGACGCAATTCTGCCCCGCCGCGCCAAAAGCGCCCGCCGCGCAGGCAGCCGCGGCCTTCCCGACATCGGCATCGTCCATCACGATCACCGGACCGTTGCCGCCAAGTTCCATCGCCAGCCGCTTGATCCCGGCCGCGCGGCAGATCGCCTGCGCCACCTTTGCTCCACCGGTAAAGCTGACCATCGCCACATCGGCGTGCCCGGTCAGCGCGTCGCCAAAATCGCCGCCGCGCCCGGTGAGCAGGTTGAGCGCTTCGCCGGGCAGGCCAGCGGCGAGCAGCAGGCGGGCGAGCCGGATCGCGACGAGCGGTGCCTGCTCCGCGGGCTTGAGCACAACGGCGTTGCCCGCGGCGAAGGCGGGACCGAGCTTGTGACAGACAAGGTTGAGCGGATCGTTGAACGGCGTGATCGCGGCGACCACCCCGACAGGTTCGAGGACATAGTGGCCCGACCGCGCTTCGCCGCCGGGAAAGCTGTCAAAGGCAAGCGTCTCGCCCGCAAGGCGCACCGCCTCTTCGCCCGACAATCGCAGCGTGTTGACCGCGCGCGCCACTTCGCGCCGGGCGGCGCGGATCGGCTTGCCCGTTTCCGCCGTGATCGCGGCGGCGAAGCTTTCGGCTTCCGCCTCGAGAGCAGCCGCAGCGGCATGGAGGATGCGCGACCGCGCACCGCTCGACAGATCGCGCATCGCCTCGGCACCGCGCAGCGCGCTCGCCACCGCGCGCGCGACGTGCGAAGGATCGGCGCAGGCGACCGCGCCGAGTGCCTCGCTCGACCACGGGTTGGTCACCGGCATCACCTGCTCCGCCGCTTCCCAGCGGCCGCCGATCAGCAGCGACCGTTCGCTGCCCAAGGCGGCGTGCATCATGGCTTATCCTTGCGCAGCACCAGATCGTCATATTCGCGGCTGTCGAGCAGGGCCTCGACGATCACCGGCCCGTCCGCGGCAAAGCCCGCAACGAGTGCCGCCCGAAATTCCGCCGGATCGCGCGCGACCGTTACCGGCACACCGAACAGCGACGGGCCGCCGATCGTTCCCTCGGCGCGCACCGGGGTGCCATAGATGGGATTGGATTTCTTTTCCTGCTTGATGCGGATCAGCGCGAGGTCGTTGTCGGTGAAGACGACGATGACGATCGGCAGCTTTTCGCGCGCGGCAGTCGCCAGTTCGCCGACCGTCATCAGAAAGCCGCCGTCGCCGACCACGGCGCAGACCTTCTGCTCCGGCCGGCACAGCTTCGCGGCGATCGCGGCGGACACCCGGCCGAGCGCGACCAGGTCGCCCGGCTCGACCCTGGCGATGCCGTGCTCGTCGACAGTCCCGGCTACTATCCGCTGTTCGGCAAGCTGCGCCTCGCCAAGGCGCGGCTCGTCGGCGTGCGGCGGAACGCCGACGGTCCCGATCCCGCCGACCTCGCCGCCAAGGCGGCATCGAGCGGCGCGCGCATCTTCTTCACGCAGTCGCTGGCGCACAACCCGACCGGCTGCTCGGTGACGCTCGCTGTCGCCTACCGCCTGATGCGCGTGGCGACCGAGCATCATCTGCGCATCGTCGATTCCGATCCGTTCGCCGACGTGCTGCCGAACACCAGCCCGCGGCTCGCCGCGCTCGATCAACTCGATCGCGTGATCTATGTCGGCACCTTCGCCAAGACGCTGTCGGCGAGCCTGCGCTCCGGCTACATCGCCGCCA
>OFTY01000691.1_pt1 | contig 20443 bp, 17 predicted proteins | sample 1775061 | NCBI WGS metagenome assembly OFTY01 (sample SAMN08195773, study PRJEB24354) | sludge metagenome | isolation source: sludge from phenol fed wastewater aerobic bioreactor B | place: India: Nagpur | collected 2016-09-16 | reverse complement strand
TATGTATAGCGGTGCGAGCCCCGGGTCCGGGAACCTCGAACTCGCCCAGGTGAGCAGTGCGGTCGTCGCCACAATTGCAACCCAGGCGCTCTCTCGCGACATGGATTCCAGTGCTTGAGCAAGTCGTCCAACCGGCAGATGGCTGTCCACACCTTGTCCCTACTCGTTTCTCATCGTCCCGGCTCGAGAGTTGATTGGGAAGTGCCCAGCCGGCGGCACGCCCCCTATTCGGAGACGTGCCGGCCCCCGAAACCGGGTGTTGGAAACCTGAGAGTTAGTTCAGGCGCGGACGCCTTTGGGCCGGGTGGCCTTGGACATACGCGTCCGCCACCCGGTCAAGAAGCTTGACCGGCTCTAACTCTAAGAAGGTTTCCACGCCTCCGGCCATGTCTCCACGGCTGCCTTCAAACTAGGCCAAATTTCTTAAGAAATGCAAGAAAGCCTCGGCCGGAGGCCATTAAAATCGATCCGTAACGGACTGGCCATCGGATTTCCGTGCGGTTTTCACAGGAACCAGCCCCGCCGCTCTGCGCGCACCGCTGCGAATTGCGATCAGAACACACCAAGAGGGGCAACGTCTGCCGAGGCTCTTCCGAACTCTGAAGCTGATCATATCGATTGGGACTGCCGTCAGACCAGATGCGACAGTCAATCCCACTAGGATTGGCTCGATATCCCCGCTGTGGGGAGGCGGGGGAGGCTAGCGGCAAGTCATGATCGCACACCTCGCTAATCTGGCGCATGCGGCGTTAATCAGTTTTCTTCACCTCAAAACAAGCGTGTCATGGCTATTCTTCGCCAACGGAGGCGCGACCTCCAAGCCGATCTGCGATGACAGGTGTAAGATGATCGAGAACCAGAAATTCCGGCCCGCGCAGGTCATTGGCCCCCTTGGTGAGCCCCTTACGCTGGAAACACTCCCTCCGCCCACAACGACCCGTTGGGTCATCCGTCGCAAAGGTGAGGTTGTGGCAGCCGTGAATGGCGGGCTCTTGACGATCGATGAGGCATGCGATCGCTATCAACTCACGCTCGAAGAATTCGCGTCCTGGCAACGGGCCGTTGACAGGTCGGGCCTTCCGGGCCTGCGCGTCACCCGGGTTCAGCATTACCGCAGCCTCTACGAACGTCAGCAGCGCTACTGATCGATCCATCGGCTGGCTGCTCCCAGCCGAGCGGGCAACGCATCATCTAACGACGAGAGCAACGGCCAACATGGCGGCGCCGATCACGAGTGCTGCGGCGATCCACCTGGAGGCACTGACGAGATTGGCGGCGGTGATCGGCATCGGAGTTTCGGCCTCCAGCCTGCGCACGGCAGCGCGCAATAGTCGTGGCGCATCATCGCCCAGTTTCATCAACTCCCAGCTGAACGCCTGAAGAATCGGCGCCCAATGATCCGGTGATAGTCGCGCCGCGATTATCCGACGCGATGCCGACCGCATCGCGGCCGAGAGGTCGAAATTGGGTTCGATCGCCGTAAGAACGCCGTCGATCGTCACCAGCGCTTTAAAGATCAGCAGCAGATCAGGCGGCATGGTCAGTCCCTCCTCGCGCATCAACGCCAGGAAATCGACGACGACTGCGCTCAACACGAGTCGTCCTCCGCCATGGCGCGCAACAAGGCGCTCGGCTGCAACGCGAAGCGGCTCGCGTGATGCCGCGCCCGACCAGCTGAGCAGCACATCGGCAAGTTGTCCCGGATCACTGCTGGCGAGCGATTGGAGGAAGCTTAGGAATTCCTGGCGCCGACGCGGGGATACATGACCAATCATGCCAAGGTCGAGTAAGGCAATGCGGTTACCAGGTAAGCAGAGCAGATTGCCGGGATGCGGGTCGGCGTGGAAGCGACCGTTGATCATCACCATGTCCAGCACGATGTCAGCACCGACTGCGGCGATGGCCGCGGGATCGATGCCTGCGGCGCGGAGATCAGCGGCGCTGCGAGGCGAAACGCCAGCAACATAGTCCATCACGAGTAATGTGACGGATGACCATTGCCAGTGAATTGCCGGCACGACGACACGGGAATCTTCGGCGAAGTCGGCACGGAGGCTGTCAGCGTTGCGCCCTTCGTTCGTGAAGTCCAGTTCCTCGAGTACGGCCGCGGCAAGTTGGCGCAGCATGGCCGACGGCGCGAAACGCCGCGCTTCCGCACTAGCGGCTTCCACGATTGTCGCCAGCTGCGCGATAAGGCGAAGGTCGGCTTCCATCCGCGGCCGAATGCCCGGTCGCTGAATCTTGAGCACGACTTCGCGACCGTCATGCAGCGTCGCGCGGTGGACCTGAGCCATGGATGCGGCGGCGAAAGCTTTGTAGTCGAAACTGGCGAAGGCGTCCTCAGGCGGCTGACCTAGTGCCTGCTCGACGAAGGGACGGAGATCCTCGAAGTTTAGAACAGGTGCCTGGCCGTGCAGTGTCTCAAGCTCGGCGATCCACTGAGGCGGCAACAGGTCGGCTCGCGTCGCCAATATCTGTCCCAGCTTCACGAACGTGGGGCCAAGCTCCTCCAACGCCAGCCTGGTGCGGCGCTGAAGGCTTAGGCCATCCCCATCACGCTCATCGCCCGCGTCGGTCGACGACAAGCCGAGCCGGGACAGGAGGACCCCCAATCCAAAGCGGGACGCGACCCGCATTATCTCCGCCAATCGGTTGCGATCGCGCGCGGCCACGGTCAACGTCTTCAACATGGCGACAGCTATGCCATGGCCTTTTAAAGCGCTCCACTATTCTCGTTTTCTCGGCAATGACATGTTTGATTCTCGGGTTGCCCCGTTTGCTCGAGGCATTCTTTCACCGGCTCTTTTTTGACGTTCATGTTGCCCAAGCTATGCGATACGACTTCCGCTAAGATCCTACCCAAGAAACCCACCTGCGACGAGACAAGGTCTCACGACCGCTTCCACAATTCATTCCGCTCCTTCGCCCGCCACCTGCAGATCAGCGGTGGAAGTCTCGTCGAGCGGTCCGCCTGCCTCTTAAATAGGCACTCTCGCGCGAAGCTACCTGCTTGCTGCAAATCCCTCCAACCGCTGAGCAAAGAGGCGATCGACTGCCGGCATGCCGGGCACATCAGCCCTGCCTACAAAGATGGCATTCTTGCCCGCCTTTTTGGCCCGATACATGGCCTGGTCGGCCGCATGAAGCAATTCGGTGATGTCGCGCGGTGCCTCGGGCGGGATCAGCAGCGCGCCCATGCTACATGTGACCGGATAGGGTATGCCCCCCAGGACAGCCGAGAGACGGGCATGAATCTCAAGGGCAAAATCGTGGCCTTCTCCCACCGAGGGCACACGCACCAGCAACGCGAACTCATCATCGCCTCCAATACGACCGATCAGGTCTTCCCGACGCATGATCGTGGATGCCCCCTTCGCAAAGCTACGTAGCACTTCATCACCGATCAGATGACCCTGGCGGCTGTTCACCGCCTTGAAATCGTCAAGGTCGAGGATGACTAACAGGAGCGTCTGGCCCGCATGTCCCGCATCTTCGATCGCCTTAGCGCAGCGTTGGTGAAAGACTTCCTTGTTGAGCGCGCCCGTCATGCGATCCTGGTGGGCGTGGAACAGCTCGCGGTCATAAGAGCGGCGAAAACTCGTGATGATGGCGGCGATGAACAGATAGGTTATGACCCGGAATGCCACGCGCACAGTCATGACAGGACCGGACAGGCCGGGCGTTCCATCGAAATAGACCAGCGTCGCCATCAAGGCGGCGATCAGTGCCACGAAATAGCCCGCCCGCTCGCCCAGCTTCCAAGCCGCCGCGCAAATGATGGGAATATATAGCGGTACGATGCCCAGCTCGGGGCGTTGCCTGTCGGTCACCGTCAACGCTGCCATGGCGATCAGGATCATCCACCAGGTTCCCTCCCTCGAGAGGGTCTCCAGGCGGTTGGCCAACCGGCCGACGGGCAAGTGACTGTTCATGCGCTTTTCGCCCTATGGCAACTTCCGTTCGGGTTCGCGACCGTCCCAGTCCGTGGGAGGTGCTGGCCGGTCGGGATCCGATGCGAGCTCTAAGATGCGTCGTCCCGCGATCCAGATTTCCTGACCTTGCCAATACACCCAGATGCGCAACGCCTTCGCCGGTCGATCCGGGTCAGCGGCATATTCCAGAGCTGAATTGAGCGTTAAGCCCGCGATTGCCGGCTGGTATTCATCCTCTCCCCGTCGCTTGACGGCGATCATCGCTGGCGCCTTCCATGGAATTGGCTTCTGCATTATCAACTTCCTTGCGAAATTCTGTCTTGTTCGGCGCACCTTGGTCGAGCCTCGCAACATTTGCGGCGTCCGCCTGACTAGGCATAGGACGACCGAAGAAATAGCCTTGCACCTCCATGCAACCCTCGTTGCGGAGACAATCCAGTTGTTCCAGCGTTTCAACGCCTTCGGCGACCGTGGTAACGCCCAGCCGCTTACCGAGGTCCGCCACGGCCCGGACCACCGCGGCGCAGTCGGGGCGACTGACGGCATCCTTCACAAATGATCCATCGATCTTGATCTTGTCGAAGGGGAATGCGCGCAAATGTGCCAGCGAGGAATAGCCGGTACCGAAATCATCGAGCGCCACGCGTACGCCCAGCGCCCGTATCCGGCGCAAATCCCCGATCACGTCATGTTCGTCATCCAGGAGGGCTGTCTCGGTCACCTCGATTTCGAGCCGGTTCGGGGAAAGGCCGCTTTTGACCAGGGCTGCCAGCACGTCGTCGGGCAACGTTCCCTTGCCGAGTTGCGTGGCCGATATGTTGACAGCGATCCTTTCGCGGTCCGTCCAGGTGGCCGCCTCACGGCACGCCGTTTCCAACACGAAGGAGCCCAGGGCATCGGCCAGCCCGGATTGCTCCGCGACCGGCACAAATTCGGCGGGCGCAATCCAACCCCGGCTTGGATGATACCAACGCACGAGCGCCTCGCGCGCCGTAACCTCGCCGGTCTCGATGGAGACGATCGGCTGATAAAAAAGGAACATGCCCTCCCGGGTGCGCAGGGCTTCGCGGAGCTTCGCTTCCAGTAGCACGCGCTCCTGGATACGGCCTTCCATTTCCGGCGTGAACAGCCGCGCATTGCCCTTGCCAGCTTCCTTCGCGGCATAGAGAGCGATATCCGATCGGGCGAGAAGGACTTGCGCGGTCTCGCCATGGATGGGCGCAAGCGCCACGCCGATCGACGCGCCAATAGCGATATTGCCGTGTCCAAAGTCATAGTTGACGCTTAGAGCCTCGATGATCCGCGCCGCATGGGCCTGTGCTTCTTCTGCATTGCCGTGCGGCAGGAGCACGGCAAATTCGTCTCCGCCAAGGCGGCTGACGAGCATCGCCGGCGCACTGCAGACCGCCCGCAACCGCTTCGCCACTTCGGCGAGCAGCATGTCGCCGACGCCATGCCCGCGCGTATCGTTCACCAACTTGAAGCCATCGAGGTCGATGTACAGCAAGCCGGCCAAGTTGCCGGGGGTCGCCAGACGCCGTTCCAGCTCATCATTGAAGCTCGTGCGATTAGGCAAGCCCGTCAGCGTGTCATAATGCGCGAGCTGCCGAATGCGATTCTCCGCCTCGACCTCCTTCGTGACCAGCGCCCAGGTCAACATGGGGCCTATATAATCGCCATCACTGGTGGTGACGGCCGTTATCTTGAGGTCGAGCACTTCGGGACCCAACTGAATGCGGGCACTATAAGGAAGGTTCGCGGGATCAGACAGTATCCGGCGCTGATGCGCCGGGTGCCGGTGGAAGACGTCGATCGACATGCCCACAAGATTGTCGGCCTTGATCGTCAGAAGATGCTCGATCTGCTTGATAAGCAGCTTGGACGGTTCGTTGGCATAAGTGATCGCGAAGCTGCTAGGGTCGACCGTCATGACGGCGACCGGCATGTCGTCGATCATGCGGAGCAGGCGCCCCTTCTCATCCCATTTTTCCAGCTCGATCTGCCGCTTGATGCTTTGGGTAAAATATCGACCGAACCTGCGGGTATTATCGATCGCTATGCCGATCGTAACAAAGAAAATGACGGCCAGCCCCAGAGTGCCGGAGGTCGAGCGGCTCACGACGAGGGCAACAATCCAGACCGGAATGTTTGCAGCCGTAAAGGCGACCGTGGAGGTAAAAACGGTCGCCTGAACCAGCGCCCCGCCCCACATTGTGCTGATGATCACCATCAGCATGAAAGCCCTGGTATAGCCGTCACTGTGCAGCACGATCCATGTCGGACCGACCGCCATCGTCGCTGCGACCAGCCCGGTCGCCACCATCAGACGCTTTTCAGTCGAAAGTAGCGCAGGTTCGACGGGTCGCCTTGCCGTGCGCCATGCCAGATAGCTGCGCGCCATACAGGTCACCGCTACGATCGGCCCCCAGATCGCGAACAACATCCCCCATTCGGCGAAGAGAAGATATGCCGAAATGGAGATGACGATGAGATACCCCAGAAGCGCTTTGGGGACGTTCGATTCATCGCATGAATCTGATAGCCACGCAGTAACGCGTCGCCGTCGACCTTTGATATTTCGGTCCCCTGACGATCGGCGATATATCTGCTGACAGCCTTAAGCATCTGCCTGTCGCTCCTATGGCTTTCCAGTTCAGAAGTGGAAGGACACGCCGCCGCTCAATGGGGTCGGTTCCGGCTGAGGGCGGAATGACACCCTAAGCGCCGGCGTCCTTGGGCCAAAGGTACTCGCCAGTGAGGAGGATGTGTGCCCATCCGAGCGGCGAAATATGGGCGAGAAGATGGTCGGGGGTATCGAGCCCTTCGCGGCGCCGGGCCTCAACGGCATGGCCAAGGTGCAGGGTGTTCCAGTAGACGATGATGGCGGTGAGCAGGTTGAGGCCGGCGATCCGGTAATGCTGACCCTCCGTCGTGCGGTCGCGGATTTCGCCCTGACGGCCGATGCGCAGGGCATTTTTCAGCGCATGATGTGCCTCGCCTTTGTTGAGGCCGACCTGTGCACGGCGCTGCATGCCGACGTCGAGTATCCATTCGATGATGAACAGCGTCCGCTCGATCCGGCCCACCTCGCGCAGCGCGGAGGCAAGATCGTTCTGGCGCGGATAGGAGGCGAGCTTGCGCAAGATGCTGCTCGGCGCGACCTGTCCAGCGCTCATGGTGGCGGCGCAGCGGAACAGATCGGGCCAGTTGGAAACGATCAGCGCCTCACGCGCCTTGCCGCCCACCAGCGGGCGCAATTCGCTCGGCGTCGCGGCAGGGTCGAACACGTACAGTCGTTTGGATGGGAGGTCGCGGATGCGCAGTACAAGGCGGCAGCCGAGCATCGCGCTGATCCCGAACAGATGATCGGTGAACCCGCCAGTGTCGGCGTACTGCTCTTCGATCCGTCGCCCTGCCTCATTCATCGTCAGCCCGTCGAGTAGATAAGGTGCTTCGCTGACCGTGGCTGGAATGGTCCGCGATGCAAACGGCGCGAAGCGGTCGTTGACGTGGGTATAGGCCTTGATGCCGGGATCGTTGCCGTAGCGGGCGTTGATCGTATTCATCGCTTCGCCCTGCCGTGCGGCGGGGAAGAACTGGCCATCGGCCGATGCGGATCTGCCCATACCCCAGACCTGGGCCATCGGCAGCGCCCCTTGCGCCGCGACCACGTTGGCCAGCGCCTGGTCGATCGCCTCGCTTTCGACGTGCCAGCGAGCGAGACGGGAGAGTTGCCAATAGTCGTGAGTGTTGGAAGCCTCTGCCATCTTACGCAGACCCAAATTCAGGCCCTCGGCAAGCAGGACGTTGAGCAGGCCGATTCGGTCGCCGCATGGCACGCCGGTGCGCAGATGCGTGAAGGCATCAGTGAAACCCAGCGCGGTATCGACTTCGAGCAGCAGATCGGTGATGCGGACGGGCGGCAGCCGGCGATACAGATCAAGCACCAGATCCTCGATCCCATCCGGCGCGTCAGCGGTGAGCCGATCAATGCGCAGCGTGCCGTCCTCGATGCTGCCTTTCGGAATTGTACCGCTGCGCGCGGCGCGACCGAGCCGGGCAAGGCCATCAGCGAGACGCACTTTGCGGTCAGCCAGCCAGACATGCGGGTCGGACGGGACCGCCAGCTTCGCGGCATGCGCGACCGCCATCGGCACGAGGACGTGGCGCAGGTCACCATATCGATGCGAGCGGTCGAGCCATATGTCGCCCGAGCGCAGCGCGTCGCGCAGGTGAAACATGACCGCGACTTCCCGGAGGCGGGCATCATCATCGCCCTTCGCCCGCAACTGTCGCCGCCATTTGGAATGCGGGCGCAAGAAATCGTCGGCCGCCGGAACTGCGCCCTTGGTAGCGATGACGGTAGCCGCGTCCAGCAAAGGCCGTGCAACCGCCGCAGCTTTGAGGTCGAGGCATCGCAGCATGCGCGGGGCATACCGACGGAAGCGGTGATACCCCTGATCAACATAGGCCAGCGGATCATCGCCCAAGGTGTCCGTCAACGTCTTGGCCGTAGCGACGAGGCTGGTGAGCCGTTCCCATCCCGCCCCGCCCGCGACCGCATCTTCCAGCGACGCGCCGTCGCCATGCGCTTCGAGCAATGATTGACCGAGTGCAGTGAAGCCGTTCAAAGTCGCAGTGGTAGCGCCTCTGGTTTCTACGACCCGCGCGTCATGCAGTTGCTTCGCGTCGCGCCAGGTGCGGCCAACGATCCGGTCATGTGTTTCGATCACCGCATCCGCAGTCGCCGTGGCCCATTCAATGACGCAGACCGCCATGATAGCGCGGCGCCGATCGGCGCCGAGGTCGCGCAGGCCATCGGCGAAGTAGCGCTCGCCCTGCCGGCGTAGCCGGGCGACGCGATGCGGTGGAACACCGGCAAGTATACCATCATTGAGGTTCATCGCGCGCAGGAACTCGAGCCGGTCGAGCAGCCGGTTCGCCGCGGCGGAGTTGTTGCCCGGCTCAATCCGGCGCAGCCAGATGAAGCGGCTGATCGCCCCCGGCAGCATCTCGGTAGTCAGTCGGTCGAGCCCATCACAGGCGACGGGATCGAGACGGGCCGCGATCCGCTTCTCGATCCGACGTTCGGCGGCGACGAGCGCGTCCGCGCACAAACGCTCGATTGTCGTGATCGCCGGCAGGATGGTCATGGTTTCACGGCAGCGGGCAATGAAGCGCCGGGCAAGGTCGTCGTTTGAGCGTGCCTGCTCGGCTTCGGCGAGAAGCCAATCGCGGAAAGCCCTGGCATACGGTCCCCGTCCGGGGAACATTCTGTATCCGTAGATACGGCGCAGCGCCTCCATGTGCTGGTGGCGGGTTTGGCGTCGAACGGCATAGGCCGCGAGCGTCTCGCCAGCGATGCCAAGCTGGGCGCCTAGAAAGGCAGATACAGTGTGGGGGATCAGTTCGCCGGGAGCAAGGGTCCGGCCTGGATATCGCAGCGCGCACAACTGCAGGGCGAACCCGATGCGGTTCTCCGGTCGGCGACGCCGGTCGATATGAATCAGGTCATCGTCTGCCAGAAGATAATGGCGCAGCAGCGCCGCTTCGTCAGTCGGTAGGTCGAGTAGGGCCGAACGCTGTCGGGCGCTGAGGATATGGCGTCTCGGCATGCACGGCTTGTCCCCATTGAACAGAAGTCTGTTTTGGACAACACTGACCCCACGCAAATCAAGGCTTTTCGAGGCCTAATTCCAGAAGGGTTCAATTGGGACAGCGCGCCGCCATCTACGCCAGGGTTTCGACAGCCGACCAGTCGTGCGAACGGCAGCTCCGCGACCTGGCCGGCTTTGCCGAGCGTGGCGGCTATGAAGTGGTCGAGGTCTTCCGCGAAACCGCGTCGGGCATGAAGGCAAACCGTTCGGCGCGGGCTGAGGTGATGAAGCTGGCGCAGGCACGCCATATCGATGCGATCCTCGTTACCGAACTCAGTCGCTGGGGGCGTTCGACCCAGGACCTGCTCGATACACTCAACCGGCTGTCGGGCTGGCGCGTGTCGGTGGTCGCGATGAGCGGCATGACGTTCGAGGTCGATACGCCGCATGGGCGGATGATGGCGACGATGCTCGCAGGTATAGCCCAGTTTGAGCGCGACATGCTGAGCGAGCGGGTCCGCTCTGGCCTTGCTGCAGCGCGGGCACGTGGCCGCAAACTCGGCCGGCAACTGGGGGAGCGACCCAAGTCGGACCGCCTCGCGCCCAAAGTGTTGGCGCATATCGCCGAGGGGCGGAGCTATCGCTGGATCGCTCGCGACCTGGGACTCAGCAAGAACACGGTCGCCGGGATCGTGGCTCGCGCACGGGGTAACGTGAGCCCTGATGTCACGGTGACGACATGACCGGGGCGTCTGGACGGCTGCGTCCCGATCCCCGGCGCAAGGCGCGGTTTCGCGAAATCGCCCGAGGCATTGTCGCCAAGGATCGCTACAATCGGAAGTACGGGATCGCCGTCGACACTGCTGGCGCCATCGCGCAGGCGCTAGAGCGCGCGTACCGCGATGGAGTCCGGGACGACCCGGCCGCAGCCGTTCAAGCGCCCGAACAGGATGATGCCGGCCCGCTGGAATGGGCGTTGATCCCACCACGACCGCGAGATGCCTTCTGGAGTATCTGCCTATACACCCTGGGCCGCGATACCGATCTCCCACGTGACGGCCATCTCGCTCCGGCTATTACCGAACGCGGAACGCCCGGATGGACACTCGTGGCAGGAGGGTACACCCCTGACAGGGTGATCAGCGATAGGAGCATTGGCCCGCTTGTCCGCCTCGGCCTTATCGCGCTCGCAGTCGATTTACCGGTTCGCATGATCGTAACCGCACAGGGGAAGGAAACATGGGCTCTCTTCTGCCAGCGCGGTGGGATGTACCCTGAGGATCTCACTGACATTTGATCCATTTGATCGACATCCATCCGGCGGAATGGTGAAGGGCAGCATCCGCCCCGTTGCAGACGTTCCCAATGGTCGTCATCCCGGCGCATGCCGGGACCGTGGGCTGTCTTTAGAAGCAGCCTCACGTCCGGGCGCCCTGGCGATAGCTATCGCCTCAAGACTTGCCCACGGTCCCGGCATGCGCCGGGATGACGGATGACCGCGCCCCACCCCAAATCAGCCGTCACCCTGAACTTGTTTCAGGGTCCATCAATCCGAAAGCCCAGTTTATGATCGGCCAACCGAGATGGCGGCACGAGCCACCACGCTCCGGCACCAATCGCCCGATGGATCCTGAAACAAGTTCAGGATGACGCAAGGCGGGGGCGCGATGTCCGCTCCCCACCCCTTCTTGCCGTTTCGCTTAGGGTGTCATTTCGCCCTCAGCCGGAACCGACCCCTATGTCGGCCTCTCGGCCTATCCGCCCAACCAGCGCGAACAATGGGACCGTTGGCTTCAATTCTGCATGATGAAATACCCCGACGTGCCAGACGCAGCCATCGTGCATGCACGGCGTCTTGTGCTGAGGCCCGATGCATCCGCGAACGTCAGCGCTGCCGAGGCGCTCAGAATGGCCGTGAACGCGGGACCGCCATTCTTCAGCGCCGGCGTCGCCTTGCTCCGCGAGATGCTCTTGCTGCTCTCGGTTGACTACCCAGACCTCAAGCCACTGGCCGATCAAGCATCGGAACTCGCCGGGCGGGTCGATCCGACGCAGATTTTCACGGTGCTGCGCTACGCACCTCCGCAAGTGGCGGCGCTATGAGCGTCTTCCGCCTGACGATGCTTCCTGCGAGCGAGGGCGACAGCCTGATCCTCAGCTATGGTCAAGAGGGCGGCAAGCTTCGCCACATGCTCATCGATGGCGGCCGCTCCTCGACCTGGCCGCACCTCAAGGAAGCGCTGGAGGAGATTGCGCGGCGCCGAGAGGAGGTCGAGCTTCTGCTTCTGAGCCACATCGATGCCGACCATATGGACGGGTTCCTCAAGCTGGCGGTCGAAGACAAACTACCGCTCAAGCCCAAGGCTGTGTGGTACAATGCCTTTGACCAGCTCAAGAACCTGCCGGGCCTGCTGCGCCCCCAGGGATATCGTGGAGCCGACGCCTACAGCGAGGCGCTCGAGGAAAAGGGATGGTCGCTGAACGAGGAGTTCGGCGGCAAGGCAATCACCGTAGAAGACCGACCCGGCGAGTTCGAGTTTGCAGGGCTGAAGCTGACGCTCGTCTCGCCTACCCGGCCCAAACTCATGAAACTTTGGACCGGATGGCAGAAATGGCGCGACGGTCAGGATTTAAGACCCATGGGCAAGCGCAAGATGCCCAAGATCCTGGACCTGGAGACCTTAAGCAAGCCTAGTCCGTTCGACACGACGGCGCCCAACGGCTCGAGCGTCGCATTCATTGCCGAGTATGACACGCGCAAGGTCCTGCTCGCGGCCGATGCGCATCCGGATGTCCTCGAAGCGACCGTCGGAGCACTCGCCAACGGGAACAAGCTCGCGCTGAACCTGCTGAAGCTGCCGCATCACGGGAGCCGCGCGAACGTCACCGAGGCGATCCTGAAGATGATCGACTGCAAGCGGTTCGCGATTTCGACCAGCGGCGCAGTGTTTGGTCATCCCGATCCGGAAGCGATCAGCCGAGTGCTGAAGTTCGCGGGACCGGAGCAGAAGACGCTCTATTTCAACTACCGAAGCGAGCGCACCGAGCCGTGGGACGACGATGAACTGAAGCGGCAATGGAGCTATGATTGCGTCTTTCCGGATGAAGACGGCTCCAGCCTTACCATCGACATCTAACTCACTGACGTAACGGCACCTGGGTAGCAGTTGAGCAGCTCATTTGAAGACTGTTCGGCTCGGTGCAGTTGAGCCATGGTTGAGGCGCCGGATCGCGCCGACGCAGCTGCGCCATGCACCCCAGACGGTTCTAGCTAAAGAGAAGAAGTCATCAGGTAGGATGAACGGCGGCTCCTAACTTCCGATGCCCGAAAGCTGTCAGGCCGCTCCCGGCCCAAGTTTTCGGGTACCCGAAGGTCCGGCGGTGCAACGGTGTTGCGTCCGCTTCTGACGACAGCGGACATTCACGTCAGCCGCAGCGAACGGCAGGAAAGTCCTAAACCACGCCATTTCTTACGGATGTACGAAAAACAGGTGTTTTCCGACGCTCTCAGGCCTTAGCGTATATCTGTGCCCGTTTTATGTGACGCCCCCTTGTAGGCGAACACGAATCCGTCCTTGGCACGCGGATTCCAGCTGACCAGGCAGACGGCCGCGAAGGCGGGTTCGTCGGTGCCGTCGGTCGACGGCACCACGGCCGCGTACCAGACCTTGTTGCGCAGGCAGGAAGAGGCGATGACGCGCAGCGCCTTGCCCTTCCCGTCGGCATCGCGGTTGTCGTAGGTGAATTGCGCGTCGAGATAGGCTTTGGGGCCTGTGTGCGGGAACATCGACGACAGCGGCATGCTTAGCCAGCCCATGATGGCGGTCCTTTCGCGTGTGTGGACGGGTGATCGATCAGCCGAACAGGCTGACCGGCTCGGCGACCGGCGGTGTGAGCCGCAATTCCTTGCGCAGCCGCACGGCGAACCGCTCGGGTGCGAGCAGGTCGCGGATCGAGGCGTAGCAGTCGCGCTCCCCGAGGTGGTCGTGACGGCCGCTGACGCGGCGGTAGATGACCTCGCGATCGGCCATGGTGCCGTGGAGCGATAGCTGCATCCACAGCTCCTCGCCGTGTAGGGTGATCTCGCCCGATCGCGACGCGTGGCTGCGGTTCGAGCGCAGGTCATAGTGCGCGGGGTCGAGTCCCAGCGTGTCGGCGAGCCGGCGCAGCGCCTTGCGTCCGTCGCTGTGGAAGCGATCCTTGGCGGCCGCGTCGTGCGCGACGCCCCGCACCGCGAGTGTCAGCAATGCCGGGTGCTGTCGCAACTCGGCGATGCGGTCCATGCAGCGCCGCTTGAGCAGCGCGTCCTCGGACTGCGGCGCGGTAACGCTCGCGAGGTGACGGGCGAGCAGGATGACCGCGGGATCGGTTTCGAAGGCGATCCCGGCGTTGCGGCAGTCATCGATCGCGCGGGTAATGGCGTGGAGGCTCGCTCCGATCGTGACCAGCGCGCTCGGGTCGAGCGCCTGCTGGTGGCGGAAGGCGACGTCGTATGGCATCGATGGGCTCCCTGAGCGCCCTATGCGCTCAGCCCATCCCGTCCCTCTTTCCTTCTTGCCTGGAGTACGGCCAGGATCAGTCCGTGTGCCCGCGATGCCGACCCAGGCCATCCCTGAGCATCGAAACGCAGGTGGCAACCAGCGTCACATTGAGCGCCATCGACACGATCACGGCGATGACGCCCATCGTACCCGACTGGATGCCGCAGAGATTGCGCACGTCCCAGAATTGCGGTTCAAGGCTGCGATTATAGGCCCACATCGCATATTGCATCCGTGGGCTCTCCAGCGTCGCGTGCGCGAAGACCGTCAGGGCGGCGCCGATGGCGAGCAGGGCGAAGCGCAGCCAGAACAGCGACGCTCGGCCGAGCAGCGCGAACAGCAGGACGGGATAGGCGATGAGGCTGAAGGTGAACGGTGTCACCATCGCGCGGAACGGCCATCCGCTGTGATCCACGCGCAGCACATGGTCGGCATGGTGAATGACGGCCAGCACGATCGCCAGAAGAAGGAGATTGCGTGTCGACCGCGAAAGGCCGGTTGTCGGGTCGAAGCTCCGCATCGCATCAGCGCCCTCGGGTGGTAATACGGTCTGGCTATAGCATAAGCCGCCCGGCATCGCCCGACCGACATGCGGCGTCGAACCCGCGTTGCCATGCTGCTTCGAGTCGGCTGCCGCGTCGATGGCAGCAGCCGGTATTGCCCATCACGAAGCACCGCCAGCCCGATTTCTCGGCCTCCCACAGTGGATCGAGCGGCACCGGCGTCAGCAGCGCCATCAGATCGAGGATCATGCCATGTCCCCTTCGGACTGCGCGAGCGTCAGCGTGGCCGCCGCGTCGATCGCGGAATCGTCCCCATTGACCATTCGGGCCGTCGGCGTGCGCCGCTGGACGTTGGCGAACACCGTTGGCGCTGCCCTGCCCTTCAGCGGATAGCAGAACACCTGGTCGCCTTCGATCGTCACCAGCTTCGTCCGGCATTGCCGGCGCAGCCGCTTCGCTTCCTCGATCCGGGTGATAAGCGCCGCCACCTCGAACTCGAGGCAGTGCGGCATGACGCTGTCGCCGAGCCGCGAGACGGGACGGTTGGCGGCGAGCCAGGCATCGACCGCCTGTTCGGTGACGCTGCCGACGGCATGGTAATCGTCCGCGGCGCCATGCCCGCGGTTCGACGCGAGGAAGGCGCGCTGCCCATCGATCCAGATCTCGGCCGAGTAGCAAGTCGTTTCCTCGGACAAAGCGTCGACCACCTTCAGCTTGCGCAACTCGATGTGCATGGTGAGATCTCCGGGTCATGCCGCGAGGGCTTCGGGTTGGTCGACCTCGGCCGCGCCACCCACGGCGGCGTTGTGGAGCCAGGTCACCGCCTGCTCGGCTTTCGCCGCGGCCTTGATGATCGCGCTCGAATCGCCCTTCAGGATTTTCAGCCAATGGTCGACGTAGCTGGCGTGATTGTCGTGCAGCTCGCCGGGCAGATTGAGGTCGGCGCACACCAGACACTGGCCGATGCAGGCGACCAGCTCCTCGAACGCATAGGCGTTGTCGCCGAACTTCTTGCCGAACTCGCGGTTGAGGCGCTGCGGCGCGCCCGAATAATGGACATATTCGTGCGCGAGCGTGCTGGCGTAATGATCGTCCGAGCGAAACGCGCCGCGCTGCGGTAGCTGGATATAGTCGCCGATCGGCGAATAGAATGCCTGATCGCCGCCATGCCGCACGGTCGCCGGCAGGCCTCCGAAGAAGGCATCGATCGCGGCGCGGTGCCGGCTCTCGATGCGCGGTTCGGGCGGTGCGGGCACCGGATAATAATACGCCGGGAGACCGTCGATCTGATCGACGTTGAACACCGTGTACGAGCGCAGGAACCGGATATTCTTCGTCGCCGCCTCGCCGGTGACGCGGTCCGCCTCGGTTTTCGAGAAGGTCGAATAATAGACGCTGTGCGCGCCATGCTCGCCGCGCCGTACCTGTCCGCCCAACTCGGTCGCCTGTCGGTAGGTCATCCAGTTGCGGCCAGAGAACCCCTGGGCGTCGCCGATCGCCCAGAGATAGAGCGCGTTGATGCCGGTGTAGGGCGTGCCGCAATGCCGCAGCGGTCGCCCCCCTGCCCCGGTCAGTCCCCAGGGGCGCGACCAGGGCAGGACGCCGGCTTCAAGCTTGGCGATTATGAGGTTGGTGATCTCGGCCGCGACATCGCGGCGTGGCGCAGTCGATTTGCGGTGAAAGGTCATGGGAAAGCTCCCTCGATGCGCGGGCCACGCGTGACGGTCCGCGGGTAAAAAGAAGGCGGCCGCCCCGGTGAGGGACAGCCGCCAAGGTGTGCCCGGGAGACGAACGGGCCGGGGGTATCGGGGGGCTATTCGGCCGCGATCAGCGCCTCGTCGCTGTCGATCCCGGCATCGTCGGCACCGAGATCATCGGTGTCGCCGTAGTCGTCGTCGTCGAAGCCCTCATCGCCGGGCTCGTCGTCGATTGCCTCGTCGGCACCGGCGACCGACACGAGATCGAACCGCATCGCGTCGGGCACCCAGGCCAGCGCCGCGTCCTTGGTCTCCGCCTCGGTGATCGCTTCGCCGGCGAACAGCTTCTCGCAGCTGGTCGAGATCTCGCCCTTCTTCGAGGCCATGTAGCGGGCCGCGAGCGGCGCGCCCCCGACGTTGGTGAGCAGCGCCAGCAGCGTACCCTTCGACACGCGGTCGAAGAAGTTCGCCGAGGTAGGGCGCCACCATTTGGCGGGTTCGATCTCGAGGATCGAGGCGAGCCGCGCATGGAGCGGGTTGGTGGTGACCGAGCTGTAATCGGGCTTGGCCTCGAGCGAGGTCGCCACCACGACCGCGAGCCAGGCCGCCTTGGCGTCGTCGCTGAGCGCGCGGAACGCCTCGAACCGCTCGACCGGGTTCGACCCTTCCGTCCACGACGTGTCGAGACCCTCGCGGGCTTCGGCGATCGCGACCTGCGCCTGCGTGGCGGGCTGATCCTTGGGCATCTGCGGGTCCTGCGGACGCCCTGCCCGAACCGTCGTCCCGTAGCGGCCGTAGCCGTGGCTGGGGTCGGCGAGGCAGAACAGCATATAGTCGAGCGCGAGCCCCGGATCGCCGAGGATCGAGGCGGCGAGGATGTCGCGGCGCTGGACCGCCAGTTCGTCATGGAGCCGCGCGCTGAGCGGCTTGCCGCCAGGAGCGACCGCCTCGGGCGGCAGGTCGGCGGTGCGACGCGACGACGGCGACGACGGCAGCGGCCGATCGTCCCCGGGCAGGCGGATCGGCGTTTCGCTGTAATAGGTCGTGTCGAGCGTCATCTTGCCGTCGCGGCCGAGCGTCAGGAAGACGCCGACCTGGCCCTTGACCTCGTCGGTCAGCTCGGGCGCCTTGTCGTGGATCGCCTGATATTCCTCGCGCAGCCGATCCGATTCCGCATCGAGCGCGGCATAGGTGTCGTCATCGATACCCTCGTCCTCCATATCGCTCTCGATGACCTGCACGCGCTCCTCGATCTTGTCGCAGCGCGTCTGTTCCTCGTCCGTCAGCGGCGCTGCCGGCAGCGTCACGCGGTGGAGGTCGGACGTGATGCCGTAGAGGCTGGTCGTGGCGACGGGGCGCACCCATGCGACGCCCAGTTCCTCGCCGAGCCGCTTGGCCTCGGCCTCCATCAGCGAGGCAGCGAGCGTCTGCGCGAGTTCCGGGTCGGTCCAGCGGTCACCGTCCTCGCTGAACAGTTCGCGCTCGATGCGGCCGCCCGCGGCGACATAGGCATCGGCACCGACCAGGATCGCGATCGGATCCGTCGCCTTCATCGTGTCGTTGGCGATCGCGCGACGGATCTGGTCGGCGTTGACGTAGGACGAGTGACCATACTGCTCGAACACGCGCTCCTGCTTGGCCTTGTCGGCCGTCGAGCCGTAGGCCTTGGCCATCTCGTAGGAGATCTTGCCCGCGGCCAGGGCTTCGAAGATCGGTTCGGCAAGATCGGCGAGGCGCAGCCGTCCCTCGATGAAGCGGCGGGTCTGGCCAAACCGTTTGGCGACCGCGTCGACGTCACCGTCGGTCTTGAGGAAGTGCTGGAACGCGACGCATTCCTCGGCGACGGTCATCTGCTCGCGCTGGAAATTCTCGGTCAGCGACACCTCGCGCAGGTCCGCCTCGTCGCCGGTGATGATCTTGACCGGCACGTCATAGTCGGCGGCAACGATCTCGCCGGCTTCGGCCAGCATCATCGCACCGAGATAGCGGCGATCGCCGGCGATTATCTCGAACATGCCCTTCGGGCGGGCGGCGGTCACCAGCAGGTTCTGCATGATGCCGCGAGCGCGGATGCTGGCGGCCATCGCCTCGATATTCTTGGGCGGGGTGGTGCGCACGTTCTTCTCGGAACGCTTCAGCTTCGCGAGTTTGACGGTCTGGGTCATCTATCGTCTCCATGAGCGGGAAAGTGTCCGGTGCACGGGTGTTTCCCCCGACCCGGACACCCTCCCCGCTCCTTCTCCCCTCTCGTTTCCCGCTTGGGCGGGAGGGCGACTGGGGCTCGCCGACAAGCGGCTACCTCGCTGCTAGCTGGCTGTTATCGTGCCGGTCAGGCCATCAGCTTTGCGAGAACCGCATCGGCCGTCTCGACGGGGATGAAGACGCGCGTCTTGTAGGCGATGATCTCTGTGAAGCAGCCGATCGACTTGAGCCACGCGAGCTGGTCGGCCGGTGCGCCGCTGATCTCGATGCGCGGCTTGGCGTTGACGCGTACGCGCTTCACCTCGCACACGAACGGTCGCCGGATCGTGACCGTCCCGCCCTCCATCGCGGCGCGCGCGACCTCGGCCGGGCTGAGCACGTCGTTGCTGTCGAGGCCCATCTTCGAGAACAGCGCCGGCACGTCGCCCGGGAACACCATGCGCCCGAGCCAGGAGCGACCCTCGGCATCGACCACGCGGTTGACCACGAGATGGTCGCTCGGCAGCGCCGACCAGATCGGCAGCAGAAGGCCGGTCGCGAGCCGGATCGTCTCGACGTCGAGCTTGCCGCGGATCTCGTCGACCTCGGCCGACCATTCCGCCTCGAACCGTGCGCGGCTGCATTCCTCCCAGGCCGTCTCGTAGAGATCGTCGAGTGCGAGATATTCGTGCCGGGTCGGACGCATCAGTTCGATGCGCGACACCGCCACCCCGTCCTCGGTCAGCCAGGAGCGCGCGTTGGTGCGCAGCGCGACCTTGCCCGACTTGCCGTTGCGCACGAACACGGCGGTCTGGTCGGTATCGGCGATGCGCAGCACGCGCTCGAGCGACATGGGGTTGCGGCGCCGGGTCACCTCGATCGTCAGCAGGTGCGAGGTCGCCTTGCTGACCGGGTCGGTGCGCAGGATCGTATCGTCGAGCACGGTCGCGGTCTCGACCGTCATCGTCTCGACGCCGACATCGAGTGTCCCCGCCTCGCGCGCGGCCGCGACCCGTGCCTCGACCAGCGCCAGGAATTCGTCAAAGATGCAGTTCTGGAGCCCGATCGGCAGCGCCAGCAACCGGTTGAGCCAGCGCTGGATGGGCGGGAGATCCTCCTTCAACACGCCGTCGGTATCGAGCAGTTCCAGGCCGGTGCGATGCTGGAAATCGGTGAGGTTGGTGCTGGTCAGCTTCCCCGCGACGAGCAGGTGATACCAGCTGATGAGCGCCGCCTTGGCGTAGTCGCTTTCGAGATTATCGGCCGGGTCGAACAGATTCTGCCCCCCGGTCTGGCGCTGGCCGCGCGTCAGAGCGCCGAGGCTGTCTAGACGCCGCGCGATGGTCGAGGTGAACCTGAGTTCGCCCTTGCAGTCGGTCGTGACGGGCCGGAACAGGGGCGAGCAGGCCTGATGCGTGCGGTGGGTACGTCCCAGGCCCTGGATCGCGCGATCGGCCCTCCAGCCCGGCTCCAGGAGCAGATGCGCGCGTTGCTGCTGGTTCTTCGCATCGAGGCTGGCATGATAAGACCGCCCGGTCCCGCCGGCGTCGGAGAAGACCAGGATGCGCTTGGTGCCTTCCATGAAGGCGGCGGAATCGGCCTGCGTGGCGCGGGCCGAGCGCGATTCGAGCTTCTGCCCTCCCCCGCTCACCGTGATGAGGCGCTTGGTGCGCCCCGTCACCTCGGCGACCATCTCGGTGCCGAACCGGGTGATGATGGCATCGAGCACGGCCGCGATCGGCGGCAGCGCGCAAAGCTGCTCGACCAGATTGTCGCGCTCGGCTTCGGCTTCGGGGTTGGTGACCGGGTGGCCGCTCTCGTCGAACAGCGGTCGCGAGCGCACCTCGCCGGTGTCATCGCGGAAGAAGGTCATCTGCTGGACCGGGAATGCCCGCGTCAGATAGTCGATCACGGCTTCTTTGCAGTCGCAGTTTATGTCGAGCGTGGTGGCGGGAGGCGCAGGTTTCCTTCGGTTTTCCATGATTTCACTCC
>OFTY01000690.1_pt1 | contig 20505 bp, 12 predicted proteins | sample 1775061 | NCBI WGS metagenome assembly OFTY01 (sample SAMN08195773, study PRJEB24354) | sludge metagenome | isolation source: sludge from phenol fed wastewater aerobic bioreactor B | place: India: Nagpur | collected 2016-09-16 | reverse complement strand
TGTGCAGTTGATGCGGGATTATGCGAAACGTGCGGAGGCGGTGGGTTCAGGGTTCGATTCCAATCCTTCCGCCGGTAACATCCGCGATGGATTGATCACGGATGCGATCAAATCTGCGGGCGCTGCCAGGAAAGGCGGTTCTTCTCCCGTAACGGATGTGCTGGACTATCCGGGCCGGGTGTCAAAACCCGGACTGGCACTGCTTTGCACACCCGGCAGTGATGTGGAATCCACTACCGCTGAAGTAGGAGCGGGCGCCAACGTTGTGTTGTTCACAACAGGACTTGGTACACCTACCGGCAATCCTGTTACGCCCGTTATCAAACTATCCACCAATAGTAAACTGGCCGGTAAGATGCCGGATATCATCGATCTGGATACCGGCTCCATTATCAGCGGGGAAGCATCCATTGCAGAAGTGGCGGACCACATCCTCGACCTCGTGATCGCCGCAGCCAGCGGCATGTACACAGCCAAAGCGCAGTTGCTGGAGCAGGACGATTTTATCCCCTGGAAGCGGGGCGTCTCTTTATAAACCTTTGTAAACAATTCCCGATGATGAAAAATAAACTGATACCTATTTCCCTCCTTGCCTGTACCATCGCCTGTAACAATGCAACGAACAGGCAGCAGGAGAAAGAGAACAAACCTGTCAATTTTGGCGAAGATGTTACTTTCCTGCAAAAGCATTTACAGAATGTAGTGGTACTGCAGCATGAGAACGACAGCAGCAGCCGGGTGGTGGTTACCGGTGATTACCAGGCGAGGGTTATGACCAGCACTACCGGTGGCAGAACCGGCAAAAGCTACGGATGGATCAACTATGATCTTGTTGCTTCCGGCAGGTATGCGCCGCATATCAATGCTTTCGGCGGTGAAGAGCGTTTCTGGCTTGGACCGGAGGGTGGACAGTATGCGTTGTTCTTTCCCCCCGGCAAACCGTTTGAGTTTGAGCACTGGCAAACACCCGGACTGATCGATACCGCGCATTACCGCGTGAGATCACAATCCTCCACTGCCATCACTTATGAGCAGGCCGGGGCGGTACAGAACTACAAAGGCACCCATCTTAAATTGAATATCACCCGAACGATCCGTCTGCTGGATAACAGTACGATAGCGGGTAAGCTGGGATTTGCTCTGCCCGGGGGACTTCGCGGTGTTGCTTACGAAACAGAGAACACCATTGCGAATGCGGGAGACAGCACCTGGCAGGAGCAAAATGGATTGATGAGCATCTGGCTGCTCGGTATGTTCAAGCCTTCCGGCAAAACCGCCATCATAGCGCCGTTCCGGAAAACAGACAATGCCCGTCAGTTGATCACGGATGATTATTTCGGTAAGATCGCTGCGCAAAACCTGCAGGTGAAAGACAGTCTGCTATTCTTCCGGGCAGACGGTAAGGCCCGTGGCAAGATCGGGCTGGCGCCGCTGGTGGCAAAGCCCGGGGCAGGAAGTATTGACCTGGAGAATAATATCCTCACGGTATTGTATTACGACGTGGTGCCGCAGGGCCGGTATGTGAACTCCAAATGGGAGCAACAGAAGGAGCCGTTTAAAGGTGACGCCGTCAATTGTTACAACGATGGTCCGTTGAAAGACGGCAAGCAGCTGGGCCCATTCTACGAAGTAGAATCCTCCTCCGACGCGCGTGCGCTTAAACCCGGTGAATCCCTCACCTACCGCCAGGTAACCATGCACTTTGAAGGAGACCGCAACGCCCTGGAAGCCCTGTCGAAACAGTTATGGCATTTATCCCTGGAAGAAGTACAACAATTTCTGAACAACAAATAGCGCATTATGGAGATCATTCGCATTTATAAAATTTCGGAAGGATTGCTGGTGGCTTACCGCGGTCAGTATTATCTTGAAAAGCAAAGCTGGAACGGATTTGTGAACAGGAAGGGATTGTTTCAACATATTGTTGCGGAGCTGCAGGAGAGAACACCGTTGAAAAGTACAGAAGCGGAAACGCTGCTGAAAAATGAATTGACGGCTCCGCTGGATACGCAGGAAGTATGGGCGGCCGGCGTAACGTATTACCGTAGCCGCACGGCGCGGATGGAAGAATCCGAAGTATCAGGCGGCGCTACTTTTTACGATAAGGTATATGTGGCCGAGCGGCCGGAGCTTTTCTTCAAAGCCACAGCCCGCCGTGTTTCCGGGCATGGGCAAACGGTATACATCCGGAAAGATTCTTCCTGGGACGTACCGGAACCGGAACTCACGCTGTTCATCAGCAGTGAAGGTTCAATAGAAGGATATACAGTAGGGAACGACATGAGTTCCCGCAGCATAGAAGGGGAAAATCCCCTGTACCTTCCACAGGCAAAGATCTATGAAAAATGTGCCGGGCTGGGCCCCTGCCTGATGGTGCCGGATGGTCCCATTCCGTCGGACACGCATATCCGCATGTCTATTTACCGGAACGGGGAGATATTGTATGCAGATAGCGTGCAGATCAGCCAGATGAAACGCAGCCATCAGGAGCTGGCAGATTTCCTGTTCCGGGGCTGTGCTTTCCCGGAAGGCTGCTACCTGATGACGGGCACCTGTCTCGTGCCGGATAACGACTTCACCCTGCAGGAGAACGACCGGGTGGAGATCAGTATCGATCATATCGGCACACTGGTCAATCATGTACAAAAATTCTAGCCTTATGGAATCCACGTTAAATGTAAAAACTCCCGTCCATGAAAGCCGTACAGCACAGCATGTAAAGCTGGCGTTCGTGCTGGTCATCTGCCTGTTCTTTCTGTGGGCGCTTACTTCCAACCTCATCCCGGTATTGATCCCGCATTTGAAAAAAGCCTGCCAGCTCAACGATTTTCAATCTGCCTTCATCGATTCTGCTTACTGGATCGGCTATTTTTTTGTAGCGCTTCCGGCTGCATGGGTGATGCGCCGGTGGAGTTATAAAACAGGGATCATCACCGGTCTGCTGATCGCCGCAACCGGTGCTGTATTGTTTTTTCCTGCCGCTGAATTGCGTTCCTTCGGGTTGTTCCTGTTCGCGCTTTTCCTGGTAGCGGGCGGTATGACCTTCCTGGAAACGGCTGCCAATCCCTATATCACCATTATGGGCAAACCTGAAACAGCGGTGCAGCGATTGAATTTCGCGCAGGCATTCAACGGTCTTGGTGCGTTCGTATCCGCCTTCTTCCTCAGCAAGGTGATCCTTTCAGGCAAGGAGTACACATCGGAACAACTGCATGCCATGCCGCCGGATGTGCTCAATAACTATTTGTTATCTGAAGCCCGCTCTGTGCAGATGCCTTATCTCACCATCGCCGGTGTATTGCTGCTGGTGGCTTTGTTGTTCAGGTTTACCCGTTTCCCCAATGTACAGGAGGAACACGGTGGCATGAGCATCAATCTGCGTGTTTTCCGGCATATGCATTTTCGCTGGGGTGTGATCGCGCAGTTCGCTTACGTGGGGGCGCAGGTTTGCATCTCCAGTTTCTTTATCCGTTACGCCAAATTCAGCGCCGGTATTCCCGAGATGGAAGCCACCACTTTCCTCGGTTTACTACTGCTTTGCTTTATGATCGGGCGGTATGTGGGCACTTTTCTCATGCGGAAAGTCGCGCCGCGTAAGCTGTTGTTGCTCTACAGTGCAGGATGTGTTCTGCTGCTCACCTATTGCGTATTGAAAGGCGGTCGTGAAAGTGTTTACCTGCTGTTGATGGTGGAATTCTTTATGTCCATCATGTTCCCGACGATCTTTTCACTCGCCATACATGGCCTCGGCAACGAAACCAAATCAGGTTCCGCCTTTCTTGTGATGTCTATCGTAGGAGGAGCGTTGATACCGCTCGGCCTGGGCGCGATTGCATTCTATCACAATGTACAACTGGCTTATGTGGTGCCGCTGTTGTGTTTCATTGTGGTGCTTTATTATGCCTGGAAGCGGGCGCTGCCGGCGGCGGAATAAGCTGCTCCGGCGTTTTAAGCGTAATACCGAACCAGGATTTTTGTCCGGGTACATACGCCTCCCGCAGTTCAAAATTCTCAAACGACGGACCACCCGGGATGTTGATATAACGGGTGGTATCGTTGCTTCCACCGCTCCAGTATTTGGCGCGGCCGTTCACGCGGATGTGCAGGGATGAGGGGGCCTGTTCTTTCCTCCAGTATTGCGTGACCTTATAAAAAGGCCGGTAGCGCCAGTTCCACCGGGCGAGGTAGGAGGGCTCCTGGGGCCAGGAGGCCAGCTCCGTAAATGATTCGGAGGAAGTGGCCATAACGATAGGGCGGCCCAGGGAATCCCGCAACATCCTGCCGGCCGGGTATCCTTCTTTTTCAATAAAACCGATGCCGTTAAAACCAGCATACAATTTCCGGGAATCGATAATAGTATCCCCGAGGTACAACTCTCTCAGTCTCGCATAGTTCCCCATCGTGGCGGTCAGCGCACAGCGTTCCATCGGAGCGCTTCCGGCCTCATGAAACACCTCGAGGCACAACTCATCCGGACGATCGCTCCGGATACTCACCCGCAAATAAGGATGCGCACCGTTCGCATAACGCTCCATGAAAATGTAAAAGCTGAGCATCTCTATTTCAGGATGTGCTGCATCCGGATGCGTGATTTCCTCATCTTTGGCCCACATCATCTTCCCCCATTTTCCGTCCGTACCCGAAGGCGATATCTCGCTGAATTCAATCTTCCCGTTCACAACAGGCTCAACAGCGATGTAGTTGATGTGGTAAGTCACACCGCCATAGTTATAACCGATCCGCAGCAGCCCCCTCGGCTCTCCGTCCGAACCTGATCTGGCATTTTCTATCGCCGCAGGCCAAAGCCCGACTACAATACCATTGCGGATGCCCCATACAGGCGGACTTTTCGCCGCTTCCGGCCTTATCCATTGCGCCTGGGTGCGAATGCATGTGATCAGTAAAAGAAAAAGAAAGCATCGTTTCATTTACATTACCAACCGGGGTTTTGTACTATATTTTGGTTCTTGTTGATCTCGGCCTGCTGGATCGGCCACAGGTAATGCTTTGGTGCAACGAATACCCGTTTTTCGATCACTGTGCGTTTGTAGAAATTATCGTCATCGAGGCGTGTGCCGGCACCGATGTTCATTCCGTGTATCTCTTTGCTGTCAATCCCAGCGGCAGTTTTCCATCTCCGGGTATCGAAGTAGCGATGCGTTTCAAATGCCAGCTCGATGCGGCGTTCGTGCCGGATGGCGTCCCGCATCTGGTCCTGGCTGAGCCCGGCGGCCAGTGATGGGAGTCCTGAGCGGTCGCGGATCGCGTTTACGTATTTATACACGTCTGTAACCGGGCCATCGGCTTCGTTGAGGGCTTCCGCATAGTTCAGGTATTCTTCGCCTACCCGGTAGTAGATCCAGGTGTTGAGGGAAAACCTGTTCTGGAAGATATCGGAAGTGGGGTTCACCATTTTCTTCATGAGGTAACCGGAGATGCAGTAGTCGGATCCCGCCCGCTTTCTGCCATCCAGCCCTTCAAACCAGAACTGTATACCTCTTCCTTTCCAGATCGCGCCACTGAAATTGATGCTGGCATAGAAACGGGGCTCGCGGTTAACGTACATGTTCCGCACACCGGCAGGGTAGTAATCTTTGGGATGTTTCGCAGTGGTGTATCCTGTTTCCTTGTAGCCGGCAGCAGGATTGATAACGGGTGATCCATCCGGGTTATAACCGAGGATGGGACGTGTACCGTCAGCCATTTCGTAATCGTCTACGAGTTCCTGGGTGGGGCAGAATATCGAGAACCCGCCGAAGCTGATCGGGTTGCTGCAGCGCTCAAAGTGGGAATGTTCACCTGCATTCCTTGCAAACAATACTTCCATGTTGTTACGGTCCAGGAAAAGGTTTTGGTAATTCTTTACCGGGTCATTGTCTGCCGCACGATACAATCCATATCCATTGGCTTCCACACCATCTATGCATTCTTTCGCTGCAGTGGCGGCTTTCCGCCAGCGTTCCTTATCGTACGCGGGGAAGAGCAGGGTACCGTCTTTGTCTTTGAAATTAACATAATCAGGATTCCCGTTCCACAAAGGGCTTGCGAGGTAAAGCAGCGCCTGCGCTTTCAGTGCGAGCGCCGCCGGCCGGGTGATCCTTCCGTATTTATCAGGTGCTACCCGCCATTCCAGCATCGTGGCCGCCTTATCGCATTCCGTAACAATGAAGCTGATCACTTTTTCCAGTGGTTGCCGCCGGATCTTCGTATAATCTTCGGAGAGCGCATAAGCATGGTCACCGATGGGGATAGGGCCATAGATGCGGGCCAGCATGAAATGGAAGAAAGCGCGGAGGAAAGTGGCTTCTCCTACCCAGCGGCTCTTTTCCGTTTCATCCATGGGCACTTTGGAAACATTTTCAAGGAAGATGTTGGTTTTGCGGATGCCTTCATACATAAATCCCCAGATGTCCGGGTAGTAATCATTCGGACTCCAGGCGCCCGAGTTCAGCAGGTGACTGTAGGCGCCAAGGAAGGTGATCTCCATTTCATCACTGGCGCCGGTATAAGGATTACGCTGATCCCAGTCCGCCGCGCCCAGCATCACAGGAATGTTGTTGTAAGCAGAGGTAAGGAAAGATTCCGCAAATTTCCTTTCGGAGAAAACTTTTTTGATATCGAGATCCTCATCCGGCGCTTTTTTCAGGTAGTCTTTCATGCAGGAAGAGGCAGATATGCAGAGTGCTGCCAGCAGGAGCAGCGATCTTTTGAGCGATAAGTAGGTCTTTTTCATCTTTCAGTTTTAAGGATGAGAGAACAGGGATCAGAAGGTGAACTGGCCGCCAAAGTTGATGCTTCGTTGCAAGGGATATCCACCCGTACCGTAATTGGATTCCGGATCGATGACCCTGATCTTGTCCCATGTAAAAAGATTGGCGCCGTTGATGAATAGCCGAACGCTTTCGAGCCCATGTTGTTTCAGCGGTTTGATCTGGAAATTGTAAGCCACCTCCGCGCTTTTCAGCCGGATGTAGGAGGCATCCTGCAGGAAGAGGGTAGAAGTGCGGTTGTTATTGGGATTCTGGAGTGGGGACACGCGGGGATATTTAGCGTCTGTGTGTTGAGGGGTCCAGCGGTTATCGTAATATTCCCGCAGGATGTTGTAAGTACCCAATCCCATTTGGAACGGATACATGGACGGACCATCCACGAACAGGCTGGTATGCGCCACACCGGTGAAGAACAAACTCAGTTCGAAGCCCTTGTAGCCGAAACTCGCACCGGCGCCATATACGATCTGCGGCGTACGTGGATAGCCGATCGGTACCCTGTCATAATCATCCACCACACCGTCGCCATTATAATCCATGTACTTGATATCTCCCGGTCTGACCCGTTCCATGAAAGTCTGTTTCGGACTTTTGTCGATATCATCCTGATCCCTGAAAAAACCAGTCGCGATTAGTCCCATAGGCTGATCGATCAGCTGGCCAACAAAGGATTGATAGGGATATTTCGGAATGGGATCATCGTTTTGGGTGCAGATGCTGCGCGCATAGGTGAAGGTACCCCGGAAATTATAATAGAAGCCGCTTCTGGTGGTATGTTTGATCTCCAGCAACGCATCTATCCCGCTGTTTTTCGCTTTCCCGAGATTGGCATAAGGCAGCGTCCAGGGATAATAGCCGGTAATGCGCGGGATCACGCCGCGTTGAATCAGAATGCCGTTGCGGTTTTCTTTGAATCCATCCACCTGTAGATTGATCATGCCGTTGAACAATTCCAGATCGAAGCCGAGATTGCCTTTGGTAGCCACTTCCCAGGTGACGTCGTTGTTCCCGATCTGCGCTTCGTCATATCCCTGATAGAACCGCTGATTGTGTCCGAAGAAATAGGATTGCCCCGTGCGGTTGATAGTAGTCAGGAAAAGGAACCGCCGTCCGCCGATCTGGTCGTTACCTACCTGTCCGTAGGAGCCTCTGATCTTGAGATTGGAGATGGCATCGATGTGCCAGAACTTTTCACGGCTAACGTTCCAGCCGAGGGACACGGAGGGAAAGAAGCCATACTGTTTGCCTTCAGGAAAGTTCTCGGAGCCGTTGTACCCGGCGTTCACTTCGGCGAGGTAACGGTTGTCATAACTATAGGTGATCCTTCCCGCAAGGCCCTGGCGGCGATACGGAAGGTTATTCAGCATAACGTCTGCAGTAAGATCGACGTATTCGCGGCGATTGCCGAGTATCATACCGGTGAGGGCATGCCGACCGAAATTACGATTATAGTTGACGGCAAGTTCCGTGTAGATAGCACGGTTGGCGTCGTTGTGGAGTACGTAACGCATCGGTTGTTCTTCACGGATAATGGAGTACCTGTCATTCCCGGTGGCGTCTTTTCCTAAGTACTGCTTGATAGCATAGGGTTTGAAACGATCGGTGGAAGCGGAATAGTAGTGGTCATAGGAAAAGAGACCGCGTATGGAAAGCCCTTTGGTGACCAGTGAAGAAAGATCCCATTTCCCACCGAAGGTTCCCTGCAAAGTGTTTCTGTCCTGGCGCGTGTACCCCGACTGTGTCACCAGTCCCCATGGGTTGTTTTGCAGGTAAGAAGTGGATGCTCCGGCAATGGATCCATCCGGGTTCAGTTTCGGGTAGTTGATCGGAGAAGTGATCCGGAGTGCATCAAAGATGGCGGGCGCGGATGCCCCCGGATAATTCCCCTTTTGTATCACGCCGCCAATGCCGAGTTCAATGCTGATCGACCTGGAAACATTGATATCGATATTCGACCTGAAATTATAACGTTTCATCTGTGCGTTCGTCTTGTAGGGATTATTGGGATCCTGGCGATAAATGCCGTTCAGTACCGTGTAACCAACATTTGTATAGTACCTGATGATCTCGTTACCGCCGGTAACACTCAGGTTATTGATGCTTTGAAAGGTATGCTTCTTCAGCACCGCATCCGTCCAATCCACATTCGAGTAGAGATAAGGATCCGATCCGTCCCTGAATTTCTGCAGCTCTGCGTCTGTATAGCGTGGCGGAAGATTGTCATTTGCCAGCGCCTCATTGATCAGCCCGGCGTACTCCGGACCGTTGATGTATTGTGGCAGACGTAAAGCGGTGAGCGTAGCGTTCTCCGTACGAAAGATCACTTTAGGTTTACCTGTCGAGCCTCTCTTCGTATTGATCAGGATCACGCCGTTGGCCCCTCTTACACCGTATACCGCTGTGGCCGAAGCATCTTTCAGGATCGAGAAACTTTCGATCTCCTGCGTATTGATGTTGTTGATGTCCCTTTCCACTCCGTCTACAAGGATTAACGGACTGCGGTTGGCCCAGGTGCCGAAGCCGCGAATGAAGATCGAGGCGCCGTCATAACCCGGCTCACCGGAGCTTTGCCTTGTGATGATGCCCGGCATGCTGCCTGCCAGTGCATTGGACAAAGAAGGAGTGGCGATTCGCTGAATGTTGGCTACCGGTACGCTGGAGATGGCGCCGGTTACCGATATTTTCTTCTGTTTGCCAAAGCCTACCACCACTACATCTCCCAGTGTGCCGCTGAGCTGCTTCAGGGAAATGTTCAGCACCGGCTGCCCGTTTGCCGTTATTTCCTGCGGCTCGTAGCCGACATATGAGAAAACGAGTACGGCGCCCGCTTTCACTTTGATGGAGTAGGAGCCATCCGCATTAGTGGTAGTGCCGATGGTAGTACCTTTCACGACAACGTTCACTTCCTGCAACGGTTTGTTGTCTTTCGCGTCCGTTACTTTCCCCGCGATCTGGTTCTGCGCGGAAACGGTGATGGAAAAGAAGCAGAGAAAGATGCCGATCCATGATGTTTGTATACAATCTTTCATAACCGGGATATTTTGTTTTAACGTGAAACAGTTTGCTTAAACGTTTAAGCATTTAAATATGAAATAGTTCAAAAAAGCGTTTCAATACGGTCACCCAATCTTATTTTCCAGCTGTGTTTTCCTGCCGGCCACCATCACCTGTTCCACCGGTATGCTGCCATGCGCCACCTGCAGGGATACTTTTCCCCGGCGGAAGTGAACCGTGCCAAAGCCCTTTCCGGTGGAGAGGAAGCTGTTGAAGTCCCCGATCTTCGAATCGACATACAATGTTTTATCGACCGCATCATAGTGTACGCCGGTGAGACCCTGCAACAGGCCGTAGCTGCTCATAGCCCTGGCGTACCAGTGGCCGCATTCATATTCGTTGAAAGGGTTTCTGACAGACCCGTCGTAACGTTTGCGGCAGGCTCTTACAATCTCCAGCCCTTTTTCTGTTTCTCCCATCAGCATCAGATGGGAAGCTACCTGGTATTCAATGCCCGTCCATACTTCATTGCTGTACACGAAAGGCAGCGATAACATACCGCCTTTCGGCCAGGAGCAAAGCAGCAGGCCGCCTTCGTTGCCCAGTGCGTACGTAGGGCGTTGGGGGTTCACATGTTCGCTGAGATCTTTCCTGAGATTATATCGATAGACGGAGAGGAGATGGTTTTTCGTTTTTGTGGTATCGATGATGTCGCCCATGCCGCAAACCCTCGCCATCCAGCTTCCCAGCACACCGTCGGAGAGACAGCCCGTACCGTACTGGTATTTCGGGCCTTCTTTCTTCAATACTTCCAGCGCTTCTCCGGAATAACGGGTATGGAAGGATTGCGCCTGCACGGGATCAGGTGCATGCAGACCGGTCCATTGTATTTTCTGGATAAAATATTCGCCGTTATAAAGATGGTTTTCGAGATGTTGCTTCCCTTTTTCGTACAGGGCGGTGTAAGCGCCCACATCCTTTCCGAAATGTTTTCCCATGAGCGTGATGGCCTGTAGTGCGCCGAGGTAAAAGCTGGTGCACATGCCGGTAGCGCCCCAGAACTCGATGTCGTAGGTGTTATGGTGCGGTTCTTCAATGATGCCTTTCCGCCCGGGATCCCAGGTGCGGATGCAATAATCCATGCTGGTTTGTATGGCAGGATAAAGCTGTTGCAGCCAGGCATCGTCACCACTGATGCGCCAGTCGCGGTACATCTTCATGATCCCGCCCAGTTGCCCGTCTGCCGCGGAATGGAAGTTATGCACGAGGGGGCGGATGGGAAGGTTGGCGCGGAATCCCTGATGGCCTTCAGTATTCTGGTTTTCTGTGAACTCGGTGTTGCGAAGACTTCTTTCCAGCGCAGGAAAGAGATGCGGTACAGCCTGCGCGTAATTCCAGACGTGCGTGCAGGAACCGTGACAGCTGCCCCAGCTGTCGCCGGACCCTTCCCAGCACCAGAAACGGCCATCGTGCTGGCGCATCACGGTAGGTGATTTCAGGATGGTCAGATTAGCGGCAACGGCTTCCAGTACTTCCGGGGGAAGCGTGCTTTTATAGAACGTATCCCTGAACAGCGATGATCTTGTATGCAGTTCATTGTAGTTTTTCGTCCAGAAGGCGGAGAGTTCCTGTATGTTCGCAAACCGGCTGCTGTACCAGGGCTTGTGGAATTTTGGGGGAGTGGGGGACCCTTGCCCCTGGGGATCCTCCCCGATCCGCAGTTTCGTATCCGGAACATACCATGCCATCATCACCCGGATCACTTTTGTACCCCCCGGTTGCAAACGGAATGGAACGAACAGTGATGCGCCCGGTGCATCTTTCTCTACCGGTGCATTCTTTTTTACGGCTGCTTCTTTGATCGTGTTCCAGATCATCGTCAGCGGATCGAACCAGGCACCGCGGAACCAGCAGTGATCTACCACGGTGGCAGCATCATCCGTGAAAATGGCGAAATCACCCTGTTTTTCCGGTGCTTCCGCTGTACCTGCCTGCGACAGTACAAAGCCATTCTGTACGGATTGTATACTATTCGGTGCTCCATGCTGTTGCATGAAGTTGCGGGCGTTGTAAGAGAAAACATATTCTTCAGCTTTGCTGCCGGTGTTCCTGAAATGATATTCCAGCCCGCCAACGGGAAGACTGGAATGATCTTCATCTCCCGGTGTGAAAGGGCTCCAGCCTTTGATCTCTATCTGTAACGGCATCGTTTTGTCTTTCAGTTGCACCGTTGCAAAAGGGAACCTTGCCTGGAACACTGCATCGGCAAAGCGTGGCAGGCCCCAGGTGGCACCACCTGTTCCGCCGAGCCCTGCATCCCGTTGCCCGAACTTTTTCCAGTCCGGCACTTTCTTTTCCAACACTTTCGCACCGCCGGGCCTGCCTTTGATACTGATGGCGGCGAACATGGCCGGCTCAAAGAAAATCTCCGGGTTATGGCGTACAGACATGTGCGAGATGGCACCCGTCCCCTCGAGGCAAAACATCCCTGCGCCGATCCCGCCGATAGGGAAGGCCACCCGGTCGGTGAACTTTCCGTGGTAGGAACCGTTGAAGCTGTGAGTGGTAGCAGGTTGTTCATCTTTCATCGTTCCCTTCTGCGATTTTTGTTCCGCAGCCAATAGCCCTGACGGGAAAGCGGTGATGCCCAATCCCCCTAACGTAAGATTCTTCAGAAAAAGCCGGCGGTTGTTGCTTTTTTTCATGTGCATGTGTTTGTAAGGATGCGAGATGTATTATGGCATGTTCTGTGGTTTCCCGGCAGAACAAAAAATAACGATGGAATTTAAAAATGCACGCGACACTTCCTGCGGCATAGATGTTTTTGCATCAGATTTGCTTAAACGTTTAAGCAAAACATATGGTTTAAAGCTAGAAAAATCTTTCTGGGAATCCAAATTTTTTTAATGATTCATGGAAAGGTGTGGACTTGTTTTTTCCTAATATGCACATGCAGGCGCTTATTTTAATTGGCCGCCTCCTTACTAATAGCGACCTTGCCGTTAAATCCCCAATCATATGTCTGTCGTACATCATATCACAGACACTGCCCGCTGGGTGGCTGTTTTTCGCGCGGACGAAAGCGAAAGGCCCGATGCCTTGTTCCACGACCCCTATGCAAGAAAACTTGCCGGAGAAACGGGGGAAAGGATCGCACAGGCGATCGGATTCAGCCGTAAGAACAGCTGGTCGTTTGTGGCAAGAACCTGCCTGCTGGACGCTCTTGTACGGGAACATGTGGCCATGGGCTGTGATATGGTGATCAATCTTGCCGCCGGGCTGGATACCCGCCCCTACCGGATGGAACTCCCGCAGTCCCTGAAGTGGGTGGAAGTGGATTATGCCGCTATGATCGACTACAAACAAAGTGTACTGAACGGCGAAAGGCCCTCTTGTATCCTGAAAAGCATTGCCATGGACCTCTCTGACCGGAAGGCAAGACTGGAACTGTTGGAGAGATTGAATCAGGAAGCCCGTCAAATACTGGTGATAACCGAGGGATTGATGATTTACCTCACGGCTCCGGAAGCCGCTGCGTTGGCTACTGATCTTGCTGCCCAATCATCTTTATACAGGTGGGCTTTTGACCTTGCATCTCCCATGCTATTGACCATGATACAACAGGAAATGGGTAGCCATATGAAAGAAGCCCATATCGAATTCAAATTTGCACCGGAAGAAGGAGAGGCTTTTTTTGAAGCGCATGGATGGAAATGGATCACCTCCAATTCCATGCTCAAGACCGCCGCTACCTTAAACAGGCTGACCGATGAACTGAAATCTTTTGCTGCATCCCCGGAGCCGCCGGGGCCGCCGCGCAATTTTCCCTGGTCTGGAGTTTGCCTGTTTGAGCGTAATGCATGGAAGGGTTGAGCTAAAACAAGATAAATCGACTTAAATATTTTATGCAACGTTGTTGCATAAACAAAAAAGAGTTTTACTTTTGACCCTGTGAAGCCATACCGGAATACCATTCTTGAAAAAACAGCAGCTTTTGCACTGCTGTGTATGCTGTTGATCATCCAGGTGATCCATGTTTCACATGCACATCCGCCGGTTCACGATGACGCAGCGCACATCAAAGCTGTCTGTGCGATCTGCGATCTTCACCTCGCAAAGGATGCGACGCTGCCGGGGATGCCGGTCCTTCCTTCATCTGCCGCCTGTTATCACCCTCTTTTTCAGCAACAGGCTACGGTACTATATCCTGGTTTCCCGGCAGCGATAGCCAGTCGCGGACCGCCTTCTATGCCCGTTCGCAACATGTCGCTTTGATCGGATGACTGTCTTCGTACAGGATATCCACGTTTACACATTACAGGATAAATCTCCCATCTTGAGATCATTTATATTTTTTGTACTGCTGATAACAGCAGTCAGCCCGTCGTGGGCTCAATCCACCTTCAACATGCGCGGCCAGGTGAAAGATGCTGCCACGGGAAAAACAATGCCGCATGTTTCCGTACACCTCAACGGCCGGAAGGGTGTAAGAACAGACGGAACCGGCAGCTTCCGTTTTCCGGATATGAAAGAAGGTACTTATCGTATCACATTTTCTTATGTTGGTTACAGAACGCAGTCACAGGAGTGCGTTTTGCCGAAGGATACACTACTGCCGCCCGTTCTCCTGGAACCGGTTGCCAGCGAGCTGCAAACTGTAATTGTGAAGGGACTTCAGAAAGAACTGGCGGAAGCAAAGGCTGTTAAAAGAAGCGTAATGCCGGTGACGATCATCACCGCCCGGGAAATCGAGAACCGTGCCGGGAACCTGAATGATCTGCTGGCAAGGCAGGCCGGTGTACAGCTCCGGCAGAGTGGCGGATTGGGGAGCGATAGCCGTGTATCTGTACGCGGACTGGAAGGGAAACGGGTGCAGGTATTCATTGACGGTCATCCGTTGAACACACCCGATGGCAGCTTCAGTATCAATGATCTGCCGGTGCAGGTGATAGAGCGCATCGAAATATACAAAGGCGCCGTGCCTGCCTGGCTTGGTGGTGATGGCCTCGGCAGCGCGATCAACGTGGTGTTGCGGCATCGTGATATGAGTTACCTCGATGCATCAGTAGCGCATCAGTCTTTCCATACTTTTCAGGGAAGCATTATCGGCAAGAAGACCTTCGAAAAACAGGGCATCGAGCTGGGAGGTGGTGTGGGGCATACATCGGCCGGTAACAATTACAGTTTTGAATCGCCGTACCAGCCGGGCCTGATCATCAAACGGGATCACGATCATTACCTGTCGCAATTTGCCGCCGCTACACTGCGCTTTCATAAATTCTGGTTTGATGAAGTGGAGACGGAGTTCGTATATCTGAACAACCGGAAACAGATACAAGGGATACAACAAAATATACAATCTGCTGAAAGTGCTTCCAGAGCCGGCGTTGCGGCCTTGTCGATCACAAAGGAACAGTTTGCGAAAGGGAAACTGGGATTGCGTTACAGCCTGATATGGCTGGGATTCAATAACCGGCTCACGGACACTTCTTCTTTTATGTACGACTGGGATGGTCGTAAAAGGCCCAGTCTTTATGGAAGAGGAGAACTGGGCCACGGTCCTAAGTTGTCCAACACCTGGCAGAATGAATGGCGTCATCGCTTCAATCTGCAATACACGCTTTCGGAAAACTTTTCTCTCAACCTGAACAACACCGCAAGGCTCGCGTATTTCAATCCGAGTGACACAGTGGGCAATAATGCCGCCGGAAGAAATCTCTATGATTATCCCGGTAAGCTCTTCAATTCCGTAACCGGACTTACCGCAGAGTATAAAGCACTTCAACAACGGTTACTGATGTCTGCTGCCGTGAAACATTACCTGAACAAAGTGGAGGGTTACAACACGAATATTTACCTGGTAGCGCCGGCGGACAAGGTGGAGGTGAGCACACAAACGATCGGGTATAATGCAGGTCTGCGATATGATCTGAATACGGCCTGGCTGGTGAAAGCGAGCTTTGAAAGGGCGGCGCGGCTGCCATTACCCGGCGAATTGTTCGGAGATGGCATGCTGATCACACCGGCGGTGAAACTTCGCCCGGAGATTGCGAACAATTTCTCCGCCGGTTTCCGGTATGATAAGGTAGATAGGAAAGACAGGCGCATGCAGCTGGAAGGGAACGTGTTCTACATGAAAGTGAAGGATATGATACAACTGGCCGGGAGCGGACTTTCCACCGGCTATGTCAATTATGCGGAAGTGAGTATAGCCGGTGCCGATGTAGAGATAAGATCGGATGTAACGGCACATCTTTTCGTCAAGGCCAACGCCACTTACCAGCGATTGACAGATGAAATGCGTTATATACCGGCCACGGAGCAGGTACCCAATCCCACTTACAAACTGCAAATTCCTAATGTGCCGTCTTTCTTTACCAACTGGAATGTGGAATGGCATCAGGATGGATGGACAGGCCCGCGCAGCAGTACCCGCCTGATCTACGAAGGAACGTATGTGGACCGGTTCTATTACGGATTCAACATCAGCAGTTACGACAACCTGGTGATCCCCGCCTATCATACCCATAACATTGCGATAGAACAATCTTTTCAGGATAAACGCTACAACATCACGGCGGAAGTGCAGAACATCGGCAATGCCGCTATCCTCAATAACTATAACATGCCTTTGCCCGGCCGGAGCTACCGCATCAAATTGCGGTACCTGCTGTTGGGTAAAAAGATCCAAAATCATCACGCATTATGAAATATACCATCACACTCATGGCGACGGTTATCGCTTTTTCCGCCTGCCAGAAAACAACAAAGGACACGCCTTCCGGTTTGAAAGACCGGCTGGCGATCGTGACCAACATTAATTCCGGCGCCACGCCCGTTGCTTACGTGGGTACGCTGAAAGACCTCAGCCCCGGGAGCTATACAAACACCAAAGCGCGCCAGACCACCACATACCCTTTCATCTTTCCACATGGGAATGACCTGATCGTTTCGCAGAACAGGGTGCAGAGTATACTCACAAAGTATAGCCGGGAGAACGGTGGTACCCTCGCGGAAGGAGGGCGACTGGTATTTTCGTCCAACGCACTGCCCATTGCCGTTGCTTACGAAAGCGATACCAAAGCCTACTGCACATTGCAGAACGAAGGGAAGATCGCGGTGTTCAATCCCGCTACCATGACGCTCATCAGGTACATCGATCTTACTTCCTATGCGCTCGGTGATGCGAGTCCTGACCCGGCGGGCATCATCTACCGCAACGGCAAACTGTACGTTTGCCTCGTGCAAACCTCCAACGGATACACAAGCATGCATCCCGCACAAATGCTGATCATCGACGTTAATACCGAACGCATCACCAGCATTACAGACAATCGCACCACCTGGGCCGGCAGCGCGGATTCTCCGCATTCGCTGTTCTTTGATGAGCAGGGCGATCTGTATGTTTTTTGTGTGGCGTCTTATGGCTTTGTACCCGGACAAAAATGCGGGTTCCTCCGTATCCGGAACGGTGCATCCACCTTCGATCCCACTTACTTCTTCAACATCACGGATTACCAGATCGCAGGGATCCCCGGTAATACCGTGAATTATTTCAACCACATGTATTACGGCGGCAATGGCATCGTATACAGCACCGGGAACATTCCCGCATTGATGAGCAATCCGCCGGATTATGTGAATGACCGCACTTTCGCTAGTTTTCGTGTAGACGTTAACGTAAAGACGGTGCAAAAGATAGAATTGCCTTATTCTAACGGGTACGCTGCGCATGTATCCATGTTTGAGGGAAAAGTTTTATTCGGGTTGTCTACAACCAAAGGCGTGGGGATTTTTACCTATGATCTTTCAACAGGCGTGGCCAGTGCAACACCGGTGGTGGCAACGCAGGGAGATCCCAGTATCATAGAAGTATTTGAGTGAGTATCCAGGTGGTTAGCAGGGTAGTGAGTCCCATCAGGATCGTGGCCAGGGAATAGACTTTGAGCATGGGTTTCATGTCCAGTCCCGAGAATTTGCTGATCACCCAGAAGTAGGCGTCATTGGGGTGGGAGATCATCATGGAGCCGCCGCCGAGCGCCAGCATAGCAAGCAGGCGTCCGGTGGCGGAATCCAGTGCCAATGAAGGCAATAACGGATGGATGATAGATGCTGCGGTAATGATCGCCACAGTGGAAGAGCCCTGTGCGGTTTTTAACAGGAAAGCGAGGAGGAAGGGAACGATGATGCCCAGGCCCCCCAATTGTATATGTTCGCCGATCTTCGTAGCGGCCAGTACTGCGCCAAAAGCGCCGCCGGCGCCGATGATCACCAGGATGCTGCCGGCCTTTTCCGCAGCTTCCTGCATCAATTCGCTCACCTGCGTACGTTTCCAGGAACGGCCGGTGAGGAAAGCCAGCAGTACGCCGATGGATAAAGCCATAACCGGATCTCCGGGGAGGCGCAGCCATTTTGTACCGTCTTCCAGATTGCTGAAGGCGCCCATTGCGATGAGGAGGATGGGAACGATGATCGGCAGGAATGCTTTCCAGGCCGGTGTTTGCGGGAGAGGGGCCGTTTCGTTCTCTTCGTGGGGCGTGGGGACAGGGATCTTCTTTCCCATGTATGCCGCCCACCAGCAGCCGATCACTGCAGCCGGAATGGCCACAAGCGTACCGGTGAGTATAAGCTTCCCCGTTTCCACACCCATGATGCCCGCAGCGGCCGTGGCGCCGGGATGCGGCGGAATGAGACAATGCACGGCATATAATCCCGATGCGAGCGAAACAGACATTACGAGGATGGAAACGCCGCTTCGCCGTGCGATGGACTTGTTCAATCCGCTTAATACAATATATCCCGAATCGCAGAAGATCGGCAATCCCACAATGAAACCGGTGATGCCCATGGCGATCGCTGCATTTTTCTCTCCCACGATGCGCAGGATAAAAGCCGCCATCACGCGGGTACTGCCCGTATGTTCCAGTATTACGCCCAACATGGTGCCGAGCATGATCACGAATCCGAGGTTTTGAAGGATATGGCCGAAGCCTTCCTTCATGGAAGTGATGATGTTAGCTAGTGGCAACTGCACACCGAGCCCCACCACGAAACTCGCCAGGAACAAGGCAAAGAAAGCATGTACCCGGAATCTCACTGTGAGCAGGATGATCAATGCGATCCCTGCGGCAAGGGAAACAAGTATCTGGGGAAAAGTCATTCAATAAATATACGCAGAAAATCCGCTAGGCGAGGGATAACAATTTGTTCCGCACCAGCAGGCATGCACCAATGATACCCGCTTTCTCTCCGAGGCGGGAGAGGATCAGCTGTGTATCGTTGTTGACCAGACTGAGGGAATATTTGTTGATCGCGCTTTTGATAGGCAGGCGGATGTAATCGCCCGTGGTGGAAATGCTGCCGCCGAGGATCACGAGCTCGGGGTTGAACAGATTGATCAGCATCGCGATCCCTTTACCCAGTTTTTCCCCGATCTCCGCGATCAGTTCTATTGCCAGCATATCGTCGTTATTGGCGGCATGGATGATGTCTGACAATGATATCTGCTCCATCTGTTTGTGCTTGCGCATCACTACGGTAGAAAATCCGGCCTTCAGCTTCTCCTGGAACTTGCGTACAAGCGCCTGGCCGGAAGCTTCTGTTTCCAGGCAGCCTTTCTTCCCGCAGTGGCAGATGAGTTCGTTGTTGAAGAAGGGAATGTGCCCGAATTCACCGGCAAAGCCCGATTTGCCGTAATAGAGTTGCCCGTTGATGAGGATGCCTAAACCAATCCCGTGATCCAGGTTGACGAACAGTACATTCTTTTCGCTGTTCACCGTACCGCTGCTGAACTCCCCATAGGCCATTGCACGGGAATCGTTTTCGAGGAAAGTGCGGATACCGATGCGTGCTTCAATGACCTTGCTCAGCGGTTCTTCATCAAAATGGAAAAAGCTGTAGCTGTAACCGGTGGCGTAGTTAATCCGGCCGGAAAGATTGACGCCCGCGCCCAATATCTTCTCCCGGCCTACCGGTAGTTCATCGATAAATCTTCCGATGATCTTGCACAGTTCATTCAGCGAAGCGGCAGTGTTCTGCAGATCGTATGGTACCTTTTCCGTGAACTTCACGAGGTTCTTCTTGAAATCCAGCAACCCCAGGTTGATATGATATTTCTTGACTTCCACGCCTACAAAAAAACCAGCGTCCGGCGCCATGCCGTAGAGGTTGGGGCGTCGCCCGCCGGTGCTGTCCACTTTCCCGTAATCGTGCACTAGCCCTTCCTGCAGCAGCTCATTCAACAGATGAGTTACCTTGGACGTGCACGCAGTGAGCTCTTTGCACAGGTCAGCGATTGTGGCATTATTGATATTGGCAAAATAGGCGATGATCTTTTTCTTCAGGCTCAGGTTCTTATACGCCACACCACCCAGGTTTTCATTATTCAGTTCTTCAAAGAATGTCGGATGATCCATGTTGGGGAGAAAAGATTTTTTTAAAAAGTTTTTGCCGATGGATCATATTTTTAAACACATCGACCCGCCAAAGATAATCTTTTTAAAAAAAATTAAAAACAAATCCTGGAAAAGTTCTGATTTTTCTTCCTGCAGCCTGTCAATTAGATGAGGAGTACAGCGGTGGTAATAGTATTTTGAGTTTTACGTTCAGGATAATACAAATCGAGGTTAAATATTACCTAGTTAAAAAAAATTATTAAAAAGTACTTGTGTTTTAGTAAAATTTATTCTTATTTAGAGGAATCATTTTAAATATTTGGATATTTCAACCAATATCCGAACAA
>OFTY01000689.1_pt1 | contig 20506 bp, 17 predicted proteins | sample 1775061 | NCBI WGS metagenome assembly OFTY01 (sample SAMN08195773, study PRJEB24354) | sludge metagenome | isolation source: sludge from phenol fed wastewater aerobic bioreactor B | place: India: Nagpur | collected 2016-09-16 | reverse complement strand
CGGTCCCCGCCGCTACGACCGCCTCGCCCGGACATTGGCGCCACTGATGCTCGGCTCCGCCGAGGAGCATTTCCTGCTCGCCCGCGAGGCCGGGCTGGAACACCTCTATCGACCCGGCGGCTGGCTGACGATCGTTTCGGACGCGCGCCAGCATGAGACGGCGCAGGCAGAGATCGAGCGGTTGCGACCGTTCGGCGTCGCGCCCAGCTATCTCGACCGCAAGGCCGTGCTGGCGCTGGAGCCGATGCTGGGCGGCGACTTCATGGGCGCGATGCACTGGAAGGACGCCTGGACATCAAGCGACCCGAGGGGTGTCGTGCTGGGCCTGGCGCGCCGCTTCGAGGTGCTTGGCGGAAGAATCCTGATAGGGGACGCTCGCACGATCCGGCAGGCCGGAGAACGTTGGACGCTCGACACGGAGACGGCGCGACTGTCGGCACGCGACGCGATCGTCGCGCTCGGCTCGGCCGCGAAGACGCTCGTCGACCAGTTCGGCTATCGCATTCCGCTCGCCGAAAAGCGCGGCTACCACCAGATGTTCGCCTATCCCGAAGGTGAGCGCCTGCGGCTACCCGTCGGCAATCCCGCCGGCGGCTGGGCCGTGGTGCCACTGGCCGACGGGCTGCGGCTCGGTACCGGCGTCGAATTCGCGGCACCTGGCGCCGCGCCGTCCTATGTGCAGATCGACAGGGGCGAGGCCAATGCGCGCGGCTTTGTCGAACTGGGCGAGCGACTGACCGAAAGGCCATGGATGGGCACGCGACCGTTCATGCCCGACATGCTGCCGGTGATCGGCCCCGCGCCACGCCATCGCGGCCTGTGGTTCGGCTTCGGCCACGCCCATCATGGCTTCACGCTCGGCCCCGTCACCGGACGGCTGCTGGCCGAGTGGATCTGCGACGGCGCGGCGAGCATGGACATAGCGGCGCTGTCGCCGGGGCGCTTCGGCGCCTAGATCAGGTCGGCGGGTGGCGAAGCGCTGGCGAAAAAAGAAAGAACCGGCCCAGTCTGGCCGGGCCGGTCCTTAAGCAGAGCTGCGGCGGATCAGAACGCCGGCTCGACCGAGTTGACGTTGTCCTTGGTGACCACGGTCAGCGGGATCGGCAGCCGGTCCTTGACCTCCTTGCCGTCGACGATCTCGGCCATGGTGTTGATCGCCAGGCGGCCGTCCTCGACGGGCGACTGCACGATGGTCGAGTACATCTCGCCACTCTTGATGGACTCGAAAGCGTCCTTCTGGCCGTTGATGCCGACGATCGGCGGCGTCGGCTTGGAGGGATTGGCTTCCTTCCAGGCATCGATGAAGCCGCGCGCCATGGTGTCGTCATTGGCGTAGACGCCGGTGATCTGATCTCCGAAGCGGGTAATCAGGTCGCGGCTGACCACCAGCGCCTTCTGCTGGTCGAAGTCGGCGTTGACGGTGTCGAGCACCTTGATGTCGGCATTGGCTTCCTTGAGGCGATCGGTGAAGCCGTTGACGCGGCCGATGGTGGTGCCGTTGCCGGCCTGACCGGCGATGATGACGACCGAACCCTTGCCGCCGAGCGCCTTGCTGAGCGAGTCCGCCGCCAGCTTGCCCTCTTCGTAGACATCAGGCCCGGTAAAGGACTTGATGAATGGCTTGGCGTCATCGCTCATCGGCGAATTGATGAGGATGGCCGGGATGTTCGCCTGCTGCGCGCGGGCAAGGCCCGGGATGTAGGCCTGCGGGTCGAGCGGCCACAGGATGATGCCGTCGACCTTGCGCGCCACGCAGGTGTTGAGCTGCTCGGTGCCCTTCTGGACGTCGAAATCCTGGCTGAGGCTGAGGATCTCGATGCCGAGTTCCTTGGCGCGAGCCTCGAGCGCCTTGTTGGCCGGCGTCGCATAGGCATGCGAGTCCGCAGCCGTCACGTAGCAGACGGTCTTGGCGCTTGCCCATCCGGTCGAGGCCAGCAGCGCCACGGCCGCGATGTGGAGCATGCTTTTCTTGCCAATCATACGTTTCCTCCTTGAGTGATTGGATTGTCGCGAACGAGCGCAGGGCGCGTGCCCGGAGCCCTCCCCTTGGTAGTAACGGCCCGATCGAGCACGACGAGCAGGATCAGGATCAGCCCGGATACGACCTGCTGGACGTATGCGGGTATGGATTGGAACTCCATCGCGATGGTCAGCGAGCCGATCGTCAGCACGCCGCCAAGCGTGCCGAGCGCGGATCCCTTGCCGCCTTCGAGACGGGTTCCGCCGACGACGACGGCGGCGATGACGGCAACCGTCAGCTCGGAGCCGAAGACGGGCGAACCGGTGTTGGTGACCAGGCTCTGGAGCACGCCTGCGAGGCCGGCGAGCGTGCCGGCGAAAACGAAGCCCAGGAAGACGATGCGGTCCGAGGCGATGCCGCTTTCCTTGGCCGCCGCCGCGTTGGAGCCGACGGCAAAGACGTTACGGCCGGGAATGGTCCGCGTCAGCCAGACATGCAGCAGCACGATGAAGGCGATGAAGAGCGCGCTGCGGACGGTGAATACGTCGAGATAGATCTTGGCCAGCGCCAGCGACAGCATGATGTCGGTGCCGGTGACGGGCTGGCTGTTGGTGATCCAGTGCGCGAGCGAGCGGAAGATCAGCATCGTCGCCAGCGTCAGGACCAGCGAATTCACCTTCAGCCCGACGACCAGGGCGCCGTTGATCGCGCCGGCCAGAGTGCCGACCAGAACGCCGACGATCGCCGCGGGCAGGATGCCGATCTCGCGCTGCAGGAGGACCGAGACGATCCCGGCAAGCGCGAACACCGCGCCGCCGGAAAGATCGATCTGGCCGGCGATCAGGAGCACCGTCAGGCCGATGGCGATCAGGCCGATGGTCGCGGCGCGGTCGAGGCCCAGGTTGAGCGTCGAGGGCGCCAGGTAGCCCGGCACGACGAGCCCCGAGATCACCAGCGTCAGGCCGAGGATGATGAGGACGCGGTATTGCGAGCCAAGGACGAGGAACCGCATCATGCCACTCCCCTCTTGCGCAGCGCGGCGTCCATGCCGACGGCGACGACGATCAGCGTGCCGAGGACGAAACCCTGGATCGGCGTGCGCACGCCTGCCAGCACCATGACGTTGGTCAGAAGCTGCACGAAAACGAGGCCGGCAATGGCCCTCGGCACGGAACCGAAGCCACCGATGATCGACACGCCGCCGACGACCACGGCGGTGATGGCGCTGAACTCATAGCCGGAGCCGATCAGGGGCCGGGCGCTCTGCAGGGTCAGGCCGAGCAGGCCGCCGCTGATGCCGGAAGCCAGGGCGGTTATTACGAAGGCGCCGGCCTTCACCGCCTTCACCGGTACGGCGCTCGCCTCGGCGGCGCTGTAGTTGCCACCGGTCGCCAACGTCCAGCGGCCCCAGAAGGATCTTGAAAGGACGAAATGGCCGATCAGCGCGATGACCAGGAAGATCAGCACGACGACCGGAATGCCGAACAGCCGGCCCTTGGCGAATTCGGCCGAGGCCGGATTCGAACCGTAGACGATGACGCCTCCGACCGCGGCCTGGACGATGCCCAGGCCGATCGTGCCGATGCCGAGCGTGGCGATGATCGGGTTGATGCCGACATAGCCGACGAGCACGCCGTTGAGCAGGCCGATCAGGCCGGCAAGGGCCACGGCCAGGACGAAGGCGGGCACGGGGCCAATCATCGGCTGCAGCCCAAGCGAGAGGATCGCGCCGCAGGCGATGGTGGCGGGCACCGACAGGTCCGCCAGGCCGCCGACGACGAGGACGAAGGTCATGCCGACGACGACTATGCCTACGATCGACATCGACGTCAGCACGTTGAGAAGGTTGCCGGCGGTGAAGAAGGCCGGGCTGGCGAACGACCCGTAGACGACGACCGCGAGGATGGCGAGGGCGAGCCCTGCCTTGGACAAGGCATCGACGAGCCTGCTGCCGCGCGTGAAGCGGCCGCCACGGTCGGTGCCGGTGATGTCCACAGCCGCGTCCGTCATGCCACCTCCTCGCCGGTCGCCAGAGCCATGATGCGTTCCTCGCTGAGCTGCGCGCGATCCAGCGGTTCCGACGCCCGGCCGTCGCGCATCACCACCACGCGGTCGCAGACGCCGAGGATTTCCGGCAGTTCGGACGAGATCATCACCACAGCCATGCCGTCGGCGACGAGCTGACCGATGATGGTATGAATCTCGGCCTTGGCGCCGACATCCACGCCGCGCGTCGGCTCGTCCAGGATCAGCACGGACGGCTTGGCGGCGAGCCATTTGGCGATCACCGCCTTCTGCTGGTTGCCGCCGGACAGGAGGTTGATGCGCCGTTCCGCGTCGGGCGGCGAGATGGAGAATTGCTTGACATAGACCGCCGAGAGCGAGCGGTCGGCGCCCAGCCTGATGCGCCCCAGGCTGGTCAGCCGGCGCAGGATCGGCAGGCTGATGTTCTCGCGCACCGACATGCCGGGAACGATGCCGTCGCCCTTGCGGTCTTCCGGCACATACGCAATGCCGGCCCGCACAGCCTCGGAGGGAGAGTTGATGGCGACCCTGCTGCCGTTGACGCTGACACTCCCCTCGACAAGGCGCGACAGGCCGAAAATGGCGCGGGCGACCTCCGTGCGGCCGGCCCCGACCAGCCCGGTCAAGCCGAGTATCTCGCCGGCCCGCACATCGAAGCTGACATCGCGAAAACTCGCGCCGTCGCTGATGCGCTCGACGCGCAGGACGGACGCGCCAATGTCGGCAACGCTCTTCGGGAAGACGTTGCTGACCTCACGCCCGACCATCAGCCTGATCATCTCGGCCGCGGTCACGCCTTCGATCGGCCGCGTCTCGATCATGCTGCCGTCGCGCAGCACGGTGACCTCGTCGGCGATCTCCAGCACTTCCTTAAGGCGATGGCTGATGTAGATGATGGCGATGCCGTCGTCGCGCATCTTGCGCAGGATTCTGAACAGCGCCGCCGTCTCATGCTCGCTGAGGCTCGACGTCGGCTCGTCCAGCACGATGATGCGCGGCTGCGCCGCATAGGCCTTGGCGATCTCGACGAGCTGCTGTTGGCTGATCGACAGGTTGCCGAGCCGCTCACGCGGATTGATCGCGGCGCCCAACTCGTCGAGAACGGCGGCTGCCTTGCGGACCATTTCGCCCTTATACAGCCAGGACCATTTGCCGGGCATGCGCCCGAGATAAACGTTTTCGGCCACGGTCAGGTCCGGCACCAGGTTGATCTCCTGATGCACCATGCGAATGCCGAGCGCTTGGGCGTCCGCGGGCTTGCGCATGCGCACTTCGGCGCCCGCCACCTTGATGGTGCCGCTGGTGGGCGCATAGGACCCGTTGAGCACCTTCATGAGGGTCGACTTGCCGGCGCCGTTCTCGCCGACCACCGCGTGCACGGTGCCGAACTTCACGGCAAAGTTGACGTTCGACAGCGCCTTCACGCCCGGAAACGTCTTGCTGATGCCCCGCATGTCCAGGGCACAATCCGTGGCGGCGGCAGTCATCTCCGGCTTGGTTCCTCCCTGGCAAGAGCCCGCCGCCCGACGCGGAAAGGGGCGCGCCCGGCATGCGGCGCCAACCGATCTCCGCCACGGGTTCACAGCATGGCGCGGGGACTATTGCACTAATATAACAGTTCTGGCAAGCTGGTTTTAGGAGGCATTGAAGGCAGCGTGCGGCGCGGTATACGGGCCAATATCCGCAGGTGCATTCCGGTTGGCATTCTAATATTATTTTGTCGCCTCAAGTGAACGAACGATGGGATTTTCCATGGATCTAGACCCCTCGACGCTGAATCGGGCCCTGCCCCTGCGCGACCAGATCTACAACAAGATCCGCAACCTTATCGTGGTCGGACGCCTGAAGCCGGGCGAGGTCATCAACGAGGTGGCCATCGCCGACGCGCTCGGCGTTTCGCGAACGCCCGTGCGCGAGGCGGTCAAGCGCATCAGCGACGAAGGCCTCATCACGATCCTGGCGCAGACCGGCACCTATGTCGCCCCGATCAGCCGGGCGGACCTGGAGGAAGCCTATGTCATCAGGCGCGCGCTGGAGATGGAGAGCGCCCGGCGTGCTGCCGCGAAGATGACGCCGCAAGCAGCGGAGCGGCTGGAGGACAACATGACCGCGCACCGGCTGGCGATTTCGCGCGGCCGGTACGCCGTCGCCATCCAGCTCGACGATGAGTTCCACCGCACCATCGCCGAGATCTGCGGCATGCCGATGATCTGGAGGGCGGTCGACATTTCGAAGGCACAGATGGATCGAGGACGCTACCTCGCCATTCCCAAGCCGGGCTATGGCGAACAGACGATCGAGCAGCACGGGGCAATTCTCGATGCGCTCCAACGCCACGACACCGAGGGCGCCGCCCAGGCGATGGAGCATCACCTGGAGACATCGTTTCGCAACACGCTCGAGGTCGCGGCCGAGCTTCTCGGCTGAATCATCCCGAACGATCAGACCAGACGGAACCAGACATGCGCAGAATGGGGCTTTGCATCGGCGTGAAGACCGAGGCGATCGAGGAATACAAGCGCGTGCATGCCGACGTCTGGCCCGAAGTGCTCGACCTCATCAGCCGCGCCAACATCAGGAACTATTCCATCTTCCTGCGCGAGCCCGAGAACCTGCTCTTCGCCTATTGGGAGTACCATGGCGAGGACTTCGCCAAGGATGCGGCGGCGATGGGCGAATCGCCGGCGATGCGCAAATGGTGGGAACTCTGCGACCCCATGCAGAAGCCACTGCCGACACGCTCGCAAGGTGAATGGTGGGCCGTCATGGAAGAGGTTTTCCACCTCGACTGAGGGCGCACCCGGCACGCGCGACGAGCGCTGATGCCGAGAAGGGGTCGATGGGCCTCAAGCATCCGCCCCGATGGTCGTCTTCTCATCACGTGCGGCTGGCGCTCAACCATGCAGCCAGCTTGACCGTGGGTATTCTATTATATTAGTATTCCGATTCATCTACGGCTCGCGATCCTTCCGTTCGCGAAAACCTCTTTCAGAGTTTGGGTAATGGCGCGGTTCATCAAGCTTTCGCATGCCGACAACATCCTCCTGGCGGTCGATCCGCTGAACGTCGGCGACGTTGCGGAGGGCGTCTCCGCCAGGGCGCGCGTCCCGCGCGGACACAAGATGGCCGTGCGCGACATCGCCGTCGACCAACCGATCGTGAAATACGGCCAGACCATCGGTTTCGCGCGCGGGCCGATCATGGCCGGCGACTGGGTGCATGAGCACAATGTCTATCTGCGCGATTTCGAGCGCGACTACGGCTATGGTGCGAACGCCAGCGAGACACCGCTCGTGCCCGAGGACGAGCGCGCGACCTTCATGGGGTACCGCCGGCCGAACGGCAAGGTCGGCACGCGCAACTACATCGCCACGCTGACTTCGGTGAACTGTTCGGCCAGCGTCGCCCGCTTCATCGCCGAGGAGATCAACCGCTCCGGTGTCCTGCGCGACTATCCCAATGTCGACGGCGTCATCTCGCTGGTCCACGGCACCGGCTGCGGCATCGACACAAAGGGCCCTGCCTACGACCTTCTCAAGCGCACGCAATGGGGCTTCGCCACCAATCCGAATGTCGGCGGCGTGCTGATGGTCGGGCTCGGCTGCGAGGCGTTCCAGATCCCGCGCTGGATGCAGTCCTACAACATCGAGGAGAGCGCGACCTTCCGCGCCATGACGATCCAGGAGACCGGCGGCACGCGCAAGACGGTGGATGCCGGCGTGAAGGCGATCGTCGAGATGCTGCCCATCGTGAATGCCGCGCAACGGACGCTGCAGCCAGCTTCCGAGCTGGTGCTGGCGCTGCAATGCGGCGGTTCGGACGGCTATTCCGGCATCAGCGCCAATCCGGCGCTGGGTGCGGCGGTGGACCTGCTGGTGGCGCAGGGCGGAACGGCCGTGTTGTCGGAAACGCCCGAGATCTATGGCGCCGAACATCTGCTGACGCGCCGCGCCGAAAGCCGCGCCATCGGCGAAAAGCTGATCGAGCGCATCCGCTGGTGGGAAGACTACACCGCCAGGCACAACATGGAGATGAACAACAATCCGTCGCCCGGCAACAAGCTCGGCGGATTGACGACCATCCTGGAGAAGTCGCTGGGCGCATCCGCCAAGGGCGGCACCACCAATCTGCGCGCTGTGCTGGAATATGCCGAGCCGATCAGCGAGCGCGGCCTCGTCTTCATGGACACGCCCGGCTACGATCCGGTCTCGGCGACCGGGCAGGTCGCCGGCGGCGCCAACATACTGTGCTTCACGACCGGACGCGGCTCCGCCTTCGGCTGCAAGCCGACGCCCTCGATCAAGCTCGCCTCCAACTCGTTCATCTTCGAGCAGATGCGCGACGACATGGACGTCAACTGCGGCGACATACTGGACGGCGTGACGCTCGCCGAAAAGGGACAGGAGATCTTCGACGAGATCCTGCGCGTCGCCTCCGGCGGGCGCACCCGCTCGGAGAACCTCGGCTATGGCGACAACGAGTTCGTGCCGTGGAGCCTTGGCGCGACGATGTGATGGCTTGTCCGCGGGCCAGACACTTGCCCGGCCCGCGCTTCCGGCTTCAGGAAAGCAGCCCGCTGCCCTCCAGCGCCAGCCACAGCTCGTCCGGCAGCGACTGCTCGAACCAGCCGACATTCTGGCGAACACGATCCGGATGCTTGGCTCCGATCAGCACCGAGGTCACCGCCGGATGCCTGAAGGGGAACTGGACGGCGGCGGCGGCGAGCGGCACGTCGAACTTGCCGCAGACGGCGGCCAGTTCGTCGACCTTGCGGGCAACCGCCTCCGGAACGTCCTGGTAGTTGAACTTGCGGTTGCCGGTGTTGCCGGCGGCAAGGATGCCGGAATTGAAGACGCCGCCGATGACGATCGCCATTTCGGCCGCCCTCGCCTTCTCCAGCAAGTCATCGGCATTCTGTTCCAGCAGCGTGTGGCGACCGGCCAGCAAGGTGCAATCCAGGCGTGCCTCGTTCATGGCGTCGAGCACCACCTCGGCCTCGTTAACGCCCAGCCCGAAACCGCCGATGATGCCGGCGTCGCGCAGTTCCGAGAGCGCCCGGAAGCCCCCGCCCCTGGTGAGCGCCGACCAATGGACGCCGGCGGCGTCCGCATGGGTCAGCTTGCCTATGTCGTGGACGAAGAGGATGTCGATGCGCCCTCGCCCCATGCGCTGCTGGCTGTCGTCGAAGCCGCGCATGATGGCATCGTAGGAATAGTCGAAGACCTCGCGGAACGGCAGGCCGTTGTGCCAGCCGGCGTCGAGCGGATTCTTCTCGGCCTCGGGCGGCAGCGGCCGGCCTGGCCTTTCCCGCGCCATCAGCCGGCCGACCTTGGTGCTCACGACGACCGGGGCCTCCGGCGCCAACTCGCGCAGGAAGTGACCGAGCATGTGCTCGGCCCGCCCGAGGCCATACATGGGCGCGGCATCGAAGTAACCGATGCCGGCATCCAGCGCCGCCCGAAGGGTCGCCATGCAGGTCCCGGCATCGACGGGCGCGTAAAGGCCCCCCAGCGACGCACAGCCCATGCCCAGCGCCGTCAGTTCCAGTCCCGTCGTTCCGACAGCACGCCTTTCAGTGACCTTCACATGATCCTCCTCACAGTGGCCGGGAATTTCCCGGAATGATGCTTGCGAGGCTTGTTACACTAATATAACAAAGCGGATCAAGCTGGATAGCTGGATTTGTCGCGGCCCAAAACGGCCATCGCGACGTACCAGAAATCGGCAGGGACAATCGGACAGGAGGGAACGCTCGACATGAACAGGATCGATCTGGACGGCCAGCACGCCGTGGTGACGGGAGGCGCGCAAGGCCTTGGCTTTGCCATGGCCAAGCGGTTGGTCGCCTCCGGCGCGACGGTCACGCTGTGGGACCTAGACGAGGCACGCCTCGAAGCCGCGAGGCGGGAGCTGGGCAAGGCCGCGACGACGCTCGTGGTCGACATCGCCAACTGGGACTCGGTGGATGCAGCCCGCGCCAGGACCGAGGAGATCGCGGACAAGATCTCCATCGTCGTTAATTCCGCCGGCATCGCCGGCCCGGCCGCGCCGCTCGACGTCTACGACATCGAAACATGGAAGAAGGTCATCGACATCAACGTCAACGGCACCTTCTACGTGAACCGCGCCGTGGTGCCGGGGATGAAGGAGCGCAACTACGGCCGCATCGTCAACATCGCCTCGGTGGCGGGCAAGGAGGGCAACCCCAACGCTGCCGCCTACTCGGCGTCGAAGGCGGCCGTCATCGGCATGACGAAGTCGCTCGGCAAGGAACTGGCACAGTACGACATCGCGGTGAACTGCATTTCGCCAGCCACCGCGCAGACGCGCATCCTCGAACAGCTCACGCCGGAGCATATCGAATACATGCGCTCGCGCATTCCGCGCGGCCGGCTGCTCGAAGTCGACGAAGCCGCGGCCATGGTGGCCTGGCTGGTGTCGAAGGAAAACAGCTTCACCACCGCCTCGACCTTCGATCTGTCGGGCGGGCGCACGACCTACTGAGCGTCGCCCGACGAGGCGCCCTCAACAAATCGATCGGCATTCGTTAAACGGGGGCGGGATGACAGATTCCCGCCAATCCGGTTTGATGGACGAGCCGGCCGGGCCGGGTTTCAGAGCGGAGGAGCCGGCCATGGATCTGCGGCAGCTTAGATATTTCACGCAAGTGGTCGAAAGCGGCTCCTTTTCCAAGGCGGCCAACACGCTGCATGTGGCGCAGCCGGCGCTGAGCCAGCATGTGCGCCACATGGAGGACGAGCTCGGCGTCGCCCTGCTCTATCGCAACGCGCAAGGCGTGACGGCGACCGAAGCCGGCGAACGCTTGCTGCGCCATGCCAAGCAGATCCTGGCCGAATTCGCGGAGATCCCCGACAGCGTGCGCGGCGAGGCGGTGGCGCCACGCGGCGACGTGCGCTTCGGCATGCCGGGCACGGTCAGCGAACTGCTGGCCGCGCCGCTGATCGAGGCCGCGCGGGAGCGCTATCCGCAGGTCCGCATCCGTGTCGTCGAGGCCATGAGCGGTTACATCCTCGGCTGGCTGCGGCGTGGCGACGTCGACCTGGCGATGCTCTATTCGACTTCCGATCCAAGCGGCCTTGCCGTGCACCATGGCCTGTCGGAGGAGATATTCCTGTTTGCCGCCAGTGGAACCGAAGGCGGGCCGTCCGGCGACACGGCAACCCTGGAGGAGACCGCCCGCCTGCCCCTGGTAATACCCGGACCCGGCCACGGCCTGCGCGAACTGGTCGAGGAAGCCGCGCTGACCGCCGGCGTCCCGCTCAACCCGGCCATCGAAATCGACTCCTACAGCCAGATCAAGAAGGTGGTGATGCGCGGGCTCGGCTTCGGCATCCTTCCCCTGATGGCGATCAACCGGGAGGTCGAGGAAGGCGTCTTCCGCATGTGGCGACTGGCCAAGCCGAGCATAACGCGCAAGGTCTACCTCGCCTATTCGACCGAGCGCCCCCTGCTCAACGCGCCGCGCGCCATCGGCCAGTTGTCGTGGGAGATCCTGCGCCAACTGGTGAAGGACCGTGCCTGGATCGCCGAACTCTCGGACGACAGCCACAAGCCCGACCTGTTCCGCTAGGCTTCCCCTCTCCTAAGCAGTCACCGGATTCGCGATCCGGATCGCGACGCGCATCGGCGCGATCGTGTCACCCCCGCTCGCCTGTATCCATGGAAAATCGCGGTGTAGCCCCGGTGTTTTGCCCTGTGCGGCCAGCGCGGGGCGGCCATCGCGCAAAACGCTATACCCGCCATTACTTTATCATATTTGACTTCAGACCCCCCTCGGCGACAGTTCGACCGGCATCTCGAAGAAGATAAGGACGGGTCATGAGCGGCGTACTCCAGGGAACGGTCGTTGTCGCGCTGGAGCAAGCCGTGGCGGCGCCGCTCGCGACATCCCGGCTCGCGGACGCCGGCGCGCGCGTCATCAAGCTCGAGCGCCCCGAGGGCGATTTCGCGCGTGGCTACGACGACTACGTGCTCGGCCAATCGTCCTATTTCGTGTGGAACAACCGCGGCAAGGAATCCTGCATCGTCGATCTGAAGGACCCCGAGGACCTCGCCCTTGTCGAGGAGATGATCGCCGGCGCCGATGTCTTCGTGCAGAACCTGGCGCCCGGCGCGACGGAGCGCCTGGGAATCGGCAGCGAAGCGCTGCGCAAGCGCCACGGCAGGCTCACGGTCTGCGACATCGTCGGCTTCGCCGCCGGCACGCCCGACGAGGAGCGCAAGGCCTACGACCTGTTGATCCAGGCCGAGGCCGGCCTTTCCGGCGTGACCGGTTCCAGCCTGTCCGGCCCGACGCGCGTGGGCATCTCCATCTGCGACATCGCCACCGGCCAGGCGGCCTACGCGGCCATCCTGCAGGCGCTGCTGCTGCGCGAGAAGACCGGCCAGGGCTCGCACATCCAGGTATCCCTGTTCGACACCATCGCCGAATATCTCAACGTGCCCTATCTCGGCCGCCGCTACAGCGGGCGCGAGCCGCAGCGGCTTGGGCTCGCCCACCCTTCGATCGCGCCGTATGGCGTGTTCAGCGCCAGTGACGGCGACGTGCTGATCGCCATCCAGAACGAGCGCGAATGGAAACTGTTCTGCGAGCATGTGCTGGGCAATCCGAGCATTGCAGACGACCCCCGTTTCGATCGCAACACGGCGCGCGTGCAGAACCGCACCGAGCTGGACCGCAATGTGCAGGCCGCCGTGGCGCGCCGCACCGTCGACGCGCTGTGCCGCCTGCTCGACAGGGTGCGCATCGCCTATGGACGGATCTCCACCATGGCCGACCTGATGGCGCACAAGAGCGCGACGACGGCATCGGTGCAGACACCGGCCGGACCGGTGGAAGTGCTGGCGCCGCCGGTGGTGCTCAACGGCCGCCGGCCGGCGCTGGGCAAGGTGCCCGCGCTGGGCGAGCACAGCCAGGCGATACGCTCCGAATTCGGCGGTCCCGTTGCCCGCAACGCCGTCGCCGGGGCAGCCAAGTCATGAGCCTCAGCCGAGACCTCGTGCGCCTCATCCGCGCCAGGCCGTACAGCCGGCACGATCTGGAACAGGCATCTCTGTTCGTGCTCGACACGCTGGCCTGCGCGCTCGGCGCGGGAAAGACCGAGCCGGCGCGCATCTTGAGGGCGATCGCCCCGCTGGAGAGCGCGGATACGCCGCGCGGCGCCTTCCATTTCGGCGGGCTCTCGCACATCCTCGAGATGGACGACCTGCATCGCGATTCCGTCACGCATCCCGGCTGCGTCGTCATCCCTGCGGCACTGGCGGTCGCGACCCGCGACGATCGCGGCGGCATCGCTTTCCTGGAGGCCGTGCTAGCGGGCTACGAAGCCTGCTGCCGTGTCGGCATGGCCGCGGGCAAGGCGCACTACCGCGTCTGGCACAACACCTCGACCTGCGGCCCATTCGGCTCCGCCATGGCGGCGGCCGAACTGATCGGCCTGTCGGAAGACCAGGCCGTGTGGGCGCTGGGCAATGCCGGCACGCAATCTTCCGGGCTGTGGCAATTCCTGGAAACGGGCGCCATGAGCAAGCACCTGCACACGGCGCGCGCCGCCGAATCCGGCGTGCTGGCCGCGCTGATGGCCGAGCAGGGCTTTACCGGACCGGAAGAGATACTGGAGGGCAAGAAGGGCTTCTTCGCGGGGCTGTGCCCCGATCCCGTCCCGGACGCCGTGACCGCCGAGCCGCAACGCCCCTGGGAACTGACACGGACCTCGATCAAGCCCTGGCCGTGCTGCCGCCACACGCACCCATCCATCGACGCGGCGCTGGAACTGCGCCAGGCGATCGGTGACGCCGACATCGCGAATGTGAGGGTCGGCGCCTATCAGGCCGCGCTCGACGTGTGCGACAGGCCGCTGCCGCAGGATCCCTACAGCGCGAAATTCTCCCTGCAGCATCGCGTGGCAGCGGCGCTCAGCGACGGCTTCGTCGTGCAGTCGAGCTTCGACGCCGATGCCCGCGCGCGGCTGGCGGCGGACCGCGCCAAGGTCGAGGTCGGTCTCGCCGCCGCCGTCGACGCTGCCTATCCGGCTTCCTGGGGCACGCAACTGGATGTCGAGACCACGGACGGACGGCGCTTCAGCGCCGCCCGCCGCGATGCCAAGGGCGATCCGGAGAATCCGGTCAACGCGGCCGAGATGACCGCCAAGGCGCGCACGGTGCTCGCCGACGGCGGCATCGGCCAAAACCGCGCCGAGGCACTGATCGCCGCGATCCTGGCGCTTCCGGACGACGCGCCGGTCCGTTCCCTCGCCCTCTTTCCGCAAGCAAAGGCGGGCGCAACGCCCGGTATGAATGATGTTTGAAGCAGAAGACCACAAGGATATCCGCGAGGCGGTGCGCAAGCTGTGCGAACGCTTCCCCGGGGAATACTGGCGCAAGCTCGACGCCGAGCGCGCCTACCCCGCCGAGTTCGTGAATGCGCTGACCGAGGCCGGATATCTGGCGACGCTGATCCCTGAGGAATATGACGGCGCGGGGCTGACGCTGTCGGCGGCGGCGGCCGTTCTGGAGGAGATCCATCGTTCCGGCGGCAATGGCGGCGCCTGCCATGCGCAGATGTATGTCATGGGCACCGTCCTTCGGCACGGCAGCGAGGCGCAGAAGCAGCGCTACCTGCCCAAGGTGGCGAGCGGCGAACTGCGCATGCAGGCATTCGGCGTCACCGAACCCTCGAGCGGCACCGACACCACCTCGCTGCGCACCTTCGCGCGCCGCGAGGGCGACCACTATGTCGTCAACGGCCAGAAGATCTGGACGAGCCGCGCCGAACATTCCGACCTGATGCTGCTGCTCGCGCGCACCACGCCACGCGACGAGGTAGCCAAGCGCACGGACGGGCTTTCGGTCTTCATCCTCGACATGCGCGAAGCCATCGGCAACGGGCTGACCATCCGGCCGATCCGCACGATGATGAACCACGCCACGACGGAGGTCTTCTTCGACAATGTGCGCGTGCCGGCGGAAAATCTCGTCGGCGAGGAAGGCAAGGGCTTCCGCTACATCCTCTCCGGCATGAACGCCGAGCGCATCCTGATCGCGGCCGAATGCGTCGGCGACGCGAAATGGCTGATCGAGAAGGCTTCCCGTTATGCCGGCGAACGCAACATCTTCGGCAGGCCGATCGGCGCCAACCAGGGCGTGCAGTTCCCGATCGCGCGCGCCTACGCCAACATGCGCGCCGCCGAGCTGATGGTGAAGGAGGCAACGCGCCTCTACGAACAGGGCAAGGACTGCGGCGCCGAGGCCAACATGGCCAAGATGCTGGCCGCCGACGCCTCCAACGAAGCGGCCAACGCCTGCATCCAGACGCATGGCGGCTTCGGCTTCGCCGAGGAATACGACGTCGAGCGCAAGTTCCGCGAGACCCGCCTTTACCAGGTGGCGCCGATCTCGACCAACCTGGTCCTGTCCTTCCTCTCCGAGCACGTGCTCAAGATGCCGCGCTCTTACTGAGGATACCGGAGAACCGCGATGACCGACCCGTTGCCCGGCCAGCTCTCGGACTGGATAGGCCGCGCGAGCCACTCGGAGGACGTCGTCACCGAGCGGCTCGACGCCAGCTTCAGAGCCATACTTGCCCCCCACCTCGCCCCGGTCGAGGAGGGGCATACGCCACCCGGCTTGCACTGGTGCCTGTGCCCGGCCATCGCGCCGATGGACGAACTCGGCCCCGACGGGCATCCGGCCAAGAACCGCGATATGCCGCCCGTGCCGCTGCCGCGCCGCATGTGGGCGGGCGGAGAGGTGGAGACCCTCGATGCGCTGCGCGTCGGCGACGCGGTCACGCGGACGTCCACCATCACCGACATCCAGCACAAGCAGGGTCGCTCGGGCGAGCTCTGGTTCGTCACCGTCGCGCACGAATACCGCACCGCCAGGGGCGTCGCGATCCGGGACCGGCAGGATATCGTCTATCGCGATGCCGCGCGCCCGCAGCCGTCCCCGGCCGGCAAGGCGGAGCCCGTGCCTGCCCGCCGGGCGCGCGCCTCCACCTGGAACCTGCGCACTTCACCGGTGCTCCTGTTCCGCTACTCGGCCATCACCTTCAACGGCCACCGCATCCACTACGACCATCCGTACGCCACCGGTGTCGAAGGCTATGACGGGCTGGTGGTGCATGGGCCGATGCAGGCGACGCTGCTGTTCAACCTCGCTGCGGCCGAAATCGGCCGCACGCCGCGACGCTTCAGCTATCGCGGCGTGGCGCCGGCCATCGTCGGCGGCGAGCTGAGCGTTTGCCACGGTGCGGACGACACGACGAGCTATTGGACCGAAAGCGACGGGCACATCCACATGGAAGCGAAGGCGCAACCGTGATAGCGCCGGTCGCTGCCCCGCTGTTCGTGCCGGCAAGCCGGCCGGAACGCTTCGCCAAGGCGGCCGCCTCGGGCGCCGACGCGGTGATCGTCGATCTCGAGGACGCCGTCCCGGAGAGCCTGAAGGACGAAGCGCGCGGCAATCTCGGAGCGATCGCCGGCCTTGCCGCTCCAGCCTTCGTGCGCATCAACGCGGAAGGCACGCCCTGGCACGAGGCCGATCTCGAGGCGCTGCGCGCGCATGGCCTCACTCGCATCTGCGTTCCCAAGGTCGAGGACGCCGGGCTGCTCGACCGCATCGCCGCCCGTTTCCCTTACGCGGTTACGCTGATTGCGCAGATCGAGACGGCCGGCGGCCTTGAGCATGCGCTACCGATCGCCCGGCATCGCCAGGTCGCGCAATTGGCTTTCGGACCGGCGGATTTCTTCCTCGACATGGGCATGTCCGCCTCGGTCGAAATGACACGGCATGCATTGTGCCGGCTTGCCGTCGCCAGCCGCGCGGCCGGCATCGCGCCGCCGCTCGATGGACCCGCCTTCAGGATCGGCGATGCCGTAGCGCTTGCCGACGAGTGCCGGACTGCGGTCGCGTGCGGGGCCGGCGGCAAGCTTTGCATCCATCCTTCGCAGCCCGTCGCCGTGCTGGAGCATTTCCTGCCCGGCCCGGCCGAAGTCGAATGGGCCAGCCGGATCGTCGACGCGGCCAGCGATGGCGGCGCGCGGGCAGTGGACGGCCAGATGATCGACGCACCTGTCATCGCAAGGGCGCGGCTCGTCCTGCAACGCAACAGCGGACGCGGCGCCGGCCAGCAACAGATATCGTGAGGAGATTTGGACATGAATGATGGAATGAGGCAGGCACCGGTGCAGAAGGCGAAGGGCGTCTTCATCGACAACCAGTGGCGCCCCGCCCTGTCCGGCCGAACCGTCGACGTTTACGCGCCCGCCGAGGGGGCCGTGTTCGCCGAGATCGCCGCGGGCGGTGCCGCGGATATCGACCTGGCGGTGAAGGCGGCGCGCCGCGCTCATGAAGGCGCCTGGGGCCGGCTCGCAGCGGCCGATCGCGGCCGCCTGCTGTCGAAGCTCGGGCAACTGATCCTCGACCATGTCGAAGAGCTCACGCTGATCGAGGCGCGCGATACGTCCAAGCCGCTCAGGCAGGCGCGCGCCGACATCCTCGCCTGCGCCCGCTATTTCGAATTCTACGGCGGCGCGGCCGACAAGTTCCATGGCGAGACGATCCCGTTCATGAACGGCTATTTCGTCGCCACGGAACGCGAACCGCACGGCGTGACCGGCCACATCATTCCATGGAACTACCCGGCGCAGATGTTCGGCCGCACACTGGCGCCGGCGCTGGCCACCGGCAACGCGACCGTGCTGAAGCCGGCGGAGGACGCCTGCCTCACCCCGCTGCGCCTTGCCGAGCTGGCGGCGGAGGCCGGCTTTCCCGAGGGCGCGCTTAACATCGTGCCGGGCATCGGCGCGGAGGCGGGCGCCGCGCTGATCTCGCATCCCGGCGTCGACTTCCTGTCCTTCACCGGCAGCCCAGAGGTGGGCGTGATGGTGCAGACGGAGGCGGCGAAGAACCACATCACCTGTACGCTCGAACTCGGCGGGAAATCACCGCACATCGTGTTTGACGACGTCGACCTCGATGCGGCCCTGCCCAGCCTGGTTAACGCCATCGTGCAGAACGCCGGGCAGACCTGCTCCGCAGGCTCTCGCCTGCTGGTCGAGAAGAAGGGTTACGACCGGGTGGTCGAGGCGGTGGTCGCTCGCTTCTCGACGCTGCGCGCGGGAACGCCGGAGATGGATCTCGATCTTGGCGCGCTGATCAACCCGCGCCAGAAGAAACGCGTCGAGAGTTTCTGCGCCAAGGCCGCGGATGACGGCATCCCGCTCCTGGCAGAGGGTCGCGTCGCCGACGGCGCGCCGCAGGCCGGCTATTTCGTCGCGCCGAAGCTCTACGGACCGGTGCCGCGCTCCAACACACTGGCGCGGGAGGAAGTGTTCGGCCCGGTGCTTTCGGTCATCCCGTTCGATGACGAGGCCGACGCGATCGCGACCGCCAACGGCACCGAGTTCGGCCTGATCGCCGGCGTCTGGACGCAGGATGCCAAGCGCGCCACGCGCGTCGCCCGCAAGGTTCGCGCCGGCCAGGTATACGTCAACGCCTATGGGGCGGGTGGCGGCATCGAGCTGCCCTTCGGCGGCGTGCGCAAATCCGGCCATGGCCGCGAGAAGGGTTTCGCCGCCCTGCACGACTTCACCACCATGAAAACCATCGTCGTCAAGCACGACTGACAGAAAGCAAAGTGAGGAGACAGAAGATGAGACTAGACGGCAAGACAGCACTGGTGACGGGAGCGGCGTCCGGCTTCGGCGTCGAGATCGCCAAGACCTTCGCGCGCGAGGGCGCCAAGGTGGTGATCATGGACCTCAACGGCGAAGGCGCCGACGCGACGGCGAAATCGATCGGCGCGGCCGCGCGCGCCGTCAAGGGCGATGTCACCAAGGCCGCCGACATCAACGCCGCGGTCGCCGCCACGGTCGACTTCGGCGGCAAGATCGACATCGTCATCAACAATGCCGGCTGGACACATCGCAACAAGCCTATGCTGGAAGTGACGGAAGAGGAATTCGAGCGCGTCTACGACATCAACGTGCGCTCGATCTTCCACATGTCGCGCGCCGTGGTGCCGCCCATGCAGAAGCAGGGCGGCGGCGTCATGATCAACATCGGCTCGGTGGCCGGCATCCGCCCGCGTCCGGGCCTCACCTGGTACAACTCCACCAAGGGCGCGGTGAATCTCCTGTCGCGCTCGATGGCCGTGGAGCTCGCGCCGCACAACATCCGCGTCAACTGCGTCGCCCCGGTCATGGGCGCCACCGGCCTGATCGAGCAGTTCATGGGCGTGCCCGACACGCCGGAGAACCGTGCGCGCTTCATCGCCACCATTCCGCTCGGCCGCTTCTCGACGCCGCGCGACATTGCCAATGCCTGCCTCTACCTGGCTTCAGACGATGCCGACTTCATCACCGGCGTCGTGCTGGAAGTGGATGGCGGCCGCACGGTCTGAGACATTTCACGGACCCAAGCAAAAACCCCCGGATCATCGATCCGGGGGTTTTTGCTTGCCTTGGGAGGCAATGCGCCGGCTATGTCCAGGGTTGGGACCGGCACCGATGCCGTCGAGGGGACAGTTTACTTTTTCCTGAGCTCGCCCAAAGCCGGGACCGTTCTTCGGAAAAGTAAACTGTCCCCCACAACCTAATGCACAGCGGCGTACATGAGCTTTTCTTCGGTCGCCTCAATCGGCGAGAACTCCTCCACCACCTTGCCCTGGCGCGCCACGAGCAAGCGGTCGGAGAGCTGCATGACCTCCGGCAGGTAGGATGAGATCACCACCACCGCCTTGCCCTCGTCGGCGAGCCGGTTGATGATCTGATGGATCTCGGCGATGGCGCCGACGTCGACGCCGCGCGTCGGCTCGTCGAAGATGATGAGCTCGGGCTCCTGCACCAGCGACTTGGCGATCACCGCCTTCTGCTGGTTGCCGCCGGACAGTTCGATGACGCGCGCGCCCTTGCTGACGGCGCGCACCTGCAGCGACTTCACCCATTTTTCGCCGACGGTGTCGACCTCGCGCCCCTTCAGCCAAAACTTGCCGCGCAGCTTGGCGAGCAGCCCCATGAAGATGTTCGACTTGATCGACATGGTTTCGAAGAAGCCCTCGATCTTGCGATCCTCGGTGATGTAGGCGACGCCGTCGCGCACGCTCTGCGCCGGCACGCGATAGCGCACCCGCTTGCCGTCGAGGAACACTTCGCCGCCATTGGTGTAGTCGCGCTTGATCGCGCCGGCGACGACCTTGAAGGTCTCCGTGCGGCCCGAGCCGACAAGGCCGAAGATGCCGGTGATCTGCCCGGCGAAGACGGACAGCGAATTGTTCTTCACCACATTGCCGACGCGCAGGTTGCTGACGCTGAGCACCCGGCGACCCGCCGGGCGCACGCTGGTCTTGCGCGTGCCGTAGAGTTCCTGCGAGAGGGTTCGGCCGACCATCGCCTGGACGATCCGTGCGCGATCGAAATGGGTCTTCTGATCGGTGACCACGTGCTTGCCGTCGCGCAGCACGGTGATCCGGTCGGCCACCAGCAATGCTTCCTCCAGCGC
>OFTY01000685.1_pt1 | contig 20570 bp, 11 predicted proteins | sample 1775061 | NCBI WGS metagenome assembly OFTY01 (sample SAMN08195773, study PRJEB24354) | sludge metagenome | isolation source: sludge from phenol fed wastewater aerobic bioreactor B | place: India: Nagpur | collected 2016-09-16 | reverse complement strand
CAGACTAAATCCTATCGAAATGTTCTCCTGTAATCTTCGCTGTAAAAATGGCGACAGGGATTTTTATGACCAAAGCTAAACGATTGCATTATGACCAGTAAACATTGGCAGCTACTGCTTTGCTGCTGCATTCTTTTGTTATCCACGTATGCCCAGGAGCAACGCAGCCACGTAACGGGCATTGTCCGCACCGAAAAAGAAGTCGCTCTTCCCAATGCCACCGTCATTGCGCTTAACCAGACTACCGGCTTTACCGTTAGCAATAAAGCTGACAGTGTGGGTATGTTTCAATTTTCAGGTCTGCCAGCAGGCGGCCCTTACCGGTTCACCATATCGTTCATCGGTTATCAGACACAGACCCTGAGTGGATATACGCTCAAGCCTGATGCCACCTTTTCATTGATCGTCCGGTTGAAAGAAGAGATCAATACACTCGATAATGTAGTAGTGGTTGGTTATGGCACACAAACACGAAAATCAGTCACCGGTGCTATTTCAACCGTTAAGGCCGATGAACTGCATACCGTGAACGCTGTCAGTGTAGACAACCTGTTGCAGGGTAAAGCAGCAGGACTGGTGATCACCCAGCGTTCGGCGCAACCGGGAAGCGGAATGAATGTGACGCTGCGCGGATCCCTCTCGCCACGCGGCAGTAATGAGCCCTTGTATGTGATCGATGGTGTGGCGATCTCATCCAACGGAGGAGTTTCTGCAACCAAGGTGGGACCATCCAATAATAACTTTTCAGATGGAACAGACAGAAGCCCGCTCTCAACACTTAATCCATCTGATATTGAATCGATCAGTATCCTGAAAGATGCGAGCGCCACGGCTATTTATGGTTCGGCCGCAGCAAATGGCGTAATACTCATTACTACAAAAAAAGGTAAAATCGGTAAAGCTACTATTACTTATAGCGGCTCCTATTCGCAGCAGAAAGTTTTTCGCAACTGGGATATGTTGAATGCCACCCAGTTCATGCAGCTATCCAACTCGGCTGCTTATGAAACCTGGCTTTACAATAATAAGTATGCGCCATATGGCACTACCCCTGCCCCGGCGACCGGCTTTACACCGAATTATTCAGATAATGCGATAGCCAGTGCAGGCACCGGCTATAACCATGCTGATGCTATTTTACGCACGGGGCAACTGACCGATCACAATGTTTCTTTTTCCGGCGGTACTGAAAACACAAAATATTATGCCGCCTTCAATTATTTCGATCAGCAGTCGCTGTTGCGTACAACCGATTTTAAACGTTACAGCGGTCGCATCAATCTTGATCAGACCTTCAACAAATGGCTGAAGCTGGGCATCAATTCCATGTATTCCTACATTGATGCAGGAAATCCAAGTATCGGCGGACAGCGTACAAATGGTAACGAGGCCCGTCAGACCAATGCCGCTTTGCTCTTCTCACCCAATACACCGCTGGAAGATGCAGACGGAACTTTAAGCAAAGCCGATTTTCCCAAACTTCCCAACCCTGCCGCGTGGTTTCATATCAAAGACCGTACGTTGACAAAACGTTTACTTTTTGTAGCCAATCTTGAAGCAAGGATCGCATCCGGGCTCAAAGGCAATGTGGTATTCGGCACTGATCAGACCAGTTCAAAAAGGGATGTGTTTTCCCCCACCATTGCGCGGTTACCTGAACAAACACAGGAGAACTTCGGCGGTTATGCCAATAACGAAAACAATAACCTGAGCGTGGAAGGTTTTCTCAGCTATGATAAACGGATAAGTGCCGACCATAGTTTATCCGCGATCGTCGGAGCTGGTTATTACAAAAGTTCTGGAAATAGTTATGACATGACCATTTTCAACTTTGCCACTGATGCCCTGCAGAACAATTACCTGGAGATCGGCGGTGATAAGGACCTGAATACTTTTCACTCCTGGCGCTGGGCACGTACGAAGGTATCGCAGTTTGCGCGTCTTAATTATACATACCGTGACCGTTATATACTGGGTTTCACTGCACGTAATGATGGGTCTTCCGCATTCCCCCTTGAGCATAAATGGGGATTCTTCCCGGGCGTTTCCGCTGCGTGGGTACTGTCTGAAGAAAACTTTCTCAGTAACAGTAATGTGATCAGTACGCTCAAACTTCGTGGTGGCTGGGGCACTTCCGGCAATGAAAGTGCAGTGAACAATAACTTTTACTATCTGACGCAATACGGCACTGCCTATGGTTACAACTATTACATTGGCGGCAACCTCCTCACCGGCATTCTGCAAAATCAACTGGGCAATCCTAACCTCAAATGGGAAACAGATGCGACGGTGAATATCGGTGTTGATTTCGGTTTATTCAATAACCGCCTCACCGGCGCCATTGAAATATACCAGCGTACAGCGCGTGATCTCCTTGATTTTACACCACTGCCTTCCAATGGTGTGATTTCACAGATCGCCAAGAATGTGGGTTCTACACGCAGCAAAGGGATCGAGCTGGAATTGAAGGGCGATGTTATTAAAACAAATAACTTCAACTGGATGGCTAACCTGACACTAAGCCATAACCGGTCTTACTGGATCGAAAGAAATCCTGAGGTCGCATTAAATCCCTGGATCAATCAAAAAGATGAGATCAATGCGATCTATGGATGGCAGACCAACGGCATCTTCACTTCTTATCAACAGGTGTTTGATCATAAATCTAATGGCCAGGTATTGCAACCCGGTTCTTATGCTGGTAATATCCGCTATATCGATCAGAACAATGACGGATTGCTGAATGGACAGGATGTTGTGAAACTCGGTTATTATGATCCGAAACTAAATGCCGGGTTTGGCTCAACCTTTCAGGCCGGCAACTTTGATCTTAATGTAAATCTCTATGGAGCATTCGGCATGAAGACATATAACGGCTGGTTGCCTTATGTCAGTCTCTTTAATGCCAACCTGAAACAAAACCAAAGCAAGCATCTGTATGAGGCATGGACCTCTACCAACACTACAGGAACACTTCCCGGTGCGGCGATCGGTTCTACGGAATCAAATAACCCTTCCGGTGGCTCTGACTTCACACTTCAAAGCACCTATTTCATGCGGCTGAAAAATATCACGCTTGGGTATAATCTGCCGCAACGCATGCTGGGCAACGGAAAGATCGCGCGCAACGCAAAAGTATATGCAGATTTCCAGAATATCGCTTTGATCACCAACTACAAAGGGCTTGACCCGGAAATGGAGCAGAATGTATCACCCTTCCCGATCCCCTTCACCATCACACTTGGTGTTAATATCAGTTTTTAAAGACCAAACAAACAAGCAGTATGAAAAATAATTGCCTGACCATATTGATCGCCGCATCTCTACTGTTGACCAGTACAGTCTCCTGTAAAAAAATGCTGGAGCCGGAGATCTATTCGCAACTCACCAATGATAATTTCCCTAAAACAGAAAAAGATATCAATTCCATACTCACCTCTTTCTATTCGCAGTTCACACACGATTGGGGCCCTGCAAATCCTACCACTGGTGTGAACATGTGGGGTGTATTCAGTTCAATGAACAGTTGGAGCCATATCAGCAGTGCAACCACTGATGAGAAACTGGATTCATGGTCCCCGCCATTCAAATTCCAATGGGGGTCCTCGTTTGATACGTATGATTACCTGTATAGCAAGATCTCCTTTGTTGCAAGGGCTACTGCATTCCTTAAAACACTGGAAGACGCCAGTGTTTCCGAAGGCCTTAAAAAATCAGCTATTGCTGAAACAAAATGTTTGCGTGCCTGGCTGATGTTCCTGTTGTATGATTTCTATGGCCCTGTAAGTGTAAAGCTCGATCCCGCCAAACTTTCTGACAACAGCTTTGAAGCCCGGCCGTCAAAGCAAACCTATCTTGATGCTATTGTAAATGACCTTACGGCTGCTATCCCTGATCTTTCAGATAAAACCAACGGCACTCAACAATGGGGCAAAGTAAATAAAGGGCTGGCCAGAATGCTGCTGATGAAATTGTATATGAACGACCATCAATGGCCGAATGCAAAAGCCGTTGCAACGGAACTGCTGGCTATGGGCTACAGCTTGCAGTCATCTTACAAAAATGTATTTATACAGGAAGGCAATAATGAAGTGATATGGGCTGTTCCAAGCGGCATCAATATGCCCAACCACTGGCTTCCTACCAATCTGCCATGGGACGCAAAAAAAATTGCTGGCATAGACGTCGATCCGGGTTGGAGCGGCTATTATATGCCCTGGAGTTTTTATAACACTTTTCCTGCCGGTGATGCACGCCTGGAAACTATTGCCGCGGAGTATGACGACATGTACGGCAACCATTACAAACATGGAAGTGGTAATGAAGGTTATGATCTGCCGAAAGGAGCACTGGTGATCAAATACCTTGTGCCGTATGAATTGAATAAAACCGGCAACTTCAGCACAGTGGCTTTCCGTTATGCTGACGTGTTGTTATCTATGGCTGAGATCCAGAATGAGATCAACAACGGGATCAGCCAGGCTGATATTGATAGCTATGTAAAACCTGTTACTGACCGCGCAGGCATCAGCATTCCTGCGGGTGCAACAGCAAGTAAAGAAACATTCAAAACATTTCTGCTGGCAGAGCGTGGCCGGGAATTATTCTGGGAAGGGTGGCGCCGGCAGGACCTGATAAGGTTTGGTAAGTTCATTGAGTGTGGACAAACGGCCGGCCACCCTGCAATGAATTACATGGTGTTGTTTCCTATACCGCCACGTGTTGTGCAGGAAGCTGGCGGAGTTGTCAGTAATAACCCGGGGTATTAGTCAGGTTAAGATGCCAGAGTTAAAAAGCTTATTTGTCCTTCATTCTGAAAGTAACTACTGTGTGCTTTTTAATTCTCTCACAGTTTACTCTGGCCGCTATAGTTTATTTCCTCTCATTCACTTTAAACGTCATAATATGAAAAAACTTACACTTGCATTCATTATCCTATTATTTATTACTTCCTGTAAAAGGGATCTGAGAGAAATAGAAACAGAACATCCTTCCGGAAATCCCAAAGAAGGTCTTTCCACTACCGCCCGGTCAGGCGCGGCGCTCTACCGCGGATTAGATCTTTCCTATTCTTATAAAATAGAAACCCAACTTGGCCAAAGCTTCAAAAACATCGGCGGCACTGCTAAGTCCACTTTCGACATTGCAAAAGATTATGGCGTAAACCTCGTTCGCCTCCGGCTTTGGGTAAACCCCGCTGTCAATGATACAGAATCCAGTCTCGCCGCTGTAAAAGCACAGGCGCTTCGCCTGAAAACGCTGGGCCTTGGTTTTTACCTGGACATCTTCTATAGCGATTATTGGGCCGATCCGGGTGGACAATCCAAACCGGCAGCATGGTCTTCACTTTCGGCTGCTGCTCTCAAGGATACGGCTGCTGCTTATACGACCAATGTACTGACACAACTGAAGAGTCAGGGTACCACACCCCTGATCGTAGAAGTTGGCAACGAGATCAATAACGGTATGTTATGGCCCACGTACCAGGTCAGCCCCACTTCAACTACCAACTGGACGAATTTTGCCACATTCTATAACGCATTGTATAGTGCAGTAAAAGGAGTAGATGCGTCTATTAAAGTGATGATGCACACTGCCGGACTGGAATATGATTTTTTTGCAAAAGCAAATACGTATGGAATAAGTTATGATATCATTGGTTTGTCGTGGTATCCCGGCTGGCATGGCAGCAGCTTCAGTACACTTCTTTCCGGCATGAACTATCTCGTTGGCTTATACAACAAAGAGATCATGATCGCTGAAACCGCTTATCAATTTGGTTCTGCCAATGCTGATCTTGTTCCCAACTGGTTTGATGCGAGCTATTTGCTGAACGGATATCCTGCCACGCAGCAAGGACAATATGATTTCCTGGTTCAACTGACAGATCTTGTACAAAGCGTAAATAACAGTAAAGGCATAGGTATCTGTTACTGGGGTGCGGATTGGGTAGCGTATGGCGGAGCTTCCGAAACGGACTGGGAGCATGGTTCACGTCTTGACAATGCCGTTCTGTTCAGAAGCGATAACTATAATGCGATACACGGCATTGAAGCTTTCAACAACAGCGGACTTAACCTCGTTGATAATCCCGGCCTTGAATCAGACGGTACTGCCACTCAAACTCCTGCTTCCTGGAGTACATGGTCACCTTCTTCCCCGGATGCGGACTATACCGAAGCTGGTGGCTTCTCCGGGTCCTACAAAGGCTCGCACTGGAAAGCGACTGCCTTTGAAGTGTACACATATCAGACATTTACCGGTTTGGCCAATGGGAACTATACGTTGAAAGCGTGGGTAATGTCGGGCGGCGGACAAACAATCAATCGCATGGAGGCAAAGGACTTTGGCGGAACAATAAAGACCCAGACGTTCCCGGTCACTTCCGCCTGGACAGAGATCACGATCGCCAATATCAATGTGAGCAATAATCAATGTACCATCGGTTTTTATACCAATTCCCCGGGGAACAAATGGTCGAACTTTGACAACGTATTGTTCTATAAACAATAAATCATGCGCATATCTTTTTTCTTAAGTGCAACATTTACGTCCCTATTTTCATTCACCGTTATTGCACAGGCAGTGACGGTGAATGTTCATACGGATTCCGTGTTAAGCAATTTCGCCGTTAAACCGCTGGGCATTAATCTGGATTACTTTATGGATGACGACAAGTATCTTAAACCAAAACGCGGTTGGGTGGATGCGCTTAAAGCGATGGGCGTAAAATACCTGCGTTATCCAGGCGGCAATAAATCCGATTTTTATTTCTTCTCCAAACCTCCCTATGAAAGATCGGAGCCTACTTTAGCAAGAACGGGTGAACATGCTACCGGTGGACGCGGTTCCATGCTAAAAGATAACTTTACCACATACCGGAACGATGTGCTGGACTTTGATGAATTTATGGCCGTCTGCCGGGCAATAGATGCAGAACCCGTGATCGTTGTTGCTGCAGACGAATACCTTGTCCACTATCCGGCCGGCAGTACATGGTCTGACAGGGAACAATTACTCCGGCATGCTGTGGAATGGGTAAAATATGCGAATGTAAAAAAAGGCTACAATATCAAATACTGGATGATCGGGAATGAAAGCTGGCATAAAGAAAACGAAAACTCAAGCGCAGCCATGTATGCCAAAGATGTAATTGATTTCTCCAAAGCAATGAAAGCAGTTGACCCTTCGATCATGATCATCCCGAATGGCAATAATGAAACATGGTGGAAGGTAGTCCTACCTGCCGTTGCTCCATACATCGATGCTATCTGTGTCAGTAATTATCCCTTTACCAATTGCGGAGCTGCCCGCATTAATGTACTTGAACCGGTTAACATAGCGGCAAGATCTATTGAGCAGTTTATACCGGCAGGTAAGGAAAGACTAAAGATCATCGTTGCAGAATACGGACCATTCAGTTGGTGCCCCGGCGGAGAACGCAGCATGTTCAATACGATGGGGAATAACCTGCTGAACATGGAGATAATGTTGCGACAACTTGAACATCCGCAGGTACTCTTCTCCGCTTTCTGGAATACGCGCTGGATAGATGATGGCGGTGGCAAATGGGCAGGATTTGATGCACTCGATAAAGATGGGAACTTCAACGCCAACGGTTACGGCCTGGCGGCAATAGGAAATTTCATTGGTAATAAAATGGTAAAAGCTACAGGTTCGTCTGAAGATCTGAAAGTTTTTGCAAGCCTGGATACTAAAAAGCATAGGTTGTATTTGTACCTGTTGAACCCGACAGATAAATCCATCGTTATACAGGAACAGGTCCTGGGTCATAAGCTAAGATCGTTGAAGCAGTCATGGGAACTCGCAGGCAAGAGTACCGAAGATACAAAACCGGTATGGCGTGAAGTGAAAGGATTATCGCTTCAGCAATCACAAACGATTCTTCCGCAAAGCGCTCGTATCGTTGAATACGTTATTCTATAAATAATTTTGTAAGATAAACATGAAGAAAATTAGATCAATGATCCAATATCATTTAGTTAAACAACAATTTTCGTTCTCTCTTCCCGTCCTTCCCGCCTTACCGGTAAAAATTAAACCGGTAAGGCGGGAAGGACGGGAAGAGAGAATAACGAAAAGAAAAGTTCCTCTTCGTTGTATAACAGGATCGTTTGAATTCTGCGAACGAATTCTTTTATTTAAACGGCATAGGTTACTAATGCGGTGGATGACTTGTTTAATATTCATTATCAGTTTCGAAACGTACGCGCAGCAGCCCTCTGGCGTTGGTAATACATTTTCAGGTACAATCTCTTTTGATAGTGATTGGCGGTTCATACGCGGTGGAGCACAAGGTGCCGAGTTGGAGAGCTTTGATGATTCGAACTGGCGCCTGCTGGATCTGCCGCACGACTGGAGTATAGAAGACCTGCCGGGTACCGGTTCGCCATTCAATCCCGCAGCCATCAGCCAGGTAAATGGCGGCTTTACCGAAGGAGGTACCGGCTGGTATCGGAAAACCTTCACCATTGATCACACACAAAAAGGGAAACGCTTCTTTATCCTTTTCGATGGTGTTTATATGAACGCAGATGTTTGGATCAACGGTCAATCACTGGGAAGTCATGCTTATGGATACACCTCCTTTGCTTTTGATCTCACCCCCCATATCAGGACAGGTGCAAAGAATACGATCGTTGTAAAGGTGAAAAACGAAGGCGAGAACAGCCGGTGGTACAGTGGTTCGGGGATCTATCGTCACGTATGGTTTTCTGTACTGAACTCGGTGCATATACAACAGTGGGGAACTTATATTACCACTCCGGCTGTGACGGCTGCGGCAGCAACGGTCGCAATAAAAACCCGTTTAACAAACAGCGGATCCGCTCCTAATTCCATTACGCTGCACTCCATCATAAAGGATGCGAATGGTAAAGAGATCACCAGGGTCAGTTCACAAAGGACTTTATCGCCGGATAAAAAAGAAGAGATCGAACAAACAATGACTGTCCCATCTCCTGCCCTATGGTCGCCGGAGAAGCCGGCCCTGTACACTATGCACACGAAAGTGTATCAGCAAAATAATAACAGCGGCGAGGCAGTTTTACTGGACGAGCAACAAACATCATTTGGGATCCGTACCTTATCATTTGATACAACAGGTTTCCGGTTGAACGGGCAGTTGATCAAGTTGAAAGGAGGTTGCATTCATCATGATAATGGTCCATTGGGTGCGAAGGCTTATGACCGTGCGGAAGAACGCAAGATCGAATTACTGAAGGCAAGTGGTTATAATGCGATCCGTTCTGCACACAATCCTCCGTCACCCGCATTGTTGGAAGCCTGCGACCGGCTTGGCATGCTCGTGATCGATGAAGCATTTGACATGTGGCGTGTGGCGAAAAATCCGGCAGACTATCACCAGTTCTTTGATGATTGGTGGCAGCGGGATATAGAAAGCATGGTGATGCGCGACCGTAATCATCCATCCATCATCATGTGGAGCATCGGCAATGAAATACCGGAACGCGGGACCGCCGCAGGTGTAAGAACGGCTTCCATGCTTGCCGATCATATCCGCCAGATGGACCCGACAAGGCCCGTAACCTCCGGCGTAAATGGATTGAACCCGGATAAAGACCCTTTCTTTGCTACGCTTGATATTGCAGGTTATAACTACGCTGCAGGTGGTGATCACTGGCAACAAAATGTGTACGCACAGGACCATCTGCGTGTACCCAATCGTATCATTTATGAATCTGAATCTTACCCGCTGGATGCTTTTGACAGTTGGATGAAAGTGCTTGATCATCCTTATGTACTGGGAGGATTTGTATGGACGGCTTTCGATTATATCGGAGAAGCAAGCATTGGCTGGTTGGGCTATTTTCAGAAAAGCAATTTTTATCCCTGGACACTTGCCTTCTGCGGAGACATTGACATCTGCGGATGGAAACGGCCACAATCCTGGTATCGTGATGCATTATGGAAAGAAAACCAGCTCTCCGTTTTTGTAAAACCGCCTCAGCCTTCATTCAAACAAAATCCGGACCGTGAAGCATGGTCCAAGTGGCATTGGGCAGATGCAGTGGACGAATGGAACTGGGCAGGACATGAGAATGAGCCATTGGATGTAACTGTATATTCATCCTGCGACCAGGCAGAGCTGTTGCTGAACGGAAGATCATTGGGAAAAAAGAAAACCGATCGCTCTACTGAGTTTATGGCAACATGGAAAGTTCCGTACGCTGCAGGTGAACTGAAAGCGATCGGCTTTAAAGGAAAAAAAGTTATTCAATCAAGGGTACTAAAAACTGCAGGAAAGGCAAGTCAGTTGCGTTTATCAGCCGACCGCTCACAATTGTTTGCAGATAATCAGGACCTCTGCTATATTACGGTAGAATGTCTGGACGGCGATGGAAACAGAGATCCAGAAGCAACACCTTTGCTGAAGTTCAGTGTAAGCGGAGATGCCCAGATCGTTGGCGTAGGAAATGCCGATCCGATGAGTACAGAAAGCTATCAGCAGCCTCAACGGAAAGCCTGGAAAGGCAGAGCACTCGTGATCCTGAAAGCTGGTAAACAATCCGGGACTATCACGTTTACGGCATCGGGCGACGGTGTAAAAGATGCCAGCATCAGCATTTATGTAAAACGAAAAGAACCATAAGCAGGTACAATGGAAGGCATTAAATTCAAATGATATCAGGTGTCAATTGCATTGATTTTTCCCCTTATTTAGAAGGGATTACTGATTGTCTACTTGCCCGCAAACCCGTCTATAGTCCTTAAATACCTTGATGAACCGGTTCGACATTTGTCCAGTCATCCCGACATTGCCCGCTGAAGCTTTGCTGCCTTCGTATTACTACGGCAGCCGCAGAGCGAAGGCGGGCTTTTCTTTTACGCACCCCCTATTCACCTGTAAGGCAGTTCAGATGTAGCAAATACCATTATTCCGGAATATTTGATTCCCGCAACCTATTGTTTCTTTTTCGCTATTTTCCCCTGCCCCTTCGTCTTAATTTTGTATCCACTACCCGAAATAAAAACTACAAATATGAACATCCAAAAACGCAAACTGGGAAATAGCGCCCTCGAAGTCTCTGCTTTGGGGCTTGGCTGCATGGGCATGAGCTTTGCCTATGGACCCGCTCCCGATAAAAAAGAAATGATCTCGCTTATACGGGCCGCTGTAGAGCGCGGTATTAATTTTTTTGATACTGCCGAAGTTTATGGCCCTTTTAAAAATGAAGAACTGGTAGGTGAAGCCCTTGCTCCTCTCCGTAATGAAGTGGTGATCGCTACTAAATTCGGCTTCAAGCCCGCTGCTGATGGCAAATGGTCTGGGCTCGACAGCCGGCCTGCCCATATCAAAGAAGTAGTGGACGCTTCTTTAAAACGGCTTAAGACCGGTGTGATCGATCTGCTGTATCAGCATCGCGTAGATCCTGATATTCCTATTGAAGAAGTAGCCGGCACAGTGAAAGACCTGATACAACAAGGCAAGGTCAAATACTTCGGGCTTTCAGAAGCCGGCGCAGACACAATCCGGAAAGCACATGCCGTGCAACCCGTGACTGCCCTGCAAAGCGAATATTCACTTTGGTGGAGAACACCCGAAGAAAATATCATTCCTACCCTGGAAGAACTGGGAATTGGCTTTGTTCCATTCAGCCCCTTAGGTAGAGGTTTTCTTACAGGTAAAATTGATGAGAACACTGCGTTCGACAGCACCGATTTCCGCAATACCCTTCCCCGTTTTTCGCCGGAAGCGCGCAAAGCAAATCAGGCATTGATTGAGTTGATCGGTATTATTGCCAAAAGCAAAAGCGCAACACCTGCACAAATCGCACTGGCATGGCTGTTGGCACAAAAACCATGGATCGTTCCGATCCCCGGCACTACCAAACTGAGCCGCCTGGAGGAAAATATCGGTGCTGCCAGTATTGAACTTACTCCGGAAGATCTTCAGGAAATCAATAATGCAGCCTCCCGCATTACGATACAGGGAAACAGATATCCTGAACAATTGTCAAAATTGGTAGGTAAATAAAGCGATGGGAGGTAAAAGAATTGTAACGGCATAAGACAAAGCAGACCGACCGGAGTTTTGCCGATATTTGCACCGGCTATGTTGATTTAAGCTGGCCTTATATATTCATGTCGATCAAACAAGCAATTGTTCTCGCCGGTGGCCTTGGTACCCGCCTCCGTGAAGCAGTACCAGATTTGCCTAAATGCATGGCACCTGTTGCCGGCCGCCCTTTTCTTTATCATGTGATCAATTACCTGCGCAGGCAGGACATCACTTCTTTTATCTTTTCCCTGGGATATAAGCATGAAGTGATCGAACAATACCTGAAAGATGAGTTCCATACACTGGATTACCAATGCGTGATCGAAACAGAACCGCTGGGAACTGGCGGCGCCATCCAGCTGTCGTGCCGACATGCCAGCGAAAAACAGGTACTGGTTACCAATGGCGATACTCTTTTTAAAGTTAACCTTGCAGAACTGGCATCTTTTCACAAAGCACAGGACGCTGATTGCACCCTTTCCTTAAAGCCAATGAAAAATTTTGACAGGTATGGAATGGTGGAAATAAATAAAAAAGGGATTGTAGAAAGTTTCAGGGAAAAACAATTCTATACTGATGGGCTGATCAATGGGGGTGTATACCTCTTAAATGTTGAACGTTTTCTTGCGCATTCATACCCGCTGAAATTTTCTTTTGAAAAAGACTACCTGGAGCAACAGGTGGAACAGGGAACTTTATCAGCGCAGGCGCAGGACGGGTACTTTATTGATATTGGTATTCCGGATGATTACAATAAAGCTCAATCTGATCTGAAAACCCCTCCACTCCATCTCAGTGCTATTGACAAAAGCTGGACGCTTTTTCTTGATCGCGATGGTGTGATCAATGAAGATAAGCCCGGCAGTTATATTTTCAGCCCGGAAGAATTCATCTTTATGGAAGGCGCTTCTGCCCTGTTCAAAAAACTGGCAAAGACTTTCCGACATACTATTGTTGCCACCAATCAGCGCGGTGTAGGCCGCGGACTGATGACGGAAGAAATGCTGTCTGTCATCCATCAGAAAATGACCGGTGCTATCCGGGATGCAGGCGGCAAGATCGATGCCGTTTATTATGCCACATCCATTCACAATAATGATGTGCAGCGAAAGCCCAATCCCGGTATGGCTTTGCAGGCAAAAAAAGATTTTCCCGATATTGACTTCAGCCGTTCCATTATGATCGGTAATAATATCAGCGATATGCAGTTTGGCAGAAGTGCAGGCATGTACACTGTTTTCTTGACCACCACTAACAAGGAAATACGTCTCCCTCATCCCGATATAGACCTCATATTTAACTCCTTACACGATTTTGTCAAAGCTTTATGAGAGACTATAAAATTTAATGCCGGTTTCGCCGTTATCAGCGGGCCGGGCAAGCCCCATTTAATACTGTAATTTTGCGATCATGAATAAAATAGCTGTGAAACTCGGATTATTGTTGCTCCTGTCATACACCAGCCAGGCGCAATTGATCAGCGCCGGCGACAAAAGAAAACTGAGGGAAAAGGAAGATACCCTGAAGGAATATGCCATGTACATGATCACTGATACCACTACGGCAGACCGTATGATATCCGACAGCATTTTTACCCGTACCCTGGTAAGGGCCTTACAGATAAAGAACTCCTTTTATTACCCATTCGATTCCGTACAAGGTGTTTCCCGTCTTTATGCACCGGATTCCAGTTTCCGCATTTTCACCTGGAATATGCAGTTTGATGATTATTACTGCCGCCAGAAAGGCGCTATCCAGATGAGAACAAAAGATGGCTCTCTCAAATTGCTGCCCTTGCGGGATGTGTCTGAGTTTACCGACAAAGCAGAAGACTCTGCCCGTTCCCGCAGCAACTGGATCGGTGCGATCTATTATAATATTATCAAAACGCAATACAACAACAGGAACTATTACACTCTTTTTGGTATTGATTATAATACAGTGATGAGCACAAAAAAATGGGTGGAAGTGATGTATTTCGATCAAAAAGGCGAACCGGTGTTTGGCGGCCCTTTCTTTAGCTATGCGCAGGACAGCATTCCCCAACCCACAGCCTACCGCTTCAGCCTGGAATTCAAAAAAGATACCCGCGTTTTACTGAACTATATCAGTGATCTCGGTGTGATTCTCTCCGATCATTTGATTTCTGAAACGGATGACCCCGATCATAAATGGACCTATATTCCCGATGGCGACAATGAAGCCTTTAAATGGGAAGGAGGAAAATGGGTACATATCGATAAGGCATTTGACTATAAAGTTGACATGCGTGGCATAGACCCCTACCTGGGCAACCCTCCTGTAGAAGATCCATTGCTGGATAAAAATGGTAATACCAATCAGAGAAAACTGGAAGAGAAATCAGAAAAGAATAAGGCAAAAGAAAAACCGAAAACAGGGAATAATGGCGATTAAAATTCCTTAACATATCATTTATCCTGCTATTTATGGTAAATCTGCTCCGCTAAAATTATCTTTGCACGGAATTACTATGCGGCAATTTTTCCGACATACTGTTCTATGGCTTATTGCGCTGTCAATATTGAACACCAGTATTGACTTTGTTGATACTGACCGCGGGTCCGCTACATCCTCTTCATCAACAAATACAGAATACAACGAGATTGAAAGTATCGCAGAATTTTTACTGGATGAAACCATAAATCAAACGCTTCCCGATCAGAAAGGGAATGATGAACAGGGACTGTTGAAAAAATCCGTCGCTTTTGATTTCTCCCTGCCTGAAAAGAAAATAAAGATCATTAATGATCCAACCGGAGCAGGCGGCAAACGCCTGAATGGAGAACAAAACCAATCCCATCTGCCTGCTGGTTTCACCGCCTTGTTTACTCCCCCTCCCGACCGAGCCTGATACGATAGCTGCTTCAGCTAAAGTTTATACCAACCAACCCGGTTTAACACATTAAGGGCATTGCCCCTATACACGCATGCCTGCTCCTTTCCAGGAAGGGCTGCCTCATTGTATAGACACTTCAATATTTTTCTGATGAAAAAATACCTATCGGTGATCCCGGCCATTGTGCTGTGCTTATCACTATCGGCTCAACATACAGATACATTACACGTTTCATTGGAACAGGCAGAACAACTATTCCTTCAAAAAAACCTGTTGCTGCTCTCGCAACGCTACCAGGTAGATGCAGCAAAAGCCAATGAAATACAGCAGAAACTTTATAATAATCCTGTCATTTCTTCCGAACTGGCCGCTTATGGCGACAATCATAAATGGTTTGATATAGGCAATAAAGGCCAGAAATCGTTTGGGATTGACCAGGTGATATCACTTGCCGCCAAACGGAATAAACGGGTATTGCTGGCAAGAGAGCAAACCGCACAAGCCAACTTTTCTTTTTATGAATTGCTCCGTTCTCTTAAATATGAGCTGCGGCAAAACTTCTATATAGTTGCTTATGCAGAAGAGCTCATAGCCCAATATAATGAACAAATGCAGCAACTGCAGCAGATCATCAATGCTTATGATGTGCAGGCTGCTAAAGGAAATGTGCCATTGAAAGACGCCGTGAGATTGAAAGGCGAATATATACAATTGAGTGCCGACCGCAATGCAGTGGTAATGGATGCCATCACCGCCCGGCAAACACTTCAATTGCTGATGGACACTACTGCGTTTGTATCTCCCAACAAAATAAGCCTGGAATCAAAACCTTTGCCCGATCTCGCCATGCTTACCAGCATCGCACGTCAAAACCGTTCCGATCTGCAAATACAGCAAAGCCAGTTGAAGCAGGAGCAGTTGAACTACAACTACCAGCGCGCGCTGGCTACGCCTGATCTTACCGTTGGAGCAGGATATGATCAGAATGGAAGTTATGTCAGCAACCTGTATTCTGTCCGCGCTGCTATAGACCTGCCTTTGTTCAACCGGAACCAGGGCAATATCAAAGCTGCAAAAGCACAGATCAAATCAGCAGAGCTCGCACTCGATTATAAGCAGAACGAAGTGGATAGAGAAGTAGCAGGCAGCGTAGCAAGGCTGACAGAAGCGGAAAAAGAATACAAGGCTTCCGAACAAAGCTTTAATAAGGATTTCCCGGAAATGAACCGCAGCATGATCGAGAATTTCAATAAAGGGAATATTTCCCTGCTGGAGTTTGTTGATTTTTTCGAAAACTACAATGTGGCGATCCGGCAATTGAATCAATTACATAAACAAAGAAGGTTGGCCTGGGAAGACCTGGAATATACACTTGGCACCCGCCTTTGATCTTCATCATCTATTTAAATAATACAGCTTATGAATTCCTTTATAATATCACTCTACAGCTTTCTGCTGGCTGTGCTGATCACGGCTTGCGGCCATCAGTCAAACAAAGAAACTGCAGACGGAAAATTCATTCTAACAGACACCATGCTCAACCGGATCAGCATTGACACTGCATTGATCAGGCCGGTCATGAATGAGCTCCGTTTTTCCGGTAAGATCACACCGGAAGATAATAAGATGGCCAATATCTTCCCCATTGTAGCAGGCTATGTAACAAAACTGAATGTATCACTCGGCGATTATGTGAAGAAGGGCCAGGTGCTGGCTATTATCCGCAGCACGGATGTAGCCGATTTTGAAAAGCAACGCCGCGATGCAGAGACCGACCTGGTAGTGGCAAAAAAAAACCTGAAAGCCGCACAGGAATTGAACGAGTCCAAATTGAATACAGATAGGGATGTGGCAGCAGCACAAAAAGAAGTGGAATCTTCAGAAGCTGAACTGAACCGGGTAAAAGAGGTATTTAATATTTATCATGTAAATAAAGGTTCCTACTACAATGTAGTAGCGCCTATCAGTGGTTTTATCACGGATAAGAAGATCAACCCTGATATGCAATTGCCGGCGGGATTGAGCGAAAGTATTTTCACCATTGCCCAGATAGATGAAGTGTTCGTAACAGCAAATGTTTACGAAACCGATATCGCCAGGTTGCAATTGAATATGCCTGCAGAAGTGGAACTGCTTAGCTATCCCGGGAAAAAATTTTCCGGGAAAATTGATAAGATCCTGAATGTGCTGGACCCTGATACCAAAACACTCAAGATCCGCATCCGTTTGCCCAACCCCGGTTATGCACTCAAGCCCGAAATGGCGGCGACTGTCTTTATCCGCTATGAAGATGGCCAGCATTTGCCTTCAATCCCTGCAGAAGCTGTTGTGTTTGATAAAAGCAAGAACTACCTGATGATCTTTCACAGGAAGGACAGTATTGAGACCCGTGCTGTGGAGCCGCTGAAAACCACTGCCGGCAATACCTATGTGCTGGCCGGTTTACAGCCAGGTGAAAAAGTGATCGTCAAAAATGCCTTACTGGTATATGATGCATTGAACGATTAAACAGTATACGATGAGTGGAATTATCAAACATACACGGGTGCGGTAACAGTGCCCTAAAAATATTTACATGAACAAGTTTATCCGAAATATTGTAGCGTTTTCGCTCAAGAACAAATTCTTCACCTTCTTCATGACCGGGGTGTTGATCATAGCGGGTATCGTCAGTTTTATCAAAACACCGATAGAAGCATTCCCCGATGTCACCAATACACAGATCATTATTGTATCGCAATGGCCTGGCCGGAGTGCTGAAGAAATCGAGCGTTTTGTGACAAGGCCAACTGAAGTGGCAATGAACAGTGTGCAGCGGAAAACCAATGTCCGCAGCATTACTATGTTTGGCCTGAGCGTGATGAAAATAATCTTTGAAGATGGAGTGGATGATTTTTTTGCCCGGCAACAGGTCAATAATCAGTTGCGTACGGTTAGTCTTCCCGAAGGTGTTGATCCCGAAGTGCAGCCACCCTATGGCCCCACCGGTGAAATATTCCGGTATGTGTTAAGAAGCCCGGACCGGAACAGCCGGGATTTGCTGACGGTCCAAAACTGGACCATCGACCGGCAATTAAGATCAGTTGCAGGTGTTGCAGATGTGGTAGCTTTTGGCGGACAGGAAAAAATATACGAGATACAGGTTAATCCAACACAGTTACAGAAATATGATATCACGCCACTGGAAGTATACAATGCCGTATCCAAAAGCAACCTGAATGTTGGCGGGGATGTGATTGAAAGAAACAACCAGGCTTATGTGGTAAGAGGGATCGGTTTGCTCGACAAGCAAAGCGATATTGAAAATATCATCATTGACCAGAACCAGGATGCCCCGGTATTGGTAAAACATGTCGCCACCGTAAAAGAAAGTGCCTTACCACGGGTAGGGCAAACCGGGCTCAACAATGATGATGATGTGGTGGAAGGCATTGTGGTAATGCGGAAAGACGAAAACCCTTCTGAAGTACTGGCCCGCGTTAAAAAGAAAGTAGCGGAACTGAACGAGAATATCCTGCCTGCCGATATCAAAATGGAAACCTTCTACGACAGGGACAACCTGATGGCTTATTGCACGGAGACCATCTCCCATAATGTGCTGGAAGGAATTGTGCTGGTAACGGTGATCGTATTCCTGTTCATGGCCGATTGGAGAACGACGGTCATCGTCTCCATCATTATTCCTTTATCCCTGCTCTTTGCTTTTTTCTGCTTGCGGTTAAAGGGGATGACGGCCAACCTGATCTCACTCGGCGCAATAGATTTCGGGATCATCATTGACGGCGCCGTGGTAATGGTGGAGGGGATGTTTGTAGCACTCGCCCATTTATCGCACAAAGAAGGAATGGAGCGGTTCAACAAATTGTCAAAACTCGGCTTGCTGAAAAAGACAGGCGGCGAACTGGGTAAAGCAGTATTCTTTTCCAAAGTCATCATCATTACTGCCTTGCTTCCCATATTCACTTTCCAGAAAGTGGAAGGCAAAATGTTCTCTCCTCTTGCCTGGACGCTTGGGTTTGCCCTGCTTGGCGCATTGATCTATACTTTAACATTGGTGCCAGTACTTTGTTCCATATTACTGCGGAAGAATGTAAGGGAGAAAGATAATTTCATTGTCCGCTTTTTCAATAAAACAGTTGGTGGTGCATTTGCCTGGTGTTTCAGGAATAAACGCAAAAGCCTTATCACTGCATTTGCCGTAATGGGACTCACGTTCGCTTCAGCAAAATTCCTTGGCTCTGAATTTCTTCCCGAGTTGAATGAAGGCGCCTTATGGGTAACAGCAGAATTACCAATGAGCACTTCCCTCACTGAATCAATGAAGATCACCAAAACACTCCGGAGCAAGCTGATGGGGTTTGAAGAAGTAAATGGTGTGCTTTCTCAAACCGGGCGAAGCAATGATGGCACTGATCCGAATGGATTTGGTTTTGTTCAGTTCCAGGTAAACCTGAAACCGGCAAAGGAATGGAAAGTGAAAAGGACCAAGGATCAGTTAATAGAAGAAATGGATAAAGAGCTCAGCCAGTTCCAGGGTATCACTTATAACTATTCCCAACCAGTGGTAGACAATGTAGCAGAAGCAGTGGCAGGTTTCAAAGCATCCAATGCCGTAAAAATATTCGGCGATGATCTTAATAAGCTCGACGATCTGGCAGACCAGGTTTATCAAAACATCAAAAACATTCCCGGCATAAAGGATGCAGGCATTCTTAGGAATATCGGACAGCCGGAGATCAGCGTAATCCTTGATGAAGAAAAAATGGCTTTATATGGAGTATCAACTGCTGATGCTCAGGCAGTGATCGAAATGGCTATTGGCGGTAAAACAGCTACAGGGAAATATGAAGATGAAAAAAGGTTTGATGTGCGTATCCGCTACAGTCCGGAATACCGGAAAGATGAAACCGATATCATGGCATTGATGGTACCTACCCTGAAAGGAGGTAAAATCCCGTTGAGCAGTATCGCAGAGCTGAAAAAAATAACAGGTCCTGCATTCATTTACCGGGATGAGAATAAACGTTTCATTGGTGTGAAATTCACCGTCAGGGAAAGGGACCTGGGCAGTACCATTAAAGAAGCCATGGCTAAGGTGAATGCGACTATAAAACTACCCAAAGGGTATACGATTGCCTGGGCCGGTGAATTCGAGAACCAGGTAAGGGCGACCAACCAGCTGGCCTTTGTGGTTCCGATCAGCCTTATTGCCATTTTCGTTTTACTGTTCATCACTTTTGGCAATGCTAAGGACGCGGGGCTTATATTATTGAATGTTCCGTTTGCCTTGATCGGCGGTATTCTGGCATTGCATATTACAGGCATCAACTTTGGCATATCCGCCGGCGTTGGTTTTATTGCGTTGTTTGGTATCTGCGTGCAGAATGGAGTGATCCTTATATCGGTGTTTCATCAGAACCTGCGGCAGAAGATGGCACTGGCAGATGCGATCAGAGAGGGAGTTACTTCGAGGATACGGCCAGTGGTGATGACGGCATTGATGGCAATGCTGGGGTTATTGCCCGCGGCTTTATCAACAGGGATCGGATCAGAAAGTCAAAAACCTTTAGCGGTGGCGATCATTGGGGGATTGGTTACGGCAACTATCCTTACGTTGCTGGTGTTCCCGATCATGTTCTGGATCTTTTACAGGAGGTCTGAGAAAAATAG
>OFTY01000684.1_pt1 | contig 20602 bp, 16 predicted proteins | sample 1775061 | NCBI WGS metagenome assembly OFTY01 (sample SAMN08195773, study PRJEB24354) | sludge metagenome | isolation source: sludge from phenol fed wastewater aerobic bioreactor B | place: India: Nagpur | collected 2016-09-16 | reverse complement strand
CTGGGCCGTTTCAATCCGAACGATGATAAAACCTGGTCAACCGCTACTTATCCGCGGCTTTCCCTCGCGAATAAAGTGAACAACCAGCGCACTTCCACTTACTGGCTCACAGATGGCGCATTCGTACGCCTGAAATCGATCGAGATCGGGTATACGTTGCCAAAGCATCTGCTTTCCCGTTTAAGAATGGAAAAGATCCGGTTATACCTCAATGGCTATAATCTCTTTACCTGGTCTTCCACCAGCCTGATGGATGTGGAAGCACGGTCCAGCCACTATGTGGTATATCCCATACAACGTATTATCAACGGAGGCGTAAACGTAACCTTCTAAACTCACTCGCAATGAAATCAATGAAAAAAAGACTGGCAGTTATATTTTCAGTGACTGCCGTGGCAGCCGGGGTGATATGCAGTTGCAAACGACCCCTGTACGTGGTACCGGTGGAATTCAAGTCCGCTGCGGATGTTTTTAGTGATTCAGCCCGCGCAGAATTCTTTATCAATAACGCATATACGGAAATGCCGGCGGACGTATCCAACAGCTACAACTGGATGGATGGGAACGCCATGCTGGCTTCCGCCTGCGACGAAGCGATGCATATCTCTACCAACAAAACGTCGCCTTCCGCACCGCAGCGCATGAGCGCGGGCAACTGGAACCCCTCCAACATGCGTTTTTACCGGTCAGACGACGGGGCTGGTAATATCGGCTCCTGGCTGAAATGGGGTGGCTATCACGGGAACAGGAAAGCCAATACGGCGCTGAAGAATCTCTACATGCTGCCTAATTCTGTGACCGACCGGTTCAAAAAGAGACTGCGGGGAGAGGCCATGTTCATCCGGGCTATGCAACACTGGTTCCTTTTCCAGAAATGGGGCGGTATCCCGATCGTGGATAAAGCCTTCGAAGCATCTGATAACGTACAGATCCCCAGGAATTCTGTGAGACAGGTGATAGACTTTATTGTGAAATCCTGTGACAGTGCCATCCTCCTGCTACCGGCAGACCCCTATTCCGAACCAAGTGAAGTAGGGCGCGCTGACCGCGGTTCCTGTATGGCGCTGAAATCAAAAGCCCTGCTTTATGCTGCCAGCCCGCTTTATAACCGCGTAGCTGACTCGCTTGTCTCCTACGGGAATGCGGATATTAACCGCTGGCAGGTTGCCGCCAAAGCCGCGCAGGATGTGGTGGATCTGGGATGGTACCGGTTGTACACCGCAACTTCTGCTCCCACCGGTCAGAAAAATTACCAGGAATTGTTTTACGCCTGGGGCGCCGGTAACAGCAACCGCGAATTCATCTTTGCCCGCCTGAGAACACCCAACCGCGATACGGAGAACGATAACTTCCCTGCCGGTTTCACCAACGCCAAAGGCGGTACCTGTCCCTCCCAGGACCTGGTAGATGCTTATGAAATGGACGATGGTACCGCTTTCAGCTGGAGCAATGCTGCGCAGGCCAAAGATCCTTATCTGAAGAGGGATCCCCGGTTCTATGCTTCCATCATCTACAACGGTGCGAAATATGCAAAGTTTGCCAACTCATCTAACTATACTTTCCAAACCTATACCGGTGGCGTGAATGCACAGGGACTGGCAAAAACAGAAACATCCTACTACCTGATGAAGTTCCTGGACTATGCGAATGTGAACCCGGTACAGGGATCCGGTTCTGCTTATCATAACTGGGCTTATTTCCGTTATGCGGAAGTGTTGCTCAACCTGGCTGAAGCGGGGAACGAGTTTGGTGGTCCAGGTTACGTAGTACCGGGCGCTACCAATGCGCTCACTCCGGTACAGGCGATTGACCTGGTAAGGGCAAGGGCTGGTATGCCAGGCGTACAGGCGAGCTCAACCAAAAGAGGTATTCCGCTGAACCAGGCAAACCTCCGAGAACTGATCCGCAACGAGCGCCGCATTGAGCTGGCATTTGAAGATCATCGTTACTACGACGTACGTCGCTGGATGATCATCGAACAGCTGCCGAAGTTTATCCGCGGTTGTGTGATCACGAAACAGACGAACGGGACCTTCACCTATGATCCGACCGTGAACGTGGAGAACAAAGTGTTTGAGACCAAACATTACTTCTTCCCGATCCCTGAAACGGAACTGATCAGAAATCCCAAAATGAAACAGAACCCGGGCTGGGGCCAGTAAAGCATCGGTTCACCTAATAAAATCGAAAAAGGATGAAAAAAATATTAACAATTATACTATCACTCTTCCTGGCCTTACCGCAGGTGTTTGCCCAGGGAGTGGGAGTGGCCACCGCAGGCCGGCAAATAACGGGCAGGATCGTAGATGCCAACGGTGATGGAATGATTGGCGCGAACGTTGTTGAAAAAGGAACCACCAATCGCGCAATTGCGGATTCCAAAGGGGAGTTCAAGATCACGCTGATCAAATCCAACAGCACGCTCGTTGTATCTTACATCGGCTACATCTCCCAGGAGGTGACCGTAAAAGGCAGTACAGTGAAGATCACACTGAATCCGGACGCTACAAAACTTGGTGACCTGGTGGTAGTGGGTTATGGTACACAGAAGAAAGCCAGCGTGGTGGGTGCGATCTCTCAGGTGAAATCAGAAGAATTACAACAGTCTTCCACACCAAACCTCACGAATGCCATTGCTGGCCGTGTTTCCGGTGTAATTACCATCATGGGCGCCGGTAAACCGGGTTCTGACAACGCGGAGATCTATGTGCGCGGGATGGCCACCACCAACACCACTGCACCACTGGTATTAGTGGATGGTATTGAACGGGAATGGCGGCAGATCGATCCGGTGGATATTGAAACCTTTTCCGTACTGAAAGATGCCTCTGCTACTGCAGTGTACGGGGTGCGCGGTGCGAATGGCGTGATCCTGATCACCACCAAACGCGGTAAAAAAGGAAGACCGGTACTGAGCATTGCCACGCAGGCAGCCATTCAGGAGGCGATCCGTACGCCTAAATACCTGGGCTCCTATGATTATGCCAGACTCAGGAATGAAGCATTGAAGAATGACGGCATGCCGCTGGAGTATACAAACAGCGATCTGGAACATTACAAACTGGGCGATTCTCCGTATACACATCCGGACAACGATCTGTATAAAGACTTTGTGCGAAAATATTCCTGGCAGCAAAATACCAACATCAACATAAGAGGAGGCAATGATATCATGGCGTATTTCATCTCTGCCAGCCATCTGCACCAGGAAGGTCTGTACAGGAATTTCCCGAATTCCAAATATGAGACCAACTCCAACTATGAAAGGTATAATTTCCGCTCTAACCTCGATTTCACCGTGACGCCCAGCCTGAAAATTGGTGTGGACCTCACCGGCAGACTGGAAGTGCGGAAGCAACCGAACTTCGGGGATGACCTGTTCGACAAGATACGCAGGCTGCCACCGAACTTTGCGCCTTATATCAATCCTGACGGCAGCATGGGCGGACGTTCTGATGAAACCCGCCTGGCTCCTTACGCTTTGCTTTCCCAGTTCGGTAACCGCAACCGTAATACCAATGTGCTGGAAGGCGCTTTCACGATCAATCAGAACCTTTCCAAACTGGTGGAAGGCCTTTCTTTCCGTTCTCTCATCGGGTTTAACAGTAACTATGAATCGAGGAGAGATATTTCGGAGAAGCCGGAGCTGTGGGAATACACCCGTTTCGGTAACTATATCCTGAATAAATCCGTTACAGACCTTTCCATTTCAACCGGTAAAGGTCCGGGTAGAAGAAGAATCTCTTTCGAGGGAGCCCTCAATTACAACCGTACCTTCGGCGATCATGCCGTTACCGGTATGGTGTTGTATCAGCAGAGCCAGTTCTTCGATGGTGGAAGTATTCCTACCGGGTATCTTGGCTGGGTAGGCCGCGCCACCTATGCTTACAAACAGAAATACCTGCTTGAAGTGAATGCCGGCTACAACGGTTCCAAACAATTCCAGGCCAATCGCCGTTTCGGTTTCTTCCCGGCGGTTTCACTGGGCTGGGTACCTTCAGAGGAACCTTTCTGGAAGAGCAATATCAAGTTCATCGACTACTTCAAACTGAGAGGTTCTTACGGCGAGATCGGGAACGACAAGATCGGGAACTTCGATTATTTGTACCAGCAAACCTATAATTACGCACCTGATGAAGACGGATGGAAATACATCTGGGGTGAGAACGCCTACTCCGAGCGCGGGTTGATAGAAGGGCAGCCGGGTAACAGCAACGTAACCTGGGAGCGTGCCAAGAAGGCAAACATCGGTTTTGACCTGCGGATGCTGCATAACAAGTTCACAGCTACCGTAGATGTTTTCTACGAAAAACGCCGCGATATCCTTGCCATCCCTTATTCCGTGCCGCTGCTCTTCGGGATGAACAATCCGCAGGGAACCACGAGAAAAGACGGTCAGGGGCTTCCGCCGGAGAACCTCGGCCGCGTAACCAACAAAGGAATCGACTTTGAACTGGGCTATAGCGATAAAATAGGTGCCGTGAGTTACTTCGTGAAAGGGAACTTTACTTTCGCCCGTAACGTGATCGAGAAAATAGATGAAGAAGGCAAACGCTATCCCTGGCAGAAAATAGAAGGAAAACAGATTGGCCAGCACTTCGGTCTTACCGCTGAACGCCTCTACCAGGTAGGTGATTTTGAAACAGAAACTGATGGCAGCCTGAAACTCGAAGGCGGCTTCCCCATCCTGAAAAAAGGTATCCCAATGCCTTCCTTTGGGGTGGTATATCCCGGTGATATCAAGTATAAGGACCTTAATGGCGACGGCATTATCGACAGCTATGATGTAGGTGCTATCGGTAAAGGAAAAGTACCGGAGTTCATCTATGGTATCAGCATGGGCGGCAGCTACAGGAACTTTGATCTCGCGGTGCTCTGGCAAGGGGCCGGTGGAGCGGATATGTATTTCAAAGAAGATGCCGTTTGGGAATTCTTTGCACTGGGTAAAGTGATGCAACATCACCTGGGCAGGTACAATCCGGATGATCCCTCTTCCTGGACAAATGCCACATATCCTCGCCTGCACAATGCAGAGAATCCTAACAACCACCAGAAATCCACTTACTGGCTCTACTCCCGGAATTACATAAGGCTGAAGAATGTGGAGCTTGCGTATAATCTGCCTAAATCCCTCTTATCCAGAACAAAGATCTCCAGCACAAAACTGTTCGTGAACGGTACCAACCTGCTCACCTGGGATCGTATGCTGAACTGGGATCCTGAATCAGGCAGCGAGGTTGGCAACTCCTATCCACAGTTACGGACCTGGAACATTGGTGTAAGGGTAACCTTGTAATTTTTTCTTAAAACGATTTATCATGAAGAGCTTGAAATACATACTTACCGTTCTCTCCGCCGCAACGCTGCTGGCCTGCCAGAAAGATGGCGCCGGTCTGCTGGATAAAGCGGAGTCAGGCGATCTGACGGAGGAAAGGGTATTCTCCAGTGCAAAATATACCAAGGAGTTCCTGACGGATATTTACCGCAGGATCCCTTACGGCTGGGATAACAACGTTTACCTGGATGCCGCCACCGACGACGGCGAATCCCGCCCCTGGTGGGGATGGGTGAACACCGTGCATGTAGGCGCTTACAATCCCACCAGCATGCCGGACAAGTTCAAACGCTGGGCAGATTACTACGCGGCTATCCGCGCCTGTAACCTCTTCATCAGCAAGATCGACAATGTGCCGCTGGACCCGGAACAATATATGAGCTCGGAAGATATCCGCACACGGATGAAATACGAAGCGGTGTGCCTCAGGGCTTATTATTACGCAGAACTGGTTCGCTGGTATGGCGGTGTGCCCATCATCACCAAAGTACTGGAACGCAATTCTCCGGAGCTCTACTCCAAACGCGCCAACCTGGATGAGATAAAAAAGTTCATCCTTGCGGAATGCGACACTGCCGCCGCTCACCTGCCGGCCCGTGAAACCGGTATCGATTACATGCGTGTTACAAGCGGTATTGCCAAAGCTATCAAAGCGCGCCTGCTGCTGCATCTGGCCAGCCCGTTGTTCAATGGTACCACCTCCGGTCCGCTGAGCCCCTGGTCATGGGGCAACTATGACGCCAACCGCTGGAAAGAAGCGGCGGATGCGGCTAAAAGTGTGATCGATCATAAAGACGAAGTAGGCGCGCCCGTTTACAGTCTCTATGTTAAAACAGAGCCGGATAATTTCTTCGGCGTTAAGAACTCTTACCCCGGCTCCGGCAAAGCCATGGGCTGGTATTACGTGTTCATCCTCCGCAAGAGCGATGAGATGATGCTCTGCTACGGCAAGAAGAACATGACCAATGAACTGGATAAATGGCAGCTGCCGGGCGCCATGCAGAAAGCCGGCGATGCTTCCTACACACTTCCTACTTATAACTATGCCGCCTGTTTCGAAACAAAAGATGGTGTACCGGTGTACCAGACAGATGATTACGGTGTACCGCTGCTGGATGGAAACGGTCAGTTTGTGGTGAACCCCTTGTCAGGGTTTGATCCGCAGAAACCGTACATCAACAGGGATTCCCGTTTTTATCATTCGCTCTGGTACAACGGCGCCATGTTCAGCAACGTTGTGTTTAGTCCCTGGAGGGCAGAGGATGGCTCCACGGGCCAGGAATTCCTGAACGGATACGCACATACCGGGCTTTTCCTCCGCAAGTTCATGGACCCGAAGAACATCTCTCTCAGCAACGGCGTAACCGGCCAAACCAATCACAACTTCCCGCTTTACCGCTTTGTGGAAATGCTGCTGAACTATGCGGAAGCGATCAACGAGTTCCTGCCTGACGGGGCGTCCCGCACGGAAGCCATCCAGGTGCTTGATCAGATCAGAGCACGGGCGGATATGCCCGGTGTGCAGGCAACTTTTACCAAGAACGGCTGGAATGTGAATGACCAGAAACAGCTGCGCAAATTCATCCGTAATGAGCGCAGGATCGAACTGGCCTTTGAAGAGCATCGTTTCTTCGACATCCGTCGCTGGCTGATCGGGGAGAAAACGCAGAAAGTGGTGTATGAGCACGATGTGCTCAAGAAAACGAACGGCGCCTTTGAATATAAGATCAAAGTGTGGGAAAGAAGGGTATTTGAATCGAAACACAATCTGCTGCCGCTGCCGCAATCCGAGGTGAACAATAACAAGAATATGCAGCAGAATCCCGGCTGGTAAAGGCCGAAATGGTAAAATAATTCATTAACTTAACCGGTTTTTTATATGAGAAAGATGTTTGTATTGCTCGTGTGCGCCCTGGTTGGATTGAGTAGCTGTGAAAAGTATGATTTTTACGCCAAATTTGTGCCGGAAGTACTATATTATGAGAAGGATAAAGTGGAGAACGCAGACTTTAAACAGACGACCCTGGCTGCCGGCGTTACGCAGTGGACGGTAAAAGCCCGCATAAGCGCGCCGATGAAGTTGAAAGAAATAAAATTGTACAGGATCGCCGGCGGAAAAGAAGACCTGGTGACCACTTATAACGATCTCCGCTTAACGCCGAACGTTTTCAATCTTGTTGCCGCATGGGACAAGATCACCGCGGAAACGACTGTTAAGATCGTGGCAACAGATAACGATAACAGGGTAACAGCCCGGAATTTCATCATTAAAGTCACCCCCTGAGCACTGGCATATCTTTTAAAAACAGTCATAAAAATTCAAATCAGAGCAAGACATGAAGAAAGTTTTCTGTTTCCTGGCGGCCTGCGTCATATTACCTGCCGCAGGGTTCTCCCAAAAGCTGAACACACTGTCGTCCAAGGAAAAAAAGCAGGGGTGGACGCTTCTTTTTGACGGTACCAGCACCAATGGCTGGACTACCACAGGCGGCAAACCGGTGCCCGCCGGATGGGAAGTGAAAGACGGTATTCTCACGGTGAAGAAAGGTGCCAAAGGCGGAGACATTATCACAGCCGGTGAATATTCCGATTTCGATTTCTCCATCGATTATAACATCACGCCGGGCTGCAACAGCGGGATCAAATATTTTTTCACGAAGTATGAGAAAGGCGGGAACCTGGGCATGGAGTACCAGATACTGGACGATGCGCTGGCAGAAGACAATAAGCTGGAAAATCACCGTACCGGTTCATTTTATGATGTGATGCCGCCGAATGACGATGCAAAGAAAACCAACCCTCCGGGCCAATGGAACACAGTTCGTATCGTGTCCAAAGGAAAGAAAGTGGAACACTGGCTGAACGGGAAGAAGATCCTCGAATTCACCCGGGGCGATCAGGCTTACACTGCTGCCGTAGCAAAGAGCAAGTTTGCTAAAGCCGAGCCGGCTTTCGGTACCGTGGAGAAAGGCCACATCCTCTTGCAGGATCATGGTGGAGAAGTATCTTTCAGAAACATCAAGATCAAAACATTATAATAAACCATTCAATTCGCATCAGCGCATGGAAAAGAGAAGAGACTTTATCAAAAAGATCGCGCTCAGCTCCGCAGGAGTTGCTATAGGCGGGTCTGCCCTCGCATGGGACGCAAAAAGCTACCGGAGGATCATCGGGGCCAATAACCTGATCCGCGTGGCTACTATCGGTGTGAATGGCCGTGGACACAGCATGTCCGGCACATTCGCGAAACAGAAAGACACAGAAGTAGCCACTATCTGTGATGTGGACAGCCGCGCGATCCCTAAAGCCATCAAGGCCGTAATGGATGCCGGTCAATCCAGCACACCGAAGTCGGAGAAAGATCTGCGTAAAGTGCTCGCAGATAAATCCATCGATGCTTTCTACACTGCCACACCGGACCACTGGCACGCACCACTCACTATCATGGGCTGCCAGGCAGGCAAGCACGTGTATGTGGAGAAACCGCTGAGCCACAACCCCAAAGAAGGGGAAATGGCCGTAGCCGCCGCAAGGAAATATAATCGCGTTGTGCAAATGGACGCCCAGCGCCGTTCTGCACCGGTACTTACACAGGGTATCAAAGAATTGCACAACGGTATTATCGGTCGTGTGTATTTCGCGAAAGCCTGGTATACCAATACCCGTAAATCCAATGTTCTGAAACCGGGTACGGTGCCCGACTGGCTGGATTATGATCTTTGGCAGGGCCCCGCTCCGCGTGTTCCCTACAAAGATGGCCTGATCCACTACAACTGGCACTGGTTCTGGCATTGGGGCACCGGTGAAGCGCTCAATAACGGTACACACGAAGTGGACGTAGCCCGCTGGGGCCTGGGTGTGGATTTCCCCACCCGCGTAAGCTCCGTAGGGGGGCGTTATCAGTTCCAGGACGACTGGCAAACACCAGACACGCAGATCGTGACGATGGATTATCCCGGCCGCGTTTCCCTCATGTGGGAGAACAGAAGCTCCAACGGTCGTAAGATCGAAGGTGCGGACCGCGGTGTGATCTTCTACGGCGAGAAAGGAAGTCTGGATACCGGTGGCGACAACTACAAGGTATACGACCTCCAGGGTAAGCTTGTGAAAGATGTGAAATCCCTCACCCAGGAAAGCGAACTGGACGGCCGCAATACCGCCAGCCCAAGCCTCGGTCTGGACAACCTGCACGTGGCGGACTTCCTGGATGCCATCCGTAATAACCGCCGCCCGAACTGCGACGTGGAACTCGGGCACAAGAGCGTAGTGGCAATGCAGCTGGGTAATATCTCCTGGCGCGTAGGCCGCGATCTGAAGATCGACCCCAGGAATGGTCATATACTCGGCGATGTGGATGCGGCTAAATTGTGGAGCCGTACCTACGAAAAAGGCTGGGAACCCAAGATCTGATGCTAAGAGCTGTTGAGTTGAGTTGATTCCCCTGGCTGCAGACGCAAGCGGCCGGGGGATTTTTTTATGAGTTGACGGAAAGATGCAGTAACCCCTATAGCATTTTTTGCCCTGATCCGCATAAATCTTAAATTGCTCCTATGGAAACACTTGAAAAAGCATCGGCGTACTATGCCCGTAGCATGGATGCGGCCGATCCGCTGGCCCGGTTCAAGGAGCAGTTTTATTTCCCACAGCATCAGGGGAAAGACGGCATTTATTTTTGCGGCAATTCCCTCGGCCTGCAAACCAAAAGCACACCCGCCGCGATACAACAGGAGCTGGAGGACTGGCAGACGATGGCGGTGGAAGGGTATTTCAGGGCGAGGGATCCCTGGCTCTACTATCAATACAATTTCTGCAAACCGCTCTCTGCTATTATGGGCTGCCGGGAGGAAGAAGTAACGGTCATGAATACACTCACCGTGAACCTGCATCTCGCATTGCAAAGTTTCTATCGTCCCGACAAACAACGTTTCCGCATCATCATGGAGGCCGGTGCTTTCCCCTCGGACCAATACGCCCTGGAAACCGTCGTGAAGCTCCACGGCCTGAACCCGGATGATGCCATTATCGAAATACATCCCCGATCCGGAGAAAAACTCCTGGAAACTGCCACCATACTGGAAACCATCCACCACTACCGGGATTCGCTCGCCCTCGTGTTGATGGGCGGGATCAATTATTATACCGGCCAGTTCTACGATATGCCCGCTATCACGGCAGCCGCGCACGAAGCAGGTGCTTATGCGGGCTGGGACCTCGCACATGTGGCGGGGAACATACCGGTAAAGCTCCACGACTGGAACGTGGATTTTGCCGTATGGTGTTCCTACAAATACCTGAATGGCGGACCCGGTGCGGTGGGAGGGTTCTATGTGCACGAGCGTTTCGGTAACGACGCCGCTGTTCCACGCCTGGCCGGCTGGTGGGGAAATGATGAGAAAACCCGCTTCAAAATGGAGAAAGGGTTTATTCCCCGGAAAGGCGCGGCAGGCTGGCAGATCAGCACTGCGCAGGTGTTCAACATGGCCGCGCTGAAAGCTTCGCTGGTGTTGTTTGAAGAAGCGGGCATCACTACTTTGCGGCAGAAAAGCGTGCAACTTACCGGTTACCTCGAATCCCTGTTACAGCAGCTCCGGCTGCCGTTCGAGGTGATCACGCCCGGAGATCCGCAGCAAAGGGGCGCGCAGCTTTCACTTTTCTTCCCGGAAAACGGGAAAAACATCCACGCAAAAATGATGGAACAGGGCATTATCTGCGATTACAGGGAGCCCGGAGTGATACGTCTCGCACCTGCGCCGCTCTACTGTTCATTCTCAGATGTATATCGCTTTTATGAAGTCCTGAAAAATTTCTGACGATGCAGCAAACACCCAAAAACTGGCTGGCATTGGGAGATTCCTACACCGTTGGTGAAGGTGTGCCCCTGTATGAAAGCTATCCCTATCAAACCCTGCAACGCCTGCGTGCAAGAGGAATGGCGTTCCAGGCGCCGGAGATCATTGCCAGAACGGCCTGGACGAGCCACGAGCTGATCGCGCAGCTGGAAAGAACGACTTTGTTGCCCGTATACGATTACGTGAGCCTCCTCATCGGTGTGAACAATCAGTATCGTGGCATGGAGGAAGACGGATACGAAAGCACCTTCGAATGGCTGGCTGATAAAGCGCTCACGCTTACGGAAGGTCTGATCGACAGGATCATCGTTATCAGTATTCCGGATTGGGGCGTAACGCCTTTTGCCGGCGACAGGAATGCAGCGGAGATCGCCGCTGCCATCGACCGGCATAATGCCATCAACCGCAGGATAAGCGAACAGAAAGGATTCCATTACCTTGATATCACCCCGCACTACCGGCAAACCGGCGGCCTTCCCGAAAACGTGGTGGAAGACCAGCTGCATCCCTCAGGAAAGATATACGAAAACTGGGCGGAAAACCTGGATAGGTTTTTCAGATGAAAAAACACTAGCTTTGCACCCCCTGTGCCTTTAATTGCCCCTTTGGGTCGGTAGACAGGGTTTACTATCTTTATGAGAGTGTACTTTAACCTTTTTAAAACTGTTTATGCAATTTCTGGATTTTGAAAAACCGATTGCGGATCTGTACGAACAATTGGAAAAGCTGAAGGAGAACGGTGAAAAGTCCGGGGTGGATGTTTCCGCCACCGCAAAAGAGTACGAACAAAAAATCAATGACACAAAACAACAGGTCTATAACAATCTCTCCAGCTGGCAGAAAGTACAACTGAGCCGTCATCCTGACCGTCCGTATACACTGGAATATATCGAACGCATGACCACCAACTTCGTGGAATTACATGGGGACAGGAATGTGAAGGATGACAAGGCGATGGTAGGCGGATTTGCGGAGCTGGATGGAGAAACCATCATGTTCATCGGGCAGCAGAAAGGGATCAACACCAAGATGCGGCAGATACGCAACTTCGGGATGGCCAATCCGGAAGGTTACCGGAAAGCGCTCCGGCTCATGAAGCTCGCAGAACGGTTCAACAAACCCATCGTTACGCTCATCGATACACCCGGTGCTTATCCCGGTCTGGAAGCGGAAGAGCGCGGCCAGGGTGAAGCCATCGCACGTAATCTTTTCGAAATGGTGAAGCTTCGTGTGCCCGTGATCTGCATCATCATCGGGGAAGGCGCATCCGGCGGAGCTTTGGGCATTGGTATCGGGGATCGCATCTTTATGCTGGAAAACAGCTGGTATACGGTTATCTCTCCCGAGAACTGCTCCACCATCCTCTGGCGCAGCTGGAACTTCAAGGAGAAAGCAGCGGAAGAGCTCAAGCTCACTTCCGGATATATGAGCCAGTTCGGGCTGGTGGATGGCGTGATCAAAGAACCCTTGGGCGGCGCGCACTCCAATCACGAAGACGCCGCGGCCATCGTGAAAGAAACGATCAAGTCTGCCCTCGCAGCATTAAAAAAGATCGATCCGGATACCCGCATTGAGCAACGGATAGACAAATTTTCGAATATGGGCTTTTTTGAAGAACGCTGAATAAATTAATGCGCTTTTATTGCAGGAAACGATCCAAATTTCCATCTTTGCATTTTTGATATGTTACAGGAACAACTGAGAGGCACCGGCGTAGCACTGGTAACGCCTTTTACTGCGCAGGAAGCGATTGACTGGACAAGCCTCGAGCGGCTGATCGATCACGTGATCGGTGGTGGTGTGGATTATGTGGTAACACTGGGCACTACCGGTGAAACCCCCACTTTGTCCTCCGACGAGAAACTGGACCTTATCCGATTCACTTTCGAAAAGGTGAACAAACGGGTGCCGGTAGTAGTAGGGATCGGTGATTACAATACGCAGGATGTTGTAAAGCGGCTGGAAAAATGCCCGCTGGACGAAGCCGCTGCCGTGCTGAGCGTTGCGCCTTACTACAGCAAACCCTCGCAGGAAGGCATCTTCCAGCATTATAAAGCCATTGCGGCTGCATCTCCCAAACCCATTATCCTCTACAACGTACCCGGTCGCACAGGCCGTAATATGACGGCGGAAACCACCCTGCGCCTCGCGCATGAAGTGGGCAATATCATCGCCATGAAAGAAGCGTCAGGGGATATGGTGCAGTGTATGAAGATCGTGCGGGATAAACCGAAGGACTTCCTCGTGATCAGCGGGGATGATGCCGTAGCCCTGCCGCAGCTGGCCTGTGGTATGGATGGCGTGATATCAGTAGCGGCCAATTACTTCGCAAAGGATTTTTCAGGGATGGTGAAAGCGGCGCTGAATGGCGATTTCATAGAAGCCAACCGCCTGCATTACAAAATGCTCGAAGGATTCGACCTGATGTTTGAAGAGAACAACCCGGCAGGGATCAAGGCGTTCCTGCATTACAACGGGATCGTGGAGAATACGTTCCGCCTGCCTGTAGTGCCGGTGAGTGAAGGGTTGGGTAGACGAATTGAGCAATATTTGAAAAAGTATTGATTGTTAATAAACTATATATTTATAGGAAAAGGGTGTATTGGTCGATACACCCTTTTTTATTCGAGCATCATTGCCGGCAATGATGCTTTCTGTTTGTTTGCTCCCTTCTGGAATGCTTGATACTTTATATATAATACTTAATATATTTTATTTTTAAGGAGTAAATAGCTGTTAAACGAATAAAACAATACGATTCCTGATCCAGGAAACGAGTTTTTCTAAAGCACTTTTTCCTGATATTTTGGACCTTATGCCTCTATAACAATCATTTTAATGAAGTGCCCTTTTAATCATTTTATTTAAAATTTGCCTCACAATTAATGAAAAAGACTACTTTTATTCACGATGATAATTTGACCCAATATACGACCCATTGAACCAGAAGCGGAGATGCTGCCTACGTAACAATCCAACCGTTAAATTGCTCATATGAAAAATTTTACCTTTGCCTTTTTGAGCATTTTTTGTATTTCCTCTTGCATAAAAGAGCGGGTTTCTCAATCCCCTGATGTTCCTTCCTCTTTAAAGAATGTGGATTTCCCCAGATCTATGCATGCTGACTACACAACAGGGAAGTTGACAATCGTATATGAGAGCGGTAAAAAAATAGTAAAAGACATACCACCTCCTAAAACATCATCTGGAACACGAATTACAGAGCAAGGGCAGGAAATAACTGATTTAACAATCGTAGAACAAATCGAGATTCCTGATTTGTAAATTACCTATAAGCTATCTTTATAACTGACTGGGAACGGATGTAGAGCATTGCCCATCCTAAGCAACGCGATTGAAACATTGTTATTAACTTTCAAATTGCCCTGTATGAAAAGACTCGCTTTCATTCTCTTTTGTATTTTCTGTATCATCTCGTGCAGGAAGGAACATTTTACTGATTCTCTAAATAAGCCGGCTACTCTAAAAAATGTCGACTTTGTAAAATCCGTAAACTCCGATTATGTAACGGGAAAATTGACAATTGTGTATGAAAGCGGTAAAAAGGTTATAAAAGATCTACCTAAAGATACATTACCCCATCGTAAAACATTAAATGGATCATGGCCTACAGGGTCAGCAAAAGCTTTATTAGGAGCAGAATACGAGGACTACATAGAATTTTCTGATCCAATGGTGGATTATAATGGTGATGAATATGCGGGCGCGGCCGGAACAATTTTAAATGTGCAGATTGGATGTAGAGTACTGAGAGACCAGGATACCAAAATGATTACAGGAGTGCAGGGGTTTTACGGCTACGTTGTGCCGCCAATCTCAGAATATATTGCAGCTGATGGACAAGTTGCAACTCGAACAGCCAGCATGATTGGTTTAACTGGATGGGGAGCACCTTTACCAGGTTCGCCGATATTCATTAGCTGGCATGGATGGGTTAATGTTGTATATACCTGGTCAAGTGGGCCCGTATTTACCAGGCAATATGAACGTACAGGCACAAAAATGGTATATTGAATGTAACGTTGCAAAGGAAATAAACAACCTGTTGCCAGTCGGTATAGTTTACTGCTAAACAGATCGTATGAAAAAAAAAGTCACAAAGGGATATATCTTCACAAAAAAGATAGACGGGGATTCTCTCGATCATGAATCCTTTATTGACACAATTGTAGTATTAAAAGAAAATGCGCTTCAACATAATGTAATCCTGAATGATAAAGATATTGCAACAGCTATTGGCATAACAGAAGTGCAGTTTGAGGACTATCTAAAGAATGAAGGCGCACCAAAAGAGCTATTTGTATTATTACGCTCAACTTTTAAGGACCACTTAAAAGATGAAGTTTATAAAGTAGAATTTAATGTAAAGCTCCCGGACCCTTTTTTTGATCAGCTTATAAGAAAACTGGATAAAAAAAAATGATTTATTATTTTTTCCAGCCAAATCGCATAAATGCAAAAAACTGTTCTTGAAGGGCTAAAAGCCGGATTGTGGAATATTTATAAAGTATTGATAATCGTAAAAAAGCCGCGAAGAAGCGGCTTTTTTACGTAAATAGATGGATGATCCTGCTTAGAAAGCAACCCCAACCGTAATCCCCGCCCCGCGAATACCTGCAAACGGCATATCTATCTTCGCCCGCACCCCATCATTCTGCACATCTGCCGTAATGTTCTTTTTACTTCCGATCGATATAAGCGACTCAATATCGTTCTTCAGATCGACCTTTTGCTGAGGCGTCAGATCGCTGAGGTTGGTAAGCCCGTCCACATTCCCGTTCAGGTTACCATAGTGGCCGCCGACGATAAAAATATCGAGAATCACGCGTTTGAACAGGAGGGATTGCACTCCGAGGATAATCCCGCCTCCGATGCCATTGCTCTTGCCTTTCAGCGGCACAAGCCGCTTCCCGGCAGGCATATCGAAATCATATGGGAAATCATAACTGAAGGACGCATAACGGCCATAAAGCCCCGCATAGAACCCCCTCGCCCCAGGCTTCCTCCCGGTGTAGAAACGCACCTCCGCCGTGATGGCGTTACAGCTCATCTGCAGTTTGTCCAGCTGATCCTTCGTGTCGGATTCAAGCGCATCCGCCACCGGTTTGAGCAGCGCCGTTTTAGTGACGAAAGTCTGCGGCATGTACCGGTAACCCAGGGATGCGGAGATTTTGCGCGTAAGCAGGCGCTCGTACGTGAGGCTATAGTTGTTCAGCAGAATGGAAGAAAGATTGGTTTTGACAATGTTCTTCAGGTAAGGCTGGTCCCTGCGGGACGTTTGCCGGTCCGGCCGGGTACTGTCTGATGATGTGATTTGTGCTGTTGTACGCAGGCCAATGCATAAGGATGCCATCAGGAACAAAGCTGCTCTTTTAGTCATAGGTACATAAAATTTAATGTGTAAAGATATGCCCGTGAAATGGTTTCTGCAATAGCTAGAAATAACTAAAAATGGAGCTAGACAAGATAAGTGGTGCCTTCGAGTGCCAGTTCAGTATGCGGGAAGATAGGGAGTGTTTCGTCCAGGAAGGGTTGAAGATCGGCGTATTTGGAAGAGAAGTGCCCGATCAGGAGACGCCTGGCACCAGCTTTATCAGCCAGGGTGGCCGCCTGCACGGAAGTGCTGTGGAAGCGGTCGGCAGCCCGCTGCTGAAGGTTGTGGAGATAGGTGGTCTCGTGGTAAACGAGATCGGCGCCCTGTATGTGCGGGATGAGGTCTTCATCGTAAATGGTATCCGCGCAGTACACGTATCGCCTGGCCGTTGCGGGCGGGAGGGTGACCCAGTCATTGCGCACGATGGTCCCGTCTTTCCGCTCATAATCGGCCCCATCCTGCAGCCGGGAGAAGTAGGCGGCGGGGATTTCGTAGGCACGTGCCTGTTCAGGGATCACTTTCCGTTTCTTTCGCTGCATGGAAAAGGAGAAGCCATAGCAGGGGATGCGGTGCCGGGTAGAGAAATAATGTACTTCCATATCCCTTTCCGAGAGCAGGAGGCCAGTTTTATCGGGCAGCAGGGCATGGAACTGCATATCGAACCGCAGAACGGTGGCGGCCGTACGTAGTTGCATTTGGATGATCTCCTCCAGTTCGGGCGGACCATAGATGGATAAAGGGTCTGTACGGCCGAGGAGGCTGAGGCTGTTCAGCAGACCGATCAGCCCGAAATAATGATCCCCGTGCAGATGGCTGATGAAGATATGCCGGATCTTGCTCCGTTTCACTTTGTAAAAAGCCAGCTGCATCTGGGTGCCTTCGCCGCAATCCACGAGCATCAGCTGCTCGTTATACGTGATCACCTGGGAAGTGGGGTGCCTGTCCGGGGTAGGTATGGCTGAATTATTGCCTAGGATCGTTACTGCGAACATATATGGATCAATTACGAATTGTCTACTCCTCCTCCTTGTCCAGCTCCCGCTCGAAATCTTCCATCATCACCATATCAATCGCTTCCGATTCGGTAGGCACTACATTTTGCATGTCGGGGTAGGCAGTGATAAGCCGGGTGGTTAAAGTTGTGTTAAGGTGGGCAACGGCCGCAGAGAGTCCGCGTTCATACTGGCGGTTATATACTGTAAAAATGGCTCTCAATCCGCGCTCATCCGCAGATCCGAGGGAATCCAGCGCCAGTACAAGGTTCTTCTCTTCCAGGTCCTGCAGGTGTTCCAGCGCTTCTTCCAGCAGTACTGCCATTTTAGCATCCAGCGTTGTTTCTTCCAGCCGGAAAATCACTAATTTTTCTTTGGTATCAATTTTGAATTGCATATAGCTGGATGTTATTTTTTTAACATTTTAAAAAAAGGACAAGTAAGAAAGGAACCTGTCCGTAAAAGATCCTTGCCTGAAGTATCGCACACATACAAAACATCCTTCTTCTCGTAAGTATATTTACAAACAAGGCCCTTCAACGCAAAAGTAAATCTTAACCAATAATGTACAAGGATAAAAACTAAATCCAAATTTATTTGGTAATATTGTATAAGCAAGCCCCCGTAAGGGTTTAACAAAAAATTATCTACAATGGATCAGAATTTTTCACCGCAAGTAAAGGAGATCATTTCATTTAGCAGGGAGGAGGCTTTACGCTTGGGGAATGATTTCATCGGTACGGAACACCTGCTGCTCGGCATTATTCGTGAAGGTGAGGGAACGGCTGTTAAGATCCTGCAAGCTTTGAACGTAGATCTTTATGAGCTGCGAAAAGAAGTGGAACTGGCTATAAAAGACAAGACGGGAAAGAACATTGCGAATATCAACAGTTTGCCGCTTACCCGCCAGGCTGAGAAAGTTATCCGTGTGACCGTACTGGAAGCCAAGGCGCTCAAAAGTCCCACCGTGGAAACAGAGCACCTCATGCTCTCCATCCTGAAGAATAAAGAAAACGTATGTACTCAAATCCTTCAACAGTTTGACGTGGACTACGATACCTTCAAAAACGAATTGGGCTTCGTAAAATCTGCCGATCCGAAAGCAGAATTCGATGACCCGGGAGAAGAGGAGTTTGAAGACGAACGTAAGAGTTATGCTTCCAAAGCGAAGCAAACGAATACCAAGTCTAAAACCCCCGTACTCGACAATTTTGGCCGCGATATCACCAAGCTCGCTGAAAGCGGCAGCCTGGACCCCATCGTAGGCCGTGAGCAGGAAATAGAACGCGTTTCGCAGATCTTATCCCGCCGTAAAAAGAACAATCCCATCCTCATCGGTGAGCCCGGCGTAGGTAAAACCGCTATCGTGGAAGGCCTGGCCCTCCGTATTGTGCAACGCAAGGTATCCCGCGTGTTGTTCGATAAGAGGGTGGTGAGCCTTGACCTCGCCGCACTGGTAGCCGGAACCAAATACCGTGGCCAGTTTGAGGAAAGGATGAAAGCCATCATGAATGAGCTCGAGAAGAACAGGGATGTGATCCTGTTCATCGATGAGATACATACCATCGTAGGCGCCGGTGGCGCTTCCGGCTCGCTGGACGCTTCCAACATCTTCAAACCCGCTCTGGCACGCGGTGAGCTCCAATGCATCGGTGCTTCCACGCTGGACGAGTACAGGATGTATATCGAAAAGGACGGCGCCCTCGACCGCCGGTTCCAAAAAGTAATGGTAGATCCTCCCACCGTGGAAGAAACCATACAGATACTCAATAACATCAAACCGCGCTACGAAGAATATCACAACGTAAGCTACACCGACGACGCCATCGATGCCTGCGTGAAGCTGAGCGACCGCTATATGACGGACCGCCTGCTGCCCGATAAGGCCATCGACGTGCTCGATGAAGTGGGCGCACGCGTGCACCTCAAGAATATCAACGTTCCGCAGAATATCCTCGATCTGGAAAAACAGATCGAAGACATCAAGCAGGAAAAGAATAAGGTCGTGAAGAGCCAGCGCTTCGAAGAAGCCGCCGCCCTCCGCGATACCGAAAAGAAACTCGGGGAAGACCTCGAAAAGGCCAAAGCCGTTTGGGAAGAAGAAGTGAAACACAAACGCTACCCGATCGATGAAGAAGCGATCGCGGAAGTGGTGAGCATGATGACCGGCATCCCGGTGAAACGGATGGTACAGGCTGAGAATGAAAAGCTGCGCCGTATGGGTGAAGACCTGAAAGGCGCCGTGGTAGGGCAGGATGAGGCGATTAGCAAAGTCACCAAAGCCATTCAGCGTAACCGCGTAGGGTTGAAAGATCCGAAGAAACCGATCGGTACCTTCATCTTCCTCGGCCCCACCGGTGTAGGTAAAACCGAGCTGGCCAAAGCGCTCGCCCGCTACATGTTCGATTCGGAAGATGCGCTCATCCGCATAGACATGAGCGAATACATGGAGAAATTCTCTGTAAGCCGCCTCATTGGTGCGCCTCCGGGATATGTAGGTTACGAAGAAGGTGGTCAGCTTACCGAAAAAGTGCGCCGCAAACCCTACTCCGTGATCCTGCTGGATGAGATCGAAAAAGCACATCCGGATATCTACAATATCCTGCTGCAGGTGCTCGATGATGGTATCCTCACCGATGGCCTGGGCCGTAAGGTGGACTTCAAAAACACACTCATCATCATGACCTCCAACATCGGGGTGCGTCAGTTGAAAGACTTCGGTGCCGGTGTTGGTTTCACCACCAGCTCAAGGCAGATATCGGAAGAAGAGAATACCAAGGCCGTGATCGAAAAGGCCCTGAAACGTACGTTCTCTCCTGAGTTCCTGAACCGTATCGACGACGTGATCATCTTCAACACACTGTCCAAGGAACATATCTTCACCATCATCGACATTACGATGAAAGGAGTGCTCGCACGCCTGCAGAACCTGGGCTTCAGCCTGGAACTGACGGACGAGGCGAAAGGGTTCCTGGCCGAGAAAGGATATGATCAGCAGTTCGGCGCCCGCCCGCTGCACAGGGCCATCCAG
>OFTY01000683.1_pt1 | contig 20635 bp, 18 predicted proteins | sample 1775061 | NCBI WGS metagenome assembly OFTY01 (sample SAMN08195773, study PRJEB24354) | sludge metagenome | isolation source: sludge from phenol fed wastewater aerobic bioreactor B | place: India: Nagpur | collected 2016-09-16 | reverse complement strand
CAGCCCCCAACCCGCCCCGCAAGCCCCCCCGCAAGCAGCGCAGCCAGCGCGACCGTCCCCACGGCCGCTGCCGCCGCCGCCCGCCGCCGCGCGCGCCTGGCCGGCGTGGTCGCGGCGCTGGTCACGGGCGACCAGAGCGCGATCGACCGCGCCGACTGGGACGTGTTCCGCGCCACCGGCACGGCGCACCTGGTGGCGATTTCGGGCCTGCACATCACGCTGCTGGCCTGGGTGGCCACGGCGCTCGTGGGCGCGGCGTGGCGGCGCAGCGCGCGGCTGTGCCTGGCGGTGCCGGCGCCCACGGCGGGCCTGCTCGGCGGCCTGGCGGTGGCCACGGCCTATGCGGTGTTTGCCGGCTGGGGCCTGCCCGCACAGCGTACGGTGCTGATGCTGGCGGTGGTGCTGGGCCTGCGCCTGAGCGGCCGCGACTGGCCGTGGCCCACGGTGTGGCTGGTGGCGCTGGCCGCGGTGGTGGCGGTGGACCCCTGGGCGCTGCTGCAGGCTGGGTTCTGGCTGAGCTTTGTTGCGGTGGGCATTCTGTTTGCTACGAATTTGAAAGCAGACGAAGACCGAACGGCGCTGGGGTACCGGGCAGTTTTCTCAAAATTCCTGTCCCTGGCGCGCTCCCAGGGCGTGTTGACGCTGGCGCTGGCACCGCTGACGCTGCTGTTGTTCGGCCAGGTTTCGGTGGTGGGTCTGCTGGCCAACCTGCTGGCCGTGCCCTGGGTGACGCTGGTGGTCACGCCGCTGGCGCTGGGTGGGCTGATGCTGCCGCCGCTGTGGACGGCCGCGGCCTGGGCGCTGGAGCCGCTGTCGGCGCTGCTGGGGGCGCTGGCCGCGCTGCCCTGGGCCACCGCCTCGGTGCCGGCGGCGCCGTGGTGGGTGGGGGCGGTGGGTGTGGCCGGCGGCTTGCTGCTGGCGCTGCGCCTGCCCTGGGCGCTGCGGGCCTTCGGCCTGCCGCTGCTGCTGCCCGCGCTGCTGTGGCCGGCGCAGCGGCCGGCGCCGGGCAGCTTCGAACTGCTGGCGGCCGACATCGGCCAGGGCACGGCGGTGCTGGTGCGAACGGCGGGGCACACGCTGCTCTACGACGCCGGGCCGCGCTTCTCGGCCGAGAGCGATGCCGGCGAGCGCGTGCTGGTGCCGCTGCTGCGCGCGCTGGGCGAGCACGTGGACACCGTGCTGCTGAGTCACCGCGACAGCGACCACATCGGCGGCGCGCGGGCCGTGCTCGCCGCCCAGCCGCAGGCGGCGCTGCTGAGTTCGATCGAGGACGGCCACGCCTTGCAGGCGCTGCGTCCGGTCACGCGCTGCGCGGCCGGCCAGCGCTGGAGCTGGGACGGCGTGCAGTTCGAGCTGCTGCACCCGCTGGCGCAGGACTATGCCCAGCCGCGCAAGAGCAACGCCATGAGCTGCGTGCTGCGGGTGCAGGATGCGCAGGGCCGGAGCGCGCTGCTGGTGGGCGATATCGAGGCTGCGCAGGAGGCCGAGATGATCGCGCGCGCCACGGCCTCGGCGCCCGGCACCGTGCAGGCCGACGGCGCTTCGCTGCGCAGCGAGGTGTTGCTGCTGCCGCACCACGGCAGCCAGACGTCTTCGTCCGCGGCGTTTCTCGACGCTGTGGCGCCGCGCTGGGCCCTGATTCAGGCGGGCTACCTCAACCGCTACGGCCACCCCGCGCCGGCGGTGCTGGCGCGCTTGCGCGAGCGGGGCGTGGCCGTCGTGGACACGGTGCGCTGCGGCGCCGCGCGCTGGTCCTCCGCCGAGGCGGGCGCCCCGCGCTGCGAACGCGCCCATGCGCCACACTACTGGCAGCACCAGGTGCCGCCGCGGGATGTTCCGGGGGCTGGCGCGCAACTTGCTTATCCGCCTGCAGGAGAGTCGTATGCTGAAATTCGATGAGATGCTCGCCGACCTGGCCGGGCTCGATGCGGCCGGCGGGGCGCTGGCCCCGGCGCAGGTGCAATCCCAGGTGCAATCCCAGGTGCAATCGCCGGCGCCAACGCAGGCCCAGACGCAGTCGCATTCCGCAGGGCAGGCCCCGGCGCAGGGCGCGGCCTCGCCCGCCGTGCGCGCGCACTATGCCGCGTATGCGCGCTGGCTTGCGCGCCAGAGCCTCGATGCCCTGCGCGCGCGGCACGAGGAGGCCGAGCTGATCTTCCGCCGCGTGGGCATCACCTTCGCCGTCTATGGCGCCAAGGACGAGGACGGTGCTGGCACCGAACGGCTCATCCCCTTCGACCTGATTCCGCGCATCATCCCCGCGGCCGAGTGGCGCGCGATGGAGAAGGGCCTGGTGCAGCGGGTCACGGCGCTCAACCGCTTCATCCACGACGTCTACCACGACCAGGAGATCCTCAAGGCCGGCGTGGTGCCGCGCGAGCAGATCGAGGGCAACGCGCAGTTCCGCCCCGAGATGATGGGTGTGGACGTGCCCAATGCCATCTACTCGCACATCAGCGGCATCGACATCGTGCGCGCGCCCGACGCGCAGGGCCGCGGCGAGTACTACGTGCTCGAAGACAACCTGCGAGTGCCCAGCGGCGTGTCCTACATGCTGGAGAACCGCAAGATGATGATGCGGCTCTTCCCCGAGCTGTTCAGCCAGAACCGCGTCGCGCCGGTGGCGCACTACCCCGACCTGCTGCTCGAAACCCTGCGCGCCAGTGCCCCCAGCGCCAGCGCCGAGCCCACGGTGGTGGTGCTCACGCCGGGCATGTACAACAGCGCCTACTTCGAGCACGCCTTCCTCGCGCAGCAGATGGGGGTGGAACTCGTCGAGGGGCAGGACCTGTTCGTCAAGGACGACTTCGTCTACATGCGCACCACGCGCGGGCCGCAGCGGGTGGACGTGATCTACCGCCGTGTGGACGATGACTTCCTCGACCCGCAGGTCTTCCGCCCCACCTCCACGCTGGGCTGCGCCGGCCTGATGCGGGCCTACCGCGCCGGCCACGTGGCCATCTGCAACGCCGTGGGCACGGGCGTGGCGGACGACAAGTCCATCTACCCCTACGTGCCCAAGATGATCGAGTTCTACCTCGGTGAAAAGCCCATCCTCTCCAACGTGCCGACCTGGATGGGCCGCGACCCCGAGGACCTGGCCTACATCCTGGCGCACCTGCACGAACTGGTGGTCAAGGAAGTGCACGGCGCGGGCGGCTACGGCATGCTGATCGGGCCGGCGGCCACGCGCGCGGAGATCGAGGACTTCCGCCAGGCCCTCATGGCCAACCCTGCGGGCTACATCGCCCAGCCCACGCTCAGCCTCTCGAGCTGCCCCACGCTGGTCGAGGCCGGCATCGCGCCGCGGCACATCGACCTGCGGCCCTTCGTGCTCTCGGGCAAGAGCGTGCAGATGGTGCCCGGCGGCCTCACCCGGGTGGCGCTCAAGCAGGGCTCGCTGGTGGTCAACTCCTCGCAGGGTGGCGGTACCAAGGACACCTGGATTCTCGAAGCCTGAGACGTTGTGAACGGAACCCGACGCAGAAAGCCCCCGCCATGCTCAGCCGCACCGCCGACCATCTGTTCTGGATGTCCCGCTACACCGAGCGCGCCGAAAACACTGCGCGCATGCTCAACGTGGCCTACGAAACCTCGCTGCTGCCGCAGTCCGACGCGATGGCGCTGGCGGGCTGGCAAGGCATTCTGTCGATCAGCGAACTGCTGCCGTCCTACACCGCCCTGCACGGCGAGGTGAGTGGGCGCGGGGTGATGGAGTTCATGGTGCTCGACGAGGACAACCCCTCGTCCATCGTCTCCTGCCTGCGCGCCGCGCGCGAGAACGCTCGCGCCGTGCGCGGCACCCTCACCACCGAGGTCTGGGAAACGCAGAACACCACCTGGCTCGAGGTGCGCCGCATGATCGCCAGCGGCGCCTTCGAGCGCGACCCTGGCGCCTTCTTCGAGTGGGTGAAGTTCCGCTCCCACCTCTCGCGCGGCGTCACGGTGGGCACCATGCTCATGGACGAGGCGCTGCACTTCATGCGCCTGGGCACCTTCCTCGAGCGCGCGGACAACACCGCGCGGCTGGTGGACGTGAAGTTCCACGCCCGCCAGGGCGACTACTTCGGCAGCGTCGCCGGCAAGGAGCAGGAGTCCGACTTCTACCACTGGAGCGCGGTGCTGCGCAGCGTCAGCGGCTTCGAGATCTACCGCAAGGTCTACCGCGACGTCATCCGCCCCGAGCGCGTGGCCGAACTGCTCATGCTGCGGCCCGACATGCCGCGCTCGCTGCACGCCAGCCTCAACGAAGTGGTGGCCAACCTGCGCCTCATCGTCAGCCGCCCCGACAGCGAAACCCTGCGCCAGGCCGGCCGCCTGCGGGCGGACCTGCAGTTCGCCCGCATCGAGGAAATCCTCGCCAGCGGCCTGCACGCCTTCCTCACCCAGTTCCTCGAGCGCGTGAACACGCTGGGCACGCGCATCAGCCGCGAGTTTCTCGTGCCCATGGCGGCCTGAGGAGCTGACAGGGGTCGGCCACGCCCGCCTGGGGGTGCCCAAACACGCCCGAGGGCGTTGCAAATGCGCGCCGCAGCCAGCGCTACGGCTGCGCTTTGCGCCCGCTCCGGCGCGCTTTGGGGCGCCCCTCTGGCGTGCCCGATCGCCTCTCACCCTCTGAGAAAATCGCCGCATGAGCGACACCCCCCACACCGAACCCAGCCTAGCCCCCACGCCCGACGCCCCCGGCCTCGCCACCAGCAGCGCGGCCACCGACGCCGCCACGCCGCCCCTGCCCGCGGGCTGGCTGCGGGTGGACGCGCTCGACATCGAAGCCCAGGGCATCGCGCGCCGGCCCGACGGCAAGGTGGTGTTCATCGAAGGCGCCTTGCCCGGCGAGCTCGTCAGCGCCAGCGTGCACCGCAAGAAGAACAACTGGGAGGCCGCCACCCTCACCGCCATCCACCGCGAATCGAGCCAGCGCGTGCGCCCCGCGTGTCCGCACTTCGGCCTGCACACCGGCGCCTGCGGCGGCTGCAAGATGCAGCACCTGCACGCCAGCGCCCAGGTCGCCATCAAGCAGCGCGTGCTCGAAGACAACCTCTGGCACCTCGGCAAGGTGCGCGCCGAAACCCTGCTGCGCCCCATCGAGGGGCCGGCCTGGGGCTACCGCTACCGCTCGCGGCTGTCGGTGCGCTATGTGCACCGCAAGGGCGAGGTGCTGATCGGCTTTCATGAGCGCAAGAGCCGCTACATCGCCGACATGCGCACCTGTTCGGTGCTGCCGCCGCAGGTCAGCACGCTTTTGGTGCCGCTGCGTGCACTCATTTTCGGCATGGACGCGCGCGAAACCTGCCCGCAGATCGAGCTCGCCTGCGGCGATACCGTCACCGCCCTGGTGCTGCGCCACCTGGAGCCGCTCAGCGACGACGACCTCGCCCGCCTGCGGGCCTTCGCACAGGCCCACGGCGTGCAGTGGTGGCTGCAGCCCAAGGGGCCGGACTCGGTGCACCGCCTCGACGAAGGCGGCCCGCCGCTGGCCTATGCGCTGCCCGAGTTCGGCATCACCATGCCCTTCAGACCCACCGACTTCACCCAGGTCAACCCGCACATCAACCGCGTGCTGGTGGGCCGCGCGCTGCGCCTGCTGGCCGTACAAGCGCACGAGCGGGTGATCGACTGGTTCTGCGGCCTGGGCAATTTCACCCTGCCACTGGCCACCCAGGCGCGCGAGGTGCTCGGCGTGGAGGGCAGCGCCGCGCTGGTGGCACGCGCGCAGCAGAATTTTGAAGAAAACGCCCGGAACCCCAGCGCCATGCGGTCACTCTGTGCTACGCAATTCGTAGCGCGCAACCTGTTCGAGATGACCCCCGACAGGCTGGTGGCCGACGGCGTGGCCGACAAATGGCTCATCGACCCGCCGCGCGAAGGCGCGTTCGCGCTGGTCAAGGCGCTGGCCGAACTGCACCAGGCGCGCATCGGCGCCGAGGGCGCGGCCCCCCTGAGCCCGGCCGCCGCCACCTGGCAACCGCCGCAGCGCATCGTCTACGTCAGCTGCAACCCCGCAACGCTCGCCCGCGACGCGGGCCTGCTCGTCCACCAGGCCGGCTACCGCTGCACCGCCGCCGGCGTGGTCAACATGTTCCCCCACACCGCCCACGTGGAAAGCGTGGCGGTGTTCGAGCGGGGCTAGGGCGACGCTGAATAAGTCCCCGCGATGGCGCGCGCCTGGCTGAGGGAAGGGGTGCGAGGCGCAGAGCGCAGCCATAGCGGGGGCTATGGCGAGCATCTGCAACGAAGCAAACCGCCCGCCGCCGGGATGCGCGGCGCGCGAGGGGCTTGTTCAGCGTCGCCCTAGGGTAGGCGAGAGGTCATGCCGCGGGGGGCTCGGCCACACAATGTGTGCACGCCGACACAACAACAGGAGACGCCCATGCTCGCCAGCCCCTACGACCTCGACCTGCCCCGCTGTGACGCGAATTTCGCGCCGCTGACACCGCTGGACTTCATCGCCCGCGCGGCGGCGGTGTATCCGCAGCGGCTGGCCGTGGTTCACGGTGCGCTGCGGCAGACCTGGGGGGAGACGTATGCGCGTGCGCGACGGCTGGCCAGCGTCTTGCAGCGCGCGGGCATCGGCAAGAACGACACGGTGGCGGTGATGCTGCCCAACACGCCGCCGATGGTGGAGGCGCACTTCGGCGTGCCCATGGCGGGGGCCGTGCTCAATGCGCTCAACACCCGGCTCGACGCCGCGGCGCTGGCCGACATGCTCGACCACGGCGAGGCCCGGGCGGTCATCGTGGACAGCGAGTTTGCCGCCGTCATGGCGCAGGCACTGGCCTTGCGCGAGCGGCGCGAGCCGCTGCTGGTCATCGACGCGCCCGACGCCGCCTGGCCGGGCGAGGTGCTGCGCATCGGCCGCATGGATTACGAGGACTTCCTCGCCGGCGGCGACCCCGCGTTCGACTGGCACTGGCCCGCGGACGAGTGGGATGCCATCGCGCTGAACTACACCAGCGGCACCACCGGCCAGCCCAAGGGCGTGGTCTACAGCCACCGCGGCGCGGCGCTCAACGCGCTGAGCAACATCCTGGAGTGGGACATGCCCAAGCACGCCGTCTACCTGTGGACGCTGCCCATGTTCCACTGCAACGGCTGGTGCTTCCCCTGGACGCTGGCGGCGCGCGCGGGCGTCAACGTCTGCCTGCGGCGGGTGGAGGCGCAGGCCATGGTGGACGCCATGAGCGCGCACGGCGTCACCCACTACTGCGGCGCGCCCATCGTGCACGCCATGCTGGTCAATGCGCCCGAGGCGCTGCGCGCGCAGGTACCGCGCGGCATCCGCGCCATGGTGGCGGCGGCGGCCCCGCCGGCCTCGCTCATCGAGGGCATGGACCGGCTGGGCATCGAACTCACCCATGTGTACGGCCTCACCGAAGTCTATGGCCCGGCCACGGTGTGCGCGCCGCATCCGCAGTGGGCCGCGCTCGACGTGGGCGAGCGCGCGCGGCTCAACGGCCGCCAGGGCGTGCGCTACCACCTGCAGCGCGACGCGCGCGTGCTCGACCCCGACACGCTCGCGCCCGTGCCCTGGGACGGCCAGACGCTGGGCGAAATCATGTTCCGCGGCAACATCACGATGAAGGGCTACCTGAAGAACCCCGAGGCCACGCAGGCGGCGTTCGCCGGCGGCTGGTTCCACAGCGGCGACCTCGCGGTGCAGCACCCCGACGGCTACATCAAGATCAAGGACCGCAGCAAGGACATCATCATCTCCGGCGGCGAGAACATCTCCTCGCTGGAGATCGAAGACGTGCTCTACCGCCACCCCGCGGTGGCCGCCGCCGCCGTGGTGGCGCGGCCCGACCCCAAATGGGGCGAGACGCCGTGTGCGTTCATCGAACTGCGACCGGGCGAGAGCCTCACCGCCGAGGCGGTGGTGGCCCACTGCCGTCAGCACCTCGCAGGCTTCAAGCTGCCGCGCGCCGTGGTGTTCGGTGAGCTGCCCAAGACCAGCACCGGCAAGATCCAGAAAGCCGAGCTGCGCAAGCGCGCCGGCTCGGCGCAGGCGATCGACGTGTGAGACGCAGCCGGGTGGGGGCGCCAGCGTGCCCTTGACGCCCAAGCTCCGACCGAGCCCAGGAACATCAAAAATAATAGCGACACCCGACCGGTTGGCGCTGGGGTTTCAGGGAAAATGTTCAACATCGGGCGCGCAGGGCGCCCGCTGCGGGCCTCAGACGCCGGCGAAGCGATCGGTGGCGGCGCGCAGCTCGCGCAGGATGCCGGGTTCGAGCCAGGCGTGGCCCGCGTCGGGCACCAGGCGCCAGTCCGCCTCGGGCCAGGCGCGGTGCAGATCCCAGGCGCTGCGCACCGGCGTGCAGGCGTCGTAGCGGCCTTGCACGATCACGCCGGGGATGTGGCGCAGCCTGGGCGCGTCGCGCAGCAGCTGGCCTTCCTCGAGCCAGCCGCCGTGCACGAAGTAGTGGTTCTCGATGCGCGCGAAGGCCAGCGCGAAGTCGTCCTCGCCGTGGTGGCTCTCGGCGTCGGTGTCGGGCAGCAGGCGGATGGTGCGGCCTTCCCACAGGCTCCAGGCGCGTGCGCACTGCCGCTGCACCGCCCGGTCCGCGCCGACGAGTCGGCGGCGGTAGGCGGCCATGAGGTCGCCGCGCTCCTCGGGCGGGATGGGGGCGAGAAAATCCTCCCACAGGTCGGGGAAGAGCCAGCTCGCGCCCTCCTGGTAGTACCAGTGCAGCTCGCTGCGGCGCAGGGTGAAGATGCCGCGCAGGATCAGCGCCGACACGCGCTCGGTGTGCTTCTGCGCATAGGCCAGCGCCAGCGTGCTGCCCCAGGAGCCGCCGAACACCAGCCAGCGGGAGACGCCCAGCATCTCGCGCAGCCGCTCGATGTCGGCCACCAGATGCCAGGTGGTGTTGTGCTCCAGGCTGGCGTGCGGGCGCGAGCGGCCGCAGCCGCGCTGGTCGAACAGCAGCACCTTGTAACGCTTGGGGTCGAACAGCCGCCGGTGCTCGCTCGAGCAGCCCGCGCCGGGGCCACCATGCAGGAACACCGCGGGTGTGCCGGCCGGGTTGCCGCAGAGTTCCCAGTAGATCTGGTGGCCGTCGCCGGTGTCGAGCAGGCCGGTGCGGTAGGGCTCGATGGGCGGGTAGAGCAGGGGGGTGTCGAGGCTGGGCGGGGTCATGGGGCGCGTGCCAGAATGTCCAGATGATCACACTCTACGGCATCCCCAACTGCGGCACCGTCAAGAAGGCGCGTGCCTGGCTCGACGCCCAGGGCGTCGCCTACCGGTTCCACGACTTCAAGAAGCTCGGCGTGCCCGCGGCCGACTTGCCACGCTGGGCGGCGGCCGTGGGCTGGGAGCGGCTGCTCAACCGCCAGGGCACCACCTGGCGCCGCCTCGACCCCGCCGAACAGGCCCGCGCCGGCACGATGGAAGGCGCACGGGCTCTCATGCTGGCCCAGCCCAGCGTCATCAAGCGGCCGGTGGTCGATTGGGGCTCGGGGCGCATCACCGTCGGCTTCGACGAAACGATGTTTGGGCAACGCTGAACAAGCCCCTTGCGCGCCGCGCATCCCGGCGGCGGGCGGTCTGCGTCGTTACAAATGCTCGCCATCGCAAGAGCTGTGGTTGCGCTTTGCGCCTCGCAGCCCATCCCGCGGCCAGGCGCGCGTCATCGCAGGGACTCGTACAGCGTTGCCTTTTACCAAGGGTTTACAGAGTTCCTGACCTGCGGGTCAACGCCGCGCGCGGCTGGCGCGTCTAATGCAGTGCGCGCCCGCCGTGGGTGCGAAGGAGAAGCCACCATGTCCAACAAGCCGAAGAACCTCCTCCTGCTCGCCGCCGCCCTGGCCGCCGCCGGCCTGCCCCTGCGCAGTGCCTGGGCCGACGAATGGGCGCGGGTGATCTCCAGCACGCCGGTGATGCAACAGGTGGCCGTGCCGCAGCAGGTGTGCAGCGAGCAGCCGGTGGCCGTCGGCGCGCCGCGCACCGGGGCTGGCGCGGTCATGGGCGCGCTGGCCGGTGGCGCGGTGGGCAATGCCATCGGCGGCGGCATGGGTCGCGCGGCCGCCACCTTGCTTGGCATCGTCGGCGGTGCGGCGCTGGGCGACCAGATCGAAGGCCGCGGCGCGGCGCAGGTGCAGAACGTGACGCAGTGCAGCACCCAGACCGTGTACGAGAACCGGCCGGTGGCGTGGAACGTGGTCTACGAATACGCGGGCCGGCAGTACAGCACGCAGATGGCCGAGGACCCGGGGCCGAACCTGCGCATCCAGATCGGCCCGGTGGGCGCGGCGCCCGCGGCCGACCCGGCCTATGCGCCCAACTACGGCCCGAACCCGGGGCAGGCCTACGGCCAGGCCTATTCGTCCTACGGCCAGGCGCCTGCCGCGCAGCCGGTCTATGCGCCGACCTACGCCAACCCGGCACCGGTCTACGCCCCGCAGGTCGCTGCGCAGGCGGTGTATGCGCAGCCCGTGTATCCGCAGCCGGTGTATGCACAGCCGGCCTACACCCAGGCGGCACCGGTGGTGGTGGCGCCAGCCGCGCCCGTGGCCTATGCGGCCCCGGGCTTCGTGTGGCCGGCGGGTTTGAGCGTGGGGCTGGGCTACGTCGGCGGCCACGGCGGCCACGGCCGCGGGTACGTCAACGTGCAAGGCACCTTCGGCGGCTGGCGCTGACAACACGCGAGCGGACCCGCCGCCCTCGCAGGGTGCCGGGGCTGCTGCCGATGAGCGGGCAGCGCCGGTGTGGCCGCGCCGGGTGTCGCCTAAAATTGCGCCTTTTTCCCAGGGCGCAAACATGATCACCGAATCGATCGCCGGCGTGACGCTTCGCACGCAGGCCAATGTGTATTTCGATGGCAAGTGCGTGAGCCACAGCTTCACGCTGGCCGACGGCACCAAGAAGTCGGTCGGCGTGGTGCTGCCGTCCACGCTCACCTTCAACACCGGCGCGCCCGAGATCATGGAATGCGTGGCCGGCGGCTGCGAATACAAGCTCGCCGGCAGCGACACCTGGGTGAAGTCGGGGCCGGGCGAGTCCTTCAGCATCCCCGGCAACAGCAGCTTCGACATCCGCGTCACCGACGCCTACCATTACATCTGCCATTTCGGCTGACGCCGCGGCGGCGTTCTGCGGCATGGCCTGCCCCCGGGCCCGGGCGCGCACACCGCCCGAGGGCCGAGCGGGCTTTGCACTGCGGCTGAGGACGCCTTCCCCGGACGCTTTCACGACCCCACAGGAAATCCCATGGCCACCATCCTCCAATCCCTGCCCGCGGGGCAGAAAGTCGGCATCGCGTTCTCCGGCGGCCTCGACACCTCGGCGGCGCTGCTCTGGATGAAGCAAAAGGGCGCGCAGCCCTATGCCTACACCGCCAACCTCGGCCAGCCCGACGAGAGCGACTACGAGGAAATCCCGCGCAAGGCTATTGGCTATGGCGCGGAGAAGGCCCGCCTCATCGACTGCTGCGTGCCGCTCGCGCACGAGGGCATCGCCGCCATCCAGTGCAACGCCTTCCACATCAGCACCGGCGGCGTGACCTATTTCAACACCACCCCGCTGGGCCGCGCCGTCACCGGCACCATGCTGGTGGCCGCGATGAAGGAGGACGACGTCCACATCTGGGGCGACGGCTCCACCTTCAAGGGCAACGACATCGAGCGCTTCTACCGCTACGGCCTGCTGACCAACCCCAGCCTGAAGATCTACAAGCCCTGGCTGGACCAGCGCTTCATCGACGAACTTGGCGGCCGCAAGGAGATGAGCGAGTTCCTCATCCGCAACGGCTTCGACTACAAGATGTCGGTCGAGAAGGCCTACAGCACCGACAGCAACATGCTCGGCGCCACCCACGAGGCCAAGGACCTGGAGCACCTCAACTCCGGCATCCGCATCGTCAACCCCATCATGGGTGTGGCGTTCTGGAAGCCCGAGGTCGAGGTCAAGCCCGAAGAGGTCACGGTGCGCTTCGAGGAAGGCCAGCCGGTGGCGCTCAACGGCCAGAGCTTCAGCGACCCGGTGGCGCTCATCCTCAAGGCCAACGAAATCGGCGGCCGCCATGGCCTGGGCATGAGCGACCAGATCGAGAACCGCATCATCGAGGCCAAGAGCCGCGGCATCTACGAAGCCCCGGGCATGGCGCTGCTGTACATCGCCTACGAGCGCCTGGTCACCGGCATCCACAATGAAGACACCATCGAGCAGTACCGCATCAACGGCTTGAAGCTCGGCCGCCTGCTCTACCAGGGCCGCTGGTTCGACCCGCAGGCCATCATGCTGCGCGAAACCGCCCAGCGCTGGGTGGCGCGCGCCATCACCGGCGAGGTGACGCTGGAACTGCGCCGCGGCAACGACTACTCCATCCTCAACACCGAAAGCCCCAACCTGACCTACGCGCCCGAGCGCCTGAGCATGGAAAAGGTCGAGGACGCGCCCTTCACCCCGCTGGACCGCATCGGCCAGCTCACCATGCGCAACCTCGACATCACCGACACCCGCGCCAAGCTCGGCATCTACGCCCACAGCGGCCTGCTCTCGCTGGGCGAGGGGGCGAGCATGTTGCGGCTCGAGGGCGAGAAGAGCGCCTGAGGGGCGGCTCCAGCCTCTGCGGCGCGCGTCAGAGCCTGTGGCGCGCCGCCGGGCCGATCGAAACCGCCCACACCGGGCGGTCTTTTGCTTTTTTCAAAACAAACTTCCCAGACCCCAGCGTCAACCGGTGAGGTGGCGCTATCGAAAATGAAGTGGCCTCTGGACGGCCCGCGCTGGGGCGGCGCGGTGCATTCAGCCTGTCAGTCCCCTCCGCATCCGCCACCGTCCCCGCCGCCGTCTCCGTCGCCGCCGGCGTGCCCGCCGCCCGATTCGCAGCCGCCAAAGCCTTCGCCGTCGCCCGCCAGACTGTCGCCCGAGAGGTCGCCGCCGCAGTACACCCCCTGGTTGCCGGCGGCCACGTCGCGGCAGTCGGGCGCCCAGCGGTAGCCGCCGGGGATGTCGAGCTTGGTGTCCAGCGCGAACAGCAAGGGCAGCCGCGTCGCCCGCCGCGGGTTGATGGATTCCTCGCGGCACGCCCAGTACCAGGCGCGCCGCAGGCCGTCGTTGCGCCGCGCGCTCGCACCCGGCGCCTCGGCCGGCGTGTGGTGGAGGAAGCGCCCGAGGGCGCGCTGGCACCACGCCTGGTAGGCCCGGGTGTGCACGATGAATTCGTGCCACATCACGTCCACCACCTTCGAGGGCATGGCCACATACCGACCCGGCACGCGGTTGCAGGCGATGAAGAACTGGCGCAGACCGCGCGCGACGAGCTCCGCATCGCGCAGCGTCAGGTGCGGGTAGTGCTCACGCAGCTTGCGTGGCAGAAAGGCGGGCAGGGGTGCTTCGCGGATGAAGCGCTCGCGCTGCCAGCCGGCCCAGGCCTTCGCCGCAGCGACCGTCACCACGGTGAGGGCGATCATGGGAACCACCCACACCCCCAGGCGCCACAGCCCAAGCCAGGCGCCGGCGAGCACCAGCGCCCAGGCCGCCACGGCCGCGCCGGTGAACCAGGCGGAGCGAGCGGCCAGCGCCGAAGCGAAGTCGCGCATCTCAGAGGCGGGGAGGGGGTTGGGCGTGCCCGAAAGGGCGCCCCAAAGCGCGCCCGAGAAGGCGCAAAGCACAGCCGTAGCGCCGGCTACGGCGCGCATTTGCAACGCCCTCGGGCGCGCTTTGGGGCGTCAAGGCGGGCATGACCAATTCCCTCTCCGCCTCTCACACTACCACCGGCTCGGGCTCGAGCCGGATGCCGAAGCGTTCGTACACGCTGGTCTGGATGGCGCGGGCCAGCGTCATCACCTCGCCGCCGGTGCAGGGGTGCTCGGCGTCGCCGCGGTTGACCAGCACCAGCGCCTGCTTCTCATACACGCCGGCATGGCCCACGGTCTTGCCGCGCCATCCGCAGGCGTCGATGAGCCAGCCCGCGGCGAGCTTGATGCGCCCGTCGGCCAGCGGGTAGTGCACCACGGCGGGGTCGCGCGCGATGATGTCGGCGCACTGCTCGGGGCTGACGGTGGGGTTCTTGAAGAAACTGCCGGCGTTGCCGATCACGGCCGGGTCTGGCAGCTTGGCGCGGCGGATGGCGCACACCCAGTCGTGGATCTGCTGCGCGTCGGGCGCGGCGATGCCGGTTTCCTCCACCTTGCGCTGCAGGTCCAGGTAGCCCAGCTCCGGCCGCCAGGGGCGCGGCAGCGCAAAGCGCACCCGCAGGATCAGCGCGCGGCCGGCCAGGCCGAGGTCGCTCGCGTGTTTGAACACCGAGTCGCGGTAGCCGAAGCCGCACTGCGCGGCGTCGAGGGTGAATTCCTGGCCGGTGCGCAGGTCGATGGCGTCGAGCGAGTGGAAGCGGTCCTGCAGCTCCACGCCGTAGGCGCCGATGTTCTGCACCGGCGCCGCGCCCACGGTGCCTGGGATGAGTGCGAGGTTCTCCAGCCCTGGCAGGCCTTGGTCCAGCGTCCAGCGCACGAAGTCGGCCCAGGGCTCGCCCGCGCCGGCCTCCACCAGCCAGTGCCGCGTCGTGGCGTCGAGCACGCGCCGGCCCGGCACCTCGACCTTGAGCACCAGCGCCTTCACGTCACCGGTGAGCACGATGTTGCTGCCGCCACCCAGGATGAAGACGGGGCTGGCCGCCAGCACCGGGTCGGCCAGCACGGCGCGCACGTCCTCGGCGCTGCGCACACGCACCAGGGTGTGGGCGCGCGCGGCGATGCCGAAGCTGTTGAGGGGCTGCAGGTTGACCGCGTGCTCAGGTGTCATGGGAGAATTGTCGCATTCGCATCTTTCGCTTTTTTGCATCGCCATGCCCTCTTTCGACACCGTCTGCGACCCCAACATGGTCGAAGTCAAGAACGCCGTGGACAACAGCGCCAAGGAGATCGGCACGCGCTTCGATTTCAAAGGCACCTCGGCCGCCATCGAGCTCAAGGACAAGGAAATCACCCTCTACGGCGACGCCGAGTTCCAGCTCGCCCAGGTGGAGGACATCCTGCGCAACAAGCTGACCAAGCGCAACGTGGACGTGCGCTTCCTCGACAAAGGCCCGGTGCAGAAGGTCGGCGGCGACAAGGTCAGGCAAGTCATCAAGGTGCGCAGCGGCATCGCCAGCGAGGACGCCAAGAAAATGCAGCGCCTCATCAAGGACAGCAAGCTCAAGGTGCAGGCCGCCATTCAGGAAGACAAGCTGCGCGTCTCCGGCGCCAAGAAGGACGATCTGCAGGCCGTCATGGCCTTGCTGCGCAAGGAGATGGCCGACCTGCCGCTGGGCTTCGACAACTTCCGCGACTGATCCGCCGCCACCATGCCCCGCCGCCGCGACTGGCTGCTGACCCTGGTCCTCGGCCCGGCCGGCGGCTCCGTCGCCTGGGCGCAGGGCGCGGAGGTGGCGGTGGCGCTCAGCGGCATCCTGGGGCGCAAGGCCCTGCTGGTGATCGACGGCGGCGCACCCCGCGCGCTGGCCGTGGGCGAGAGCCACGGTGGCGTCAGGCTCGTCGAGATCGGCGCCGACCAGGCCACGGTGGAGATCGGCACGCGCCGCAGCGTGTTGCGCCTGGGCGAAGCGCCGGTGCAGCTCGCCGGTGGCGCCGGTGCGGGCTCGGCCGCGGGCGCGGGCCGGCGCATCGTGCTCAGCGCCGACAGCCTGGGGCACTTCTTTGCCAACGGCAGCATCAACGGCCGCGCGGTGCGCTTCATGGTCGACACCGGAGCGTCCACCATCGGGCTGAGCCAGGCCGACGCCGAGCGCATCGGGCTCAGCCTGCGCGCAGCCACCCCGGTGCGGGTGGGCACGGCCAACGGCGCCACGCAGGGCTGGCTGGTCAAGCTCTCCAGCGTGCGCGTGGGCGAGGTGGAGTTGTACGAGGTTGACGCCATCGTCACCGCCCAGCCCATGCCCTATGTGCTGCTGGGCAACAGCTTCCTCAACCGCTTCCAGATGCAGCGCGAGGGCGCGCAGATGGTGCTGGAGCGGCGCTTCTAGACGGCGGCGCGCGCATGCCCCTCGGGGTATGCCAAATGTCAATCTTTGGATTTTTCGGATGTGAACAATCCGGTGCTCCCCCATGTTTTCAGTGAAGGAGCATCCTCATGTTCGCAACCACCCCCACGCTCTCTCGTGCGCGCCGCGCGCTCACCCTCGCCGCGCTGGCGGCTGCTTTCGCTGCGCCCGTTGCGCAGGCCCAGATGGTCAACGGCTACCGCCTCGCCGACCCGGTGGTGGCGCTGGTGCCGGTGATTGCGAAGCATGTGCACGCGCTCAACCTCGATGCCGAGCAGAAAGCCCAGTTCGACGACTGGGTCAAGACCGCCAAACCCCAGCGCGAAGCCATGGAGGCCAAGGTGGCCGAGCAGCGGCTCAAGCTGCGCGAGATGTTGCTCAACGGCAGCGGCGACGCCGCCGAGCGTGAGGCGCTGGTGCGCGCCATCGCCGCCGACGAGGCCGCCCTCATGAGCGCGCGCGCCCGCTGCGTGGACCGCATGCGCGCCATCCTCAAGCCCGCGCAGATGGAGCAGGTGGTGCAGCTCTACCGCAAGGGGCTGGCATCGCCCCAGTGAGGGCGAACCCGGCTATTTCTTCTTGCCGCTGCCGATCTTCGATTCCTTGCCCGTGGCCAGTCGCCCGATGTTCTCGCGGTGGCGCCACAGCAGCAGCAGGCTCATGAGGAAGATGGCCACCGTCACTGGCGTCTCGGTGTACCAGGCCAGCCCGTCGCCGAACAGGTAGTACAGCGGCGCGAACACCGCCGCGACGATGGACGCCAGCGACGAGTAGCGGAAGAAGCCGGCGATGATGATCCAGGTCAGCAGCGTCGCCGCGCCCAGCCAGGGCTGAAACGCCAGCAGCACGCCCGCGGCGGTGGCCACGCCTTTGCCGCCCTTGAAGCCGAAGAACACCGGGTACAGGTGGCCCAGGAACGCCGCCAGCCCCACCAGCGCCACCGTGCCCGTGCCCAGGCCCCAGGGCGCGCCCAGCGAGGCCACGGCCACCACCGGCAGCCACCCCTTGGCGGCGTCGAGCAGCAGCGTGAGCACAGCGGCCTTCTTCGAGCCCGAGCGCAGCACGTTGGTCGCACCCGGGTTGCCGCTGCCGAAGGTGCGGGGGTCGGCCAGGCCCATGGCACGGCTGACGATGACGGCAAAACTCAGCGAGCCGATCAGGTAGGCGGCCGCGGTGGCCAGAAGCGGGGCGAACGAGTCCAAAGCAAACACCTTCCACGAGAAACACAGGGCCGGCGCCCCGCGCTGCGGCGGCCGGCAAAGCATGCGCGACTATACAAAGCCAGGCGCCAGTGTGCCGCGACCGCCCTCGCGCGCGGGCTGGCTGGAGCCCTGGTCGCGGCCGGCGGGGGACTTGTTCAGCGCTGTCCTAGACCTCGTCGTCGCGCACCGCGCGCAGCAGCGTCACGCCCTGGGAGGCCAGCGTCAGCAAGCCGCAGATGAGCACGAAGGCGCTCTTTTTGTCCGGCTGCATGTGCGAATCCCACCAGTAACTGGCCGCGCCGAAGAACACCATCACGCCGCCCAGCACGCCGAACACGAAGACCTGCAGCGCGCGGCTGACGGTGCCTTGCGGCGCAAACAGCACGCCGGCCCAGGCGGCCAGGGTGATGAGCAGGGGCAGCAGTTTCATCGCGGGGCGGTGGGCAGGGTGGGTGGGCGCCATCATCGCCCGCGGTGCGGCGTGCGCGCAAGGGCTGGGCGCGCGGGCGGCAGGCGCCACCGCGACGGGCACGGCCAAGCCGGCCGTGGCAAGTTCGTTCATAGCTTCTCAGGCCACCAGCGCGCACTGCACCGGGGTGGCGCCCAGCACCTCGGTACAGACCTGCGGCGCGATGCCCACCAGAAAGCCGCGCCGCCCGCCGTTGATGAGGATGCGCGGCAGTTCGAGGATGCTGTGCTCCACGTACACCGGCATGGCGCGGCGGGTGCCAAACGGCGAGGTGCCGCCGACCAGACAGCCGCTGTGGCGTTGCGCCACCTCGATGGCGCAGGGTTCGACGGATTTTGCGCCGATCTGCCGCGCCAGGGCCTTGGTGGAGACTTCGCGGTCGCCGTGCATGAGGATGATCAGCGGTCGCGCGTCCTGGTCCTGCATCACCAGCGTCTTGACCACTGCGTGCGGATCCCAGCCGAGCACGGCGGCGCTGTGCAGCGCGCCACCCTTGTCCACATAGTCGTAGGGGTGCTCGGTGTAGGCCACGCCGTGCGCCTTGAGCCAGGCGGTGGCCGGGGTTTCGCTCACATGCGGCTTCCTGGCCATGGGCGGGGGCTGTCGTGCGCGGCGGGCTGGCTCATTGCGCGGGGTCGCGCAGCTCCCAGCGGATGCGGTCGATGCGCTCGCGCAGCTCAGGGCTCAACGGGGTGCCCCAGGCGTCGAGGTCTTCGTCGAGCTGGGCCAGCGTCGTCACGCCGATGATGGTGCTGGCCACGCGCCAGTTGTCGTAGCAGAAGGCCAGCGCCATCTGCGTGGGCGTGAGGCCGTGCTCGCACGCCAGGGCGTTGTAGCGGCGCGCGGCGGTGAGCGCGTCGGCGCGGCCCCAGCGCTGCTTCTTCATGCTCTCGAACCGGGCCATGCGGCCGACGGTGCCGTCGGTGTCGATGCCGCTGGCGTCGTACTTGCCGGTGAGCAGCCCGAAGCCCAGCGGCGAGTAGGCCAGCAGCGACACGCCGAGGCGGTGGCAGGTTTCGTCCAGGCCGTTCTCATAGGTGCGGTTGATGAGGCAGTAGGGGTTCTGCACCGTGGCCACGCGCGGCAGGCCGTGTTCTTCGGCCAGGCGCACGAACTCGTGCACGCCGTAGGGCGTTTCGTTGGACAGGCCGACGGCGCGTACCTTGCCGTCCTTGACCAGACGTGCCAGCGCTTCGAGCTGCTCGCGGATCGGGGTGACGGACTTTTCCTTGCCCGGGTCGTAGGCGAGGATGCCGAAGGCGGGCACGTGGCGCTCGGGCCAGTGGATCTGGTAGAGGTCGATCACCTCGGTCTGCAGCCGGCGCAGGCTGGCTTCGCAGGAGGCGATGATGTCGGCGCCGGTCATGCCCGCGCCCTCGCGGATCCAGGGCATGCCGCGCGAAGGGCCGGCGACCTTGGTGGCCAGCACCAGCCGCTGGCGCAGGCCCGGGCGGCGCTGGAACCAGCGGCCGATGATGGACTCGGTGGCGCCGTAGGTTTCGGCGCGGGCCGGCACGGCGTACATCTCGGCCGTGTCGATGAAGTTGATGCCGCGCTCGACGGCGCGGTCGAGGATGGCGTGGGCGTCGGCTTCGGCGACTTGCTCACCGAAGGTCATGGTGCCCAGGCAGATGGGGGTGACGTGAAGATCGCTGTGGCCGAGGCGGACGGTGTTCATCATGGCAGGCGGGGGGTGGACGATGGCGCGCAGTGTACGGGCGGCCCGCGCAGGCTGCTGTCGCCGCGGTGGCGCGCCCGCCCACGGCGGTTTCAGCGCGGGCCGGTGCGCTCGCGGGCGCGGGCTTCCTCCTGCAGCCGCAGCACGCGGCGCTGCACCTTTCCGGTGGTGGTCATGGGCAGCTGCTCGATGAACTCGATGTCCTTGGGGTATTCATAGGGTGCGAGGCGCCCGCGCACATGGGTTTGCAGCTCACGGCAGAGTTCGGCCTCGAAAGCCGCCGACCCCAGCGTAAACCGGTCACGTTTTGCTATGAATTCAGGAGTCAACACGACATAGGCCTTGACCAGCGCGCCGCGCTCGGGGTCGGGTTTGGGCACCACGGCCGCGTTGGCCACGGCGGGGTGGCGCAGCAGGCAGTTCTCGATCTCGCCGGGGCCGATGCGGTAGCCCGCGGACTTGAACATGTCGTCGGCGCGGCCCTGGTACCAGAGGTGGCCGTCGGCGTCTCGCAGCGCGAGGTCGCCGGTGCGGCACCAGCTGTCGGCGGGGTCGCCGGTGAACTTGGCGCGGGTGGCGGCTTCGTTCTTCCAGTAGCCCAGGAAGAACACGGGGTCGGGGTGGCCGTGGCGGTCGCGCCGGTGCACGGCCACTTCACCCACCGTGCCCACCGGGCATTCGCGGCCGTCTTCGTCGATGACTGCCACGCGGTGGCCGGGGTAGGGCCGGCCCATGCTGCCGGGCTTGGCGGGCCACAGCGCCTGGCAGTTGCCGACGATGTAGTTGATCTCCGTCTGGCCGAACATCTCGTTGGGCGCGACGCCCAGGCCGTCGCGGCACCAGGCGTAGACGGCTTCGCCCACCGCCTCGCCCGCGCTCATGAGCGCCTGCAGGCGCAGGCGGTAGCGCCGGCGTGGCTCGGGCACGGCCTTCATCATGGCCTTGAGCGCGGTGGGGAACAGAAAGCTGTGGGTGATGCCGTGGGTCTGCAGGATGTCGAAGGCCAGTTCGGGGCTGAAGCGCTCGCGGCAGGCGACGATGGGGCGGCCGAAATACAGCGTGGGCAACAGGGCGTCCATCAGGCCGCCCGTCCAGGCCCAGTCGGCGGGGCTCCAGAACACGGCCTCGGTGCGCGCGTTGCGCACGCCGTCGAAGCCGAACCAGTTCTGGCTGCAGACGAAGCCGGTGAGGTTGCCGATGAGCGCGCGGTGCGGGATCAGCGCGCCCTTGGGGTCGCCGGTGGTGCCGCTGGTGTAGATGAGCACGGCGGGGTCGTCGGCGGCGGTGTCGGCCAGTGGGAAGGGCG
>OFTY01000681.1_pt1 | contig 20700 bp, 24 predicted proteins | sample 1775061 | NCBI WGS metagenome assembly OFTY01 (sample SAMN08195773, study PRJEB24354) | sludge metagenome | isolation source: sludge from phenol fed wastewater aerobic bioreactor B | place: India: Nagpur | collected 2016-09-16 | reverse complement strand
CTCTCCGTCATCCCCATGCGATAGTGCATCCCTCTCATATCTATTCTTCAGATCTGTAGGATACCCCCACTAATGTTTATTCGTTCTTTTTTTACTGATACGGCGACCACCGAGATCTACACTCTTTCTCTACACGACGCTCTTCCGATCTGCGGCCTTCCTGCGTCTGGTCGAGCGGCTGCTGAAGACGGGCGCGCCGGTTCAGGGCATCGGCGTCCAATCCCACCTCGACATCGAAATCCCCAAGGGCCAGATCGCCGCCTTCATGAATGAGGCCCGCCAGTTCGGTCTGCCCATCCATGTCTCCGAACTGGACGCGTCGCTGAAGCGCGGCGGCCGGATGCCGGACCTGCGTTCCCGCGCCCAGCGCCGCGAGCAGCAGACGGCGCGCGTCGCGGAACTGGCCGAGGCCTTCGTGAGCCTGCCCCCCGCCCAGCGGTTCGCCTTCACCGTCTGGGGCGTGCGCGACAGCGATTCCTGGCTGCGTCGCGGCGAGAACGACGACGGCCGGGACAGCCCCCTGCTGTTCAATGACGAGGGGCAGCCGAACCCGCTGTTCGGCGTCCTGTCCGGCGCGTTCGACGCCTGAAGACGGCCCGCGACCAAGGAAAAGGGGTGCGGAACGCAAGTCCCGCACCCCCTATATGTCCCGACCGACGAACGGTCCCCCCTCGAAGAGAAGGCGACGCCTACAGGCTGATCGGGTTGATCACCCGGACCGGCTGGCCCGCTTCCAGGCCCAGTTCGGCATAGGTCCAGCTGACCGTCACGCCCTCGGGCGCGAGGGCGCGGCACACGTCGGGCGTGCGACGCACCAACTTCAGCTCAGCCGGATCAGAGTCCTTGATCTGCACTTCGAAACTGGACGCCTCGGTGCAGCCGTTGGACCCGACCACGACGTTCAGGCGCTGGCCGTCGAAGTCGACGCGGCGCACCGCCTCCACGACTTCCGTCTTGGCCATATTGGGCTCCGTGACGACCGAAACCTTCTCGCCGCCCCCATTGGAATAGATGACGCAACCGCCCAGCAAGGGCAGCAGGGCGACGGCGGCCAGCAGAGCGCCGCGCATCAGGCGCCTTCCGCCGGCGGCGTGTGGATGACGCGCGTGGTCGGCTTCTCAGTGGCGATGATGATGCAGCCCGACAGAGCCGGCGCGGCGACAGCCGCCAAGGCCAGGGCGATGATGATGCGGCGCATGAGACGCGTCCCTTTTTTTAACTTGGCCGCACCCTGCCAGCGCCGGGTCGCAGGGTCATGTGAATAATCGGCAAGGATCGCCGCCCCGTCACGCGGCTGTCGCCGTCTCCTGCAGGTCGATCCAGGCCGCGCCGTGGTGCAGGGCGTCGGCTTCGGGTTGGGGCCGGCCGAGCAGGTAGCCCTGCACCTCATTGCAGCCCTGGGCGCGCAGGAAGGCCAACTGCTCGGCGGTCTCGACGCCTTCGGCCAGCACCGGGATCGACAGGCTTTCGCCGATGGTCAGAACGGCGCGGATGATGGCCCGCGACTGCGGCGCCTCGCCGTCCAGTTCGGTCATGAAGGAGCGGTCCAGCTTGATCTTGTCGAAGGGGAAGGCCTTCAGCGTCGACAGCGAGGAATAGCCCGTCCCGAAGTCGTCCATGGCGATGGTCACGCCCAGCGCCTTCAGCTGACGCAGCACATGGGTGGTGCGCGCCATGTCGGTGATCATGGCCGTCTCGGTGATCTCCAGCTCCAGGCGCGACGGCGCAAGGCCGGTCTCCAGCAGGATCTGATGCACCAGACGAGGCAGATCGACGTGGCTCAATTGCACCGGCGACAGGTTGACCGCGATGCGATGCGGCTCCTCCCAGGCGGCGGCCTGGCGGCAGGCCTGACGCAGCACCCACTCGCCGATCGGCAGGATCAGGCCGTTCTCCTCGGCCACGGGGATGAAGTCGGCCGGCGAGATGTAGCGGCCTTCATCGTTCTTCCAGCGCAGCAGGACTTCATAGCCGGTGGCCTTGCCGGTCTCGACCGAGGCCTGGACCTGATAGTGCAGTTCGAACCGCTCGTTCTCGAGCGCCTCGCGCAGGGCCTGGGTCACGCGGCGACGGGCGCGGACCGCCTGGTCCATGTCCGCCTCATAGAAGCAGACGTCCTGGGTCAGCGACGCCTTGGCCCGGTACATGGCCAGGTCGGCGTTGTTGATCAGGGTGGACACGTCCTGGGCGTCTTCCGGCCACAGCGAGACGCCGATGCTGGCGCCGCACGACACGTCGGCATGGTCGAGCGTCACGGTCTGGATCACGGCCTGGCGCAGGCGCTCGGCCACCGCGCGGGCTTCGTCGCGGGTCGCGACCGAGGCCAGGGCCAGGAACTCGTCGCCGCCCTGGCGCGCGATGAACTCGCCCTCGCGCAGGGCGCCCTTCATGCGTTCGGCGATGATGCACAGAAGCTGGTCGCCGACCGCGTGCCCGTACAGGTCGTTGACCTCCTTGAACCGATCCAGGTCCAGGGCGACCAGGGCCAGGCTCTCGCCCTCGGCCGCCGTCTGCTTCTGGCGCGTCAGCCGCTCCAGGAAGGAGGCTCGGTTGGGCAGGCCGGTCAGGCTGTCGTTGCGGGCCAGGTGGGCGATGCGACGTTCCTGGGCCATGCGGGCGCGCAGGTCGCGCACGGCGTAGATCATGGTGCGGCCGCGCGCCGTCAGGTCGCGCCGGGCCGACAGTTCGACGGGAATCTCCTGACCGCCGGCCATCAGAATGGTCTGGGTCACAGCGCCGTCGTCGAGACGGTGGGCGTCCTGCACCCAATCCCCCAGATCGGCGCCGATCAGGCTGTCACGGTCGGTTCCGGCCAACTCGGCCAGGACTTCGTTGACGGCCACGATGACGCCGTCGCGTTCGATCGCCATGCCGTCGACGCCGGTCTCCAGCAGGTACTGCAGCCGCTCGCGGTTCAGCGCCAGGGCTTCCCGATCCAGGGCGTGGCTGGCGGCGCCGGCGCCCAGCACCAGCAGACCGACGCCGGCGACGCCCAGCGCCAGCACATGGCGCGCGTCCTCGCCCGTCAGCATGCCGTCCAGCGGTCCCAGCGGAATGACGGTCATCGCCGCCATGGCCGTGAAGTGCAGGCAGACGATGCCCAGCACCATGGCCGCCCCGCCCTTCAGCCGCGCGAAGCGTTCTTCGGTCGAGGCCAGGCGGAAGGCCAGGGCGCCGAACGCCACCGAACCGATAATGGAGACCGCCAGATAGACGGCCGACCAATGCACCACGCCCTCGACCGACAGGGCGGCCATGCCGACGAAGTGCATCCCGGCCACAGCCATGCCGAACAGGGCGCCGCCCGCCTCGACGGAGAAACGGCGGCGCATGGAGGCCGTCGCCAGGGCCAGGCCGACGCCCAGGATCGCCACCGCCAAGGAGACGCCCGTCAGCATCGGCTCATAGGCCGTCTCGACGCCCGGTCGATAGGCGATCATGGCCACGAAATGGGTGCACCAGATGGTTGCCCCGCCCGCGACGGCGCCCAGGAACAGCCACGACACACGCGACAATCCCCCGTTTTCACGAACGCGCCGCAACAGTCCTGTTGTGATGAAGCTGCCCAGCAGGCAGATCAAGGCAGCCAGGGCGACGAGCCCCAGATGGTGCTCGTCAGTCAGACAGGTCAGGACACGCATGGAAGACGCCGTAGGGAATAGGGAGTCTGATGTCCTAAAAGCCAAGGCGTTAACCCTGGCTGTCTCGATATGAATAACGAAAATTGAAAAAAGCGGCCCTTAAGCCGCTTCAGCCTCTACTGGCTGACGGCCGCGGCCTCGCCGTCCATCATGTAGGGATTGTTGACCAGAACGTTGGCGCCGGGCGGCAGGCCCAGTTCCTTGAAGGTCCATTCCATCTGCACCCCGCCCCGAACCGGACGGCTGCAGCGATCCTCGTCCAGACGACGCAGGGTGATGACCGCCGAATCCTTGAGCTGGGTGATGAAGGGCTTGACGTCGCTCTTGTCGGTGCAGCCGTTCGAGCTGACGCGGAACACGGCCAGATCGCGGGTGAAGGCGGCGGCGTGGATCGGCTCCAACTGCCCCGGCATGCCCTCGGTCCGCACCAGGGCGCCCGGCTTCGAGGCGCACCCGGCCAGAGCCGCGACAGACAGCGCCGCAACAACGCAGAAAGCGATCCGATATCTCATCTCGGCCTCCTGCGGCTCGATCCTGACAGCGAGGGGCAACATGCCTTGGTTTGGCCCAAAAGGAAACCGCCGCTGCGTCTGATTAAAAAAGAGGCCCCGGCGAGCCGGAGCCTCTTTTCTTGTCTTGAACCACGACCCGACGGATCGGGCGGGATCGTCGAACTTACGAGGAGTAGTATTCGACGACCAGGTTCGGCTCCATCTTCACCGGATAGGGCACGTCGGACAGTTCCGGCACGCGGCCGTAACGGACCGAGAAACCACGATCGCCCAGTTCCAGATAGTCAGGCAGATCACGCTCGCTCGACTGCTGGGCTTCGAGCACCAGCGCCATGTTGCGCGACTTTTCCTTGACCTCGATGACCTGGCCCGGCTTGACGCGGTACGAACCGATGTCGACCTTCTTGCCGTCGACGGTCACGTGGCCGTGCGAGACGAACTGACGGGCGGCCCAGACGGTCGGGACGAACTTGGCGCGGTAGACGATGGCGTCCAGACGCGATTCCAGCAGACCGATCAGGTTTTCCGAGGTGTTGCCCTTGCGACGGGCGGCTTCGGCGTAGGTCGCCGCGAATTGCTTCTCGGTGATGTTGCCGTAGTAGCCCTTCAGCTTCTGCTTGGCCTTCAGCTGCAGACCAAAGTCAGAGACCTTGGACTTGCGGCGCTGACCATGCTGGCCGGGGCCGTAGGAGCGCTTGTTGACGGGAGACTTCGCACGGCCCCACAGGTTTTCACCCATGGCCCGATCGAGTTTGTACTTGGCGCTATGGCGCTTTGACATGTGTCGCTCTTCATCATGATGCGGCCCGGCTGCTCCCCGATTGGAGCGGCGATCTCAACGGCGGTCCACGCATCGTCCGTAATAGACATCGCGCCTCGGGCGAAACCCGGTGCGAGAAGGCCGGGCTTATGAAGGCAACGGACCCTGGAGTCAATGTCGGCGGCCTCTCCTCCTAGATGACAGAAAGGAAACTTGAGCCTGAAGCCGCTGTTCGTGCAGTTGCCGCCGATAAGAAGAAACGACTCGGGAGGCCATCGGCATGACACGCAAACCCTGGCTCACGGCGGCGGCCCTGGCCGTTCTGGCGGCGACGGCGGCGCAGGCGCACGACGCGAATCGCCCCTCCGCCCTGGTGGTCTCAGGCCGGGTCATCGACGGCTCGGGCGCGGCGCCGATCGTCGGGGGGCGGGTGGTGGCCGCGGACGGCGTCATCACCTGCGTCGGCCGCGCGGCCGACTGCCCGACGCCGCCCGGCGCCGCCGTCATCGACGCCGGCGACGGCAGCATCATCCCCGGCCTGATCGACCTGCACGTCCACCCGCGTCCGCACTACTACGGCTGGTTCCTGGCTTCGGGCGTGACCACGGTGCGGTCGGCCAACACCACAACGGAGATGGCCCGCGCCCTGAACGACCTGCCCGCGCCGCACGCGCGGCTGGTCTGGGCCGGGCCGATGGTGGACGGCGAGAACAGCATCATCAAACGCTTCTATCCCGAGGCGACGCCGGACGCGCCCTCGCCCGCGCGCGCCGCCGACGGCCCCTCGCTGGAAGGGATAGAACTGCTCATCGCCGCGACGCCCGCGCAGGCCGTCGCCGCCGTCGACGCCCTGGCCGCAGAAGGCGCCGACTGGGTCAAGCTGTACGAGCAAACGCCGCCCGGCGCCTTCGCCGCCGCCGTCCGACGCGCGAAAGACCTGGGCCTGCCGACGATGGCCGACCTGGGCATGGCCTCGACCCGCGGCCTCAGCGGCGCCGAAGTCGACCTGCTCCAGGCCGCCGCCCTGGGGCTGGACAGTCTTGAACACGCCAGCGGCGCGGCCCTGGCCTATCGCCGGCTGGGCGGCGATCTGGAGGCGGAAAGCCTGGATCCGGCGCTGATCGATCAGATGGCGCGCGCCCTGCTGGCGGCGGATACGGCGCTGATCCCCACCCTGTCCGTCTTACATTTCACCGCCGAGACGCAGTCGCCCGATCCGGTGCTGACCGATCTGCCGCTGGGCGATGCGGCAGGGACGGTCCGCGACGGTCTGGATCAGCAATGGCGCGGCGTGCATCAGCATTTCCACGCCGATGCCGAGAGCAACCGCAAGGCGAGGCAGGACGCCCGCGTCGGCGCGGCCGTGGCCCTGCGTCTGGCCCAACTGGGCGGCCGCATCGGCGCCGGTTCGGACACGCCCGCCGGCGCCTACAACCTGCCCGGCGGAGGCCTGCACCTGGAGATGGAGCTGATGACCCGCGCGGGCCTCAGCCCCCTGCAGGCGCTGTCGGCCGCGACGGGAACGGCGGCCGACATCCTGAAGCGCGACGACATCGGCCGCATCGCCGTGGGCCGCCGCGCCGACCTGCTGATCGTCGAGGGCGACCCGTCGCGCGATATTCGCGACACGCGCCGCCTGCGCCACATCGTTCTGGACGGCCGCGCCTATGCGCCGGACGCCCTGAAGCGTCAGGCGATCACGGACGGCGAGGCGCGGCTGGCGGCGCTTCTGGCGGAAGAAGGCGACTGAGCGCCGATCAGACGGCGGGCGCCGCCTCCGCGACCCAGACATAGCCCTCGCCCCGGCGCTCGATCCGACCCAGGCCCGGGAAGGGGAAGTGAACGCCGTACAGACGCAGCCGTTCGGTCGCGCCGCGCTCAAGGATCTCACGCCGTGTCGCGGCCCCCGCAGCGCGGTCGCTGTCCCAGACCAGGGCCAGGTCGGGACGAGGAACCGAAATGATGGAGCTGTGCAGGGCGTCGCCGAGATAGAGCAGACGTTCGGAGCCGGAGGCGATCTCATAGCCGGAGTGACCCGGCGTGTGCCCCTTCAACGGCACGGCGCGGATCGAGGGCGTGACCTGCGCGCCCGGCTGGAAGGTTTCGACCTTCGACCTAATGGCCGCCACCAGAGGCCCGGCGCCGTGCGCTTCGGCGCCGGCCTGGGCCGCGCCCCATTCCGGCGCGCTCATGCGGATCACCGCATTGGAAAAGACCGGGGCGCCCTCGGCGTCGACCAGGCCGCCGACATGGTCGCCGTGGGCGTGGGAGATCAGAACGTCCGTCACCTGCGCCGGTTCGACGCCCGCAGCCCGCAGCGAACCGACCAGCAGATTGGCCGTGCCCATCTGACCGCCCGCCCCGGCGTCGATCAGCACCACGCGATCGCCGTCGCGCACCAGCAACGGCTGCACCGGCAGATGGACCGCGTCCGTCGGCGCGCCGCCCGCCGTCAGAAGGGCGGTGATCTCTTCAGCCTTGGCCCCGGCTTCGACCCACGGAGTTTGCGCCACCGGCACGACGATCTCGCCGTCCCGCAGAGCCGCCAGCTTCAGCTCGCCCACCGTAAAGGGACGCACGTCGGGCGAGGCCGCGGCGACGACCGCCCGTCCCTGCCCCTGTTCGTCGGACTTGGGCTGCTGCTGGCAGGCGCCGGCGCCGATCAGAAGACCCAGCACAAGCCCCGAAGCGGCCAGTTTCAAATATGGAGTCATCCTCGCCCCCCGAAAGAAAAACGCCCCGCCGGGATCGGCGGGGCGTCTGGTCTGCATCAGCCCTTGGCGGCTTCGTACAGTTCGTTGACCTTGTTCCAGTTCACCACCGACCAGAAGGCCTTGAGGTAGTCGACCCGGCGGTTCTGGTACTTGAGGTAGTAGGCGTGCTCCCACACGTCGGCGGCCAGCAGGACGGCGCCCTTCTCGGCCGCGTCGTCCATCAGCGGGTTGTCCTGGTTCGGGGTCGAGGTGACCTTCAACTTGCCGTCCTGAAGGATCAGCCAGGCCCAGCCCGAACCGAACTGACCGGCGCCGGCGGCGTCGAAGTCAGCCTTGAACTTGTCCATGCCGCCCAGTTCGGCGTCGATCTTGGCGGCCAGTTCGGCCGAGGGCTCGCCGCCCGCGCCGACTGGGGCCAGCAGCTCCCAGAACAGGCTGTGGTTCCACACGCCGCCGCCGTTGTTGCGGATCGACTTGGGCAGCTTGGACATGATCGCGAAGATGTCTTCCAGCGACTTGCCCTGCGCCTCGGGCGTGGCGTCGACGAACTTGTTCAGGTTGTCGACATAGGTCTGATGGTGCTTGTCGTGGTGGAAGGTCATCGTCTCCTTGTCGATGGCCGGCTCCAGCGCGTCATAGGCGTAGGGCAGCGGGGGCAGGGTGAAGGCCATGGGAGACTCCTCTTTACGGCGTTTGATTCCTCTGGACCCTATCTAGGGCCGCGCGCGCCATACCCAAGCCTTGAACGTCGCCTTTGTTCATAATTCTCGGGGTGAAACCGCTTTTCGGAACCCAAAGCGCGAAACAGCCGTTTCCCGAACGCCCCAGACCCTCTTTTCAGGTCGCTTATTCAGGAGGATGCGTCGTGCCTGATCGCGCCTCTTCGCGAAACGCCCTGCTGTCGGACGCCGAAGCAGAAAGCCTGCGCTTGCAACTGCTGGAAGTGATTCCGCGCCTTCGCCGCCATCACCTGCTGGACCTCGCCGACACCCTGCATGAGGCCGCGCGAGAACGCCGTTGGTCGCCGGAGGAACGGCTGGACATGAGGGCCTGACGCCCTCGCCCGTCGTCAGCCCGCGTGCAGTTCCTGCTTCACCCGTTCAGCCAGGGTCTTGATATCCAACGGCTTGGGCAGGAAGGACACCCCGACCTCGTCCTGCAACAGGTCCGAAAAGTCGCTCTCGGCGTAGCCCGAGATGAACATGACCGGGGCGTCGCCGAGGAAGGGCCGCGCCTTCCTGAGCAGCGAAGGCCCGTCCAGCCCCGGCATGATGACGTCCGAGATCAGCATGTCGATCTGGCCCGCCCACTCCTCGGCCAGGATCAGGGCCTCCTCGCCATCGGCGGCCTCGATCACCTCATAGCCGCGCTGGCGCAGCAGGCGAGCGGCGATGCCGCGCACGGCGGCCTCGTCCTCCACGAACAGGATGCGGCCCGCGCCTGACAGGTCGCGCGGCGCCTTGACGACCTTCTCGACCACGGGGGCCTCGACCAGCTCCTCGGCCGTGGCGGCGGGCAGGAAGATGCGGAAGGCGGCGCCGGCGCCGTCCAGATTGGCGACGGTGATGTGACCGCCCGCCTGCTGGGCGATGCCGTAGACGGTGGCCAGACCCATGCCCGTCCCCTCGTTCACCGCCTTGGTGGTGAAGAAGGGCTCGAAAATCTTGTCCAGCAGAGCTGTCGGCACGCCTGGGCCGGTGTCCGACACCTCGATCAGGGCGACCTCGTCGGTCGCCTCGCGCCAGCCCATGTCGTGGGCCTGAGCGCCGGTCAGACGGCGGGTCTTGATCGTGACCACGCCGGCGCCGGGTTCGACCACGCCGCGCATCGCGTCGCGGGCGTTGACGGCCAGGTTCATCACCGCCGTCTCCAACTGGCTCTTGTCGGCCAGCACCAGCGGCAGGTCGCGGCCGTAGTCGGTCTCCAGACGCACGTCCTCGCGCAGCAGGCGACGCAGCAGGACGGCGAACTCGCCGACCAGTTCGCCCAGATCCAGCCGCTCGCGCCGCACCGTCGACTTGCGCGAGAAGGCCAGCAACTTGCGCACCAGATCGGCGGCGCGGATGGCCGTCTGGCGGATCTCGTTCAGCCCCTCATAAGAGGGATCGCCGACCGGGTGGCGCTCCAGCAGGCCCGACAGTTGCAGTTGGATCGCCGTCAGCAGGTTGTTGAAGTCGTGCGCGACCCCGCCCGCCAGCTGGCCCACGGCCTGCATCTTCTGGGCCTGCGACAGCTGCAGCTCCATCGACTTCTGCGCCGCCACGTCGAACAGCCAGACGCGGCGCCGGTCGCCCTCGGGCGCGACATAGAGGTGCAGCTGGCGGTCCGGGTGGGCGCGGGCGATCAGCTCGATCGGGCCGGACGACCCGGCCTCCAGCTTGGTTCTGGCCTCGGCCACGCCCGCCGGGTCGAACAGATGGCCGAAGGCGGCGTCGCCCGAGGCCGCCGGGCCGGTCAGCAGGGCCAGGGCCGCGTTCGGCTCCTCGACCCGGCCTGCGAACAGGTCTTCGCCGCCGATGACGGCCGAGCCGAACGGCGCGCCGGCGGCCATGGCCCGCGCCTCGCCGGTCGGGGCGGCGGGCTGGGGCGCGGCAGGCGCGGACGGCGCCAGCGGCAGAACGGCTTCGGGCGCGGCGCGGACCAGGAAGCGCCCCTGCCCCGCCTGGCCGATCAGCACCTCGATCTCGCGCGCGCCGATCTGGACGATGGCGCGGCCCTGATGCCCCTCGCGCGCCTGGGCGAAAGCCATGTAGAGGGCCTGGGCGGACTTACCGCCCCCTTTGCCGGCTCTGGGCAGGGTGGTGACGGTCCCGTTCTCCTCGGCCCAGGCGGCGTTATAGGCCAGCACCTGGCCTGACGGCTGCACCAGGGCGGCGGGCTCGGCCATGGCGTCCAGCATCTCGACCGCTGTATCGCCTGAAGGCGAGCGACGCTCTGACCGGCCGAACGCCGACAGCCAGATCAGCGCCGTCGCCCCCGCTGCGAAGATCAGGATCAGCCCCGGCGCGGTGAAGGCGCTGGCCCGGAACGCCGGATAGGCGATGGCCGCGATCGCCAGGGCGAAGCCGACCGCCATCACGACCAGCCACGGATCGAAGCGCGGGCGGCCCGCGATGCTGGTCTTCTGGCGGTCTTGCGGTCGGGAAATGGTCATGGCGTCTCGCCCGCGCGAATCAGGGTTCGTCAGCATACGCCGTTCCTCCGCCGTCGCCTTCATCGCCGCTTCCTTTGCTGCATGACGAAGCCGATGACCTTGGCGGCCGCCTCGAAATGTTCGCGCGGGATGACGCCGTCCACCTCGACCGCCGCATAGAGGGCGCGGGCCAGGGGCACGTTCTCGACGATGGGCACCTTGTGCTCCCTGGCCACCTCGCGGATGCGCAATGCCAGGGCGTCCACGCCCTTGGCGACGCAGACCGGCGCGCCGTCGCCCTTGTCCGGCTCATAACGCAGGGCGACCGAATAGTGGGTCGGGTTGGTGATGATGACGGTGGCGTCCGGCACGGCCTGCATCATCCGCTGACGGCCGCGCTGCATGCGGATCTGACGCAGCTTGGCTTTGACGTGCGGGTCGCCGTCGGACTGTTTGAAGTCTTCCTTCAGCTCTTCCTTGGTCATCCGCATCCGCTTGGCGAAGCGCATCCGCTGCCACAGGTAGTCAGCCCCCGCCGTCAGCGACAGGAACACGAGGGCCGACAGCATCAACGCCAGCGCCAGATCGCGCGCGAACGGCAGGATCATCGCCGGGCTCATGGCGGCCAGGTTCTCGAGCTCGCGCGCGTGAGGCTTCAGCACCCACCAGCAGACGGCGCCGATGGCGACCAGCTTGATGAAGGTCTTGAGGAACTGCACCAGGCCGTCCGGGCCGAAGATGCGCTTGAAGCCCTCCAGCGGATTCACCTTGGACCACTTCGGCTTGACCTTGTCGGCGGTGAAGATGAGGCCCGACTGAGCCAGATTGCCGCCGACCCCGCCCAGGATGACCGCGAACATCAGGGCCGCCAGGAACGGCGCCGCCGCCCAGACGGCGTGCATGCCGATCTCGACGCCTCCGCCCGCCTCCAGCCCGCCGATCATGGCGTGCGGCTGGGCCAGGAAGGGCGTCAGCGCTTCGGCGATCCGGGTCGAGAACCAGCCGCCGCCCGCCAGCAGCACGCCGGCCGCCCCGGCCAGAGACAGGGCCGCCGCCACGTCCGGCGACTTGGCGACGTCGCCCTTCTTCCGCGCCTCTTCGAGTTTTCGCGGGGTGGCGTCTTCTGTTTTCGACTCGGGATCGGGGCCGTCAGCCAACGGCGCCACCCGTGAAGAAGGCCGCCACCGAGCGGTAGCGGTCGATGAAGACGGTCCCCACCACGCCCAGGCTGAGCGTGAACACCGACAGGCCCAGGATGACGCTCAGGGGCGCGGCGGCGAAATAGACCTGGAAGCTGGGCATGACCCGCGCCACTAGGCCCGAGGCCAGGTTGAAGATCAGGGCGAAGACCAGAACCGGCGCCGCCAGCTGCACCCCGAGCATGAAGCTCTGGCTCAAGGTCTTCACCGCCATCTGGGTGAAGTCCGACACGATCAGCGGCTTGGCGGGGGCGATGGCCTCATACGATCCGACCATGCCGCCGATGAACAGGTGATGGGTGTTGGTGGCGAACACCAGGGTCACGCCCAGCAGCATCAGGAAGGCCGACAGGGTCGTCCCCGGCTGGGCCTGCAGGGGGTTGGCGGTCTGGGAGAAGCCCAGCGTCGTCTGCAGGGAGACGATCTCGCCCGCCGTGGTCAGGGCGGTCATGAAGCTACGCAGGATGGCGCCGATGGCCAGGCCGGTCAGCACCTCGCGCATCACCCAGCCGACGGTGGCGCCCAGGGTCGCGGGCAGGGCCGGCAGGCTGGCGCCCACGATGGGCCACAGCGCCAGCGACAGCACCAGGGCCAGCGACAGGCGCACCCGCGGCGGCACATAGGATTCGCCGAAGCCCGGCAACAGCATCAGGATCGCGCCGACGCGCGCGAAGATCAGCCCCCCGGCCCAGACCTGTTCCGCCGTGGCGTAAGGCTCCATGTCCCTGCCCTACAGCCTCGCCCTACATGCCCGCGATGCGGGCGGCGATCTCGCGCATGAAACCGCCCAGCAGCGCGCCCATCAACGGCAGGAACAGCAGCAGGGACACGAAGATGGCGATGATCTTGGGCGCATAGACCAGGGTCTGCTCCTGGATCTGGGTCAGGGCCTGGAACAGGCCGATGGCCACGCCGACCACCAGGGCCACGATCAGGGCCGGCAGGCACAGCTGGATCGTCAGCCACAGGGCGTCGCGACCCACATCCAGAACTTCCGCGCCGCTCATCGCCGATCCCCGAAGCGCCCCGAACACAAGCACGGGACAGTGGGCAGAAAATGCCGACAGGATGGTTAACGCGACGTTAGGACGATGCAATGAGACCGATGTTCCGGTCGATGCCGGTTCATTCGATTGACAACAGCGGCGACTAGACGAACGTTTTCACCCTCCCCCCCGATCAACGCCTGAAGGATGCCTCATGAAACCGTTCCTGCGTCTCGCCTCCGTCCTGACGATCGCGACCTCGGTCTTGCAGGTCGCCGCGTGCGACAACAAGGCGCCGGAACAGACTGAAACGGCGACGGCTCCGGCCGAGGGCGCCTCGGCCGCCGCCGGTCCCTTCGACGTGAACAGCGTGGCCCTGTCGACCGCCAGCCTGGGCGACTTCCCCTATCTGCGCCTGCCCGAGGGCTACAAGCTGCAGAACAGCGAGACGCACGACTTCGCCGACTTCCCCTTCTGGACCGGCGCCCGGTTCGAAATGATCGAAGGCCGGGTTCATCAGAGCCAGATCACCAACGACACCGGCAAGAGCTTTTCGCGGCTGGAGCTTCTGCGAAACATGGAGCACGCGCTGAAAGAGGCGGGCGCCGTTCGCATCTTTGACGGCCAGATTCCCAGCGACGCCGCCCACGCCCTGCCCGAGGCGGTGCAGATGGCGGCCCTGAACGGCATCGGCGACATCTATAACGGTCCGTCGCAGACCTGGGTGATCCGTCAGGCGGACCGCACGGTCTGGGTTCACCTGTATGTCGGCAGCGCGCAAGGCTCGATGGCGGTGGTCGAAGCCAAGGCCCTGGCGCCGACAAGCCTGTAGCCGACAACGCCGGCGATGAAGGCCGCGCCCGCAATCGCCGCGTCGAACTGGTCCGCCTGCCCTGATCGGGGCAGAAGCCGTTTTAAACAGCGGCGCCGTTTCCAAAACCTGTGCAGGGGGGGTATGCAGCCTGTCATGAGCGACCAGACCCCCTCCTCCCCCGCCGTTTCCCAGGAAGAAGCCGAAGCCGCCGTCCGCACCCTGATCCGCTGGGCCGGCGACAATCCTGCACGCGAAGGCCTGATCGAGACGCCCAAGCGCGTGGCCAAGTCCTATCGCGAGCTGTTCCAGGGCTATGAAGTCGAACCGCGCGACTATCTGGAGAAGACCTTCGAGGAGGTCGGCGGCTACGACGAGCTGGTGGTCCTGAAGAACATCCGCTTCGTCAGCTTCTGCGAGCATCACATGCTGCCGGTGGTAGGCAAGGCGCACGTCGCCTATCTGCCGACCGACCGGGTCGTCGGCATCTCCAAGCTGGCCCGCGTGGTGCGCGGCTACGCCCGGCGCCTGCAGATCCAGGAGAAGATGACGTCCGAGATCGCCAACGCCATCCAGGACGTGCTGCGCCCCCACGGCGTCGGCGTGGTCATCGAGGCGGAACACAGCTGCATGACCATGCGCGGCGTCGACGTCCCCGGCGCCAGCCTGTCGACCAGCTGCCTGCTGGGCGCCGTCCGCGAAGACCCGCGCACACGCGAGGAATTCCTGCGTCTGGTGCGAGGATAAGAGATCCTGCCCTCCTTCTCCCCGTGAGAAGGAGGGCAACGGCCCCGTTCTTGCGTAACAGCATTCGAACAAGGGGGTCGTGATGCTGCAGGCTGTATTTTCGTCCCGGAATGAACCGCCGCCAATCATGCGCGGAGGCTGGCTGGACGCGCTGCGTTTCATCGTGGCCGCCCTGATCATCCTGCATCACTTCCAGATGTCGGCGCCCGTCCCCCTGGCCGAAGGACTGCATCCCGTGTTCGAGCGCGGCGGCTTCCTGCTGACCAACTTCTTCCTGATCGACAGCGGATACGTGCTGATGCGGGTCTATGGCCGCGCGGTCGGCTCGGGCCGGATGTCCAAGACCGACTTCTTCATAAAGCGGGCCTTGAGGGTCTATCCGGCGCATCTGATCGTGCTGGGCCTGCTGGTGGCGCTGGTGCTGGCGGCGACCGCCGCGGGCATGCCGCCCAGCCATCCCGAGTGGTTCGCCTGGGATCAGCTTCCCGCCCAGGCGGCCCTGGTGCAGTCGTTCGGCGTGCACGGCGGCCTGGGCTGGAACGCCCCGACCTGGTCGATCTCGGCCCTGCTGGGCTGCTACGTCGCCTTCCCCTTCGTGCTGAGGGGTCTCAGCCGGATCGGGCCGTGGACGGCGCTGATCCTGGTCGTCGTCGGCTATCTGGCCGCCAATGAACTGAGCTGGGCGATCCTGAAATATCCCGTCTATCAGATGCCGCTGAACCTGGGCATCTGGCGCGCCCTGCCCCTGTTCATCCTGGGCATGGGGCTGGCCTGGTTCGCGCAAGGGGTGTGGATCAACGCCCGCATCGCCGGCTGGGCCGGGGTGCTGGCCGCCGTCGGCCTGGCTGTGGCCCAGTATTTCGACAAGAACGCCCTTCTGTCGCTGGTCTTCATCTCCATCATCATCCTGGCGGCGGGCGCCGTGCCGACCAAGCGGCCGTCGAAGCTGGTCGAGGCGGCGGCCATGGTCTCCTTCTCCATGTTCATCTCGAACGAGGTCGTGCGCATCGCCTGGTTCGGCCTGGCCGAGGCGTTCGCCGACAAGCTGGCGTTGGGCGAAGCCTGGCGCTGGGGCCTGTGGGTTCTGGGCGTGCTGGCGGCCTTCGTCTTCGCCTTCGGCCTGCACTATCTGATCGACCAGCCGATCCAGAACCGCATCCGCGCCTGGCTGAAGGCGCGCGGCAAGGGCGCCGCCGTCAGCCAGCCGGTCGTCTCTCTGGAGGGCTAGGCCCCGCCCGCGCCGCCGACCAGGTGCAGGATGTTGCCGTCCGGATCCTTGAACCAGGCCAGACGCAGCGGCCCGGCGACATGGACGTCGCCGTCATGCGCCATGCCGTCATAGCGTTCAAAGACGACGCCCTTGGTCTTCAGGTCGGCGACGATGTCGTCCACCTCGACGCCCACGTCCCAGGTCACGGCGTTGGCCTGGTTCGTCCCGGCGAAGTCCGAGCGGTAGACCGTCAGCCAGGTGTTCCCGGTGCGATAGCCCAGCACCCCGTCCATGCCGGTGTCCGCCAGGTTCAGACCCAGCACGTCGGAATAGAAGGCCCTGGCGCGCTCCAGATCCTTCACCGCCACGATGGCCGAAGAGTTCTTGTCCTTGAGCATGGTGTTTCTCCCGTTCCGAGAAACAACCATCGGCGCCCAGGGTCGATCCCTGCGAGGCGCGACAAAAAAGACGCGGAGGTCGCCCTCCGCGTCTTCTTCTTTTCACGAACCAGAAGGTCCGTAAGGCCTTAGAGGAGCTTGAGATCCACGGCCGAGGTCTTGCCGCGCTGGGTTTCCAGCTCGTACTCGACCTTGGCGTTGTCATCGAGACCCACCAGACCCGCCTTTTGCACGGCGGTGATGTGGACGAAAACGTCCGCGCCGCCCGTGTCGGGTTGAATGAAGCCGAAGCCCTTCGTGGGGTTGAACCACTTGACCGTGCCGGTCGCCATATTGCGTCTCCGTAAACGCGCTTTTCCAGGCGGACGTCCTAGCAGGATCGCCCGTCAGCCCATCTGGACAAGCTCGTTCAGGCGAAGGAGCAAGACGCGGGTTTGGACCCCACGTGAAATCCGGACTGCGGCGATGTTGTCACCCGACTATCCACAGCGGTCAACTGTAAAGCGAAACCGAGCCGACAGGCTTTACAGTTAATTTCGCCGCGACGCGCGCAGCTTGCGCTTCTTGGCGCCCAGCCGACCACGCACCGACGCGCAGTGATAGGGTCCGACGACTGCACATGGCCGAACAGACGACGTTCCGCCCCGTGCAAACACCGAAGAAACGCCGCTCCAGAAGCGCAGAAGCGGCTATAGCGGGCTCAGATACCCAGCATTTCCATAGCCATGGCCTGACAGGCCGGGCCGCCGCGCCCGCCGTCGTTGGACAGGCCGAAGACGGCCCGGCCGCCCGCCGGATCGACCAGGGCGATGGCGTGCCACAGGGTGTTCGAGCCCTCATGCGCGATTACGGGCCCCTTGGCCCACGGCTGGGGCGGCAGGACGATCCAGCCATAGGCGTAGTTGCGCCCTTCGCCCGGCGTGACGAGACGCCGCACCGTCTCCGGTTTCAGCCAGCCGCCGCCTTCGGTCAGGAAGACCTGTAGAAAGCGGGCGTAGTCGGCCGCCGTCATGTGAACCGTGCCCGCCGGGCCGAGCGCCAGAGGATTGTCCGAACCCGGATCGACTGGGTCCATCGACACGGCCGACTCGCCCATGCGGCGGTGCCCCCAGGCGTTGTCGCTTCCAGCCGGCGCGCCGAACCCCGCCGAGGCCAGGCCTAGAGGGCCGAACACCTCGGCCTGCATGGCCTCTTCCCACGAGCCGCCGGTGACGACCTCGATCGCCGCTCCGACCAGCACATAGTTGGCGTTGCCATAGGCGAACGTCCCGCGCGCGCCCGTCGGCGGCGCGGCCAGCGCCTTCTCGACGATGGCGCGGCGCTGTGCGGGCAGGGATTGAGGGTCGGCGCGGGCGGTCATCAGCCAGGCCATGCCCATGACCGCCTCGTCCTTCAGCCCCGCCGTGTGGGTCATGAAGTCGTCCAGCGTCGCGCCGTCCCAGCCCGCGTCGATCGTCAGGTCGGGAAAGGCTTCAGCCAGCGGCATGGCCCAGCGCGCCCGTCCCTGCTCGACCAGGCGGGCGAACAGCGCCGCCGTCATCGCCTTGGTGTTGGAGCCCAGGTGCCAACGGTCGTCCGTCGTCGCCGGATCGTCCCCTCCCGCGCGCCGCACGCCGCGCACGCCGGACCAGGTCAGTCCTTGAGCCGTCACGACCCCGCCCGCCAGGGCGATCGGCCTGACCCCGTCGAAGGCTGTCGTCAGGGCGGCGTCGAACGCTCCTTCGCCTTGGGCGCGCGCCGCCGATGGCGCGACTGCGGCCGCGGCGCCGACGGCCAGGACATGACGACGATTGATCATTTTCGGCTCCTTTTGCGTTGCACCCTGAACGGCAAGGCTGGCGACGCCAGTGAATTCGCCGCAAGGTTGGTCGATCGCGACACAAGGACACGCCCATGGCCAAGGACGACTACGCCGACATCCTGGAAGCCCTGCAGATCCAGATGGTCGAGACCCAGGCCTGGGCCATCGAACAGGGGCTGAAGGTCGTCATCGTCTTCGAGGGGCGCGACGCCGCCGGCAAGGACGGGGCGATCAAGCGCATGACCGAATACATGGCCCCGCGGCAGACGCGCGTCGTCGCCCTGCCCAAGCCGACCGAGCGCGAAACGACGCAATGGTATTTCCAGCGCTACGCCGCCCATCTGCCGGCGGCGGGCGAGATCGTGATCTTCAACCGCTCCTGGTACAATCGGGCCGGGGTCGAGGCGGTCATGGGCTTCTGCACGCCCGAGCAGCATGAGCGCTTCCTGCACGACGCCCCGCATTTCGAGCGGATGCTGACCCAGTCGGGCGTCATCCTGATCAAGCTGTGGCTGGACATCAGCCGCGACGAACAGGCCCGCCGCCTGGAGGAGCGCGTCGACCACCCGCTGAAGCGGTTCAAGGTCTCGTCCCTGGACGCCGAGGCCCAGGCCCGCTGGAGCGCCTATTCCGCCGCCCGCGACGAGATGCTGAAGCGCACGCATCTGGACTATGCGCCCTGGACCGTGGTGGCGACGGATCAGAAGAAGACGGCGCGGCTGAACATCCTGCGCCATGTCCTGCGCCGCCTCGACCGACCCGGCCTTGAGTGCCGCGAGCCGGACCCGGACGTGGTCTTCCCTGGCGACGAGGCGCAAGGGCGGCTGGCGAAGTAGACCGCCTCACATCATGAGGAGACAGACCATGACGGAGCAAGAACGTCAGGCCCTCAGTTAAAGTCCCCGCTGTCACCCTGGGGTTCTGGATCATCAAGATTTTGGCGACCACGCTAGGCGAGACCGCCGGCGACACCGTCACCATGACGATGAAACTGGGTTACCTGGCCGGAACAGGCGTCTTCATGAGCGTGCTGGTCGTTCTGGTCTGGCGTCAGATCACGGCGAAACGATTCCGCCCCTTCCTCTATTGGGCGACCATCATCGCTTCGACCACCGCGGGAACCGCCCTGGCGGATTTCGCCACCCGTTCTCTAGGCATTCGGCTATACGGGCGGATCGCTGCTGCTGCTGGCCTGCGTCCTGGCCTCTCTAGCCGCCTGGCGTTTGAGCACGGGATCCATCTCTTCAGACACGATCAGCACCCCTCGCGCTGAGGCCTTCTACTGGCTGACCATCACCTTTTCACAGACGCTCGGAACCGCGCTCGGCGACTGGACCGCGGACACCGGCGGCTTGGGCTATGTCGGCGCCGCCTTCGTATTCAGCGCCCTGCTGGCCGTCGTGGCCGGTTGCTACTTCTGGACTAGGACGAACCGTGTCCTGCTGTTCTGGGCCGCCTTTATCCTGACCCGGCCGCTGGGCGCCACGGTCGGAGACTTCCTGGACAAACCATTGGACCACGGCGGCCTGGCCCTGAGCCGCCCGCTGGCGTCGGCTGTTCTGGCGGCGGCGATCGTGGCGCTTATTCTGTTGCTGCCCCAACGCGCGGGACGACACCCCGGCGAAACCTGACCGCCTAGCCGCCGAACAGCCGCCGATTCTTGTCGACGAAAGCGCGCATGGCCCGCACCAGCGGCCCGCCCTGGCGCCCTTTCAGATAGGCCCAGCCGGTGCCCGCCCCGATCAGGGCGCCGATGGAATCCACGATCAGATCCCACATGGTGTCGACCAGGCCGGACTTCTGGGTGTTGAGGCCGAACACCTGATCCAACATGAACTCCCAGATCTCCCACAGGGCGCCGATGGTCACGGCGAAGCAGAAGGCGAAGAAGGCCACCGTCAGGGGCGCGGCCTTCAACTGGCGGCCCTGCACCAACATCAGCATCAACAGGGCGCCGACCAGGCCGAAGGCCACGGCCGAACCGCCGTGCAACACCACGTCCCACCACCAGTAACGCTCGTAGAAGTCGCCCATCTCGCCCAGGAACAGGGTGGCGCACAGGAAGACGGCGATGGCGGTGACGAAGCCGATCGGCAGGTTCAGCCCGATGCGCGGCGCCAGCCAGAACGGAATCAGGGTCAGCAGAAACGTCCCGGCGCCGACGAAGGTGACGCTGAACTCGCCGGTCAGGAAGCCCCCGACGGCCGCGCCCAGCAGCACCAGCCAGGTCAGGGCCAGCAACCAGGGAAATGGGGGCTTCTTGCGTATCGTCATCCGTCTTGTCCGACCGGCTGCTGTTTCTGGCGATCGAGCCTAGCGGGACGATCCCGGCGCGCAAGCGGGGTCTTCACGCCCAGCAGCAGGCCCAGCGGTCCCAGGCGGCGCGCGACCTCATAGGCGGCCCAGCAGCCGCCGAAGGTGACGGCGATCAGCAGCCCCGCCTCCAGCCCCTGCGGCAGAGCCAGCTTCGACAGGTGGTAGGCCGCGACCACCGTGATCGTCTGGTGCACGATGTAGAAGCAGAAGACGCCCCCCGTCAGATAGCGCAGCCACGGCCCGCCCCGGTTCAGATAGCGCGCGCCATAGCCCAGCACGGCGGCGATGAAGGCCCATTGGTCGATGGCGTAGATCAGTCGCATGGCGGCCCTCAACGCCTCAGGCGGGGTTCCCACGTCGCGATAGGTCCAGGCATAGGCCGCCCATCCCACCCAGGCGCACAGGGCCAGGATCAGCGCCGGTCGCCGCAGCCGCTCATAGGTCGCCTTCAGCACCGCCGAGCGGACGCTGA
>OFTY01000680.1_pt1 | contig 20707 bp, 32 predicted proteins | sample 1775061 | NCBI WGS metagenome assembly OFTY01 (sample SAMN08195773, study PRJEB24354) | sludge metagenome | isolation source: sludge from phenol fed wastewater aerobic bioreactor B | place: India: Nagpur | collected 2016-09-16 | reverse complement strand
CTCGGGCGGCTCGGGCGGCGTCGGCGGCGGCTCGGGCGGCGTAGGCGGCGGCGGCGTCGGCGGCGGCTCGGGCGGCGTAGGCGGCGGCGTCGGCGGCGGAGAGGTCGGGGGCGGACTGGCAGGCCGCGGCATGATCTTCCAGCCCGATAGCGCGCAGCGCGATCGGCAGGATTTTGTTGACGCTCCACAGCGCGAGGAACTGGCCGCGCTTTAACCGATCATCATACGACCCGGCCGTGCCGGCAATCATCGGGATCAGAGGCTTAAGCAGCTCCTCGCGCAGGTCGCCCGGCATCGCATCATTAAGCCGCATGCCATAGCCCCCGAGGATCGGGCAGGCGCAGGCCGGCTGGTCGCTGTGCTCCTCATTGGCGAACCAGGCCACCATCTCCATGAAGCACATTCCGTCCTTGGGGGTCGAATGCGATCCCGTGCCGAGCCGAACCTCGGTTACCGTGGTGAAATCGTAGGTCATGCTTTCCTCCGCTTGCTGAGGGTTATGCGGGTGCTGATCCGGTCAGCTGTCCGCGTGGATTTCCGTTGACGGCGCCGACGCGCCCAGGCCGACCGCATTCGCGGGCTCGCGGGCTCGCGGGCTCGCGGGCTCGCGGGGTTCGGTATCGGGATCTTCCTTCTCGAGCTCGGCGATCGCCTCGCGATACGCGTCGCCCAGGACGGCGATCGCGGCCGCCTCGATGCCGCAGCCATCGGCCGCGGCGCGCTGATAGAAATCGGTGTGCCAGGCCTCCTGGGGGCGATCGAGCAGATCGACCAGGAGATGACTGGAGACGTCGTTGTGCTCGATCGCGACCCTGAAGATTGCCGCGCACATGTAGCTGGGGTGCTGGATCGACTGACCCGGAAAGGCGCGCGCAAGAACGGTCAGCACCATCCTGGTCAGCCGATCGCCATGCTGTGCATGCAAGCGCCGGATCCGGCCGACGCAATTGAGCTCGCCTGGCTTCAGCGTTTTCGTGTCGGCCGTCCCGACGATCGCCCAGCCGGTATCGCGAAAGATTTCGGCGAGTGCGGTGACGACGGGATCGCCGGTCGCCAGCGCCGCATTGTACAGCGCGAAGGCGGTGAGGGGGCGCCGCTCCTGGTTGAGCTTGACGAATACCTCCGCCTCGTCCGCGGCCGCGCTCGAGGAGAAGATCACGCAGGGCAGCTGCTGGATATCACCGCGCAGCTTCGCGGCCTCGAGGCGATGCTGGCCGTCGACAACGAACAACTCTCCGTCGGGACGCCGGGCGACGACGAGCGGCTGGAACAAGTTCCAGTCCCACCCGGCGGCGATCCGCCAGATCAGTTGTTGGCTGCGCTGGTCGAGCTGGCGCTGATAGAGCGGATCGATGGCGAGCTGCGCCGGCTGGCAATATTGCAGCACAGGGAGCGTGCCGCGCTGGGGAGCGAGCTTCATGCTGCGATCTCCCGCTCGAGCTCGGCGCCAGGCGCATGATCCAGGCGGTCGATCGCCGCCCAAATCAGCGCGGCTGCTTTGACCAGGTTCGTGCGCGCATCCTCCGGTTTCCAATGCGCAGGATCCCACGGCCAGGTCACCGGATCCGCGGCGCGGATGTTCATCTCGCCGGCGAGCTGGTCGATCGCCGCGTTGAGGTAGCTGGCCGCTGCCAGCGGCAGGTCGTGCGGCGCGTTCGTCTCGAGATCGCGCTCGATCGTACGACCGTGACGGTCGACCTGCTTGACGCGCTCGGAGATGATCGACCGCAGCGCGACGCCGGTGAGCACCATCGCGCCCGGGAAGGTCATGGCTTCGCCGATCGGTGCGCGCGACGACATGTTGAGGGTGGCAACGGTCATTGGGTCACCTCGTTGGTTGGAGCGGCGCTGTTGGGGGTGCAGGGCACGTAGAAAGTCGATTTGCCCGGGCAGGTATCGATCTTGCGAATTCCTTCGCGGACGTAGCCTTGGGCTTTCAGGAAGGCGGCCAGTGTCGGACCCGCGAAGTCGATGCTGGTTTCGCGGCGCACAAACGATCGCAGATCGACCATCGAAACATCGGGGCCGTACTTCGTGATATAGGCGGCGACAGCGTCGCGCCCCTCCTGCTTGTCTTGCGCGGTGCTCATCGACGGAACCCTCCCTTCGGGGCGGGCCCGAGCCCAGCCGCCTTGCGGGCTTCGCCGATGGAGACGAGGCGCATGCCCGGGAAACGTTGCCGCGCCCACTCGATTGGGTCGTTGGTCAGGATCAGGTCGCCATTGCGAAACTTGATCGGGTGATCGACGCCGCTGCCGTCGACAATTCGCCGGGCGTTATAGAGGCGCTTAAAGCGATCTTTGTGGAAGGTCTTACCGGTCGCGGGTGGACCGTAGATGACGACGCCCATAGTCAGTTCCTTCAGCAAGGGCCCAGGCCGATCTCGTCGGCGTAGGCGGTGAGGGTTTCGAGCTTCGAGCGGATCCGGGCGATGCGGTCGGGCAGCCGCATCCACATCATGTCGCGGGCTTGCTCGAGCAGGCGGAGCTCCTCGCGCTCGGCATCGGTCAGCGCGCGCCGCCCGCGGAGCTCGTCGATGCGCGCATCGCGCCGGCGGAGATCAGGCGGCGCCATCGTCGATGTCCTGGGGCGGCAACTGCGGATCGCAATCGGTGCCGACGCGCATGAACGACCCGACCAGGGAGGCCAGCGCGAACGAGGCGATGAAATAGGCCACGATGAACGCGGCGATCATCATCAGAGCCGCCCGCCCAGCCAGGCGCCGACGACGCGCATCACCATCATGATGATCAGGCACAGCGACGAAATCAGCGCGAAGCGGCTGATCCAACGCTCGGCCGCGCGCGCCGCGGTGACATACGGATCCTCGCCGAGCTCGACCTCGTCGCTGGACTGGTCGACCGGGAATAGGATCTCGAGCACGCGCGCCGGCGTTTCGATCTGCAGGCGGCTCATTTGCCCGCGGCCTTGCGGAGGGCTGCTGCAGCGCGCTCCGCTGCGGTGTCGCGGATCCGCGCGGCCCACGCCTTCAACTCATCCGCGAATTCGTCGGCCTCGTCCGGCGTGAAGATGCGGATCAGCGCCAGTCCGTCCTGACGATCGCCCTCGCGATCGCGATAAAGCATGATCGCCGGGCATCCGTCACGCGGATCGGACGCGCCTTTTGGGGTGATCGAGACGACCGCGGAGCCATTGGCCCCAGCCATCCAGTAGGTTTCGCCGGCCAGAACGATGCGCTCCGGCGCGATATCGCGAGACGGCGTATCCCCGATCACTGTCCGGGCGCCTTCCGCCGGCGTGATGCGCTTCGGCGGGATCATGCGACCTCGTCCTCGAACAGGTAGGCAAGATTGGCGTTGAGGCGGCTATTCCGCTCGACGGCCTCAGCCGCGGTATCCAGCGCCTGGGCTTCGGGCGGCAGCAGGCTGTTGAACCAGGCGTCGACGGCCGCCCGTTGCCAGCGGCTGTCGGCGAAGACGCGCTCCTGGAGCACGGCGCCGCGCAGCAACGGGAACGGCTGGGGAAACCCGCGCTCCTCGATCAGCAGTTCGATCGTCTTGCAGATGAAATTCGGGCGGCGGTGCGCCTGGCCGAGCCGGCCCGCGACATCAAAGATGCCGCAGGTCGAAACGTTGCGCGGGTTGGCGTTCGCCTGGGCGGCACGCGCAAGCGGCGTCGGTAAGATCGCCACAGTGGACATGATGCGTCTCCGTCAATTGATGACGGAGCGCAACGTAAGCTTTTCGCTTACAAAGTCAACGACTCATGTAAGGTTATCGCTTACTAGGTGGTTTGACCTGCGTCTTTGCCTTGGCGCGCATCTCGAGGACGTTTGTCGCGACCACCTGGCGGACGCTCTTCTCAGTTTGGTCAAATAGCTGATCCGCGACGGTCATCGCATGTTCGCTACGTGCAAATTCTTCGACCGCAGTACGTGCTTCCCGTCGCTCGTCACCGCATCGAGCGATGGCAAGCGTTGCCAAGTCTGACGCAGTTTCGTTCTGGTCCATCCATCTGGCTGCATAGCGAGTGCCGCAAGCTGCCCACGCATAGGTTGCGCTATCTAGCTTTTCGCGGGGCGGCTGAGCTGTTGCTTGCATAGCGATCGCGAGAACTATCAGCATTACGCGACGCGCCGGTCGTCGGACACATTGTCGACGGGCTCGGCAATCCGCTTAATTAGTTCGCGCTGGGAGGGTGCTGCCGCTCGGAAACGATAGAGCAGTTCGCGCTCCTCATCCGACAGGCGATCGGGATTATCCGCGGTTTGTAGCAAATCGGAAGGTTTGGCGCCGAGCGCGCGAGCCAGGCGCCGCATATACTCGACGGTAAGCTCCATGCGGCCGCGCTCGAGGTCGCTGACCGTCATCTTTGAGACGCCAATCATGTCGCCGACGGCCTGCTGCGATAGGCCCTGCGCGGTCCGCAGCTCGCGAATACGGTTGGGGGCGTCTTCCATGCGCCCAAACTGTAAGATATCCGCTGACACAAGCGAGCCATTAAATCGCTTACTTTCGCTTGTCAAAGCGTAAGCATATCGCTTACCTGTCTCGATATGGTGAAGCAGGTCTCCATTCACCCGCTCCGCGCTTGGAGGCTGGGGCAAGGTATGACGCTCGATGCGGCTTCCGCAGCGGTCGGCACCGTTAGGCAGGTTTGGTACGACTGGGAAACTGGACGCCGACGCCCCGGTGCCGATGCGCTCGAGCGCATCTTCCTCATCACCGACGGCGCCGTCGAGCCGAACGATTTTTACCCCATGCCGCTGTGGCGCCGGGCGCTTGATGCGGCCCGCACAGCGCTCGCTCGCAAGGCGGCGTGATGAAATCGGAAACACATTCGGCATTATCCATACTCCCAGAGGCTGCGGCACATCGTTGCGCGCCCGTTGAGGAATTTGGCGAACGATCTGTAAATTTTTTGAATCTTCGAGCTGATGTGGCGGTAATAACTCCCGCCGTCGCATCAGGGCGGGCACGTTTCCCGGTTGCACGTGCCCGCCCGCTGATCTTGCGAGCTGCAGCGTGACGGCGCCGATCGGCGCCGCGCTCCGCAAGCTGGCGTTCGCGCGCGCCTGTCGGCGCGCGAGGGCACGCGGGGCTCGCTACCCTGGCATGAGCCACGAGCATGCCCTCGATCGGGCTATGCTTGTGGCGCAGCCGGCGGACTTTTGGGAGCCGAACGCCGCGCTCGGTGCCCGCCAGAGCCTATTCGTCGAAGCTATCGGGGCCCTTCGCCAGTTCGTATTCGATCGCGTGCCGAATTGCCGGGCCAAGCATTTCGCTGCTGAACATCTTGATAAGGCTTACAAGCGCCATGCGCGCATTGGGGCCAAGCTTCATCCGTATCTGACCACGGTACGTGCAGTCGACGCCGATCTCGAAACCCTCGAGCCCCGCGAAGACGAAGGTCACCCCGACGAAGTCGCACCCGCGGAACTGGTTGCCGTCGAGCGGTACCTCGCAGCTCTCAAAGTACTGCCCTTCAAACGCCGTCATCGAATCCTCCGCTGGCTTCGTGCGCCCTGGGCGCGGCGAGGGCAAGTATGACGGCGCCGGCGCGCGTTCCGCGTCAATGGCGCCGCCCCTCGAGCGAGGGCGCGCACCGGCTGGCCTGGTGGCTGTGCGCCAATGATGCGCGCTGGAATGAAATCGAGCGTGCGGCGGAGATCTCGCCGGCGGTGATCGACCGACTGCTCTCGGGCGAGGTGGCGCCGAGCGCCGACCTGGCCGAGGCGATCGCGCAGATATCCGCGGGCGATGTGCTGCCGATGGACTGGGAGCGCGCAGCCACCTGCGGGTGGGATGCCCGCCCCGCGGCGCGGGAGGTGGCATGACCTGGCAGCGCTCCGCGATCAGCGTCCGCGAGATCGAGCTGCAGGCGCGCCAGCATGCCGAAAGCATCGGCCGCGAATGCCTGCCCGGGGCGATCAAGGACGGCAGTTACCTCAAGGCCGGGTCGATCGGCGGCGAGCGCGGATCCTCGCTCGTGCTGAACCTCGCCGGCGCGAACCGCGGCATGTGGCGCGACTGGTCGAACGGTGACCAGGGCGACATGACCGTGCTGGTCGAAAAGGCCATGTTCGGCGGTGATCGCGCCGAGGCGGTCAAGTGGCTCAAGAGCAGGCTCGGCCTCGACGATCTCGACCCCGATCGCCTGCAGCGCGTCCGTGCCCAGGCCGCGAAGGAAGACGAGCGGCTTGAGGAAGCCGCGGCGCGCGAGGCCGAGGCCAAGAAGCGTGGCGCCCGGGCGCTGTGGCTCAATGCCCAGGAGGCGCTCGCTGATACGCCGGCGGCGCGATACCTCGAGGCGCGCGGGATCCGCATCGACGCGCTGGGGCATCTGCCGGGCGCGCTGCGCTACCACGCGGAAGTCTATAACCGCGACGCCGGCGTGAAGCTGCCCTGCATGGTGTCGCAGATGATCCTGCCGACTGGCGAGCATGTCGCGACGCACCGCACCTGGCTCGGCCGGGAGCCCCGGACCCGCGCCTGGGTGAAGGCCGACAGCGCGGATCTCGGCGTGCCGAAGGGCTCGGCGAAAAAGGTGATCGGCAAGTCGCGCGGTGCATTCGTGCCGCTGCGCAAGGGTGCGTCCAGGCAGACGATGGGTCGCATGCGCCGCCCGGAGACGCTCTACGTCACCGAGGGGATCGAGGACGGGCTCACCGTCGCGATGTGCAAGCCAGAGGCGCGGGTGATCGCAGCGTATTCGCTAGGCAATCTCGGCGTGATCGAGTTTCCGCCCGCGATCGAGACGATCGTGCTCGTCGCCGATCGCGACGACGGCGCGCGCGAGCAGGAACTCCTCGAGCGCGCGATTGCGAAGCAGCAGGCGCGCGGACACCGCCTGCAGCTCGTCATGCCGCCCGTCGGCTTCAAGGACATCAATGCATGGTTGCTCGCAGGGGAGGCAGCATGACCAGGTGCGCGGGATTGTTGTGCCATATCGGCAGCGTTACGGGCGCGAGCTGCTCGGGCAATGGTGAATGCGTCCTCGAGAAACTCGAGGAACGCGGGTTCATTCGAATGCTCGACGTCGAACTCAAGCCTGGGGGTATCTACCCGGGCATGATCGATGAAGCGGGCGTCTCGCTCTTCCATCGATCGACAATATACCCAGGGGTGTGTGGTACGGCTCGCGAGGCCCCCACCGGATCGTTATTGGGCGATCCCTCGAGCAGCTCAGCTGGCACCCCGTATAGCAAAGGCGCCGGCGGCCCCGTGCCGTCGGCGCCGATCGACCCTCGCGTCGGTATCACGCGCAATTATCCGGCCAGCATGTCGCTTTCCGAAGCGATCTCGCTGCATCGCGCGTTCATCGGGAAGCGTGCCGGCCTCGACAAGCGGTTCGAGCTCGATACCCGCAACCTGGGCAACGGGTTCGTGGCGCTCACCGCCTATTACGTGCCCGGGCCCGACGAGGCGCGCGATCTCAACGAGCTGTTCGGGATGATCGCATGAGATCTCGGCTTCCAAATTTGGCGAATGGCCCTCCCGTAGAGCCCCGTACCTCGATCGGCGTTGCCCGATATGGCGACGACAGGCTCTCGATCGGGTTCAACGGGCAAAGCGGCGGTCATGCCGAGATCGTTTCGATCGCAGACGCCGAGGCGCTGGCAGAGCGGTTGCTCGACTGGGTCGAAGTCATTCGCTTTGAAGAAATGGCGCGCCGATGACCAAGCGCAAGGCCGATAACGTCGTGTCGATCGCCGCGGCGCTGGATGCGCCGATGGACGCGCCGCAGCTCGCCCAGGCCGGCGACCAGGCGCCGTTCGGCGGGCGCGACGACGACGATGATATCGACCGGCCGCGGATCCCGCGCGACTGCCCGGTCAAGCCGCTCGGGCTCGGCGCCGATGGTCAGACCTGCTGGTATCTCAACGTGCTCGGTCAGCTGGTTCCATTGGATCCGCGCAGCCATGGCAAGAACAACCTCCATGCGTTGTTTGCGCCGCGCACCCATTTGCTTTCGAAATACTGGCCGCGCTGGTCGGAGCCGAAGAAGGATCGCCAGGGCAATATCGTCAAGGAAAGCGAGATTGTCGGCTTCAAGCAGGACGATGCCAGCGAGGCGCTGATCGCCGAGTGCGGCCAGGCCGGCATTTTCGATGCCCAGGGCAGGGTGCGCGGCCGCGGCGCGCATCGCGGATCCGGGCGTAGCCTGATCATCCACTATGGCGATCGCGTGATGTTCGCGCGGCCGTCGCTCACCGGCGCGCCGCAGGCGGCCGACTGGCGCGAGACGGGCCTGCACGACGGCTACGTCTATCCCGCCGCGGCCCCGGCCCCGCGTCCGCACCATGAAGCAGGCGGCGTCGCCGAGATCGAGCAGCTGCTCGCGCTGATCTCGACCTGGAACTGGCGGCGCGGCCACCTCGACGCGATGCTGGCGCTCGGCTGGTGCGCGCAGACGACGCTCTCGGGCGCGCTCGGCTGGCGCTCGCACCTGTTCGTTACCGGCGGCGCCGGCACCGGCAAATCGAGCTTCAACGGCAAAGATGGCCTGTGCGACCGGCTGCTCGGGCATGGCGCGATCCGCACCGGCAACGCGACCGAGGCGGCGGTGCGCCAGATCCTCCGCGCGCAGACGATCCCGGTGATCTTCGACGAATTCGAGCCCAACGCGTTCAATGCGCACAAGCTCGCGTCGGTCATCGAGCTCGCGCGCGTCGCCAGCTCGGGCGGCGAGGTCCATCGCGGATCCTCCGACCATAAGGCGGCGGAGTTCGTGCTCAACAGCTGCTTCCAGTTCTCGGCGATCCTGACGCCGGCGATGGAGCCGCAGGATCGCAGTCGCTTCGCGATCCTCGAGCTCGAACCCTTGCCCGAGGATGCCCGCAAACTCGACCTCGAGGCCGCCAAGCTGCCGGCGATCGGCGCGGTGCTGTCGCGCCGCATGATCGACGGCTGGGCTCGCTGGCACGATACCTATCTCGCCTATCACGACGCGTTGATGGCCAAGGGCCACAATTCGCGCTCGGCCGACACCTTCGGCACGCTGCTCGCCGCTGCGGATCTCGCGCTCTACGATCATCTCGACCACGAGACGATCGACGACTGGGCCGTGCAATGCGCGCCCGAGGGCCTGGCGGAGATCGCCGGCGCGTCGGCCGACCATGACAGCTGCCTCACGCACCTGCTGACGTCGACCGTCCAGTCGCGCGGCGGCGACGCGCGCGAAACGATCGCGACGTGGATCGGGCGCGCCGTCGGCAAGCCCGAACCCGGGCGCGATGTCGAGCATCCCCGCGATCGGCAGGCCGCACGAGACAAGCTGGGCGAGCTAGGGCTCAAGGTGGTCAACGCGCGGCGGATCGCCGACGATGGCGCCGGCCGGGCGCGCTACGGCGCCGTCGACCACGCGGCGGGCACGCCCTGCTATCTCGCGATCGCTCAGACGCACCGTTCGCTGGCGGAGCTGTTCGGCTCGACCAAGTGGCAGGCCGGCGCCTGGTCGCAGACCCTGTCCCGCGCGCCGGCGGCGATCCGTGGGGTGAAGGCCAAGTTCGGCCGCTCGTCGCTGACCGCCGTCCTGGTGCCGATCGAGCTGATGATCGACCCCGAGGACGTCGAGGGGTGGGTCGCGTGCCCGTCCGGCAAGGAGCTCGGCCAATGACGCGCGCGGCCAGCGGAGCGCAGCGGAGCGGTGCGGCCGCGCTCATCATCATCTTGCGCGCCCCGCGCGAATACTTTGCGTGTCGCGTCGAACACTTCGCCACATCTTATTTTTTTGCGCCCCGCGCCCCGGCCCGTTGGTATCAGAGAAAGATTGGGGCAAGATGGCTCCAGCCGGCGCGGCCCGGTTCTGTGGTTCTAGTCGGGATCGAGGACGGAACCGGTAAACACCTGAAATATAACGGTTCTACGGTTCTGTTCCGAAGCCTCACGCGTGACGCGCGCGCGGACACGCCTACACGCACGCGTCACGTGAACCATCAGAACCATAGAACCTCAGAACTGAACAAGAAAACCTATGTATCTCATGAGGTTATCGGTTCTATAGCGGTTCTGTACAGTCGATCCGCCGCGCCGACGCATCGCGCCGCGCTCGGAAAAGCGAGCAATCGCAATCGCTTGCCGGTTCTGGCGTCGAATAAACAATGGGGTGGATATCACCTCGACGCCTTCGCTGCCTCGATCCGGCCGGATCAGGGGCTGGAAAGAGCGACTGCCCGCCGAAACTTTCGGCCCTGGGCGCGCCGCGCGGCCGGCGCGGGCTGGGCGATCGACGACGACGTGACCGAGCTCGGCGGCCTTCGCAGAAATGGCGGTTTTCCGCCGTTTTTCGGGGGCGCTCTGGGGCTCGTTGGAATGGCTGCGTTGGAACGATCAGAGATTTCCGTGTCGGATCAACGCGTTGCTGCGGCCCGTCGTAAGCCTGCGAGGCTGTCGGCGCCGGTCGCGATCGACCCCCCGGGGGTCGGTTCGGCCAGCCGGGGGGGCACCCCCCCCAGCCGGGTGCCGATCACTCTCCGCCCCCTGGCGCAGCCGGTTTTCGGCGTTTCGAGCCGCTCTCAAATTCGCTGCGATGCAGCATCGTGCCGGATGGAGCGGAACGGCCGCAATGCTGGCACGCCAAAAACGGGGTCGGGGGTTTCAGATTTCCCCTGCGCGCTGATGCCCGGGCGCGATCGCGCGGCAATGAGCAAGCTGCAGGGCGGGGTCGGGGAGAATAGGTTTTCCCTTGGCCGGGGGCGAAGCCGAGCAGCCACGCTATGGGGGGAGGGGCAGGGTGTCAACTGACCTCACCGGCGATGCGGCGATCGGCCGCGCGGTCATGGACAGCGCGCGTGCCGAGCTCGAGGCGCAGCGCCCCGACGAAGAGCAGCTCGACCTGCTCGAGCCGATCACCCCGGAAGATATCTGGGATGCGCGAGAGGCGCTCGGCGCCGGCGCAGATCACCAGTCGGTCACCAAGGTTGCACGCGCCAGGCGGCGCGGCCGTCCGGCCGGCTCGCGCAACAAGCATTCGACCGACTTCGAGCGGTGGCTGCTCAGCCACGGCCAGCACCCAGCGATCACGCTGATGCAGATCAGTTCTGCCGCGCCCGAAGTGCTGATGGAGGCATCCAAGCGCCCCAAGGTCCATAGCTTCCGCAAGGACGGGACGCCCAACGTCGTCGTCGAGCACATGAGCTACGAGGCGGCGCAATCGCTCCGGGCTCGCTGCGCCGATATCCTCATGCCGTACCTGGTCGGCAAGAAGCCGATCACGGTCGACATGAACTTCAGCGGCGTCGCCGACCTCATCATCGAGGGCGTTACGCATAGCGCGGCAGAGATCGACGACATCGTCGAAGCGGAATTTCTGCCCGCGCCAGGCAGCATCGACGGCGCGGAGGGCGAGGCCTGATGGGCATGGTCGCCGCGCCTCGTCGCCTCGTCTCTCCGGGCCCGGTCGCGGATGCGTTCGTGCGATCGCCGGCGTTCATCTGCGGGATCGTCGGCCCGGTCGGGTCGGGTAAGACGATGGCAGCCCTGCAGAAGGGGCTGAGGGTCGCCGCGCAGCAGAAGCCGGTTCGGCGCGCCGATGGCGTGCTGGTCCGCAAGGCGCGGATCGGCGTGATCCGTGAAAGCTATCCCAGCCTGCAGTCGACCACGCTCAAATCGTGGTTCCGCATCGTGCCGGAAGCCGAGGGCAAGTTCTCCTGGAAGGCGCCCTACACCCATGAATTCACCAAGGTGCTGCGCCGCGAGGGCAATCGGCGCGACGGCCGGGTGCTCGAGATCCTCGAATGCGAATTCGAGTTCCGCGCGATTGGCGATCAGTCGGTCGAGGAAGCGTGCCGCGGCTGGGAAGTGAACGCGGTGATCATCGACGAAGCGGATCTCCAGCCTGCGAACCTGGTGCCGTTCCTCACCGGCCGCGTCGGCCGCTTCAGTGATCTCGATCCGTCGCTGGTGGTCGATCCGCAGATCATCCTGTCGCTCAACATGCCGGATATAGACAATCACATTTACCACCTGTTGTTCGACGAGGCGGCGGAGGTGCTGGGGCTGACGGCCGAGGAAGCCGAGATCCTCGCGTCGACGCTCGGCGATCGCAAGCTGATCGAGAAGTTCGTCCAGCCTGGCGGCCGCGAGCCCGACGCGGAGAACCTCCACAATCTCCCGGGCGGGCGCGGCTATTACGTGCTGCAGGTAGCCGCCAATCGCGCGACCCCGGGCTACGTCGATCGCATGGTCGACAACAAGCCGGTGCCGATCCAGCACGGCCAGGCGGTCAATGCGGGCTTCGCCTATACCTCGCACGTCCGCCCGGTCGAATGGGACCCGCGCCGCAAGCTGATCGTCGGCATCGACCAGGGGCTGTTCGCCGCGGCGGTCGCGCTGCAGCGGGATTGGGACAATTCGATCCGCACCCTGGGGGAGGTGGTAAATACCACGCGGGACGAAAAGGGGCAGGTGCAGCTGCTCAAGGTCGGACCGACGGCGTTCGCCAGGCGGGTCAAGCGCATGCTGACCGAGAAATTCCCCGGCATCCAGCCCGACCAGATCCGCGTCGTCGCGGACCCTGCGGCCTTCGCCGCGAAGGATCGCGCCGACAATGAGCACGACTGGCTGCTCGCCTTCCAGAAAGAGCTGGGACTGAAGGTCCACAAGGCGAAGTCGAACAGTGCGCCTTTGCGCAACCAGGCGATCTGGTCGGCGATGGATCAGCGCGGGGGTTATTCGGTCGACCCGGGCTGTCGCCATCTCATCAAAGGGCATTCGGGCGGATACCGCTACGCCAAGGCCGAGCTCGGCACGGGCGAGCTGCGGGCGCACCTCGAGATCGCCGACACGATCTACACGCACGTCTGCGACGCCGAGCAATACGCCGCCCTCGAGGGCGAGCACGTGATTGGCGATCTGCGCGGCAAGGAGCGCCGGCGCCGCCCCGTCACGAACGACAGCGATTTCGACGTCCACGCAGGAGTGAGGTGACATGGCATTTCTCGGAGCATTGGCCACCCCGTTGATCGGCGCAATCGGCGGCCTGGCGCTGTCGAAATTGAACGGCAGCCCCAAACCCCCGACGCCGCTGCGGCCGGTCACGCGCGACGATGCGGCTGCCCAGATCGCGGCCGACGACGAGATCCGCCGGCGCCAGGGCGCCGCGGCGGACATCATCACCGGCACCGGGGGCGCCGAGGCCCCGATGACCGGCGGCAAACTCACCCTCGGAAGCTGAAGGAACCAACATGTCCGATACCAATCAGTTGTCGCGCGCGCAGCAGCTGCTCGAGGAATTCAAGGCCGGCCTGGACAAGGACGGCCCCGTCGTGCTCGCCCAGCGTGTTGCCGCGCTCGAGGCCGAGCTCGCCGGTGCGAAGGATGCGGCGGATAGCAACCACGAGTCCCTCACTGGCCAGCTCGTCGCGGCCGATGACAGGATCGCCGCGCTGACCGAAGAGCGCGATGCGGCGCTCGAGCGCGCCACTAAGGCGGAGGCGGCCGGCCAGAAGGCGGTTGCCCAGGTGAAGAAGCTCACCACGCCGGCAAAGCCGCGCAAGCTGGGCCCGCTGTCATCGGATCTGCTCGATGCGACGGCCCTGCTCGAGGCGATCGCCGATGCCGATGAAATCCAGATCGCTTTCAGCGACGGCAAGAAGGACGTGGCCGGTATCGCGCCGATCGCGGTCAGTGGCGACGCCTGGAAGCGTCACCAGTTCGGCGTGATGCTGGCCGCGCCGATCGAGCTTGAAGGGCCGCAGGGTGGCGCCAGCACCCGCATTGCGGGCTATGCCTTGCTGCTCGACGGCAAGCAGGTCGCTTGGTGCGAGCGTTCCTCGCCGCTGCCTATCGCCCCCGGGCAGCGCGTGACGATCGTCGACGACGTTTTGTTCTGATCCATCCGGGGCGCCGCTCTCGGGTGGCGTCCCATCAATTGCAGGGGCGGTTATGGCTATCGATAAACTTCAGGATGACGAACTGGTGCGGGAATATCTCCGCAACCATGACCGCCTCGTGACCTTGCGCGCGCCCTGGGAAAGCCTGTGGCGCGAGATCGACGAGCGGGTGAGCCCGTTCAACGCCAACACCATCGGCGTGCCCAGTGGCGAGGCCGGCCGACTGAGCCGCGCCGGTACCGTGAAGGGCGCGCGTAATTTTGACACGACGGCGGTGAGGGGGCTGTGGCGCTTTGGCGCCGCCATGTCCGCGATCACCGTGCCGCGCAACACCCAGTATATCAGGCTCCGCTTCCAGGACGGCGATCTCGATAAGTTGCCCGAGGTGCGGCGCTGGTGCGAGAGAACCGCCGATCGCCTCTACGCGATCCGCTATGCGGCGCACGCCGGTTTCGCCGTCCAGGCCAATAAGGACCATCGCCAGCTTGGGCGGTACGGGACCTCGCCATTCGCCACTCTGGAGTGGAAGGGCGTCGGCACCGTCTACCAGGCTATTCCGCTCGCCGAATGCTACATCGATGAGAACCATGCCGGCCGCGTCGACACGGTCCATCGCAAGCGGATTTTCGATGCTCGCAAGCTCTTGCAGGAATTCAGCTATGATGCGTTGACGCCGAAGATGCGCGATGCGGTCGATGCGCGCAAATGGGAGCGCGAATTCGAGATCCTGCAAATTGTTTGCCCGAATGAAGACGTTGAGCCGGATCGGTTCGACTGGAAGGGTAAACCGGTCGCCAGCACGCACATTGCGATCGATGAAAAGATCATCTTGCGCCGCGCTGGTTACTATTCCCAGCCGATTAGCGTTAGCCGCCACATGAGCGAGGCCGGCGAGCTCTACGGCACGTCGCCGGCGATGGAGGTGCTGCCGGCGATCCGCGGCGCCAATGTCATGAAACAGACGATCCTGCGGTCGGCACACAAGATGGTCGATCCGGCGCTCGCGTTCTATGACGATGATGGGATCACCTCGCTGGTCACCAAGCCGGGTGGCCTCAACCCCGGCCTGGTCGACGACAATGGGCGCCTGATGGTCGCGCCGCTGCCGACCGGCTCGAACCTGCCGATCGGGCTGGAGATGGTCAACGAGGAGCGCGCGGATATCCAGGCGGCGTTCCTGGAGGATTTCTTCAAGATCCTGACTGACCCTGGCGACCGGATAACCGCGACGCAGGTGCTCGAGATGGTCAGCAAACAGGGCGTGCTCGTCGCGCCGTTCGCCGGCCAATACGAGACCGAAAAGCAGAACCCGGTCACCCAGCGCGATCTCGAGCTCGCGATGCGTGCTGGCCAGGTCGAGCCCTTCCCCGATGTCGTGCTCGAGGCGGGTGCCCACCCGCTGATCGAATATGAAAATCCGCTCACCCGCATGGCGCGCGCCGAGGAAGCGGCGGGCCTCACGCGCTGGATCGAGGCGATGACGCCACTCGCGCAAACCGACGGTGGCGCGGTGTTCGATTATATCGATACCGACCAGGCCGCGGTCGGCCTCGCCGATGTGCTCGGGGTGCGGCCGAGCTGGATCGCGACGCCGGAGAAGGTCGCGGAGAAGCGCAAGGCACGCGAGGCTCAGCAGATCGCCCAGCAGGGCAGCCAGCAGATCTCCGATATCGCCGGTGCGTATCTCGACACCGCCCGCGCCAACCAGATCTCGCAGGCAGCGTGATGAGTGTTCCCATAAAAGAGAACAGCCTTGCAGCGAAGGTGCGGCGTGTCGTGTTGTTCGATCGCGCGCGGGCGGCGCTCGGCGGCGTGCAACTCGCCGACGCGCTCGGTGTCTCCCGTCGCGCTATCACCTACAAGGCATCATCCGAACGCGGACTTTCCGATTACGATATCCGCGCCGTGGCTGAGGCCGTCGATGCGCGTGCTGCCGAGCTCGCGAAGCTGGCGGCGGATCTGCGGGAGATGGCCGCATGAGCATGAGCGAGAAAAACTACCGACGCTGGCGCGCGCTCAACATCTCGCGGGCGTTCAAGACACTGTTTCGGCCGGGCGGTCCCGTATTGATCTGGGCGCGCCTGGTGACCGTCGGGCTGTTGGCGCTGATGCGCGCGCGGGGGCGAGAAGCGCTTCGGCGCTGGGCCTATCGCGTGATCTTCACCGCCGACGGCGAGATGCTGCGCATCGCGGCGAACCATGTCCTGGCGGATCTGCGCGATTTTTCATTCGCGCGCTCATCCGCCTTCGACCGCGATCCGATCATCATGGCGCGCCGTCAGGGTCGGCGCGACGTCTGGCTGCGGATCGCAAACTACCTGGAGCTGGACGAAACGGCCGTCCAGAAATTAATGGAGATCGACGATGGCATTTGAAGGTGACGGCGGCGCGGCTGGTGGGGACGTCGGCGGCGCAGCGGATCTCGTAGGTGGCGCGGCCGGCGCGGCTGGCGGCGCGGCGGACGGCGGGGCTTCGGGCGGCGATGCTGGTGGCGAGGGCGGCGCCGGCGGCGGCGCAGGTGACCAGACCCCAGAATGGTTCGGCAACGTATCCGACAAGCCCGGGGAAGGCGAGACCGCGTCAAACCGCGATTGGCTCTCCTCCAAGGGGTTCAAGGATCTCGACACGCTGGTGAAGAGCTATCGCGAGGCCGAGACCACGATCCGCGCCGGAAACAAAGTCAAGTTGCCCGGCGCCGATGCGAAGCCGGAGGAAATCTCTGCTTTCCGCACCGCGATCGGCGTGCCTGAGAAGGCCGATGGCTATGAGATCGCGGCGATCCCCAACGGCAAGTTCGATCCGTCGCAGCCTGAAGGGCCGGACAACCCCAAGAATATTCCGATGAATGAACCGCTTGTCGCCGCGCTGCGCGAAAGCGCGATCAAGCATGGCGCGCCGAAGGCGGCATTCGAGGGCCTGTTCGGCGATTTCGTCAAGCTGCAGCTCGAGGAGGCTGCGGCGCAGACCGCGAAACAGGACGCGCTCGCGTCGGATTGGGTGAAGGCGCAGGGCGCCAAGGCCGACGAACAGCTCGCACACGTCAACACCGCAGCGCGATCGCTCGGTTTCAGCAAGGCCGATATGGCCGGTCTGCGCAACGGACTTGGCGCCGATCGCGCGCTCACCATTCTCGCCAAGCTCGGCGCCGGCATGGCGGAGGATGTCATGTTGACGGGTGGCAGCAACCGCTTCGGGATCAGCGGCGCCGAGGCGCAGGCGGAAATCGACAAGCTCAAGGGTGATGCCGACTTCCAGGCAAAGGTGATGAAGAAGGACTCGCCCGAGCGCGCGCGGTGGGATCGGCTCAACAAAATCGCGGCGGACTATCACGCTGCGAAGGAAAGTTGATCAAGACGGCTTGACGCCAGAATCACGTTATGTTCATTTCGCCGTCACAGCGCTCGGGGGTGGTCCTTTCCCCATCCCCGGCGCTCAGTGCCCGCCAAGCCTCGATCGCCCGGGCCCCCCTGCTGGAGTGCAGCGCCGATCGCGGGCGTTAAACGATAGAGCGGCCGGACCATCAGCGTCCCCAAGCCAATCGAAATCGGTTCCAACCTTTTTCGTGAGGCAGTCATGGCCGACGTCAACACGACCGCAAATTATGAATTCCGCAACAACCTCGAGCTGCAGCTGCAGCAGACCCAGTCCGCGCTGTGGGACACCTGCGAAGAGCAGGATTGCACCGGCGCCGAGAAGGAAACCGTCAAGGATCTGATCGGCTCCGCCCGCCCGCAGGAAGCGGACGAGCGCTATGGCGACCTGAAGCAGACTTCGCCGGGCCACGATCGCGTGTGGATCGTCAAGCCCAACGAGCTCTACTTCAACGAGTTCGTCGACGGCAGCGACCAGCTCGCCACCAAGATCGCACTCGACGGCGGGTACACCATGGCGGCGATGGCGACGATCCATCGCGCCTGGGACAGCCGGATCCTCGAAGGCATCTACGGTCCGATGCTCATGGGCAAGGAGGGTGCGACCAGCACGCCGTTCCCGGGCGGCAATGTCATCCCCGCTACGACCGGCGGTGCCGCGGGCGCGCAGCGGCACAACCTCGCCAAGACGCGGGCCGCGAAGCTGTTCCTTGACCAGAACTTCAACGATCCGAGCGACAAGCGGTACATGGCGCTCAGCGCCATCCAGCGCGACGATCTGTTGAGCGAGGTCCAGGCGACCCACGCCGACTATGCGAAGGCGTTTGGCGTCCGGCTCGACGGTGAGGGCAACCTCATTGGCATTCTCGGTTTCAACATCGTGCCGATCGAGCTGCGCAACCCCGACCTGCTCGCCTTCCAAAAAGGCCTGACGGTCTCCGGCGCCGGCTACACGCGCAACCCGTTCTGGACCCGCTCGGGCATCCGCAAGGGTGTGTGGAAGAAGCTGCGCACGGCGATCAAGGATCAGCCGAGCAAGGTCGATGTCCGCAGCGTGTTTGCCGGCACCACCGTCGCGGCGACGCGCACCCAGGCCGGCAAGGTCGGTATCATCGAAAACAGCGAGGCTTAAGTCATGGCGGACTATTATGCGCTGGAATTTGTCGGCGGGCCGGACGGCACGCAGCAGCCCCCCAAGAAGCTCGACGGCCGCGTCGTTGGTGCGAAAAAGCGTCGCACCCGCGCCAGCAAGCCGGCGACGATCCTCAATGTCGGCGATCGCATGTATCTCGGCAAGCTCCCCCAGGGCGCCGTGCTTCAGTCGATCATCGGCAATGTCGATACGTCGCTGGGAACGGCTACGCTCTCGGTGGGCACCACGGCCAATCCGACCAAATACGTCAACGCGAAGACGCTCACCGCGACCGATACCCCGACCTCGTTGGGGCCGAAGGCATCGGCCGCGGTGCTCGCGCCGGCGACGGTCGACGAAGATCTCTGGCTGACCGTTGGGGTCGCGGCGATCCCGGCGAACGTCGTGGCCGCGTTCTTCACGGAATACACGATCGCGAACTGACGTTCGCCTCGACATCTCGGGCCGGAACCAGCGGGGGCGCTGGGGCCGACCGAGGCCGGGCGGCGCCGTAATCGCCGCCCGGCATCCTATTTTCAGCCCCGAGGGATAGCCCGATGGCCCAAGCGAAACTGACCGTCACGCGTGGTAAGCCCAACCTCAAGGACATCACCGTCGGCGCCGGCACCCCGATCGCGGGATCCGACGCGATGGAGCTCAACATCGACTTCACCAAGATGACGCGTGGCGACGCGATGGTGATGCTCGACAACCTGCGCGCCAAGGTCTTCAACCTGCCCTGGCCGATGGCCTGACCTGGCGGGGGCCGCATGGCTGATTTCGTCACCATCGCCAACCTGGCGGCCTCCTCGCTCGGCGAGGATGACCAGCTGCGTTCGCCCGACGACGACACCCATCTTTCGCGGTCGGTCAAAGCGGTGTGGGATGTGGAGCGCCAGGCGGCTATCCGCGACCACAGCTGGAATTTTGCGATGCGCCGCGCCGCGCTCGCCCAGGTCGTGGGGCAGGATGCGACCCCCTATGCGGCTGCGTACCGCGTGCCGGCGACCAGCCTACGCCTGATCGAGGTGCTGGGGCACAGGCGCGGCCCATATCAGCTCGAGGGGCCGTTCATCCTGTCGAACGCCGCGGCGCCGCTGCGGATCCGCTACCTGATCGACGTTCCCGAGCCGGCCGAGTGGGACGCGATGTTCGCCAAGGTGTTCGCGATGCGCATCGCCTGGCAGATCGCTGACCGCATCACCGGCGACACCAATCGCGTGCAGCTCGCCGAGCGCAAATATCAGGCGGCACTACGATCCGCGATCCGCGTCGATGCGCGCGAGAACCCGCAGGTGCCAAACGAGCCGACGGAGTGGGAGCTCGTGCGCGGCCGCGGCGATTGTCGCGTCGATGACAAGGGGCTCGTCTGGCCGTGACGCTGCAGCGCGCGATCGCGACCAGCTTCAATGGTGGCGAGCTCTCTCCCCGCATGGGCGGACGGGTCGATACGGCGATCTACCAGGTCGGCGTCGCCGAGGCCGAGAATTTTATCCCGACGGTCGAAGGCGCGATCGTCAAGCGCCCCGGCTTCGAGACGATCGTCGCCGCCCGGGCTGGCGCGAGCTGGCTGACCCAGTTCCGGTTCAACCTGCTCCAGGACTATGTGATCGAGTGGAGCGACGGGATCCTCCGCTTCTACACCAATGGCGTCCAGATCGAGACGGCACCGGGCGTGCCCTATGAGGTCGCGGTGCCCTATACGGCGGCCGAGGCGCCATTCGTCTCCTTTCAGCAGTCGTTCGACCGGCTTTATCTCGACCACCCCAACCACCCGCCTGCGCGGCTGACGCGGACCTCCGCGACCACCTTCGTCTATGACGTTGCGCCGTTCACCAATGGCCCGTTCGCCGACGCCAATACCGATGAAAGCAAGACGGTGACGGTGACCGGCGCCACGGCAGTCGGCAGCGTGGTGACGATCGACGCGGTGTCGGCGATATTCCAGGCCGGCCACGTCGGCGCGCCGTTCCGCATCGAGGCAGCCGACTTTTCGACGATCCCGGCGTGGGAAGCGCAGACCAAGGATATCGCCGTCGGCATGATCCGGCGCTCGGATGGCAAGGCCTATACCGCCGCGACCGGCGGGATCACCGGCACGGTGCAGCCGATCCACACTAGCGGCACCGAATGGGACGGTCAGAACCTCAAGGATGCGAACGACAAGGGGCCGTTCGGTGTCCAGTGGACCTATCGGCACGATCGCTTCGGCATGGTGAAGATCACCGCGGTTGCGCCGGGGGGCATGAGCGCGCCGGTGAAGATGCGCGCGGCGCTGCCCGGCGCCAGCGGCCGGCCCACGCTGCCGGCCGGGATACGCTGGCTCACCGGCAGCTCGGCGCCGGGGGCGCCGGGGGCGGCGCAGTCGGCGCTGCGCACGGCATAGCCGTCCATGGCGCTGTTGTCGGC